>ERZ761609.2797-NODE-2797-length-12326-cov-12.985168_pt1 | contig 12326 bp, 12 predicted proteins | sample MGYA00511163_ERZ761609 | MGnify/ENA primary metagenome ERZ761609 (study PRJEB28899, sample SAMN02445070) | bioreactor sludge metagenome | biome: EBPR sludge | place: Australia: Brisbane, Thorneside Wastewater Treatment Plant | collected 2011-12-16 ... | reverse complement strand
GCGCCGGATCTGATCTTCAACAATTACGAGCGCGTCATCCGCATCCAGAACCAGACCAGCAAGGTGATGGATCTGAAGGCAATGACCGCTGCGATTGGCGATAAGGCCTTCCTGTCTGAAGACGATATGCGAGTCGCGACCTTTAAGGGCCGCCAGATCATCATCCCGATCCAGCGCGTTCAGATGGCGCTGGGTGTACGCAAGAGCTGGCTCGACAAGAATGGCGGCAAATTCCCGAACACATGGGAAGAGGTGAAGACGCTCGCTGCTGCTTTCCGCGACAAGGATCCAGACGGGAACGGCCAAGCCGATACGTTCGGTTTGGCGCTACAGGCCGCCAAGCCCCGCGATCTCATCCATATGCTCGATCTCTTCATTTTCGGCTCCGGTCTCCGCCACACGCTGATCGACCCCGAGGGCAAGATCACCATCGACCAGCCGGCGCATGCGCAGGTGCTGGAGGAGTTCCTGAAGACCTACTCGAGCTACAAGTTTGTCTCGCCCGACACGATCAATCACTCCTTCGCGGAGATGTATCAGATCATCGAAGGTGGCCGCGGCGGCATGTTCCGCGTCGGCGACTGGAACGTGCGCAAGTGGGACGGGCCACAGGTGTTGAATGGCGACTTCGTTTCGGGACCCTGGCCGAAGTTCGCGGCAGATCGTCCGAACGCTGTCGTGATCGGTGGCATGCGCGGTGTCGCGATCCCGGAGAATTCCCCGAATAAGGCTTTGGCTCAGGAGTTCGCGGCCTTCATGCTGACGAAAGCTGCGCAGCAGGCCTCGCTTGAAAACATTGGTGCCGGCGTGCGCAAGGATCTCGACGTCTCGAAACTTTCGGAGCGTTCACAGTACTTCGCCAAGGCCGAACACCGGCTGGTCGCTTATGATTTCCCCGAATCGATCCACACCTTCTATCCGGAACTCGAAGCTGCCTTCCATCGCAAGCTCCTCTCCGGCATTGCCAATCCTCCAGCTGACTGGAAGGCCTTCATTGCCGAAACGGCGAAGGAGATGCGTGACCTCGCGGCCAAGTTGAAGGGCTGATCCCGCTGCACGAAAATCCGCCGGCGAGAAATCGCCGGCGGCCCGCCAAACAGGACACGCGCCGATGATGGATGCTCTCGGGGGCCTGTCGCGTGACAGGGTATTCTATCTCTTTGTCGCCCCCTTCGCCGCACTCACGATCCTGTTCGGCGTCTGGCCGATCCTCTTGTCGATCCAGGTTTCGTTCACGGCGTCGGCGACCGCCCTCAGGCCAAATCCAACCTATGTCGGGCTGGCCAACTATATCGCCGTTCTCGCTGATCCGATCTTCCTCGCGTCGCTATCGCGGACGCTGCTTTACACCGTGCTGTCCGTTATCGCGAACCTCGCCTTCGCACTCGGCTTTGCCATCCTGTTCGACTCGTCACTACTCAAGCACGGCAATCTCTTCTTCCGTTTGGCCATCTTCCTGCCCGTCGTGACGCCGGATGTTGCGGGCTATGTCGTCTGGCGTTGGCTGTATGATCGCTCGTTCGGCGCGATCAATGCCGCTTTGAAAATGCTAGGGCTTCCGGCCTTCGGTGGCCTCTCCAGCGTGGACACCGCGATGCTGTCGATCCTCATCGCTGAGCTTTGGCATCACGCCGGCTTCTACATGATCATCTTCCTTGCCAACCTCTCGATCCGCGACCGGGCGCTGGAGGAAGCCGCGCATATCGACGGTGCCACCACGTGGCAGCGCTGGTGGCATGTGATCCTGCCGCAGCTTCGGCCGGCACTCGTCATCAACATTGTCTACGCGCTGATCCAGTTCCTCAAGACCTTTACCGTCGTCGTCGTGATGACCAAGGGCGGTCCGAACGATCAGACGAACTTCGTGAGCTACTACGCCTACCAGTTGTTCGACCAGGCGCGATACGGCGAGGCAACGGCAATGGCGACCATCCTCTTCGCTATCGTGATCGGGCTTTCGCTGACGGCCTACCGGATAGGCGACAGGGAGCCAGGCAAATGAGCGATGACATTCGCCCCAACCGCCTGCTGCAGATCGGTGCCTATGCCGTTGCGATCCTCACAAGTGTGCTGTTCCTCTATCCCTATTGGTGGATGCTTGTGTCGGCTTTTCGTCCGACGCGGGCGATCATGTCCGCGCCCTTGCGCCCATGGCCGGAGACACTGAGCTTTCAGATTTTCTCGGAGATCGGCCGGATCGGCGGGGTGAATCTGTCGACTTATGCGGTCAATTCGCTGGCAATCACAACGCTTTCGACGATCCTGGGCATCATCGTCACCGCGCTCGGAGCCTATGCTCTCGTCCGGAGGCCGAAGGCGCCCGGCTTCGCGCTCGTGCGCTACGGGTTTCTCATCACGATCATGTACCCCTACATGCTGCTCGTGATCCCGGTTTATCTCGTGATGTTCAAGTTGGGGCTGCTCGGCAGCTATGCCGGCATCATCCTCTTCCTCGCGCTGGGTCCGCTGCAATTCTTCCTGTTCGAGCAGTTCTTTCGAAAAATCCCGAACGAGGTGATCGAGGCTGCCGTGATTGATGGCGCCAGTGAATGGCAGATCCTGACGCGCGTCGTCCTACCGATGGCGATGCCGATCACCGCAACGGTTGCGCTCATCACATTCCTGCTCAACTGGGCGCAATGGTTCCCGATCATGGTGATTTCGCGGTCTCCTGACACGTACACCCTGCCAGTCGCGTTGTTGTCCATGAATAGCGAACTCGGCGCCAACTTTCAGGGGATCATGGCGCTGGCTGTGCTGATCACTCTGCCCGTTGCGGCGCTGTTCCTGCTGGCGCAAAAACGGGTGATGGAAGGCATGGCAGCGGGCGCGGTGAAAGGATGACGCGATGCTGAAGACGATCGACAGCCGCGAGAAGCTCGCGATCGGGATTGATAATGCCCGCGCAGCCACACTCGATTGGCTCAAGGCGATGCAAGCCGCGGGCAAGCCGAAGGGCTGCATGCGGATCAGTGCGGTGCATGACGCCGACCGCTGGCCAGGCATCCTGCTGCCTGGAACATATAACGGTATCATGTGTCTCGACCTGCTAGGCGGCCTCGCGGACTGGTCTGCGGACGAACGTGCTGCTCTCGGAGCATGGCTTGAAGCGAGCCGTCTCCCTGATGGGCGTTTCAGGGTCGAGGGCATGCACGAGGCCGACGTCTTCAAGAAGCCAAGCATTGACGAAACCTGGCGCTACATCGATTTCCACGTCACCAACTACACGCTCGGCGCGATCGAGGCGCTCGCACCGGACCGCCGGCCGATCCTTGAGTTCGCCAAGGACTACCTGGACGAAAAGACGCTGGGCCATTGGCTGAGCCTGCGCGACCTGCGTGACCCCTGGCAGGAGGGCAACAACATCGTCAATCTGGCCAGCTTTCTGCTGCTTCTGCGCCAGCATGGCAGCGGACATCAGGGCGGCTCCACGTGGCAAGCTGAAGTGGATCGCGCGCTGGAGCAGCTTTTCGCGTGGCATGACCGCTTGCGGGAGCCGACAACCGGCTTCTGGGGTGTTGGCCAGCTCAGCGACACGACGCAACTGCTCCACGCCTTTGCGGGATCGATGCACAATTTCCATATCTGGTATCACGAGAATCGTGCGCTGGAGGGGCAGGATCGTGCGGTCGACTATTGCCTGTCGTTGCCGCAGCGCATCGACAGTGCCTGTATTGATGTCGACGCCGTCGACGTGCTCGTGCACGGATGGCGACTGACCGATCATCGCCGCAACGACATTGAGGCGTGGCTCGCGGCGCTTCTGCCAAAGCTGCTTGCATTCCAGAATCCCGATGGCGGCTTTTGCGATGTGCGCAGCGGTGTCCGTCGACAGGACGGCTGGGTGAACGGCTACGAGGAGCCGCAAGGCCATTCCAACACCTTTGCCACCTGGTTCCGTTGGATCGCCATTGCCATGATTGCGGACGTACTCTGGCCGGGGCGCTGGAACTGGAAGTTTCGTCGCATGATAGGCATCGGGTACCGGACCGCAAACTGGACTGCGGCGGCATGACTGCCCATCCGGCGGACGACCCTTTCGCACATCTGCACGATGAGGACTATGCGCGGCCGTTTGAGCAGCGCATGGCAACTTCGAAAACGCTCGTGACGCTGGCGGGCCGCAAGACCATTTCGCTGGACGGCCAATGGCGCATGACTCTCGATCTCTTCGATGAAGGACTGCGGCAGCGTTGGTTTGCACTCGACGAGATGCCGCCTTCGCAATGGGCGACACCGCGCGACTACGAGATCGAGGCCGGAGAGCTTGTGCCGGTGCCATCCTGCTGGAACGTACTCAAACCGGAATGGACCTACTTTGAAGGTGCTGCGTGGTACACGCGCTGGTTCGATTGGCAGCCGGGCGAGGCGGATGAGCGAACCATCCTGTCGTTCGGCGCGGCGAACTACGCGGCGCTCGTGTTCCTCAATGGCGCGCATGTTGGCGGGCATCGCGGCGGCTCGACACCCTTTTGCATCGAAGTCTCGGCGCACCTCAATCCCGGTCGCAACCGCCTGCAGGTCTATGTCGAGAATCGCCGCCGGCCTGACCGGGTACCAATGCACCATATCGATTGGTTCAACTATGGCGGGTTGTATCGGGAGGTTGCGATCGCGCGCCTGCCACAGGTCTTCATCCGCCGCGCCAGCGCCATCCTGCTGCAGGATCGCAAGAGCATTCGCTTCGACATCGCGCTCAGCGATCCCATCGAAGGAGAGGCGCGGGTGAGCATCGCCGAGCTCGCACTTGACGTGACCCTGCCGGTGAAAGGCGGCGTGGGCAGCGTCGTGATCCCTGCATCGCCAGAACTCTGGTCAACGGAATCGCCAAGGCTTTACGATGTGCGGTTTGCGTTCGCGAACGACGTGGTGACAGAGCGCATCGGTTTCCGGACCATTGCCACGCGAGGCACAGATATCCTGCTCAACGGGAGCGTTATCTGGCTGAAGGGCGTTTGCGTTCACGAGGATGATCTTGAACGAGGCAAGGTCTCCTCCGAAGCGGACATCCGCCGCCGTTTCCGACATGCGAAAGAGCTTGGCTGCAATTTTCTCAGGCTCGCACACTATCCCCATCACGACCTGGTCGCCTGCATTGCTGACGAGGAGGGCTTGCTGCTCTGGTCCGAGATCCCGGTGTATTGGGCAATCGATTTTGCCAATCCCGACACACTCGCGGATGCGCGTAACCAGCTTTCCGAGCTCATCCTCCGGGACATCAACCGCGCAAGCGTCATCATCTGGGGCGTGGGAAATGAAAACGCAGACACGGATGCCCGGCTTGCCTTCATGGGCGAGTTGGCTGCAACAGCAAAGCAGCTTGACCCTTCTCGGCTGACATCGGCCGCCTGCCTCATCAACCGCGAACACTTCATGATCGAGGATCGGCTTGCCGGTCATCTCGATGTGATCGGCCTCAACGAGTATTTTGGCTGGTACGAGCCGGACTTTTCCGGACTGGACCGGCTCCTTGCCAATTCGAACCCAGACAGGCCCGTGATCATCAGCGAGACCGGCGCGGATGCAGCGCCCGGACATCGCGGGGCGGGGCGGATGCTTTTTTCCGAGGACTGGCAAGCCGAGTTTTACCGCCAGCAATTCCAGCGCATTGCAGCGACACCCTTCGTCGCGGGGATTGCCGCCTGGTTGTTGTACGACTTCCGCACCGAGCGGCGGCAAACCGGGTTTCAGCAAGGCTTCAATCGGAAGGGTCTGATTGAAACTGACAAATCGACAAAGAAGCTGGCATTTGACGCCCTGGCGGACTGCTACCGCCGTAAGGGACCGTCGTCGTAGTGGCCTGGGATCCGGCCACATGCGTGCGCGTTCTGGCTGCCGGTTGCCTGCCCTAGGGCGATCGCTGTCTGGCATGTCGAGGCCAGCCCCCTGCCGACTGCCGGTTTGCCGACCGAGTGGATCGCCGCAAGAGGTGGGAACAGGTCTCTCAACATGCGAACCCGTTCTCGTGTCGTTCAGCCTGAAAAAAGTGACATATTCCGACTTCCAGGCCCAGAATTGGCGTGGAATTTGGGGGTCTAAACGCCCGATTTTTCAGCCCTGTGAGAACGCGTTTTCGGGGCCATCACCGCTAAGCCCCGGACACTTCGGGGCTATATATTTCAACTAAGTCATTAATATCATTAGATAAAATAGGTGGTGCCCCTAGCCGGAATCGAACCAGCACTCCTTGCGGAAACCGATTTTGAGTCGGTCGCGTCTACCAGTTCCGCCATAGGGGCATCGCCAAGGATGGCGTCCCCGGCGAAGCAGGCGGACTATAGCCACCGTTCGTCCCGGGTCAACGCATTGTCGGGCTCCGCGTCCCAGCCATGAACAGAGGGTCTTGCAGCGGATTGCGGCTTTACCTCGCGCGGCCGGGCCTGTATCCGAACGCTATGCTCAGACGTCTCTACGATTGGACCATCTCGCTCGCGGAATCTCCTCGCGCCACGGTTGCGCTTGGCGCGGTCTCGTTTGCCGAAAGCTCCTTCTTCCCGGTTCCGCCGGATGTGATGCTGGTGCCGATGTCGCTGGCGAAGCCAAAAAAGGCTTTGTTCTACGCCATGCTCTGCACCATCACCTCGGTCGCGGGCGGCATCCTGGGCTACGCCATCGGCGCGCTGCTCTACGACACGCTCGGCAAGTGGATCGTCGAACTCTACGGCATGACCGACAAGCTCGAGCATTTCCGGGACATGTACCGGCAGTACGGCGCCTGGATCATTCTGATCAAGGGGCTGACGCCCATCCCCTACAAGCTGGTGACGATCGCCAGCGGCCTTGCCGGCTACGATTTCCTGATGTTCGTCGTGCTGTCGCTGATCACGCGCGGCGCGCGGTTCTACCTTCTGGCCGGAATCCTGAACTACTTCGGCGAACCCATCCGCAAGTTCATCGAGGCCAACCTCACGTTAATGGCAACGCTGGTCATCGCGGCGGTGCTCGGCGGCTTCTACGTGGTGAAGTTCCTGTTTTAGGCGGATCGCATGCGCGTCGTTACGGTGCGAGCAGACGTCCTCTGGCTGGGCCTCGCGGGTGCCCTCGCGACGGCGGCTCTGCTGGGCGCGTGGATCTTCGAATTGGGATTGGGCTATCTGCCCTGCAAGCTCTGTCTCTGGCAACGCTGGCCGTATTACATCGGGCTGCCGCTGGCGCTGCTCGGGCTGTTCATGGCCTGGAGCGGCGCGGACCGGCGAGTGGTGCTGGTGCTTGGCAGCCTGTTTGCCCTGGTTATGCTCGCGGGCGCGGCGCTTGGCGTCTACCACGCCGGCGCGGAATGGAAATTCTGGCCGGGACCAACGGACTGCGGCGGGCGCATCGGCGCCATGCCGGGCTCGGTCGATGACTTTCGCAAGAGCCTCACGACGGCCCGGGTGGTCCGCTGCGACGAAGCTGCGCTGCGTGTTCTCGGGCTGTCGTTTCCAGGCTGGAACGTTCTGGTTTCCGTTGCCTGTGTGGCCGCCACCATGCTGGGGCTTCGCCGCATCCCCTGACCGGCGATCACGGCTCCAGTTCGCTGTCCCAGTAGAGATAGTCCATCCAGCTCTGGTGCAGGTAGTTCGGCGGAAACAGCCGCCCATTGGCGTGCAGGTGCTGAAGCGAAGGCTGAAACGGTGCTTGCCGCGGCCACATCTCGATGTCCATCGGCAACCGGTCACCCTTCTTTAGATTGCAGGGAGAACAGGCGGCGACGACATTTTCCCAGACCGTCAGACCGCCTTTCGAACGGGGAATGACATGATCAAACGTCAGCTCTTCGCGCGAGCCGCAATACTGGCAGGAAAACCGGTCGCGCAGGAAGACATTGAATCGGGTGAAGGCCGGCGCGCGCGACGGCTTCACATAGGTCTTGAGGCAGACCACCGAGGGCAAGCGCACCTCGAAGGACGGGCTGCGCACGACCCGGTCATATTCCGAGACGATATGGACGCGGTCGAGAAACACCGCCTTGAGCGCGTCCTGCCAGGACCAGAGCGACAGGGGATAGTAGCTCAACGGGCGGTAGTCCGCGTTGAGCACGAGGGCCGGACAGGCGTCCGGCGAAACGGCAGGCGGGACGTGAACCGTCAAACCCTCGTCTCCTCGGTCGAATCGGCGAGATCCGAAGCCAGACCATCATCTAAGCGCCTCGTGACGCGCTTGTGAAGGTGGTAGCGTCACGCGAAACCGACGCATGGACCGTCCCGTAGAGCTGTCCGATCCGCCGCAGAACCGCAGCAAGAGGCTAGGCGTGGCCAGCCCTGCCGCCCCCCTCCTCGAACGCCACTCCGGCCTCGCCGAAGTTGCGCCACACCACCCGCGCCGCGACACGGCGCCCCTTGCACGGCATGACGAGCGTGAACCGGTTCACAACGCTTGCGGTATTGTGGAACGCGATGCGCGCTCCGCCCGTCGAGAGGTCGCGAACAATGCAGTTCATCGTGCCGAGCGGATACGGCTGTTCGATCCGCGCACCGATGTAGGTTTTCAGGCGGGCCTGCTGACGTGCATCCTGCATGGCTATCAGTCCTTCTGACTGAAGCATGCGCACCCATCGCCCATTCGTCCAGAATAACCCAAAATTAACCTGAACGCATCGACGCCGACCACCGGTCTCAACGGGTGGGAACCGGTTTCTCCCCGCGATAGTCGTAGAAGCCGCGCTTCGTCTTCTTGCCGAGCCAGCCCGCCTCGACGTATTTCACCAGCAGCGGACAGGGACGATACTTCGAATCCGACAGTCCGTCGTGCAGGACCTGCATGATGGCGAGGCAGGTATCGAGTCCAATGAAATCCGCCAGCTCCAGCGGCCCCATGCGATGGTTCGCTCCGAGCTTCATCGCCGTATCGATGGCTTCGACTGACCCGACGCCCTCGTAGAGCGTGTAGACGGCCTCGTTGATCATCGGGATCAGGATGCGGTTGACGATGAAGGCCGGGAAATCCTCCGACACGGTGATCGTCTTGCCGAGCGTCGTGACGAACGCCTTGGCCGCCCGGAACGTGGTGTCATCCGTGGCGATGCCGCGAATGAGCTCGACCAGCTGCATGACCGGCACCGGATTCATGAAATGGATGCCGATGAACCGCTCCGGACGCTCCGTGGTCGAGGCCAGGCGCGTGATCGAGATCGACGATGTGTTCGAGGCCATGATCGCCTCGGGCTTCATCGTCCGGCTCAGATCCTGGAAGATCCTGCGCTTTACGGACTCGTTCTCGCTCGCCGCCTCGATCACCAGATCGCAGGAGGAAAGATCGGCCAGCGTCGCAGCCGGCGCGATGCGATCAAGCGCCGCCTTCTTGTCGGCGTCCGAGACGACGCTCTTCTGAACCTGGCGGGACAGGTTGCCGTTGATGGTCGCAAGACCGCTGTTGATGCGGTCTTCGCTGACATCATGCAGCGCGACGCCATAGCCGGCCAGCGCCGCGACATGGGCGATGCCGCTGCCCATCTGGCCCGCGCCGACGATGCCGATCTTCCGGATCTCGAATGTCATGCCCTGCCCCGCTGACGGTCCATTGCGCCGTCGATAAGAAGAAAGGCCGCCGCGCCCTCGCGCAACGGCCCTGAGTGTCACCCCTTGATCTTGGCGAGTTCCGCTTCAAGCGCGGGCATCACCTGAAACAGGTCGCCGACAAGTCCATAGTCGGCGACCTGGAAGATCGGCGCGTCGGCATCCTTGTTGATGGCGACGATCACCTTGGAATCCTTCATGCCGGCCAGATGCTGGATCGCGCCGGATATGCCGACGGCGACATAGAGCTCCGGCGCCACGACCTTGCCGGTCTGACCGACCTGCCAGTCGTTCGGCGCGTAGCCGGCATCCACCGCGGCGCGTGAGGCGCCAACGGCGGCGCCGAGCCTGTCGGCGACCGGCTCGATATACGTCTTGAAATTCTCGGAGGACGCCAGCGCGCGGCCGCCGGAGACGATGATCTTCGCCGAGGCCAGTTCCGGCCGGTCCGACTTGGACAGCGCGTCGCCCTTGAAGGTCGAGACGCCCGGATCGGCCGCGGCAGCGACCGCCTCGACCGCCGCCGAACCGCCGCCCGCAGCCGCCTGGAACGAGGCGGTCTGCACGGTGACGACCTTCTTGGCATCGTTCGATTTCACCGTCTGGATGGCGTTGCCGGCGTAGATCGGGCGCTCGAACGTGTCCGCCGAGATGACCTTGGTCACGGCCGAGATGAGCATCACGTCGAGCAGGGCTGCCACGCGCGGCGCGATGTTGCGCCCGTTCGCCGTCGCAGGCGCGACAATGGCGCCGTAGCCGCCGGCAAGGCCCGCGACCAGAGCTGCCGCAGGTTCCGCCAGCATGTTCGCATAGGCGTCGGCATCGGCGACCAGGACCTTCTCGACGCCGGCGAGGCCGGCCGCCGCCTTGGCCGCACCGCCGCAGTTCTTGCCGGCCACGAGCACATGCACCGGCGCGCCCATAGCAGCGGCGGCTCTCAGCGTCTTGGCGGTCGCGTCTTTGATCGAGACGTTGTCGTGTTCGGCGATCACAAGGGTGGCCATGGTCAGAACACTCCCGCTTCGTTCTTGAGTTTGCCGACGAGCTCGGCCACATCCGCGACCTTGACGCCCGCCTTGCGCGTGGCCGGTTCGCTGGTCTTGAGCACGCTCAGGCGCGGCGCGATGTCGACGCCGAGCGCCTCCGGCGTGGTCTCGTCGAGCGGCTTCTTCTTCGCCTTCATGATGTTGGGAAGCGAAGCGTAGCGCGGCTCGTTCAGGCGCAGGTCTGTCGTCAGCACGGCCGGCAGCTTGAGCGAGACCGTCTGCAGGCCGCCGTCAACTTCGCGCGTCACGTCAACGGACCCGTCGCCGATCGTCGCCTTGGAGGCGAAGGTGCCCTGCGACCAGCCGAGCAGCGCCGCCAGCATCTGGCCCGTGGCGTTGGTGTCGTCGTCGATCGCCTGCTTGCCGCAGATCACCAGGCCCGGGGCCTCCGTGCCGACGACAGCCTTAAGAAGTTTAGCCACCGCCAGCGGCTCCACGGCCTGATCCGTCTTCACCAGAATGCCGCGGTCCGCGCCCATGGCGAGACCGGTGCGGATCGTCTCCTGCGCCTGCGCAGGCCCGACCGACACCAGCACAACCTCGCTGGCCTTTCCGGCCTCCTTCATGCGCAGCGCCTCCTCGACGGCGATTTCGTCGAAGGGATTCATGCTCATCTTGACATTGGCAAGATCAACGCCGGATCCATCCGGTTTGACGCGGATTTTGACGTTGTAGTCCACGACCCGTTTCACGGGCACAAGAATCTTCATGGTTCGCTCACTCCCGGCGGCAAGCTTTCGCGCGCTACATTCTGGCTTCTGCGGGCCGTGACCCTAGCGGCGGCGAATCGCAAGGTCAACGGATTATGCTGCATCGCAATAAATGGTTCAGGTGATATGTGTCCGACGCCGCAACACCGGCCGAGCGGGCAGCATGTCCTTGCGGAACGGGATGACGAGGACCGCTCCCGCGATCAGGCCGACGACATGCGCGATCCAGGCGACGGAGCGGTTGGGATCGAAGACGGCATGGCCAACCTGAAGGGCGAACCAGCCGAGGATGAACCAGAACGCGGGGATGCGCACCGGGATGATGTTCAGGAACAGCCCGAAAACGCGCACATTCGGATGCAGCAGCAGATAACCGCCCAGCACGCCTGAAACCGCGCCCGAGGCCCCGACCAGCGGCGCCTGCGAGGTGCTTGCCGTCAGCGCATAGACCAGCCCCGCGATGATCCCGGTCAGCAGATAGAAGACCGCGAAGCGCGCGTGCCCCATCTCGTCCTCGACATTGTCGGCGAAAACCCAGAGAAACAGCATGTTGCCGGCGAGGTGGACCAGGTTCCCGTGCAGGAACAGATGCGTTACCGGGGTAAGCCAGGCCGGCGCGTGCACGATGCGGGGGTCCAGCACATCCGTGCCGAACACGACGCTCGGTATGAGCCCGAACCCGAGTGAAACCTGGGGTTCAAGCCGCACCAGAAAGTCGCTCTGGAACAGCACGAAGATGGCGCAGGTCACGCCGATGATGCCCCACGTCACCCACGGCGAGGCCAGGCGGCGCAGCGGTTCCCCGTCATTGATCGGCAGAAACATGGCTGCCCCCTCCCGGCTCATTCTGGCAGGTCATCGGACACGCGCAAGGGGACCCGCACCCGCCCTACCGGTTTTGGCCTGGCGTCCAGAGCACGTCCGCCCGGCCTTCGTCGTTCACGATGCGCGCGGCGACGAACAGGAAATCGGACAGACGGTTGATGTAGTGCAGGGCGGGCGTGCCGACGGTCTCGCCGGGTTGGCGCGCCAGCGTCACCATGGCGCGCTCGGCCCGGCGGGCAACGGTACGAGCC
>ERZ761609.2796-NODE-2796-length-12329-cov-57.930748_pt1 | contig 12329 bp, 9 predicted proteins | sample MGYA00511163_ERZ761609 | MGnify/ENA primary metagenome ERZ761609 (study PRJEB28899, sample SAMN02445070) | bioreactor sludge metagenome | biome: EBPR sludge | place: Australia: Brisbane, Thorneside Wastewater Treatment Plant | collected 2011-12-16 ... | reverse complement strand
ACCTGCGCCCTGGTCCTTGGGCTGGCGCACCCCGTCCATTCCGCCAGGAACTACTCCCCCGCCGCTTCCGCTTCCCCCAGGACGCCCGCCACCAGATCCAAACCGCCCGCGACTACGCCAAAAAGAAGTTCGGATTCACCCCCAAAGGCCTCTGGCCTTCCGAAGGTTCCGTCTCCGACGAAACCCTCGCCCTCGCTGCCGATCTCGGTGTCGAGTGGATGGCCACCGACAACGGCGTCCTCGGCGCCACCCTCATGCGCACCGCCGGCATCCAGGAAACCTGCCGCCCCTGGATTTGGCGTCACGAAGGCCGCGAAATGAAACTCCTTTTCCGCGACCACTTCCTCAGCGATCTCATCGGCTTCGTTTACTCCCGCATGGACCCCGCCCACGCCGCCCACCACTTCCTCGACCGCATCCGCGAAAACGCCCGCCACCTCCACCACCAGGGCCAGGACGCCCTCATCCCCGTCATCCTCGACGGCGAAAACGCCTGGGAACACTTCGATCGCAACGGACGCGCCTTCCTCCGCCACCTCTACCAGGGCATCGCCCAGGATCCCTCCCTCTCCGCCATCACCGTTTCCGAAGCCTTCGACCGCCTCCCCGCCGCCGAACTCTCCCGCATCCATCCCGGTTCCTGGATCAACGCCAACTTCGATGTCTGGATCGGCGCCGAAGAGGACAACCGCGCCTGGAATCTCCTCCTCGACGCCCGCCAGACCTACGAGGAGTTCCTCCACACACCCGAAGGCAAACGCCTCCCCAGGGAAATGCGCCAACTCGCCTACGAGGAACTTCTCATCGCCGAAGGCTCCGACTGGAACTGGTGGTATGGCCCCGAACACCACTCCGAAAACCGCCCCGAATTCGACAAACTCTTCCGCTCCCACCTCGCCCACGTCTATCACGCCCTCGGCCTCGTCCCCCCAGAGGAACTCTCCCGTCCCATCCTCAAAGTCGCCGCCCCCGCCACCCACGAACCGCCCACCGGCTTCATCGTCCCCAGCATCGAAGGCGAAGTCTCCAGCTACTTCGAATGGCTCGGCGCCGGTCTGTACTGCCCCGACCAGCGCCAGGGCGCCATGCACGGACAGCAGTTCCTCGCCCGCCAACTCCTCTACGGCTCCGACGGCACCCAACTCTACCTCCGCCTCGACCTCCTCGAAGAACGCCCCGGCGCCCACGCCGGCCTCGAAATCCGCGTCTCCGTTGAAGGCTCCGGCAACGACGTCGAACTCCACGCCCAACTCACCCGCACCGGCGCCATCCTCCTCAACCACGCCGCCAAGTCCGAAACCGCCCACTGCGCTTACGGCCGCGTCTTCGAACTCTCCGTTGACCTCGAACTCCTCCAGATCGATCCGGACCAACCCGTCCGCCTCCAGGTCTCCCTCTGGTCCGGCGGCCTCCCCGCCGACGCCCTCCCCCTCGAAGGCTGGATCGAGTTCATCCCCAACCAACCCGCCCCGTGGGGCGGGTAGCCATTCAGCACCCAGAAATGGTGTAATAGGACAGGAGTTACACCATGGCTCTCAATCTCAAGAATCCTGAAGTTGAAAGTCTCGCCGCCGAGGCCGCTGCGCTCAGCGGGCAGTCCAAGACGGAAGCCGTCCGTCAGGCGTTGCTCGAAAGTGTCCACAGACTTCGCCTTGGACGATCCCGCCAGGGTGCTCGGACCCGTGCGGAAGAGGTTCTCGCTGAATTCAGAAAGCAATTCCCGAAAGCTCCCTTCGGTCGCCCCGTGACGAAGGCTCAGAGGGAGGAAATCCTGGGCTACGGGCCGGAAGGGTTCTGATGATCATCGACTCCTCGGCCCTCGTCGCCATCGTGATGAGCGAACCGGGTCATGAGGAGTTGCTCGCACGTGTTCTTTCGGCCGCTCCCGCCGGCCTCCCCGCGCCTGCATTCGCCGAAACAGCCTTCGTCCTCTCCCGGCTTACTGGCGGTGATCCCCAACCCCATCTGGTCAAACTACTAGAGGCCTTGGACATCCAGATCATCCCATTCACCGAACGACATGCACAACTCGCGGTCAGTTGCTTCCTGACGTTCGGAAAAGGCCGCCACCCCGCCTCGCTCAACTTCGGCGACTGCCTCGTCTACGCCGTCGCCAAAGCGGCCGGAGAGCCCCTCCTTTTCGTTGGCAACGATTTTGCCCGGACCGACCTCTCGCCGTCCTGACTTCCCCCCCTACACCCGCCCCCGCTCCGCCGGCGACGCCCGCTTCGCCCGGTACTTCAACACCACCGGCGTCCCCTTGAAATCGAATGCCTTGCGAATCCGGTTCACAATCGACCGCTCCGTCGAAAAATGTAACGGCTTCATGTTGTTCAGGAACATCACGAACGTCGGCGGCCGCACCGAAGGCTGTGTCACGAAGAAGATCCGCCGGTCCCGGTCCAGTTTCAGCGTCTCCGCCAGACGGTTCAATTCGCCCGTCCCCACCCGCCGGTTGTAATTCTCCCAAACCACCGCCAACCGCCGGTACAGCGTCTTCACCCCAAACCCTTCCTTCGCCGACAGGAACACAATCGGCGCGTAATCCAGGAATTTGAACTGGTCCTTCACCGCCAGTTCATACTCCTTGCGCTTCTTGTCGTCGATCAGATCCCACTTGTTCACCACGATCACCAGCGCCCGCCCGTCCTCGTGCGCATACCCCCCGATCGTCGCGTCCGAACCCACCGGACCCTCCGTCGCGTCCACCACCAGCACCGCCACATGCGACATCCGGATATGCCGCCGCGCCATCACCACGCTCAATTTCTCCGCCATTTCGTGCGTCTTGCCCCGCCGCCGGATCCCCGCCGTGTCCACGAACGTGAACGTCTGCCCGTCTACTTCCACCGTTTCATCCACCGAATCCCGCGTCGTCCCCGCCACCGGACTCACGATCGCCCGGTCCGCCCCCACCATCGCGTTCAGCAGCGTCGACTTGCCCACGTTCGGCCGCCCGATGATCGCCACCCGCACCGCCGCCGGACGCTCGTCCTTCGCCGGCGGTTCATCCCCGCTCTCTTCCACTGGCTCTTCCGGGAATCCTTCCGTCGCCGCGTCCAGCAACTCCCACAACCCCAACCGGTGCTCCGCCGACACCGCCAGAACCGGGTCGAAACCCAGTTCGTGGAACTCGTGCATCAGCGACTCCCGCTTCGGGTCGTCAATCTTGTTCACCGCCAGAATCACCGGCTTCTTCAACCGCCGCAAAATCTGCGCCAGTTCGCGGTCCGCCATCGTGATCTCGGTCCGCCCGTCGATCAGAAAAATGATCCGCGCCGCCCCCTCCAGCGCAAACCGCGCCTGCTTCAGGATCTGCGCCGGAATTAACTGCTGGTCGTCCGGCACAATGCCGCCCGTGTCGATCAGCTCAAACGGCCGCCGCCGGTGCATCGCCTCGCCATGAATCCGGTCCCTCGTAATCCCCGGTTCATCGCCCACAATGGACCGCCTCTGCCCCAACAGGGCATTAAACAGCGTCGATTTCCCGACATTCGGCCGCCCCACAATGACTATCACGGGCAGTCCGGCACGCAGTGGCTTCACCCTCTCAACCTAGCACGCGCTGCCCCCGCCCCCGTATATTGGGTAGACCCACCATGAACCGCACTCTGCCTTTTTGCCTCTTCTTCGCCGCGCTCGCCTCCGCCCAGTCCATCACCGTCCCCCCCTTCCCCGCCGAATCGCGCGAGTTCTTCACCACCGCCCAAGGCCTCCCCTCCAACGACATCCGCTCCATCGCCGTCACTACCGCCGGCGCTGTCTTCGCCGCCACCCCCGCCGGACTCGCCCGCCTCGATAACAACCGCTGGACCGCCGCCGCCCCCGAACCCGTCCTCCACCTCGCCTCCGCAGGCGACCAGGTCTTCTACACCACCGACACCGCCCTCCACCGCCTCGGTCAGGGCCAGATCGCGCCTCTCTCCCAACCCGAAGCCCTCGCCGCCGCCAACAACCGCGTGTGGGCCGCCGCCGCCGGCAAAATCATCGAAATCGCCGGCGCCCAGGTCCGCGAACACCCCTCCCCCGGCCTCGTCCGTCAAATCGCCCTCTCCCCGTCTGGAAGAATCGTTCTCGCCACCCAAAACGGCGTTTTTGAGCTCGAAAACAGCATCTGGAAGCGCATTCTTGCGAACGATTGGTCGCTCAATGACGCGCGCGCCGCCGCCTTTGACGCCCAGAACACCCTCTGGATCGCCACCCCCGCCTGCGTCGCCAACCAAACCGCGGACGGCCATTGGCGCACCTTCACCGGCCGCAACGGCTTACCCTACAACGACTTCACCTTCGCCGCCGCCACCCGAGAACCCTGGTTCACCACGCGCCTCGGCGCCATCCGATTCGACGGCCACGACTTCCGCTACCGCCAGGGCCTCCGCTACCTCCCCAGCGACGACGTCCGCGCCGTCGCCCTCGCCCCCAACGGCGACGCCTGGTTCGCCACCGCCGCGGGCGTGGGTGTCATCCGCCGGAAGACCGTCACTTTGGCGGAGAAAGCGCGCTATTTCGAGGATGAAATCGACAAATACCATCGCCGGACGCCCTTCGAATACATCCTCGAAGTCGCTCTCGCCGCCCCCGGCGACAAATCAAAGATCACCCAGCACGACTCCGACAACGACGGCCTCTGGACCGCCATGTACGGCGCCGGCGAATGTTTCGCCTGGGCCGCCACGAAAGACCCCAAAGCCCGCGCCCGCGCCACGAAAGCCTTCGAAGCGCTTCGTTTTCTCGGCAATGTCACCCAGGGCGGCCCCAACCCCGCCCCGCCCGGATTCGTCGCCCGCACCATCCTCCCCACCTCCGGCCCCGATCCCAACGCCACCCACTACACCCCAGAGCGCGACGCCGAACGCCGCCGCACCGTCGATTCCAAGTGGAAAATCATCTCCCCCCGCTGGCCCAAAAGCGCCGACGGCCAGTGGTTCTGGAAAAGCGACACCAGCAGCGACGAACTCGACGGACACTACTTCCTCAACGGCCTTTACTTCGACCTGGTAGCCGAATCCCCGGAAGAGAAACAGCGCGTCCGCGACCAGGTCACCGCGATGACCGACCATCTCATCAGCCACGGCTTCAAGTACATCGACCACGACGGCCAACCTACCCGCTGGGGCTACTTCGATCCCGAATCACTCAACTTCGACTCCACCTGGTTCGAGGAGCGCGGACTCAATTCGCTCAGCATGTTGACCTACCTGCGCATCGCCCACCACATTACCGGCCACGACCGTTACCAGCAGGCCTTCCAGCGCCTCGTCCGCGAACACGGTTACGCCATGAACCTGATGGTCCCCAAGATCCAGTCCGGTCCCGGCGCCGGCAATCAGAGCGACGACGAGATGGCCTTCATGAACTACTACCACCTGCTCAAGTACGAGAAGGATCCGAAGATCCGGCAGATGGTGGCCCTGTCGCTTCACCGCTACTGGCAGTTGGAAGCCCCGGAAATGAACCCCTTCTTCAACTTCGTCGCGGCATTCGCCCTTAAAGGCGCCACCTACACCGACGCCTACGGCACGAATCCCATGGACCTCCCCGGCGCCGAATGGCTCGATGATTCAGTCGAAACCCTCCGCCGCATTCCGCTCGACCGCGTCAACTGGAGCTATCGCAACAGCCACCGCCTCGACATCACCCCGCTGGAAGACCACAAACGCGAAAACGGCGGCAAGGGCGCCGGCCATCGCCCCAACGGCAAAGTGATCCCGTACGACGAGCAGTTCGTCCAGCACTGGAACCACGACCCGTGGCGTCTCGACTTCAACGGCCAGGGCCGCACTCTCGCCACCGGCGCCGTGTACCTGTTGCCCTACTACATGGGTCTCTACCACGGCTTCATCCGCGAATAGACGCCCCGCGCGCAACTAGGGGAGTTCAAACACCGCCAGAATCGGGAAGTGATCCGACGGATACCGCCCCTCGCGGTTGTCGGTCAGCGAGTGCGCCTCCAGCACTTTCCACGGCGCGCGGTACAGGATCCAATCGATCCGCGCCGCGCCCGGCGTGCCTTTGAACCCATGGAACGTGCCTTCCGGACCGCTCTTCTTCGCCGCGTTCGTCCAGGCATCCTTCAGAACCGCCGTCAGCGTCTCGTACGCGCCACCCTCGGCAGGCGCATTGAAATCGCCCGTCACCAGCAGCGGCAGCGTTTCCTCGTACAAAGCCAACCGGTTCGCGATCACCCGCGCGCTCATCCGCCGCGCGTGGTCGTCTTCGCGCCGGTGGGCGAAGTGCGTGTTCGTGAACAGGAACTTCTGGCCCGTCGCCTTGATCTCGAACAATCCCCATGTCGCCATGCGAGGCAGGCTCATGTTCCAGGCGCTGGAACCCGCACGCTCCGGCGTCAGTGACAGCCAGTAGTTGCCCGAATCCACCAGCGTCAGCCGGTCGGTCCGGTAGAACACGCCCATGTGCTCGTCTTCCTGGTTGCCCCGCCGGCTCACCCCAAACCACTTGTATTCCGGCAGTGCCTGATCGATGTACTGCCCTTGCATGTAGAGCAGTTCCTGCGTCCCAATCAGATCCGGATTGTGTTTCCGGATCGTCGCCACCAGAAAATCGCGCCGGTTCTCCCAGATGTCCGGACCATCGCTTTTCGCCGCGTAGCGCACGTTGAACGACATCACCCGCAGCGTTTCGGCGGAAGCCGGCAGCGCGGCGGCAAGGCAGAGCAGGGCTGTGGCAAGTCTCATCACGTTATAGAATCGCACGCATGAAGCGCCGTCTGTTCGCCACCTTCCTCGCCTGCGCCCTCGCTCTCGCCGCGGCGCCGCCGGAATCCTACATCGCCGGATTCGAACAAACTCTCAACGAGAACATCCTCGGTTTCTGGTACCCTCGCGCCATCGACCGGGCCAACGGCGGCTACAAAATGAACTTCGGCCCCGCCGGCGAGGAACTCGGCGCCGGCCCCAAGACCCTCGTCACCCAGGCCCGCACCGTCTGGTTCTTCGCCCGCGCCGCCCGCGCCGGCTATGGCGACCGCAAACAACTCCTCGCCGCCGCCGACCACGGCTACCGCTTCCTGACCCAGAAGATGTGGAACCCCAGACACGGCGGTTTCGCCTGGGAGACCGACGCCGCCGGCGCTCCCACGCGCCCCAAAATCCACATGTACGGCCAAAGCTTCGCCCTCTACGCCCTCAGCGAATACGCCCTCGCCTCCGGCCGCAAGGACGTCCTCGCCTTCGCCATCAAGGTCTTTGACCAGTGGGAGAAGACCGCCCACGACAAAATCCACGGCGGCTACCTCGAATTCTTCAACGAAGACTGGTCCCCCGCCTCCCCCAACGAGCGCAGCTACATGTCCGGCGATTCCACCGTCAAGCTCATGAATACTCACCTCCATCTGATGGAGGCTCTCACCACCTTCTACCGCGCCTCCCGGCTTCCCCTCGCCCGCGAACGTCTCCTCGAACTCATGGCCATTGAAAGCAATGCCGTCGTCCGCAAAGGCGTCACCGTCTGCACCGACCAGTACCAGCGCGACTGGACCCCCATCCTCTCCGGCGCGGGCGGCCGCGCCAGTTACGGTCATGACCTGGAGAACATCTGGCTCCTCGTCGATGCCGCCGATGCCGCCGGGGTTCCCGTCGGCCCCTACCTCGACCTCTTCCGCGAGAATTTCGGCTACTCGATGAAGTACGGCTGGGACGATGTCCACGGCGGCTTCTGGTACAGCGGATGGATCAGCCAGCCCGCCGACAACCGCACCAAAAGCTGGTGGGTCCAGTCCGAAGTCCTTGTCAGCGCCCTCACCATGTACCGCCTCACGGGCGACCCCCTCTATTGGGACGTCTTCGAAAAGACCTGGACCTTCGTCCGCCAGCACCAGATCGACCACGAGAATGGCGAATGGTGGGAGATCGTCGACGAAAACCTCCGCACCCGCGGCAACAAGGGCTATGGGTGGAAAGCCGGATACCACAACGGCCGTGCGATGATCGAAGGAATCTCTCTGCTCCGGCAGATCAGTAAGGAAGTCAAACGATGAAGCTCTCCAGACGCGCCCTCCTGACCACTCTTTCCGCGTCGGCTCTCGCCGCCCAACAGGCCGAGACCGGTTTCAAGTCCCTCTTCGACGGCTCCACGCTCAATGGCTGGAAACTCATCCGCGGCCGCGGCCGCGGCTACGTCGTCGAGAACGGGGTCATCGTCTGCCCCGAGGATGGCGGCGGCAATCTGTTCACTGAACGCGAGTACGGCGACTTCGTCCTTCGCCTCGACTGGCGCCTTTGGGAAGGCGGCAACAACGGCATCGGCATCCGCGCTCCCCTCGAAGGCGACGCCGCGTATGTCGGCATGGAAATCCAGGTTCTCGACGACGAATCCCCCAAGTACAAAGGCCGGCTCAAGCCCACCCAATACACGGGTTCGATCTACGACGTCTTCCCCGCCCGCACCGGATTCGTCAAACGCGACGGAGCCTGGAACAGTTACGAAATCACCGCCTACGGCCCGCGCATTCACATCGTCCTCAATGGCGAGACCACCCTCGATGCGGACCTCAGCCGCGTTGCCGACGAAGCCGTCCTGCGCCGCCACCCCGGCCTCCGCCGCCGCAGCGGTCACATCGGTTTTCTCGGCCACGGCACTCGTGTCGAATTTCGCAATATCCGTGTTCGGGAAATGTAATTCCGATTGAGCGAAAATGGCCTTATAGAGTGTCGCTCTTCGACCAGTTTTCGGCCATTCTTCACCCCGGTCGCTCCGGCGGCCGGGAGGGGCCTGCGGAGACAGGCCCCTCCACCGGCCTTACCCCTCTCCTCGACGCCCTCCCGGCGGCCATACTCATCCACCGGCCCGGCGGCCCCGTCCTCCACGCCAACCCCGCCTGCCTCTCCCTCCTCCGCCTCCCCGCCGGCATCCTCCCCCCGGATGTCCCCGAACCCGGCCAGCCTCCATCCACCGCCGATGGTCCCGTTACCTGGGAATGGTCTCTCGACGGCCCCGGTCGCGACAGCACGTTCCTTGTCCGCACCCTCCATACCCATGCGCCGCCCTGGGGCTCCGTTCACGTCTCCTTCATCGAGGACATCACGGGGCTCAAACAAACGGAAGTCGAACTCGCGCGCGAGCGCGACTTCATCCGCGTTGTCCTGGATACCACCGACGCCCTGATCATGGTCCTCGACCTTGATGGCCGCATCCAGCGCTGGAACCAGGTCTGCCAGCGCGTCACCGGATACCATGAGTCCGAAGTCCGCGGCCGCGTCTGGTGGGATGTCCTCGTCGCCACTTCCGACCGCCCCGCCCTCCGCGAAAGCCTCGATGCTCTCATCCTCGACCAGGCTGAATCCCGCGGCGAAATCCTCCTCTGGCGCCGCGACGGAGCCTCCCGCCATGTCGCCTGGTCCGCCGCACTCCTCCGCAGCGAAGAAGGCGAACCCGCGTTCATCGTCGTCACCGCCGTCGACCAGACCCCTCAGGTCGAAGCCGCTCTCGGTCAACGCCAGACCGCCCTCGAACTCCGCGTCGTCTGGGAAAGCGCCGCCGACGCCATGGCCTTCCTCGACGACCAGGGCCGCCTCCAGGCCGCCAACCCCAGCTTCTGCGAACTCGTCGGCCTCCCCCGCCACACCGTCGAAGGACGCCCCTTCGTCGAAATCCTCCGCCAGTGGCCCGGTCATGAAGTCGAAGAGGCCCGCCAGTTCCGCGATGCCTTCGCCAACCGCTCCCTCCCCGCCCGTTCCGTCTGCGAATACCACCTCCTCGACGGCCGCCGCCTCTGGCTCGAAATCACCAACTCCCACCTTGACCGCCCGGGCCACGACCCCACCGTCCTCCTCGTCCTCCGCAACATCACCGACCGCGTCCGCCAGGAACAGGAACTCAAATCCACCAACGAATTCCTCGCTACCACCACGCAGTGGGCCCGCGAAATGGCCGCCAGCGCCGAACTCGCCTCCGCCGCCAAGACCGAATTTCTCGCCAACGTCAGCCACGAAATTCGCACACCCATGAACGGCATCCTCGGCATGACCGAACTCGCCCTCATGACCACCCTCACCCCCGAGCAGCGCGAATACCTGCTCATGGTCCAGTCCTCCGCCGAGTCCCTCCTCCAACTCCTCGACGAAATCCTCGACCTCTCCAAAGCCGAAGCCGGCCGCATGGAAATCCGCTCCGCCGACTTCGACCTCCGCCAGAACCTCGAACACGCCATCCGCCCCCTCTCCCATCGCGCCCTCACCCGCGGCCTCTCCCTGAACTGCTCCATCGACGCCCAGGTCCCCCAGTTCCTCTCCGGCGATGCCGGACGCCTCCGGCAAATCCTCATTAACCTTGTCGGCAACGCCATCAAATTCACCGACGATGGCGCTATCACCATCACCGTCACCGCCTCCCCCGCCGGGGACCACCTCTGGCGCGTCCGCTTCCTTGTCCGCGATACCGGCATCGGCATCCCCCCCGATCAACTCCACTCCATCTTCGAACCATTCACCCAGATCGACGGCTCCAGTACACGGAAACGCGGCGGCACCGGCCTCGGCCTCTCCATCTCCGCCCGCCTCGTCGAACTCATGGGCAGCCGCCTTTATGTCTCCAGCCTCCCCGGCGACGGTACCGTGTTTTCCTTCTCCTTGCTCTTGCCCGCCGGCAAGTCCACGCCCGCCGCCGATCCTCTGGCCACCACCCCCGCTTCCCTCCCCGCCCCTCGCTGCCCCAGCCTCCATTGCCTCGTCGCCGAGGATAACCTCGTCAATCAACGTCTGGTCCTCCGCATGCTCGAACACGCCGGCCATACCGCTCAACTCGCCTCCTCCGGCCGCGAAGCCCTCCAGTTGCTCGATTCCGCCTGCTTCGACCTCATCCTCATGGACATCCAGATGCCCGACATGGACGGCCTCGAAACCACGATCGCCATCCGTCGCCGCGAAAACGCCGAACGCCGCCCCCCTCTTCCCATCGTCGCCATGACCGCCCACGCCATGCCCAGCGACCGCGAGAACTGCTTCGCCGCCGGCATGAACGGCTACCTCACCAAACCCCTCCGGATGGACGCCCTCCTCTCCGAAATCCAGCGCGTCCTCCCTCATGCCGAATCTCAACTCAAGGAGCGCTCCATGTCTGCCCTCAATCTCGATGCCGCCCTCGCCCGCCTCGGCGGTGACCGTGAACTCCTGGCCGAACTCGCCGGCATGTTCCTCGATCAACTCCCCGAACTCCTCCAGGACACCCAAAACGCCCTCGCCGGCCACGATATCTCCGCCGCGGTCACTCCGGCTCACACCCTCAAAGGGCTCCTCGCTCAATTCGGCGCCGAAGAAGCCTTCACCTTCGCCCGCGACGTCGAAGCCGCCGCCCGCCTCAACCAGCGGCCCGAAGCCCTCGCCGCCTTCGCCCAACTCCAGCCCGCCTGTGATGCCGCCCGCCCCGAACTCGAAGCCCTCGCCGCCGGCGGCCCGGCTTGATCCTCCCGGTCTGGTATTCTGATAGATTCTCACCTTATGCAGCCCGAAACCCCTTTGGATCTCGTTTGCGCCCATAGCCCGGACTCCGACGACGCGTTCATGTTCTACGCCCTCGCGACCAAGAAGATCCGGTCGCCCCTCGTCCAGTTCAGGCACGTCCTCGAAGACATCGAATCCCTCAACCGCAAGGCAATGGACGGCCTCTATGAATTCACGGCCATCTCCTTCCACGCCTACCCCTTCGTCGCCGATAAGTACCAACTCCTCGCCAGCGGCTGCAGCATCGGCGATAACTACGGGCCCATGCTCGTCGCCAATCAGCCCCTCGACCTCTCCGAAATCAAAGGCAAGCGCATCGCCATCCCCGGCACGATGACCACCGCCTACCTCACCCTCCGCATTATCCAGCCCGATTTCGAAGCCGTCCCCGTTCCCTTCGACAAAGTCCTCGACGCCCTCAAGGACCGCACCGTCGATGCCGCCCTCGTCATCCATGAAGCCCAACTCACCTACTCCAAGGGTGGCTTCCACCTCGTCACCGACCTCGGCCGCTGGTTCCGCGCCCAGTACGACCTCCCCCTCCCCCTCGGCGCCAACGCCCTGCTCCGCTCCCTCTCCCCCGAAATCAAGTCCACCCTCTGCCGCCTCATGCGCGAGAGCATCCAGTACGCCCTCGATAACCACGAAGAGGCCCTCAACTACGCCATGCAGTTCGCCCGCGACCTCGACCCCAACCTCGCCGAGAAATTCGTCGGCATGTACGTCAACCACTACACCGTCGACGCCGGCGAGATCATCCCCCAGGCCGCCCAGAAACTCCTCGACCTCGGCCACGAAGCCGGCGTTATCCCCCACCGCATCCAGGTCGAGTTCATCCGCTAGTCTCGCGCGCCGGGCATAGATCGGAAGAGC
>ERZ761609.2795-NODE-2795-length-12330-cov-5.921792_pt1 | contig 12330 bp, 10 predicted proteins | sample MGYA00511163_ERZ761609 | MGnify/ENA primary metagenome ERZ761609 (study PRJEB28899, sample SAMN02445070) | bioreactor sludge metagenome | biome: EBPR sludge | place: Australia: Brisbane, Thorneside Wastewater Treatment Plant | collected 2011-12-16 ... | reverse complement strand
GCGCATCGCTGGCCTCCCCCGCAACAAGTTGCGGGCGGAGGCGAAAGAAGAAGCGAGCCCCCCGCCTTGCGTCATGCGCAGCGCCTCTGTCTAATGCGCCACCATTCCCATCAGGCGGCGCCATCCATGTCTTTGACCATCGACAAGATCTCTATCGGCCTTTCGGCCTCCTACGAACGCACCATCACCGAGAAAGACATCGCACTTTTTGGCGAAGTCTCGGGCGACATGAACCCGGTGCATTTCGATGAAGCCTATGCCGCCACCACCATGTTCAAGACGCGCATCGCGCATGGCATGCTCTCGGCTGGTTTCTTTTCGACCATCCTCGGCACCAAATTGCCCGGCCCCGGCGCGATCTACCTGGGCCAGACCTTGCGCTTCAAGGCGCCGGTCAAGATCGGCGATCATGTGGTCGCCACCTGCACGGTCACGAAGACCTGGCCGGAAAAGCGCCGCGCCGAACTTTCCTGCGTCGCCAAAGTCGGTGACAATGTGGTGATCGAGGGCGAGGCGCTGGTGATGGCGCCCGCCGCCTAGATCAATTCATGCTGATTTTCCGCCGCCCAGGAACGCTTGGCCCAGCTCATCGCGGGGCGGTGGTGGCGCTTGGCAATTTCGATGGCGTCCATCGCGGCCATCAGGCGTTGCTGGCAGAGACCTGCGCCGTCGCTGCGCGCGAAAAGACGAAGCCCGGTGCGATCATTTTCGAGCCGCACCCGCAGCGTTTCTTCAGGCGCGATGCGCCGCCCTTCCGCCTCACGCCCTTCCGGCCCAAGACGCATTTGATCGCGGCAAGCGGGATCAGGCTTCTGTTCGCATTGCCGTTTGATGCGGCGATGGCGGCAACCAGCGCCGAACACTTTGTTGAGCACATTCTCGTGCGCGATCTGGGCGTGCGCCATGTGCTGACGGGCGCTGATTTCCTGTTTGGCAAAAATCGCGGCGGCAATGTTGCCCTTCTGCGCGCCATGGGTGAGCGGCTTGGCTTTGCCGTCACGACCTTTGGCACTATTGCCTCACCTGCGGGCGCAAAAATTTCCTCAACCCTCATCCGCAATGCGCTGCGCGAAGGGCGCATGGATGATGCAGGCTGGGCGCTGGGCCACTACTGGACGGTCGAGGGCCGCGTGCAGCCGGGCGACAGGCGCGGCCGCACCATCGGATTCCCAACCGCCAATGTCTCCCTCAAGGATTACATCGAACCGGCCTTGGGCGTTTATGCCGTGCGCGTGACATTGGGCGAGGGTGGCTCTGCGCGCACCTATGACGGCGTTGCCAATTTTGGCCGCCGCCCGACCTTCGACAAGAAGGATGTGCTGCTGGAGGTTCACTTGTTCGATTATGCGGGCGACCTTTATGGCCAGCACATCGCGGTGTCGTTCATTGCCCATCTGCGTGCCGAACAGCAATTTGCGGGCCTTGATCCCTTGAAAGCCCAGATCGCCCGCGATGCTGCAACAGCCCGCGAAATCCTGGCGCGGGCGCCCGCCAAACCACCCATTTGAACGCAACTTTCCCCTGACATTTGCAGCCAAACCGGCTAGACATGCCGCCGTCCGCCGGACTGCGTCTGGCCCCAGATCAGGGTCTCTGCCACATGACTACGCCCGAAAGCCCCAAGGGGGCAGGGCGCGCGCCAGAAGGCGCCGCCAAACCTGAATCCAAGAGCGCCTACAAGGATACCGTGTTCCTGCCGAACACGCCCTTTCCCATGCGCGCAGGCTTGAACAAGTCAGAGCCCGAATGGCTCGCCCGCTGGAAAAAGATCGGGCTCTATCAGCGCCAGCGCGAGGCGTCCAAGGGCCGCAGGAAATTCATCTTCCATGACGGCCCGCCATACGCGAACGCCAACATCCATCTCGGCACGGCGTTCAACAAGACGCTGAAGGATTTCGTTGCGCGCAGCCGCCAGATGATGGGCTTTGATACGCCCTATGTGCATGGCTGGGACTGCCACGGCCTTCCCATCGAATGGAAGATCGAGGAGCAGTATCGCGCCAAGGGCCAGAACAAGGATGCTGTGCCCCTCGTTGAGTTCCGCGCCGAGTGTCGCGCCTTTGCCGCGCACTGGATGGAAGTGCAGAAATCGGAATTCATCCGCATCGGCTGCAATGGCGACTGGGATCATCCCTATACGACCATGCATTTTGCCGCCGAAGCGCAGATCGTGCGCGAGCTGCAGAAATTCCTGATGAACGGGCTCCTCTATCGCGGCTCAAAGCCGGTGATGTGGTCGCCGGTGGAAAAGACCGCGCTGGCCGAAGCCGAGGTTGAATATCACGACAAGAACTCGCCGCAGATCTGGGTGGCGTTCAAGGTGGTGAAGGGCCCCGCCGCCATCAGCGATGCACGCATCGTCATCTGGACGACGACACCGTGGACCATCCCCGGCAACCGCGCCATCTCTTACTCCAGCCGCATCGCCTATGGCATTTATCAGCGCGCCGACAATGGCGAGAAGCTGGTGCTCGCCGACACGCTGGCGGAAAGCGTCGCCAAAGAGATCAAGACAGAACTCAGGCGCATCGCTGATGCGCCGGACCTTGCGGGCGTCATCTGCGCCCATCCCTTCCGTGGCTTTGCGGGCGCGGACGGCGGCTATGATTTTGACGTGCCGCTGCTGGATGGCGACCACGTGACGGATGATGCCGGCACCGGCTTTGTCCATACCGCGCCCGGCCATGGTGCGGACGACTTCGACATCTGGAAGCGCAATTTCCCGGATGCCGAAATCCCGTTCACCGTCGCCGAAGATGGCTCCTACTACCCCCATGTGCCGCTGTTCGCCGGACTTCTGATCATGAAGCCGGATGGCAAGGATGCCGATGCCAACCGCGCGGTCATGGCGAAAATGACGGAAGTGGGCGCGCTCATTGCATCGGGCCGCTTTGTCCATTCCTATCCGCACTCCTGGCGTTCCAAGGCGCCGGTCATTTTCCGCAACACGCCGCAATGGTTTGTAGCCCTGGACAAACCCTTCGCTGCGGAAGGCGAGATTGATTACGGCCCCTCCTTGCGCGAACGGGCGCTGGCCGCGATCGACGCGACAGACTTCTATCCCGAACGCGGCCGCAACCGCCTGCGCGCGATGGTGGAAACGCGGCCCGACTGGGTTCTGTCGCGCCAGCGCGCCTGGGGCGTGCCGCTCACCCTGTTTGTGGAGAAAGCCACCGGCAATCTCCTGAAGGATGCCGCCGTCAACAAGCGCATCGCCGATGCGGTTGAGGCGCGCGGCGCCGATGCGTGGTACACGGATGATCCGCAGACCTTCCTTGGGTCCGCCTACAAGGCGGATGATTATGAACAGGTCCGCGACATTCTCGATGTCTGGTTCGACTCCGGCTCAACCCACGCCTTTGTGCTGGAAGATCAGGTGGACGCGGCATGGACGCACACCTGGCCCGCCGATCTTTATCTCGAAGGGTCTGACCAGCATCGCGGCTGGTTCCAGGCGTCGCTGCTGGAATCCTGTGGCACCCGCGGGCGTGCGCCCTATCGCGCGGTTGTCACCCACGGCTTCATCGTCGATGGCCAGGGCCGCAAGATGTCGAAGTCGCTCGGCAATGTGATCTCGCCGGTCGATGTGGCGAACGAGCAGGGCGCCGACATATTGCGTCTGTGGGCAGCGTCCGCCGACTACGGCATGGACCCGCCTTTGGACAAGGCAATCCTGGCCAAAGTGGGCGAAAGCTACCGCAAGCTCAGGAACACGCTGCGCTATCTTCTCGGCGCGCTCGACGGCTTTGACGAGAAGGCAGAGCACGTCGCGGATGGCGATCTGCCGCCGCTGGAGCGCTACATGCGCCACCGCCTCACCGAAGTAAGTCACGAGGTGCGCGAAGGCTTTTCCGGTTACGATTTCATCCGCGCCTATACCGCGCTCAACACCTTCATGGTGAATGACCTCTCGGCCTTCTATCTCGATATCCGGAAAGATGCGCTTTATTGCGATGATCCCACCTCGTTGCGCCGCCGCGCGACGCGCCAGTTCATGAACGAGGCGTTCCGTGCGCTCGCTGCCTGGCTTGCGCCCATTCTGCCCTTCACAGCGGAAGAGGCGTGGCTGACGCGCTATCCGGGCGAGACCAACTCGGTGCATCTTGAGCTTTGGCCGGAATTCCCTGCCTCGTGGAAAAACGAGGCGCTGGCGGCGAACTGGCAGCGCATGCGCGATCTGCGCCGCGTTGTGACAGGCGCGCTGGAACTGCGCCGCGCAGCCAAGGAGATCGGTTCCAGCCTTGAAGCCGCGCCGACGCTCTATCTGGCGCGCGCCGAAGATCGTGCGCTTCTCAATGCAGCGCTGTTGGCCGAGATTGCCATCACGTCGTCTGCATTCATTGCCGAGGGTGACGGCCCCGCCGATGCCTTCCGCCTGCCCGATGTCGCGGATGCCTCCGTCACCTTTGCCATGGCAAAGGGCATGAAGTGTGAGCGGTGCTGGAAGACGCTGGAGGACACAGGCAGCGATCCGGCATTCCCCGGCACCTGCAGGCGTTGTGCACACGCCCTGCACCAGCGCAAGGCGCATGGCGGCGCGTGATGGCAAACGCCCCTTCTGCACCGCCTTCGGCTCAGCTGACCCCGCACGGGGCATCTTTTGCGCGGCTGGGGGGAATCTGGGCGCTGGCAACCCTGATTCTTGACCAGCTGGTGAAGGCGGTCTTCCTTTATGGATACGATTTCATCTCCTGTGCCCCTTGCGCGCCGTGGCTGGAAGGCGAGAATCTGTGCCTGCCGTGTCCGCCGGTCGAGGTGACGGGCTTTCTGAATTTCGTGATGGTCTGGAACACAGGCGTGAGTTTCGGCCTGTTTGCAGCCGGAAGCCTGGCAGGCACGCTGGTGCTGGTGGGTTTTTCGGTTGGAATGTCGGTCCTTCTGGGCGTCTGGCTCATGCGGGCCGAAAACGCGAATCTGGCGCTGGGCCTGGGGCTCGTGATCGGCGGGGCGCTGGGCAATGCGATCGACCGGGCGATTTACGGGGCGGTTGCAGACTTTTTCCAGTTCCATGCCTTCGGCTATGACTGGTATGTATTCAACGTGGCGGATGCCGGGATCTTCTTTGGTGTTGTCTTCATCCTGCTCGACTCGCTTGGCCTTGGGCCATGGCGGACGCGCAAGGAATGATGCGGAGCCGGACAGAAAACGAGGAACGAACGTGGTGCGACAGATGAAAATGATCCGCTTGGGCGCGCTTGGCGTTGCGCTGCTTGCGCTGCCTGCCTGCCAGACCGTGAATGATGCGATCGGCCTTTCCAAGCAGTCGCCCGACGAATTCGAAGTCGTCCGCCAGCGCCCGCTGACCATTCCGCCGGATTTCGATCTGCGTCCGCCAGAGCCGGGCGCACCCTCGCTGACCGATGAAGTGCCGATGGAAACGGCGCGTGACGCGCTGATCGGCGAGGCAGGAACAGCGGCAACGCCTTCGGGCGGTCCCTCGGCAGCCGAGCAGGCCGTTCTGGCTGGTTCGGGCGAGGGCAATCCCAATATCCGCACCGAGATCGAAACCGAACGCCGCGAGCGCGTGCGCGAGGAGCGTGAAGAGGGCTGGTTCTCGCGCTGGTTCAACTGGTTTGGCGACGACGAAACGCCTGATCCGGTTGCGGCACCCGAAGAGACGGCAACAACCTCATCCGAAGGCGACCAGCAGCCCGCTGAGCCGCCCGTCGTTGAACAGCCGCAGGGCGGCAACTGATATCACCCGATTGTGTGGCGGCCATATCCGGCATCAGGGCTAGGATGTGGCCGCCATGAATTTTTTTGCGACTGTTTCAGGCCGGGGCCATTTATGAGATCACGCATCTTTCAGGCGGCACTGGCGGCCGCAGCGTTCTTTCTTGCGCCTGTTGTGGCGCGGGCAGATTTTGCAGCCGAGACATTCACGCTTGATAACGGCATGCAGGTTGTGGTGCTGCCCGACCATCGCGCGCCCGTCGTGACCCACATGGTCTGGTATCGTACAGGTTCGATTGACGAGCCGGCCGGCACATCGGGCATTGCCCATTTCCTTGAGCATCTGATGTTCAAGGGCACCGATGAGATTCCCCCGGGCGAATTCTCGAAAATCGTGGCGCGCAATGGCGGCCAGGACAACGCCTTCACCTCTTTCGACTACACCGCCTATTTCCAGCGCGTCGCGCGTGACCGGCTTGAGCTGGTCATGAAGATGGAAGCCGACCGCATGGAGAATCTGGTGCTTGCCGACGAGCAGGTATTGCCAGAGCGCGATGTCATCCTCGAAGAACGCTCATCGCGCATCGACAACAATCCCGGCTCCCTCCTGTGGGAGCAGATGATGGCCGCCCTTTACCTCAACCATCCCTATGGCCGCTCGATCATTGGGTGGCGCCACGAGATGGCAACGCTGGACCGCGAAGATGCGCTGGCCTTCTATGCGCGCTTTTATGCGCCGAACAATGCGATCCTGATTGTGGCGGGGGACATCACGCTGGAGGAGCTTCGCCCTCTGGCTGAGAAATACTATGGCCGGATTGATGCGCGCGAACTTCCGCCGCGCCTGATGCTGGCTGATCCGCCCGCGCTTCTCGCGCGCCGTCTCACGCTCACCGATCCGCGCGCACAGCAGCCGAGCTTTACCCGCCTCTACGTTGCGCCGAGCTATGTGACCGCATCGGGCAATGACGCCTATGCCCTGGAAGTTCTCGGCCAGATTCTCGGCGGTGCATCAGGGCGGATGAACCGCATTCTGGTGGAGGAGCAGGGCATCGCCGCATCTGCGTCCGCCTGGTACTCGGGCGATGGCCTCTATGACCGCACCATCGGCTTCAGCATTGATCCGCGGCCTGAATCGTCGCTGGAGGCAGGCGAGGCTGCCCTTGACGCCCTGATCGCCGATTTTCTGGCAAACGGCCCCACCGAGAAAGAAGTGACGCGCGCCAAGACCGTCATCATGGCCGATGCCATCTTCGCCAAAGACAGCCAGCAGAACCTTGCGCGCCTGTATGGCGTGGCCCTGACCACCGGCCGCACCATCGAGGACGTCGAGGCCTGGCCGCAACGTATTGGCGCGGTCACGCTGGATGACGTGCGCCGCGTCGCCTCTGCCTACCTTGTGCCTGCCCGCTCGGTCACGGGCTACCTTGTTCCGGGAGCCGCCCAATGATCCGCGCCACATTCGCAGCGATTGCACTCACGCTGGGCCTCGCCCATGGCGCCGAGGCCATGGAGATCAAGGAAGTCACCTCGCCCGGCGGCATCAAAGCCTGGCTGGTCGAGGAGCATGGCCTGCCGCTGCTTTCCGTCTCGGCGGCTTTTCGTGATGCTGGATCGGCCACCAATCCGCAGGGCCGCGAGGGTCTTGCCATCATGCTGGGCGGCCTGATGAACGAAGGGGCAGGCGACATGGACGCCGCTGCCTTCAAGCGCGCGCTGGAAAGCCATGCCATTTCATTCGGCACCAGCGCCGATACGGATGCGTTCTACCTCGCCTTCTCGGCCTTGAGTGAACACAAGGACGAGGCTTTCCGGCTGGCGGCATTGGCGCTGTCGTCGCCGCGCTTTGACGGTGATGCCGTCGAACGCGTGCGGAGCCAGATGCTGGTAGCCCAGAAGCAGATCGAAGAAGATCCGGAAAGCACTGCAGGCGTTCTCTTCAATGAACTTGCCTTCCCCGGCCATCCCTATGGCCGCCGCGAATATGGTTCTGTGGAGTCCGTGTCAGCGATCACCCGTGATGATCTGACGGGCTTCATCGCCGCGCGCTTTGCCCGCGACAATCTTTTCATCACCGTGGTGGGCGATATCACGGCCGAAGAACTGGGTGCGCGGCTTGACCAGCTGTTTGGCGGCTTGCCTGCCAACGCCACGCCGCATGGCCTCAGCGATGTGACCATGGCGCAGATGGCGCCGATGACGGTCATCCAGCGCGACATTCCACAGAGCGTCGTCATGTTCGGCGCGCCGGGCCTGCGCATCAAGGATGCGGATTTCATGGCGGCCAACGTCATGAACTATGTTCTGGGCGGCGGCTCCTTTGCCTCGCGCCTGATGACCGAGGTGCGCGAGAAGCGTGGCCTTGCCTATGGCGTTTCGACGTTCCTGTTGCCCAACAACTTTACCGGGCTCATCATGGGTCAGGTGGCGACCGACAATGCGCGCGTGGCGGAATCGATTTCTGTCATCAAGGCGGAACTTGAGCGCATGCGCAATGAAGGCGTCACGGATGAAGAGCTGACCAATGCCAAAGCTTACCTCACCGGCTCCTTTGCCCTGCGTTTTGACTCGAACGCGCGCATCGCCAGCCAGCTGCTCGGCTATCAGCTTGACGAGCTGGGCATAGACTATGTCGTGCGCCGCAATCAGCTGATTGAAGCCGTGACGCGTGAGGATATCGCGCGCGTTGCCGCCTATCTGCTCGATTCGGGCAAGTTCGGCTTTGTGGTGGTGGGTGCGCCGCAGGGGCTCTAAGGGCTGCGCATCGGGGCCTGTAACCAAGGCTGATCGCAGCGGTTGACTTTGCGTGACCCGGCCCCGGATAAGGGGGCCATGACGGGCCATTTGCATCAGGACATGACGCATGCCTTTGCCGGGCCGGATGGCGCTGCCATCCGTGCGCGTCATGGCGCGATGATGGTGCGCGCGGTTGAGGCGGCGCGCCGCCTTGCGGGTGACGCACAACATGGTCTAGCCGCCATCGTGGCCTCGGCCCGCCGCAGGGATGATCTGGCGCCCGCGCGCGAAGCCGTTGCCCGTCTGGCAAATGGCGCAGATGCGGTCTGCCTTTTCGGCGTCGGCGGCTCCAGCCTGGGCGCGCAGGCGATTGCGCAATTTGCCGGATGGCGCACGCCTGGCACGGATGGCCGCATCAATGGTCTGGCCTTTCACGCTTTCGACAATCTCGACGCCCAGTCGCTCAAACGCGCGCTGGAAACGCTTGATCTGAAACGCACCCGGTTCCTCGTCGTATCGAAATCCGGCGGCACGGCCGAAACGCTGTTGCAAAGCCTCGCGGCGTCTCATGCGCTGAAGAAGGCAGGGCTTGATCCTGCCCGGCACATGCTCGCGATTACCGAGACCACTGACAATCCGCTTCGCCGTCTCGCAACCGCGCTCGGCGCGCCCATCCTTGAACATGATGCCGGTGTCGGCGGCCGCTTTGCCGTGCTGACTCTGGTCGGCATGGTGCCCGCCATGCTGTTCGGGCTGAACCCGGAACAATTGCGCGCGGGCGCGATGGCAGAATGGCGCGCCTTCGAAACAGCTGCTGCCACATCGTCCGCCATCGTCGCCGCCGCCCACGCCGCTGCCGCGATGGAAAGCGGCGCAGTCCACGAATTTCTGATGTGGCCTTACGGCGACCGCTACGAGCGCCTTGCCCATTGGTGGCGGCAATTATTTGCCGAAAGCATTGGCAAGGGCGGCAAGGGCGCAGCGGCCTCGTGTGCGCTTGGCCCGGTCGATCAGCACAGCCAGCTGCAGCTTTATCTTGATGGCCCACCCGGCCGTTTCATCACGCTGATTGATGGTTGCAGCAAGGGTGCGCTTGCGCTGGATGAGGCGCTCGCCGTCAAGGCTGGCATCTCTCTCCAGAAGGGCGAGGGGCCCGAACGTCTGGTGGCAGCCCAGTTCCGCGCCACCGCAGAAACACTGGCGCGGCGCGGGCGGCCTGTGCGCATCCTGAAGCCCGGAGCGCACAATGAAGAGGCCCTGGGCACGCTTTTCATGCACTTCATGCTTGAAGTCATCCTCACGTGCAGCCTTGCCTCGGTTGATCCTTTCGGCCAGCCTGCGGTGGAAGAGGGAAAGGCGCTCGCGCGCAAATATCTGTCCGAGGCATGACGTGAAAATCCGGCGCTTGAGCGAGGGCACCGTCAACCGCATCGCCGCGGGCGAGGTGGTGGAACGGCCCGCCAGCGCCGTGAAGGAGCTTGTCGAAAACGCACTCGACGCAGGCGCGCACCGCATCACCATTGCGCTCGAGGGCGGGGGCCTCTCTGCCATTACCATCACCGATGATGGCAGCGGCATGGATGCTGACGAGCTTGTGCTTGCCATCGAACGTCACGCCACATCGAAAATGCCGGTGGGCGACGCTGGTGATGATCTGATGGCAATTGCCACAATGGGTTTTCGTGGCGAGGCGCTTCCCTCCATCGGCGCCGTCGCCCGCCTCACCATCACCAGCCGCATCAAGGGCGCTGACACGGCCAACCGCATCATGGTGGATGGCGGCAACGTCTCGCCCGTCCAGCCGGCTGCCTTTGGCCACAAGGAGGCGTCCGGCACTCGCATTGATGTGCGTGATCTCTTTCACGCCACACCCGCGCGCCTCAAATTCCTGAAATCGCTGCGGGCGGAATCGATGGCGGTTGCCGATGTGGTGCGCAGGCTCGCCATGGCGCGGCCCGATGTGGCCTTCCAGTTGAATGATGACGGGCGTGAAGTCTTGAGCCTTGCCGCCGAAGCGGATGATGACGTTGGCCGTCTGGCGCGGCTCTCGGCCATCATGGGCAGCGGCTTTCGCGAGAATGCGATGCCGGTTGTCGCCGCGCGCGAGGGCGTCTCGGTGACGGGCTTTGCGGGCCTGCCGACGTTCAATCGCGGCAACGCCCAGATGCAGTATCTCTTCGTCAATGGCAGGCCGGTGCGCGACAAGCTGATTGTCGGCGCGGTGCGTGGCGCCTATGCCGATGTGCTGGCGCGTGACCGCCACCCGTGTCTTGCGCTGTTTGTCGATCTGCCCGCGCGCGATGTCGATGTGAATGTGCATCCGGCAAAGACCGAGGTGCGCTTCCGCGATGCAGGCCTGGTGCGCGGCCTGATTGTCAGCGGTCTGAAAACGGCGATAGCGCGCGCAGGGTTCAAGGCGTCAACCCATGTGAGTGAGGCAGCGCTGAAGGCACTGGCCCGCGAAAATTCGGCGATGCCAGCCCAGCCAAGCCTTGCCGAAGCGCTGGCAGCGCCCGCCAGCACCTTTGTCAATGCGCCGATTGCAGCCTCGCCGATTGCAGCTTCTATGGCGCGCGAGTTGATTGCGGCGGGATTTGCACCTGCCGCCCGCACGGCTGATCCAGTGTCCGCCCCCGTTCAGGCCGAGGCGGGATTTCCGCTGGGCGTGGCGCGCGGCCAGATCCACAACACCTATATCGTGGCCGAGACGCGCGACGGGCTTGTCATCGTCGATCAGCATGCCGCGCACGAGCGCCTGACGCATGAGCGTCTGAAACGCATGGTGCTTTCCGGCCGCGTCGAACGGCAGATTTTGCTCGTGCCGGAAATTGTCGCGCTTGACGCCGAAGACGCCGAGCGGCTTGCGGCGCGCGCTTCTGATTTGGCGGAGCTGGGCCTTGTGATCGAGCCCTTTGGCGGCAACGCGCTGGCCGTGCGCGAGGTGCCCTCGCTCCTGGGCAAAACGGATGTGGCAGGCCTGCTTGCCGATCTTGCCGCCGAAATTGCCGAGCTTGACGAAGCGCTCTCCTTGCGTGAGCGCCTCGATCAGGTTTGCGGAACCATGGCCTGCCATGGCAGCGTCAGGGCGGGGCGCGTGCTGCGCACCGAAGAGATGAATGCACTGTTGCGCGAAATGGAAGAAACGCCCGGCAGTGGCCAGTGCAATCACGGGCGGCCCACTTACATCCGCCTCAGCCTGAATGACATTGAGCGGCTGTTTGGCCGTAAATAGGCGTATCCTATGCGTTGTGTGCGTACAGTTGTTGTCGATGGGCCGCCCGAAAATGTCTGGGCGCTTCTTCAGGCACCCGAAACACACGTCGCGATGGCGCGTCCCTTCCTCAGCCTCTCGCCCGGCGATGGCCACAATCGTTTTGCCGAATTGCTGCATGACGGGCCGACATCATTCCGCCTGAGACTCTTTGGCGTTTTGCCGCTCGGCACGCGCGTCTGGCATGTGGCGCGGCCCATCAACCAGCCCGGCAGCCGGTTTTATGCGCTGGAGATTTCAGCAACCTCGCGCGGCTTGTTGCAGCGCCGCGTGCTCGCACTGTCACTGCACCCATCCGGCCGCACGCAGATTGAGGAGCGGCTGCAGCTGAGCGGCTGGCGCGCCGGGGTGCTCGCACCATTTTCGCGCATCGCCCAACGCGCGCGCCTGCGGCGACTGGCGAGAGTGGTGGTGGGATAGACTAATCTTGCTTCCACCTCCTCCGCCTTCGCGGGGGAGGTCGGAACGCACTTGCGATCCGGGTGGGGGCTTTGGCTCCAGGCCGGTCCCCCACCCGCGATGCAAGCGCATCGCTGGCCTCCCCCACGCGAGGCCGCGTGGGCGGAGACGACAGAATGTGCGCCTCACCCCACCCTCAAGAACACGGCCTTCGTCTCACCCCAACTGCGTTCATCGGCGATGACAAAACC
>ERZ761609.2794-NODE-2794-length-12333-cov-51.811533_pt1 | contig 12333 bp, 10 predicted proteins | sample MGYA00511163_ERZ761609 | MGnify/ENA primary metagenome ERZ761609 (study PRJEB28899, sample SAMN02445070) | bioreactor sludge metagenome | biome: EBPR sludge | place: Australia: Brisbane, Thorneside Wastewater Treatment Plant | collected 2011-12-16 ... | reverse complement strand
GAGCGGACAGATCATGTGTGAATTGGAGCGGACAGATCACATACTAGCGACATCCTCGAACAAATCTCTTGACCGCAATTCGTATGGCGGCTACTATCGTCCATCCTGTCTGCTGGGAAGGAATCATTCGATGGGAGCATTTGCGCCGGTACGCGCGGAGGAGCGCATCGCGTCGCTCGACACGCTGCGGGGATTCGCCCTCCTGGGCATCCTGCTGATGAATATCGTGGGATTCGGCCTTCACTCCGCCTATGACAACCCGCTCGTGGCCGGAGGCGCGGAGGGGCCGAACCTGGCGGCGTGGGTGATTATGCACATCCTCGCCGAAGGCAAGATGCGGTGCCTGTTCTCTATGGTGTTCGGGGCGGGCGTCATCCTACTGACGAGCCGCACGGATGAACGCGGAGCCTCCGCCCAGGCGGCGGACATCTTCTTGAGGCGAAACCTATGGCTGATGCTCTTCGGCATCGTACACGCCTACCTGCTCTGGTTTGGCGAGATTCTTTACCCTTACGGGATGTGCGCACTGGTCCTGTTCGCGTTCCGCCGCATGCCTGCAAGAACCCTCATCCTCATTGGCGCGGTGATGCTACTGGGCACTGCCGTGGCCAATGCGATCAACGGCATGACGGCAATGAACACCCTCCAGCGGGGTGAGCAGGCGGAAAATCTCGCACGTAAAGGTGCCGCCCTCACCGACGAACAGGAACAAGTGCGAGGGCAGCGCGAGGAAATGATCAAGCAGGATCACCCCACGCCTGCCGAGGTTGAGAAAGCGAACAGGCAATGGCGCGGCGGCGTCGTGGATGTGCTCAAAATCCGAGGGCAGATTGTCTGGAAGTGGCACAACCTTGCCTACTACCACGTGCTCCACATCGATCTGTTCAGCATGATGTTTCTTGGCATGGGTTTTTACAAGCTGGGGATCTTCAGCGCGGCGCGCTCGACGAAGTTCTATTTGTGGCTGGCGCTGGCCGGCTACTGTGTCGGACTCTCTGTGAACTCCTTCACGGCGTGGACCATCGTGCGGAGCGGCTTCGACCTGCCCACGCGGCTGTTCTGTCAGACCGTTTACGATGTAGGCCGCCTGTCGATCGCGCTGGCGCACCTCGGCGTGCTAATGATCCTGTGTCAAAAGGGCTGGCTCCTGTTTCTGCTCCGCCCGCTGACAGCGATCGGCCAAACGGCGTTCAGCAACTACGTGTTTCACTCGATTGTCTGTTCGACGCTATTCACCGGCATTGGATTCGGCCTGTTCGGGAAACTGCAGCGCTACGAACTTTACTTCGTGGTGCTGTCGATTTGGCTGGTGCAGATGGTGGTCAGTCCGATCTGGTTGAAGCACTATCGGTTTGGTCCGCTCGAGTGGTGCTGGCGGTCGCTCACTTATTGGCAGAAGCAGCCGATGCGAGTGTGACAAGCCGTGTGAAAAGGGGGGTGGCGACCCCAGCGGGATTCGAACCCGCGTTATCGCCGTGAAAGGGCGGTGTCCTAGGCCGGGCTAGACGATGGGGTCGCAAGTGAAGCGGACTGAGAATGCCTGCTCCAACTCTTTGATTGTATCGGGACGCGCGCGGATGGTCAAATTCACCGTTTTCCGCCGAGGAAGAGCGAGTCCAGAGCAGCGGCCGAAGCGCGTAGGGAACGGGACTGCACGTGGAGCTGCCCGGCCGCTGCGGCGGATTCGCTGGCGAGGGACGCGGACTCAGCCGAAGCCCGGGAGATCTCGCCCATCGCCTGGCTTAGCTCCGAAATCCCTTCGGTCTGCGACGCAGCGCTGGCGGCGAATTGAGCGGCGAGTTCATCGAGCTTCTGCGCGGCGGCGGAGATCGTGCCAAGGCTGGCCGCCGTCTCTCCGGCGTGAAGTGCCGCGGCCTGGCCAAGCTCCACGGAACCGCGGATCAGAGTGGACGTCTCCTGGGCGGCTTCCGCGCACCGGCCGGCAAGCGAACGGACTGCGTCGGCAACTACAGCGAATCCTTGCCCTGCCGCCCCGGCGCGCGCCGCTTCCACTGAAGCATTCAGCGCCAGTAGGTTGGTCTGCATGGCAATCTCGTCGATCGCCTCAATCACTTTCCGCATCCTGCGGCTCGACTGGTCCATCTCCGCCATCGCGGCAGTCAGCTTGCTGGTCGCCGCGGCCCCTGACTCGGCGCTCTTGCGAGCCTCGGTTGCCGCAGCATGGAGGACTTCGCTGCGAGTGCTGGTGTCGCCACTGTTCCGGGCCATCACGGCGATCGCGCTGCTGACCTGCTGTGAAGCAGCCGCCTGGCGTGAGGAGCCGTCGGCCGTGGACCCGCTCACCTCGGCCACATGCCCAGAGGCGCCGCTCACCTCTCCGGCCGCCTGGTGAATCCGGCTGACGACTGCCGCCACTCTCCTCATCCACCGGCGGGCCAGAAGCCACCACACGCCGCACACCACGGCGGCCGTCAGCATCGTCAGCATCACTAGTTGCACGCTGCCTCTGCGGGCCAACTGTCCGTTGGCGCGGGCGGCCGCCAGCAGTTCCTTCTCCGGCATCGTTGCAATAATCACCCAATCCCAGGGAGCGAAATAGCGGACATGAGCCACGTGCGCCTCTCCTTGCCAGAGGTGCGGTATCGTACTCCCCTCGCCGGGCGGCAGTTCCTGAGCCTTCCTGGCCAGTTCAATGGCGGCATCCCGCCGCTGCCCGCTCTGGTTGTCCCGCGCGAAGACGATCCTCCCGAGATCTTCCCCTTTCGCATTCACTACAAAGGAAAAGCCGGACTGGCCGATGCGCGTCTCGAGAATCGCTGCCTGTATCCGCTGTGTAGCCGCTTCTTCGGGCAATCCGACGAACAGCATCCCGATGACCCGGCCGCCGATGTCCTTGATGGGCTCGTATGCGGTGACGTGCCAGCGACCCACCACCTGGGCGCGCCCCACATACCGTTTCCCGGCGAGTGTTTGCGCAATCACCGGATTCGGCTCGCCATCCGGAGTTCGAGCCGGAATATAGGTACCCGTCGCCCGTTTGCCATTCGCATCAGTGACGGTGGTGGCCACACGCAGCATGTCCCCTGCCTCATTCATGCGCTGGAAGATGGTTGTGGAAGAGGTGGTTAAGCGCGAGATGTCGGCGAGCAGAGGTAGTTCGGCGTCCGGTAGCAAAGGGGTCCCGGCGATCGTAGCAATATCAAGCCGCGCAGTCGTCGACTGGCTGGTGAACTGATTGCGCGCCACCCAATCCTGAGTCCAACCCCGGATGATGTGCATTCCGCCAGCCCGCTGAAACAGGTGAACCGCGGTACTCAATCCCTGAGAAGCAGATTGCTCCAGCAATAACTGGCTCACTGCGCAGGTGGATTCAACCCCTCGCGCGCTGTTTTCGAGTGATTCCGCGGCCAGGCGCTCCAGGCCATTTGTGGCGTTCTCCAGTGTCTCTTGGTTCTGCGACCAGACCAGCGCCAGCACGAACAATAGCGGCGGAACCGAGGTCAACACGCCCGCCAGGATCAACTTGCCGCGAAAGGTCAGCTTTGAGAAGAACCGCAACATGGCCACACTGGCTCTATCGGCGGAGGGACCAAAAAGCTCTAGCCTCACCTTGGGAATAAACCTTAGATTTCGCCGAGGATATGATCATAGAACGATGAACACCAGAATCACCCGGCGTGCGGTTTTGACGGCGGCAGGAACGCCATGGTGGGTCGCGCGGGGCCAGGAGTCCCCTTCTCCTCTGCGGCTTTGGTACAGAGATCCGGCCGTGCGGTGGATCGATGCGCTCCCGGTGGGCAATGGCCGGATGGGGGCGATGGTGCATGGGGGAGTCAGTTCGGAGACGCTGCAACTGAACGACGATTCGCTGTGGGCGGGACGTGTGTATCCACAGGACGGAACGCGGTTCCGCGAGTCCTATCCCGAGGTGCGGCGGCTGATCTTCGCAGGGCGGCACGACGAAGCGAATGCGCTGGCGGCGAAGACGCTGGTGGGCGAGTGGGGGAAGTGGTTCGGCGCGCACCAGACGCTGGGCGATCTGATCATCGAGACCGGCCATGCGGGGGCGGCGGATTATGAGCGGGAACTGGATCTGGAACAGGGAGTGACGCGGGTGCGGTACCGGGCGCGAGGGTCGGCGTGGGAGCGCGTGGTGTTCGCCTCAAGGGCGAGACAGGCGGTGGTGGCGCGGTTCGCGGGGACGGCGCCGATCCGGTTGCGGTTCACGGTGCGGCGGGCCGCTTGTCAGGTGGAGGCTTCGGCGCGGGGCGTGCGGTGGTGGGGCGAGGCGCCGGAAGGGGGCGTGCGGTGGTCGGCGTGGACGGGGGTGCGCGCACCGGGAGGAACGGTGCGGGCGGCGGGCGAGTGGGTGGAAGTGGAAGGCGCGGACGAGGTGGTGCTGTTCACGCGTTCGTGGACGAACTTCCGCGGCGAGCCGGAGCCCGACCCGTTCCGGATGCCTGACGCGGGCTTCGAGGAACTGGCGGCGGAGCACGTGGCGGCGCATCGGGAGCAGTTCGGGCGGGTGAGCCTGACGCTGGGCGAGGCGGACCGGCCGGCGCGGCCGACGGATGAACGGCTGCGGGCGGTGCAGGCGGGCGGCGAGGACGCGCATCTGGCATCGCTCTATTTCCAGTACGGGCGGTATCTGCTGATGTCGTCGTCGCAGCCGGGTTCGCTGCCGGCGAATTTGCAGGGGCTGTGGAACCACCTGCTGGCTCCGCCATGGGAGTGCGACTACCACCTGAACATCAACATCCCGATGAACTACTGGCCGGCGGAGGCGACGGCGCTGAGCGAGTGCCACGAGCCGCTGTTTGATTTCACGGAGCGGCTGATTGAGCCGGGGGCGCGGGTGGCGAAGTCGTTCTATGGGCTTCGGGGGTCGGTGGTCCACTATACGACCAACGTGTGGGGCTATGCCGAGCCGGGGCATGGGCTGATCTTCGGGCTGTGGCCGGACGGGCTGGCGTGGCTGGCGCGGCATTTCTGGGAGCGGTGGTTGTACTCGGGGGACGTGGAGTTTCTGCGGCGGCGGGCGTGGCCGGTGTTCGAAGCGGCGGCGCGATTCCAGGCGGACCTGCTGGTGGAGGACCCGCGCTCGGGGCTGCTGGTGACGGGACCTGCGGCATCGCCCGAAAACACGTACCTGACCGCGCCGGGGCGGCGTGGCTGGGTGGCGATGGGCTGCGCGGCGAGCGTACAGGCGGTGCGCGACCTGTTCGAGATCGCGATCCGGACGGCGGAGATCCTGAAGGTGGCGCCCGAATTTGCTCGCGAGCTTCGGGGGAAGATGCGCCGGATGCCGCCGTGGATCGAGACCGGGCGGCACGGACAGGTGAAAGAGTGGCCGGAGGATTTCGACGAGGCTGAACCGGGGCACCGGCACGTTTCGCACCTCTATGCGCTGCATCCGGCGGCGGCGGTGGATGTGCGAGGAACGCCCGATTGGGCGAAGGCATGCCGGGTGACGCTCGACCGCAGGCTTGCGGCGGGCAGTGGGCAGACAGGCTGGAGCGCGGCGTGGATGGTGAACTTCTTCGCGCGGCTGAATGACGGCGCGAAGGCGCACGAGATCCTCTATAAGCTGCTGCGGCAGTCCACCGAGCCGAACCTGTTCGATACGCACCCTTCGGCGCGGGGGCCGATCTTCCAGATTGACGGGAATCTGGGCGGCTGCGCGGGGATCGCGGAGATGCTGGTGCAGAGCCACGCGGACGAGATTCACCTGCTGCCGGCGCTGCCGCGGGAATGGGCGCGCGGCCAGGTGAAAGGGCTTCGCGCGCGGGGCGGCTACAAGGTTGACATGGAGTGGGAGGATGGGCGGGGACGGGCGACGGTCACGGCTCGCAGCGCCGGCCGGGTGAAATTGCGTTTGTCTGGCGGCCCCGTGAGAGAGGAAAGCCACGCCGCGGGCGGGACGGTGGAGATCAAGTGGGCCCGCGGCGGCGAGGTGAAAGGTATGGGTACTGTTTTCGGGTAGGCGGGCAGGCCTTTTCGCGGACGGGGCAGGAGAGTATATTGGGCGTGGACTGGGGCAGGTGAAGGTGAGGAATGCGACGCGTGAGGACTGGCTGTGGGCGGGAAAGCTGGTTTGTGAAGCTTGCGGTGCTGGCCGTGGGGATGATGCCCGCAGCGGCGGCGCAGGACGAAGCGCCCACGTTCCGGACCGGAGCGAGGTTGGTTCAACTCACAGTGACAGTGGCCGGGCTAGACGGGAGTCCGCTGGCCAATCTGAAACGTGAGGACTTCGCGGTGCTGGACGGGAAGCAGGCGCGCGAGATCGCCTTCTTCAAGTACGAGGGTGCGGAACAGGAACGCCGGGCGCGCGTGAACGAACTGGGCATCTTCACGAACCAGACGGAGTTGACGGGCGACCAGGCGCGAAATGTGATTGCGCTGGTGCTGGATTCGGTGAACACACATTCGGCGGACCAGGCCCGGGTACGTTATCAACTGTTGCGGAACCTCAAAGCCATCGCGCCCTCGACGCGGATCGCGATCTACCATCTGGGTGCGCGCCTGACCGTGGTGCACGACTTCACGGCCGAGGCGGATTCACTCAGGGCGGCGATCGAGCGAACCGGGTTGGGGCTGCCGGCGCAGACGGGCGAGGAGATTCCCAGGGCAGTGGCCGACGCCGAGCGGACTCTCGAAGCACTGAAGGGGGACAAGGCGGCCTACGATTTGATGCAAGCGATTCTGCGGGCTCAACTCGAGGCTGACCTTGTGGCCGAACTCACGCGGCAAAAGAACCGGGTGGATTGGACGCTGACGGCGTTGGAGGCCTTGGGCCGGCATCTGGCGGGAATCCCCGGCAGAAAGAACCTGGTGTGGATCTCCGGTGGCATTCCGATTGTACTGATGGACGGCGAGATAGGTGCCAGCCGGCGGATGGAGCCATTGGACAATAGGATCCGGGACACGGCTCGGAGGCTGGCGCAACAGGATGTGGCCATTTACATGGTGGATGCGAAGGGGCTCTCGGCCGGCGAATACTCCGACATAGAGATGGTGAACCCCCGCTCGCGCGTGGCGGCCGGACCGTTCAAAGGCATCTCTGAGGCTGCCCGGGTTTCGTCCGATCCGCGTTCGGCGCTCCACATGATGGCATCGATCACGGGCGGGCGTTCGCTGCACAGCGCCAATGACATGCTGGAAGGCTACAAATATGCAGTGGATGACGTGAAAGGGGCATACACCCTCGCGTTCTATGCTCCGGAGGAGAGGGACGAACGGTGGCATGAACTTCGGGTGCAGGTCAGGGAAGCAGGAGCAAAGGTGTTGCACCGCCAGGGCTATTTGTCGGCCACGCGCGCGGCGGACCGGGCGGCGTGGAGTCCTGAGGACTGGGAGACGGCGATCAGCAACCCGCTGGGATCGTCGAATATCCGCTTAAGCGCGCGGGCACGGCGGATCGGCCGGACAGTAGCTCTGCAACTCCGAATCCATACGCCGGATTTGCTGCTGGTCGACGGGCAGGGCGCCTTCGAGCTGTGCATCGCCGACCGGGCGCCGGACGGGACGGCCAAGTTGTATTACCAGGCCGGGCGGTTGGCGTTGAATCCGGAGCAACTGGCGAGGCTGATGCAGCAGGGCGTCAGCTTCGAGCGGGAGTGGGAGGTTGAGCCGCGCGCGTCGTCGGTCAGAGTGCTCGTAAGGGACAAGAGGAACGGCGCGTACGGTGCGATCGATATGCCACTGGCACAGATACCGGAACAAAGGTGAAGGTGGGGCGGCATACGAGGCGCCACCCCGAGTTGGCGTGGTTTAAAGCGTCTTAAGGTAGGCGATCAGGTTGACGAGTTCGTCGCCTTCGAGGATCTCCTCGAAGGCGGGCATGCCGTTACCGCCCTTGTTGATGATTTCGACGACGTTGGCGTCGTTGGCGGCCTTGCCATTGTGCATCTTTTCCTTCTTGTAGAGGCCCTTCAGGCTGGGGCCGAGCTTCTTTTCGTCGGTCGCGTGGGCGTGGCAGACGCCGCACTGCTCATAGACTTCCTTGCCCTTGGCGGGGTCGCCCTTCTTCTGGGCGGCGGCGGGAATGGCCGCGAGGAGGCAGAGCGCAGCGAGGGCGGTGGCGAAGCGCGTGGTCATAGGGTCAGGGAACTCCTTCGGTCAATGAATGGGGGTTGTTTCAGTCCAGTGTACTATCGGGCGCGCGGCACGTGGGCGCACAGAAGAAGAGATGCCGGCAGATCGCCGCGGGTTGCCGTCAGTCCTCGAAATCCTCGAGTTGCCCGGCTGCTTCGGCGTAGCGCTTCAGCACGCGAATCGACGGCCCCGCTGCGAATCCGGCCGTGCGCAGCCGGCGGTAGGCCGAGGCCAACTGCCGCGAATCCTGAAGCAGGACCGTCAGATCCTTGCCACGGTACTTGCGTGCCAGGAACTGCTCCACCAGTTCCACCTCGTCCAAGCCCGCATAAGCCCCGGAAACGGCACCGCGGGCCGTGGACGAAGCGACGCGCTTCTTCAGCAAATCGGTCAGGACCCGTTGCGCGCCAAAACGGCCATCCGCAGCGCGGGCGCCGGCAAAGTGCTCGGCGTAGCGGGTGTCATCCAGGTATCCGTACTCCTTCAGTTGCGTCACGACCTGATCCACATCCGCGGCGTCGGCGGCGCGCAGCGCGAGCTTCCGGCGAAGCTCGGCGGTGGTCAGCGCGCGGCCCATCAAAAGACGCACGGCATAGTCCTTCAAGGCTTCGGCATCGAGCGGCGCGGCTTTGCGGCGAAAGGCCATGGCTCCTCGGAATGAAACGCAAATCTCTTTTCGCCCCTCCAACTTACGTGCGTTACACTGAAAACTGCAAGAGCGTCTTCGGACGGCAGAAAGGAAATACTCGTGGAAGAAGATAAAAAAATACCGTACTTCCTGTTGGGTCTGGGCCTCGGCGTGGCCGTGGGCATTCTGTTCGCGCCGAAGTCCGGGGAAGAGACCCGGCAACTGTTGAGAAGCAAGGCGGACGAAGGTAAGGAATATGTGAAGCGGCGGACCGACGAGGTGCTGCACGATGCCGAGGAATTGATTGACCGCGGCAAACGCACAGTCGTCCGGCAAAAAGAACAGATCGTCTCGGCAGTGGAAGCCGGACGGCAGGCGTACCGCGAAAGCGTGGCCGCACCGCCGCCGCCCGCGCCCACGGCCGACGACCTGATCGAGGGCGTATAGTCCACCCTTCCGGAGAACCAACGAACGAGGTCAGGGCTTCATGGCTCAATCCGAGACGACTTTTTTGCTGATGGCGATCGCCGTGGTGATCTCCTCGATCTCGCTGCTGATGAGCGCCCTGGCCTCTATCGGGCTCTTCCGGGCGGTGAAGCGGCTCGAGGCTAAGGTGGAACCGCTGGTGCCCGAGGCCCTCGGCGCCCTCGAGGACATGCGCCAGACCCTCCAGACCACCGTCGCCCAGGTGCGCGAACTCAGCGACCGCGCCAAGGATGTGCTGGAGCAGTCCCAAACACAGGTCCAGCATTTTAACGATGCCCGCGAGGAGGTGACTCATCGCCTCCGCGTCCAGGCCGAACGCGTGGAACTCGTCATGGAGGACACCCTGGCGCGCTTCCAGGAAGTGGTCCACACCCTCCACTCCGGGGTCATGCGGCCCGTCCGCGAGGTGAATGGGGTGGTGAGCGGCATCCGGACCGCCGTCAGCGCCTACCTCAGCGGCCGCCGTCCCTCCGTGGCGCAGGCCACACACGATGACGAAATGTTCATCTAAGTATTGGCGCGCCTGCCGATAAGTCCTTCGTGTCTGCTCTACGCGCGCCCGCAGCTTGGGTTCAGACCCTCGCGGCGGGGACATCATCGGAACGTGTGGCCGTCTTCGAGCAGTTGGCGGAGTTCAATCCGTCCCTTCTGTTCAGACTGTCTGAACTCGTTCTGGGAAATTGTCACGACACAACGGAAAGCCGCCAGGTGCTTGAGATTCTGGCGTCACGGGGATGGCTCGCCGGGTTGGTCAGGCAGGTGGCCGCAACCGACCCAGGCCTTGCCGGAGGCATCGCGCAGTTGGGCCAGCAGTTCCACCCGTCCCTGGAAAAGGAACTCGATTCGTCCTGGCGCGATGGGGAGATCTGGCCACCGCCGGGAGATCTGCAACCGGTAACCTGGCTCGGGATTCTGGGCGGGGTGGAACGGATGATGGCCATGATCCCCGTCGATCCCCTGCCTGAAGGCCTCGACGCTCAGGGTCGCGCTCGCCTGGCGGAACTGGTGGGCAACGGCGCGAGGCTGTGGAATGTGCTGGACACCCTCCTGTCGGACTCCGATGCCCGTGTCCGCGCCAACGCCGTCGAGGCCATGTGGCACATCCCGCCCGAGGTGACCCTGAGCCGCTACCAGCAGGCGCTCGAAGACACGCATCATCGCGTGCGGGCCAACGCCTTGGTCGGACTCTCATTTGCCGGCGACCCGCGGTCGCTGTCCGGATTGATCGACATGGCCGAAGCCGGTGAAGGCATGGTCCGCCTTGCGGCCTTCTGGGCGATGGGGCGCACGGGCGACTCCCGTTTCCGAGTCTTCCTGAAAGACTGGCGCCAGCAATACCGCGCGGAGCCGGATGCGCTCCGCGGCACGCTCGGCGCCCTGGTCCGCCTGAAGAACGCCGAAACCCTTACGCGCAGCGCCAATGCGCAACTCCGGGTTCTTTCCCATCGCGTCGAGGGCGGCGAACTGGTGCTGGAAGTCGCCGTCAGCGCCCTCAATGGGGCTGCCCCGCCCGCCATCCGCGGCGGCCATCTCGAACCCTGGGCCGGCGGGCAGCCCATCTGGCGCTACCGGGCGGAGTTCCATCCCGAGCCGGACCCCGGAGGAGCATGGACGCTTCGCTTCCCGGCACCCGAGTCCGGTCCGGCCCCGGTCACGCTGCGCCTGCGCTCCCCCCGTTGGGTGGCCGATGCCATCCCCGCCAACCCCGCCTGAAGAGTCCGTACACTAATAGTGTGCTGGGCCGTCTGCTCGTCTTCCTCCTTTGCTTCGCGGCCGCGTCCTTCGCTACCGAAGGCGCGCGGCTGGCCGCGGAGTTACGCGAGGCCGCCCTAGACGACGCCGAATGCTATCGCATCCGCGACTTCAGCTTCCAGCGCGGGGATGCCAGCTTCTACCTGACGGACGGCTACCTCATTCTCGGCCGCCCCATCGGCGGACGCGTCGTCCTGGCCGCTTTCTATGCCCCGGAAACGATCAACGACGCGGAAATCCTGCTCCGCCCCCCGGACCAGGGCGAGCGCGCCTCCCTCGCTGCCTCCACCGGTTCGCCCAACCTGAACGAGCACTTCCGCCAGGCTCTCTTCGTCGTCACCGACGGTTCGCTCGAACGCTGGCGCACCCAGTTGCTTGAAAGCCCTCTCACCCGCCGCGATCCGGAAATGGGCCTCCTGCTCAACTCCCGTTTCGCCACCGTAGCCCGCAACCTGGGCGCCAGCTTCGAGGTCCGCCTTGTCCACGACCTGCTCAACCCCGACCCCGAGACCGGCATGTTCTACGCCGCCATCAGCGGTCTCCGGCTGGGCAACTTCGACTTCTTTCACGACCCCACCGCGCGCGAGGAAATCGTCCTCGGCGCCGTCAACAGCCAACCCGTCGGTCCCGGCTTCAACATCTGGGCCAGCTTCGAATCGCGCGCCCGCCAGCGCGACCGCAACGGCCCCCCGGCCTTCGGCAAATTGACCGACTTCCGCATCGAAGCCACTGTCCATGAAGACCTCCGCCTTGAAGCGCGAACCCGCGTCGCCTGGATCCCCGCCCGGCCCATCCAGGGCGCCCTCAGCTTCGAAATCGCGCCCGAAATGGAGATTGCCGGCGCCCTGCTCGACGGCCGGCCCGTCGAAGTCTTCCGGCGCGAGAGCTTCCGCGCCAAGCTCATCGGCGGCAATGGCAACGACCCCTTCATCGTTGTCCTGCCCGAGCCGATGACCCCAGGCCGCCGCTACGAATTTGAGTTCACCCACGCCGGCCGCGTCATCCGCGACGCCGGCAACTCCGTTTACTTCGTCGGCGCGCGCACCAACTGGTACCCCGCCCGCGGCCTCGATTTCGGCGAATTCGACCTCCGCTTCCGTGTCCCGGCCCGGCTCCAGCTCGTGGCCACCGGCGACCTCGTCAACGAGACCGTCGAAGGCGAATGGCGCACCGTCCACCGCCGCGCCGCCTCGCCCGTCCGCCTCGCCGGCTTCAACCTGGGTGAGTACGACAAGCTGGCCATCCAGCGCGCCGGCCTCAGCGTCGAGGTATTCGCCAATCTGCGCGCCGAAGCCGCCCTCCAGCCCCGTCAGCGCGCGGTCATCCTTCCCGCCCCGCCTTACCCTGTGCGCGGCGCCGGCCCGCGCCAGATCGGAAGAGCGTCGTGTAGGGAAAGAGTGTAGATCTCGGTG
>ERZ761609.2793-NODE-2793-length-12338-cov-7.732639_pt1 | contig 12338 bp, 11 predicted proteins | sample MGYA00511163_ERZ761609 | MGnify/ENA primary metagenome ERZ761609 (study PRJEB28899, sample SAMN02445070) | bioreactor sludge metagenome | biome: EBPR sludge | place: Australia: Brisbane, Thorneside Wastewater Treatment Plant | collected 2011-12-16 ... | reverse complement strand
GAGACGGTTCCCCGCCTACACACTTTCCAGGCGTGCGCCTTCGACCACTCGGCCACCTGTCCGTAGCAGCCGTTTACCCCGAAGCCATGGCCTGCGCAAGGGGGGAAACGGTCGCTTTTCTGCGGGTCAGGCCGCCGCAATGGCGCGGGTTCGTCCTTTCAATTCTTCTGCGATATCAGGGAAATACCCGGCTTCAACCATCTTGATGCCCGCGCAACGCCGCACCGCCTTGTCGGCCATGAGGGACACCTCGACCAGATCGCCGACCTGAACGATCACCCGCAACCCGCCCCGTGGCGCGCCATCATAATGGGCGAGGTCGCGATGATCCGCACACCAGACGATGGCACGGCCTGTCTCCTGACAGCTCCAGATCACTACGCCCAGCATCTTCCTCTCCTGTCCCTTTTCGGGATCGTCTTTCGCTCATGTCAAAGGGCGTCAGCTTTGCCCTTAACGATTATTTATGCACAGCATCCCGGGCACCGCATGCGGTTTTCAGCGTCACGGGCATGGACAACCGGGCGATTTTGGGTCAACTATGACGCTAAACAGCGTCAAGTGAGCCAAGGGATATGCAGGCATGACCGCCCCCGCCAAAGCGGCCCCCGCGCTTTCCCCCACAGAGTTGCGGTCGATCTTCGGGCGCAACCTGCGCGAGCTTTGCGAGAACGGTCAACCTATCACCGTGATCTGCCGCGAGATCGGAATCAACCGCACCCAGTTCAACCGCTACCTCTCCGGCGAGGCCTTTCCGCGCCCCGACATCCTCGCGCGAATCTGTTCGCATTTCGATGTGGATGCCCGCATCCTGCTGGAACCGCTGGAAGATTTGCGCCGCGCGCTGCCGGACCGATTTCTGATCGAGATGCGCGACAAGCTGCTGATTGGAAAATCGCGCCCCGTCGATCCGGCGCTGCTGCCCGATGCGATTTACCGCTTCTGGCGCAAATCCTTCATGTTTCAGGGCAAGATCGTCACCAATCTGGCGCTGATCCGCAGCCATGGCGAGGTGACGCTGTTCAAGGGGTTCGAGGAAAATCTGCTGGCGCAGCAGGAAAACCCCAATGCCCGCCGCTTTCCGCGCCTCGCCTATCATGGGCTGGTGCGCCAGCATATCGACGGCATCTCCATCTATTGTCAGGATCGGCAGAACCAGTCCAACATCACATTTTTCGAATTCGGGCTGGAGGGCAACATGCGCTTCTATCCCGGCTTCTCGCTGCTGGTGCGGCGGCGGATTGACGGGATGAACCGGATGACCGCCGCGGTGCTGGAGCGTCTGCCGCATGACCCGGCGCTGTGGCGCAGTATCGTTCGGCAGGACACGGTGCATGATCTGAGCTATGCCCCGCCGCTGGTGCAGCGGGCACTCGCGCGCATTCCCGACGGTTTGTGATCACGCCACCAGTGTCAGCGTGACACGGCGGTTCTGTTTGCCCTTGTTCTCGATTTTTCCGATCTCAACCGCGCCAATCTCGGCAGTGCGGGCCACATGCGTGCCGCCACAGGGTTGCAGGTCGATCTGACCCGTCCCCTGCCCGATCCGCACCAGCCGCACCCGCCCTGCCCCCATCGGCGGCGCAACGGACATGGTTTTCACAAGGCCCGGATTGGCGGCCAGATCGGCGTCGGAGATCCAGTCCTCGGTCACTTCCAGATCACGGTCGATCAGCGCCTGAAGCCGGTTGGTCAGCGCTTCCAGGTCGGTGGGCGGTTCGGGCAGATCAAAGTCAAGCCGTCCGCGATCCACCCCGATCTGGCCGCCCGTTACCGGACGCGGGATCACCACCGACAGCAGATGCAGGGCGGTATGCACCCGCATATGACGGTGGCGCCGCTCCCAATCCAGGTGCTGCATCACCTGCGCACCAAGAGGCGGCAACGGGCGCGGCTCGGCGGCGACCAATGCAATCTGGCCGCTGTTGCGCGGATTGGACCCGGCCTTTACCGCCGTCGCAATAGAAAGCGACCCGCCCGCCCAATCCAGACGGCCGCTGTCGCCGGGCTGACCGCCCCCGGTCGGGTAAAACAGCGTGTCATCAAGCAGGATGCCGCCCTCTGGCGTATGGCCAATCACACGGGCGGGAGCCTCGCGCAGATAGGCATCTTCGCGAAACAACAGGCGGGTGGGCGTCTCGGTCATCTTTCGGTCTCGGTATCCAGCGCATCATCGACGGTTTCCTGTGATGCCGGCTTCTGTGTCCCAGTCGATGTCTGCACCAGCCCCTCCATGCCCCGGCCCCGCATGGCAGAAGTGAGGGAGGCCAGAGCTTCGGCAACCGCTTCGGGGTTCTTGAGCCATATATCGCGCTGCGAAAACGGCAGTTCGATGCCTTCCGCACGGAAGCGTTCGAGGATGAGGTGATTGATCTCGCTGCGCACGACAGTGCTGAAATTCACGTCGCGAATGATCATGCGCAACTCGAAATTCAGCGCATCTGCGCCCAGCCCGGCAAAAACCGCCATCGGTGGCGGTTCCAGCAGCACCATCGGATGCGACTCGGCAATCTCGCGCAGAACTTGCGCGACTTTGCGTGTGTCGGAACTGTAATCGACCCCGACCGTAACAATCACACGCCCGGCCATGCTGAAACGGGTCCAGTTGGTCACGCGCTGGCTGACCAGATCGCCATTTGGCACGATGATGTCAGACCGGTCGAAGGTCTGAATACGGGTCGATCGCACCGAGATCGACTGCACGATGCCCGAAACGCCCCCAACCTCGATCCAATCCCCCTCGCTCACCGGGCGTTCGATCAGCAGGATGATGCCCGAAACGAAGTTCTGGACGATGTTCTGCAAGCCAAAACCGATGCCGACCGACAGCGCCGAGGCGACGATGGCAAGGCCAGACAGGTTGATCCCGGCGGTAGAGACCGCGATCAGCACCGACAGGAAAATGCCGATATAACCCGCGCCCGAAACGATGGCGTTGCGTCCGCCCTGATCCAGCTTGGTCTTGGGCAGGATCGAACTGCGCAATGCGCCCTGAAACAGCCGCGTGGCCCCGAAGCCGATGAGGAACAGCACCGCCAGATAGACAAAGTTGGACGGCGAGATGCGGGTTTCCCCCAGCATGAAGCCTTCGGTGAAGCGGTTCCACAGCTCGCCCAGATACTCGGACCGTGCGCCCCACAGCATTGCGAACAAAGGCAGCGAGGCCAGCGTGAGCAGAAAGCCCGACAGCACCGGCAGCAAGCCCTGAGCGGCCTCATCCTCGCCCACCACCGCGCGCCATATGTCGCCGATCAACTGCACCAGCACCATCAGGATGCCGATCAGTGTCAGCGAGGCCGCCGCCGGGAAGATCAGCGCCTGTGCCAGATTGACATAGCCGATCACCGCCAGCGCCGGAGCGACAAGGGCAATGACGATCAGCAGCTTGCCCGCCAGCCGGATCATTGTGTCACGGAAGCTGCCCGCCTCCTCACGCTCGGTCTGCTGACCCAGATGCCGGTTCAGCAAATGACCAAAGCGCCACAGCAGCAAGGCCAGCACCCCGATCGAGGGCAGCGCCAGCACTGGCGTCGCCACTTCGGAAACCAACTGCGCCGGGAACAGGGCCTCGCGCAGCAGATCGGCCCCGCGCACCAACCCCATGGCGATGATCAGAAAGCGCGCCTCGGCACAAACTTCGGGCGGCAAGGCCAGTGGACCGGAGGCGCAATCGCCACGCGGGAAGATACGACCCGCCAGCCAATGCGACAGAAACACCACAAACCCGGCCGAAGGCAGGGCTTGCAGGACTTGTTGCCCCAGCCAGCCGGGCATATCGGTGATCAGCAGCGCCACCGAGATCAGCAATACACCCAGCGTGGGCACCGCGACCTGCCCCAGCGAGGCCACGAAAGACCAGACCCGCCGCCAGCGCGCCGACTCTGCCGTGCTGTTGAGCCAGTTGGAGAACCGTTCGATCCAGCGCCGCCCGCGCAAAATGGCGACCAGCGCCACCGCCAGCATGATGGCCGAGGCTGGCCACATTTCGTGAAATTCCGCCCGGCGGGTCTGGGTCTTCCAGTTGGCCCGCGCCTCGGAGCCAAGCGCCGTCACACTGTTGCCGATGGCCACCACCGCATCGTCCCAGTTGGCCGGATTGGCCGGCGTCGGCCACAGCCGCAACAACTGCGCCGTCTTGCGGTTGCGCAAGGCACTGTCGATCTCGGCAATCAGGCCCGTGGCCCGGCGATAGGCCTCTTCGGCGGCACGGCGCGGAGCCTCCAGCCTGGACAATTGCTCATTCAGCTCAGCCCGGCGGGCGACGATCTCGTCGGCCTCAGAAGCCCCCTCGGCTGGCGCAGGCCCAAGCGCGTCGATCTGGCTGCGCAGGCTGCTGATGCGTCCGGCATTGGCGGTCTGTGCCGTTTGCAGCCGCGAGCGCCAGTCCACCAACTGACCGCGCAACAACTCCAGCCCGTTATCGGAGGTATTTCCCGCAGCGATGGCCCGCTCGGCGCGTTGGGCCAGCGCTTCCCAAGCGGCGTAGTCCACGACCTCCTGAATTTCGCTGGAGGCGGAAAGGGTCTTGGTGCCGCTGCCGCTGCCCGCGGTCTGCGCCTTGGTCAGGCCCGAACCCGAACTGGCCGGGGCGGCTGACACAGGTGGCGCGGGGCTGTCTTGCGCCGTTGCAGGCAAGCCTGCACCAAGGCCAGAAACCAGAACGAGGCTGGCAAGCCAGCCTCGCATCAGGGCACAGGAACGCCGCACGGCTTCAGGCATCCGCGTAAACCTCGGGAATATTGCGCGCGCCCTGATCCAGCCAGGCCGGCACCGGCAGACCCTTGCTGCGCAGGAAATCCGGGTTGAACAGCTTGGACTGATAACGGGTTCCATAGTCACACAGGATGGTGACAATGGTGTGGCCCGGCCCCATGTCGCGCGCCAGCCGGATGGCCCCCGCCACATTCACCCCCGACGAGCCGCCAAGACACAGGCCCTCCTCAGACAGAAGGTCAAACACGATGGGGAGCGCCTCGGCATCCGGGATGCGATAGCTGTGATCGGGGGTGAAGCCTTCAAGGTTGGCGGTGATGCGCCCCTGCCCGATCCCTTCGGTGATCGACGAGCCGGGGGCCTCGAACGTGCCTTGCGTGTAGAAGCTGTGCAGCGCCGCGCCCTCCGGGTCGGCCAGACCGATCTTCACGCCCTTGGGCTGCAAGGCCATCCCGACCCCGGCCAGAGTGCCACCCGAACCGACGGCGCAGATAAAGCCATCCACCTTGCCGCCGGTCTGCGCCCAGATCTCGGGGCCGGTGGTTTCGATATGGGCCTGACGATTGGCGGTATTGTCGAACTGATTGGCCCAGATCGCGCCATTGGGCTCGGTCTTGGCCAGAGCTTCCGCCAGACGGCCGGAATAGCGCACATAATTGTTGGGGTTCTTGTAGGGGGCGGCAGGCACCTGCACCAGCTCCGCCCCGGCAAGGCGCAGCATATCCTTCTTTTCCTGGCTTTGGGTTTCAGGAATCACGATGACTGTGCGGAACCCCATCGAGGCCCCGACCAGCGCCAGACCGATGCCTGTATTGCCCGCTGTGCCTTCCACGATGGTGCCACCGGGCTTGAGCAGCCCGCGCGCCACGGCGTCCTTGATGATATAGAGGGCGGCGCGGTCTTTGACCGACTGGCCCGGATTGAGGAATTCGGCCTTGCCGAGGATCTCGCAGCCCGTGGCGTCGCTTGCCTTGTTCAGGCGGATGAGAGGCGTATTGCCGATCGAGGCGGCCAGATCGCGGAAAACGGGCATAGGGCTTCCTTCCTTCGTTGCCCAAGGTTTAGGGGCAGCCGCGCGGGAACTCAAGAACCCGCCCGCCTGCCTTGGCGGGCTGGCGTCAAAGAAGACGGTTTCCCCAAGGTTTTCCTTGGTTTCTGGCGGAAAATCCGAGAAAAAGAAAGCAGGCGGGAAAGAAATCCGGCAAACTGGCCAAAAAAACTTACCACTTTTTGCAAGTTTCAGCTAAAAGCACCGCCATCGCACTTGTGCACAAGGGGGGTTTTCTCATGAAATCACTGCTTGCGGTCTCCTCCGGGATCGACCGCATCAACGAAATCATCGGCAGGGCGGTGGCTTGGCTGATCCTGGCCTCGGTGCTGGTCAGCGCGATCAATGCGATCGTGCGCAAGGTCTTGTCGGATTCGTCGAACAAATGGCTCGAGATGCAGTGGTATCTGTTTGGCGCGGCCTTTCTGCTGGCCGCGGCCTATACGCTGAAACAGAACGAGCATGTGCGCATTGACGTGCTTTATGCCCGTCACAGCCGCCGCGTGCAGCACTGGATTGATCTGTTCGGCCATCTGGTCTTTCTGATGCCCTTTGTCACCCTGATGATCTGGTATCTGACGCCATGGGCCATCCGGTCTTTTGTATCGGGTGAAATGTCGAACAATTCCGGCGGGCTGATCCTGTGGCCGGCCAAGATGCTGCTGCTGGGCGGATTTGTGCTGCTGTGGTTGCAGGGCCTTTCGGAAATCATCAAGAAGATCGCCGTCATGGCAGGTCACATCACCGATCCCCATGAGGGAGCGGCCCCGCATGGGACGCCCCTGGCTGTCACGGAGACCCAGGAATGATCGAGTTCATCGCCACCAACCTGGCACCTATCATGTTTGTGTCCTTGGTGTTTTTCCTGCTGATCGGCTACTCTGTTGCCTTTTCGCTGGCCGCCAATGGCCTGATGTTCTTTGTGATCGGCGTCTGGCTTTCGCCCTATTCCGATGTCATCACGCTGAGCTGGCCCCTGCTGAACACCATGCCAAGCCGGCTGTTCGACGTGATGTCGAATGACACCTTGCTGGCCATTCCCTTCTTCACCTTCATGGGCATCGTGCTGGAACGATCGGGCATGGCCGAGGATCTGCTGGATACGATCGGGCAGGTCTTTGGGCCGATCCGGGGCGGGCTGGCCTATGCCGTTGTCATCGTGGGTGCGCTGCTGGCGGCCACGACGGGGGTGGTTGCGGCATCGGTGATTGCCATGGGTCTGATCTCTTTGCCGATCATGCTGCGTTATGGCTATGACCGGTCGATTGCGGCAGGGGCCATTGCAGCATCTGGCACGCTGGCCCAGATCATTCCGCCCTCGCTGGTGCTGATCGTTCTGGCCGATCAGCTGCGCAGCGGGTCGCAACCGGTGACGGTGGGCGACATGTATGCCGGGGCCATGCTGCCCGGTCTGCTGCTGACCGGGCTTTACATCGCCTATATCTTTGTCATGTCGCTGCTCAAGCCGCAGTCCATGCCCGCCCTGCCGCCCGAGGCACGGCCTCTGGGTTCGGGCGGCTGGTCGCTGCTGGCGGTCACGGTGGCCATCATCGCCATCGGCTTTGCCGCGCATGAACTGCTGTATGACCGGTTCGGTGCCAATGCCGACATCATTGGCGTGACCGTCAGCATCGGGCTTGTCTATGGCTATACGCTTCTGGATCGCTACCTGGGGCTGAACACCCTGTCGCGGCTGACGCAGCAGGTGGTCATCGTGCTGATCCCGCCGCTGGCGCTGATCTTTCTGGTTCTGGGCACGATCTTCATCGGCCTGGCCACGCCGACCGAAGGCGGTGCCATGGGGGCCGTTGGCGCACTCGCCCTGGCCTTTGCCAAGAAGCGTTTGTCGCTGGCGGTGGTGACGCAGGCGCTGGCCGCCACCACGCGGCTTTCGGCCTTTGTCATGTTCATCCTGATCGGGGCGCGGGTCTTTTCGCTGACCTTTTACGGGGTCGAAGGGCATAAATGGGTCGAACATCTGCTGACCTCGATCCCCGGTGGCGTGATCGGGTTCCTGATCATCGTGAACCTTGTGCTGTTCCTGCTCGGCTTCTTCCTCGACTTCTTCGAGCTGGCCTTCATCATCGTGCCGCTGATCGTGCCCGCCGCCGAAATTCTGGGCATCGACATGGTGTGGCTGGGTGTCATCATCGCGTTGAACCTGCAAACCTCGTTCCTGACACCACCTTTCGGCTTTGCCCTGTTCTATCTGCGATCCGTGGCCCCCAAAGTGCCCTATGTTGACAAGCTGACCGGCAAGACCATTGCCCCGATCCGCACAGAGCAGATCTACAAAGGGTCGGTCATGTTCATCGGCCTGCAATTGCTGATGATGGCCCTTGTCATCACCTTCCCGGGTCTTGTGACCCACTACAAGGGCAAGCCGGTGGATACCTCCAATGTGACGATCACCTTGCCAGCCATGCCCGGCCTTGGCGGCGGGTTGGGTGGTGGCCTCGGTCAACCGGGCGGGTTGGGCGGTGGTCTTGGTGGTGGGCTGGGTCAGCCCAATCTCGGTGCCCCGCAGGCCCCCGGCACACCGAGCCCCGGCACGCCGTCTCTGGGTGCGCCCTCCCTGGGTGCGCCTGCCATCGGGCAACCGAACCTCGGCCAGCCCTCGAACTGAGCGGCACACCCATCAACTTGACAGCAGGCCCCGCCCCCAAGGCGGGGTCTTTTGCATCGTGCCCCGCGCCTGTGGGTTTCTGTCGGAAATTCCCCGCGCCCCCTTGACCTTGCCCGCCCGCGCCCTCTTATTGAGGGCAACTCAAATCCCCGAACAGGAGAGACGATCATGGCCTTCACCCTGCCCGACCTGCCCTATGCACATGACGCACTGGCCGCGCTTGGCATGTCCAAGGAAACGTTGGAATACCACCACGACCTGCATCACAAGGCCTATGTCGACAATGGCAACAAGCTGATTGCGGGCACCGAATGGGAGGCCAAGTCGCTGGAGGAGATCGTCGTTGGCACTTATGCCGCAGGCGCGGTGGCGCAGAACGGCATCTTCAACAATGCCTCGCAGCACTGGAACCACAACCTGTTCTGGGAGGTGATGGGCCCGGGCGAAGACAAGAAAATCCCCGGTGCGCTGGAAAAGGCGCTGGTGGAAAGCTTCGGCTCGGTCGCCAAGTTCAAGGAAGACTTCGCCGCCGCCGGTGCGGGCCAGTTCGGCTCGGGCTGGGCCTGGCTGGTGAAAGACAAGGACGGCGCGCTGAAGGTCACCAAGACCGAGAATGGCGTGAACCCGCTCTGCTTCGGCCAGACCGCGCTTCTGGGCTGCGATGTGTGGGAACATTCCTACTATATCGACTTCCGCGACAAACGCCCGGCCTATCTCACCAACTTCCTCGAAAAGCTGGTGAACTGGGAAGCCGTCGCGGCCAAGCTGTAAGCCGAGGCCGCAGTCAGGGAAAAGCCCGCCGGACTGACCTCCGGCGGGTGTTTTTATTTGATATCAAGGTATTTATCCGCAAGTTCACAATGGCCATGGCCGGTTTCCTTGATCCGGGCATATGTGCCGCGCACATCCAGGTTCAAAGCCCCACTATCCCGGAAAATCGCCGCACGATATGTGAGCACAATGCTGGAGTTGTCGACCCGGGTCGGCACGCGCCAGGAGACCACCAAAAGCTTGTCGATATTCTGGACGACTTCAGCCCGGACAGGTTTGCTTTTCAGGCGTTTCAGCACGTTATCAATCACCCGCGCCCTCATGCCATTCGCCACAACGACAATATCGGTGGGCATCCAGTCGCGGGTAACAGAGCGGCCCTGAATCACGCATACATAACCGGGTTCTGGCGCATCCTGTGCCAGAACAGGAGCCGGTAGCAGCGCAGCCCCGGCGAGGAGACAGGCTGCGATACGGCAGAGTATCCGTGTCCTCATTTCTTGCGCTTGTCCAGATCGACCAACTCACAGCGACCACGTTCTTCCAGCTTGTTGTCGTAACCTGCCGGGCGGGCGGTAACGATGACAAGTTTGGAATTGTGCATCAGCGTGGCCTTGTAGCGCATGATGAAACTGTTGCCAGATCCGTCTCGCATCCCCATTTCCCAGCGAATGGCAACCTTGGCATCGCTATTCTCGACCACTTTGGCCAAGATCGGCTTACCATTTTTGGCATGGATCACACCGTCATAGACAACGGCCTCGTCCTCCTGGACGACAAAGATCATCTGCGGTGCAATCCAGCCGCCACCATTCTCGGTTTGCGGTAGCGTACATTCATAGGCCGGAGTCTTGGCCTGAGCTGCCGCGGCAACGGACAGACCAAGCCCAAGCGCCAAAACAAAGGAACGAAACAAAATAACTCTCCCGATGGTGTTTCCACCGGGAGAGTGCAGCAATTCATGGGCGAGTTGAAGGGCGAAAACTGCGTCAGAACAACTCGCTGCCCGATTTCACCGAATGCGACAGCAACCCCATCACATAGCCCGCGACCGAGCGGAAGCAGACCAGCGTATAGCCACCATCTGCTGCCCAGAATGCCCCTGCGACCTGTGCCAGACGGGTGCGGCGCACCTCTCCGGTCTCGAGGGCGGAAAGGTCTGCCGGGGCCAGTTTCATCAGCGCCTGATCCGCCGCATCGCCCTCCAACCGGAACACCGCACGGGCATCCGACACATCAACGGCCAGGTGGTGCTGCCCTGCCAGCTTCTTGGCCAGTGTCGCGAGCCCGTCCGCAACCTGCTCGTAAGGCACGATCAGCAGATATTCATCCGGGCTCATCCAGGCGCAGGCCTTGTCGCCAGAGATTTCGATCCGGCGTTGCGCGGGCAGGCTGGTGCCGGAGACGGCATTGATGGCCTCCGCCAGCCCGGCCACATCGGGCTTGGCCCTGAGCGAGATCATCCCCAACGGGCCGATCTCGCGGACCGAGGCGAAGCCGCCTGCGGTGGCACCATTCAAGGCACTGACAACCTTAGACATTCTGCTTCTCCCCTTCCTTGTCGTAGAACACCGGGTCAACGATCTTCACTTGCAGGGTCGAACCGTCAAGCCTGGTCATCTCGATCACCTCACCGATGCGCGACAGACCGCCTTTCACCAGACCCATGGCAATACCCTTGCCCAGAGTGGGCGAGAAATAGGTCGAGGTGACGCGACCTTGCGTGTTGCGCTGGCCATTGGCGTTCAGCCCCGGTGCCGGCGCGATGGAGCCATCGGGAATCACGCTGCCATCCAGAGCCTCAAGCCCCACCAGCTTCCAGCGGTCGGGATTGGCCAGATAGGGCCGTTCCTGCCCGCGCTTGCCCAGATAATCGGCCTTCTTCTTGGAAATGGCCCAACCGAGGTTGAGGTCTTGCGGGATCACCGTGCCGTCGGTCTCGTCACCGATCATGATGAAGCCCTTTTCGGCGCGCAGGACGTGCAGCCCTTCGGTGCCGTAAGGCATCATGCCGAACTCGGCCCCGGCAGCCAGCAGCGCATCCCAGAAGGCACGGCCTTCGCTGGCCGGAACAGCAATTTCATAGGACAGCTCGCCCGAGAACGAAATGCGATAGGCCCGCACGCGGAAGCCCCCCAGCACGCCGTCGGCCCATTGCATGAAGGGCAGCGCCTCTTTCGAGACATCCATCCCGCCCAAGCGTTCCAGCACCTGCCGGGCCTTCGGGCCGACCACCGCGATTTGCGCGTATTGCTCGGTCACATTGGCAGTATAGACCTGCCAATCCCACCATTCGCATTGCAGCCAGTCTTCCATCCAGGCATGGATACGATCCGCCCCGCCCGAGGTGGTGTGGCACAGGAAGGTTTCCTCGTCGATCCGCGCCACCACGCCGTCATCCGACAGGAAGCCCTGTTCGTTGCACATCAGACCATAGCGGCATTTGCCCACACCCAGATTGGACATGACATTGGTGTAAAGCATGTCGAGGAACTTGCCCGCATCGGGGCCCTTGACGATGATCTTGCCAAGGGTCGAGGCATCCAGCAGCCCCACATTGTTGCGGGTGTTCAGCACCTCGCGGTGGACGGCCTGGGCATGGGTCTCTCCGGCGCGCGGATAGCAATAGGGGCGCTGCCAGAGCCCGACAGGCTCCATATAGGCGTTATTGGCAAGGTGCCAGTCATGCATCGGGGTGCGACGCAGCGGCTGGAAGATCTCGCCCCGGGCCTCGCCTGCCAATGCACCGATGGTCACGGGCGTATAGGGCGGGCGGAAGGTGGTGGTGCCCACTTGCGGCACGGGTGCCGACAGACTGTCGGCCAACACAGCCAGGCCGTTGATGTTGCTCAGCTTGCCTTGATCGGTGGCCATGCCCAGCGTGGTATAGCGCTTGGTATGTTCGACCGAAGTATAGCCCTCGCGCGCCGCCAATTGAACGTCGCTGACCTTCACATCGTTCTGATAATCCAGCCACATTTTCGCACGCAACTGCACCGGGGCACCCTGCGGCATGACCCAGACCGGCAGCATCGCCCCCTCGGTGGCGTCCAGCGCCGCCGGGGTAGCTCCACCGCCTGCGGCTTCTGTCGCATCGGCCAGCACATCGGCGCTGCGCAGCAGGCCCGAGGCGGCACCCGCGGTCAGCACCATGGCGCTGCCATCGTGGTTGATCGGCGG
>ERZ761609.2789-NODE-2789-length-12349-cov-5.672198_pt1 | contig 12349 bp, 9 predicted proteins | sample MGYA00511163_ERZ761609 | MGnify/ENA primary metagenome ERZ761609 (study PRJEB28899, sample SAMN02445070) | bioreactor sludge metagenome | biome: EBPR sludge | place: Australia: Brisbane, Thorneside Wastewater Treatment Plant | collected 2011-12-16 ... | reverse complement strand
ATCCCACGAAAGCCGGATGCCCGGCCAGCTGGGACGCCTGACGGGCCACCTCCGTGAACACGACCTGGGCCACGTCCGCGGCCCGGTGCCTGTCCCCGCCAAGTCGCCGGACGGCGGCGGAGAAAACGAGGCCGACATGGCGCTGCACCAGTTCGGTGAAGGCGGCCTCGCAGCGTTGGTCCGCGTAGCGCCGGAGCAGCGTGGCGTCAGGCTCGTGGGTCGCGGTCGCGGTCGTGCTCGTGGTTCCGGGCATGGCTTCCAATCCACCCATACCCGCCGAACCCGCCCACCGAACAGAAAAATGCCCGGCGCTCCCCTTCCTTGGCTTCTTGGTGTTTCGGCGTGAGACCCATCCGCAGCGTCCGCTTTGCTTCTCCCGTCTCTGCTTCTGGCATTGAGCTTGTGGAGGCCCTGCTGACGGCCAAGGGTGCTGCATGCAACCCCTCGGGACGCCAAGGCCGCGATCTGCGCCCTGGCTGGCCGGGGATCTCTTGCCCGAGGCGTCCTTGGGCGGGGAACCGGGGGTTTGGCGGGGCACGTCCCTACGGATGAGCCTGGCTGACATCGCCGGGCAGTTGCGGGACCAGAAGGCGGACGAGAAGGCGCCGATCCATTGGGTCGAGGTGCCGGGTGCCCCCCGCGTGACGCATGTCTCCGAGGTTCCCGAACTCTGGCAGGCACAGACCCAAAGGGACCTGCGCCTCGCCAAGACAGCCATCAACAGCCATCGGGTCATCGCGCTTCTCACGCTTGGCGCCTCCGTCACCGCCATGGCTTTCGGGGCACCGCCGCAAGCCATGGTGCTGCTGCTGATTTTCGGCATTCAGTCGGCGGAGACCTGGTTCGATGCGGCCGATACCAGGCGGCGGCTGCGGCGGGATGCGCCCGGCTACTTTCACCGGTGCTCCCTCGAATGCCGGTATGCCTATTGGGTGGGGAGCCACCCCTGCTCCGCGCTGTGGCGAACCTGGAGCCTGAGTGCCACGTGGGTCGCACTTTTCGTCATCCAGACGGTCACCGCGCTGGACACCTCCATCGACCGCGCAGGCCTCGTGAAGCCCCTGGTCTGGCAGGGCGAGGTTTGGCGCCTGTTCACCGGGCCCATGCTCCACGGCAACGTCTGGCACATTCTGATGAACGCCACCTCCGGCCTTTCGCTGGCACTCCTGATCGAGCGCACCGCAAGTCCGCACGTGCTTGTGCCCCTCTGGCTGCTGGGGGCGCTGGGTGGCAGCCTCTTCAGCCTGGCGTTCCTTCCGGGACAACCCAGCGTCGGCGCCTCCGGAGGCTTGATGGGTTTCGTGGGTTTCCTCGCAGTGCTGGGCTGGCGGCGGAAGCACCTTCTCCCTCCCCAGTTTGCGGCGAACATCCTGCGCAGCGTCGCGTTCATGGCCGTCTTCGGGCTCGTGGCGTGGTCGGTGATCGACAATGCCGCGCACGCCGGAGGCGCCCTGACGGGCGCTCTCCTGGGTTGCTGGTCCTTCCGGCAGGAGGACGGCTGCCTGCCGTTGCCGGATTCCCGACGGCTGACCGTCCTCGGGCGGTGTGGAGTGACCGCGTTCGGGGCACTGACCGCGCTTACGGTGTGGCGTCTCCTGGCCCCCCGCTGACGCAGAACCAGTGAAGCGTTGTCGCCGGACCGCGCCCCCATGGGGTGCGGTCACGCTACTCCGTCTACGCCGGCACCATCATGTAGACCATGATCACCAACACCCCCACGAACCACGCGGAGTGTCCGCTGTTCGTGACCAGGGACGCGGTGAGGGTGGCAATCGTCATCATCACCACGGCGCCCGGCCAGAAGTGCAGATCCATCGGACTGGGGCCGAGCACGTAGCTGAGCAGCACCAGCACCGGCGCGACGAAAAGCGCGATCTGCGACGCGCTGCCCAGGGCAATGCCCACGCTCAGGTCGAGCCGGTTCTTGCGGGCCGCCGAAAACGCCGAAGCCATCTCCGCCGCGCCGCCGACCAGCGCCACGACGATGAAGCCCACGAACGCGGGAGTCATTCCAAAGGCCTCCGCGGCCTTTTGCACCGACTCCACAAACACCTCGCTCACCAGCGCCACCAGCACGGTGACGCCCGCCAGGGTGCCCAGCGCCAGTCCGATGGGCCACGGGGCTTCGCCCGCTTCGAACGCCCGGACAGTCAACATCCACATCCTGCGATGATGGGTCACCTCATTCCCGTGGCGGGTCATTTTGCGAGTGACCATCGCGTGAAGGCGTGGTTCGACGTCGTGCTTGGCTACGCTCATAACGCACGTGCTTGAAACAGGTGGCATTTCCACGGTCCCAGATCGACGTAGAGGCCACTCTCCCGCATTTCACTCCCCCTGCGGTCGTAGGATTCCAGGGACAACACATCGTTGAGGCGCCACATCTTGCCTCCAGGCTCATCCCATGGCACCTGGACGCGCGCCTGGGCAGTTCCAGCAGAGAAGTTGATGACGATCAGGAAGCGCTCAGCGTCCCTGGCCCAGCACCAGGCGAGAATATTTCGGCAGCTTGGGTTGTCGGGCCAACCGGTCCGCTCGCAGAGACGCCATTCACCGTTCCGAAAGACATCACGATGGGTCTCCTGCAGCAGGCGTCCGTAGAAGGCCGCGAGGTCCTGGTCGGTCTCTTCGGGCGGTCGACGAGCCAGAAAGACAGGCAGCCTCACCTTCCGGCCCTCGAATTGTCCCTCATGCAGCAGCCTGGCCCCGGGCAGCGTCAGGACAGCCAGGGCGGCCGCCCGCCCTTTTCCGTCCGGAAACGTGGCTGCGGCCCTCGGCTCGTCGTGGTTCTCGATAAACCGGACCATCCCATCCTGGTAGGTACGATCCGCCTGGAGGTGCAGCCTCACGCTCTCGGCGTCCCCATGTTCCATTCGGTCATAGAGTTTCTTGTCGTAGCAGTGGTCAAAACCCTGCTGCCGGAGTTCCCATTCCAGGTCCCAGTAGGCCTCGGCGATGAACCTGAACCCCCGATGCCTTTCCTTGATTGCGGGGATGATGGTCGTCCAGTAATCGGTGGTCGGCCGGGCTCCTGCACGAGCTCCCCAGGTGCGCTCGAAGACATGGTTCAGCATGAGCATCGCCATGTCACATCGGATCCCGTCACATTGGGAGGCGATGTCCGAGATCGTCGCAATCATGGCCTGCCGAAGCTCCGGCCGAAACGCATTGAGCTGAAGCACATCAGGCCAAGCCGGGAAATAGGGATCCCGGCCGCAGGCAAAGAGTTTTCCTCCCGCCTCGATGAACGACCCCGGATCGCGGAGGGCATCGTCGGCGGTCCCCGGAATGAAGTAGTCGGGATGCTCGGTGACCCAGGGGTGGTCTGGCGCGACGTGGTTCGGCACAAAATCCAGCAGGAGCCGGATGCCGCGCTGGGCGAGAGTCTTGCGGGCGGCGGCAAGAGCCTCCGGCCCGCCCAGCTGTGGGTCCACCACGTAGCGGCGCACGCAGTAGGGCGAGCCGACGTTGTCCTTCGCCGCAAAGTCAGGGAGGGCGCGCCTGAAATCCTGCAGGAGGCCCGTGTCTCGCCCGGAGATCGCGATTCCGGCAGGGCTGCGCTCCCAGACTCCCATGAACCAGACGGCGTCAAAGCCGAGGGAGGCGATGGCATCCCAATCCGGCTTCGGCACCGTGCCAAGGTCCACGTCCCTCCCGTGTTTCCGGCTCAACTCACCCAGCCAGACCCAGGTGTTGATCTCGAAAATGACAGGATGCCCGGGCCATTCGTTCATGGCTTGGCCTTGCCTCCCTCTCCCGTGGCGCCGGGGTCGCCCTTGACGAAGGCGGCCTGTTTGCCGACTTCCAGGGCCCGCTTGGGATCCAGAAGGCCGTAAAGCTGGATGAGTTTGGCGACGAGTCCGGTCCAGCCGGTCTGGTGACTGGCGCCCAGCCCGGCCCCGTTGTCACCGTGGAAGTACTCGTAGAACAGAATGTGGTCACGCCAGTAGGGGTCTGTCTGGAACTTCTCCGTGCCGCCGTAAACGGGTCGCCGCCCGTGCTCATCGCGGAGGAAGGTCCTGGTCAGGCGGTTCGCGATCTCCTGGCTCACTTCGAAGAGGTTCATCATCTTCCCGGACCCTGTCGGGCATTCGACTTGGAAGTTGTCCCCGTAATACAGGTAGAAGTTGAGCAGTGACCGGACGATCATCGCATTCACCGGCATCCAGACCGGCCCGCGCCAGTTGGAGTTGCCGCCGAACATGCCGCTGTCCGACTCGCCCGGCAGGTAATCCACCCGGTACTCCTGACCCTGCACCTGGAATACAAAGGGATGCCGCTCGTGGAACCTCGAGAGCGAGCGGATGCCGTAAGGGCCGAGGAACTCGTTCTCGTCGAGCATTTTTGTCAGGATTCGGCGCAGTCGCTCCGGATTGACCATCGCCATGATCCCTCGATCCGCCACCCCGAGATGACCCTCGCCGCTGGGATGCATGGAAGTCTCAAGCTCGGGGATGCGGCGCAGACGTTCATGGATTTGGGCCAGGGCCCCCGGAATGGCCTCCCGCTGCGCCCTCTCGATCACCGTGGTGGCGCAGAGCGGCAGGAGCCCCACCATGGAGCGCACCTTCAGCCGTGTGGCGCTGCCGTCCGGCAACCGCAGCAGGTCGTAGTAGAAGCCGTCCTCCTCGTCCCACATGCCGTTCGCTCCGGGACGGTTCATGGCCAGCGAGATGTAGTAGAAGTGCTCGGCAAACTTCACCACCATGTCCTCGTAGTTGGGGTCGTGGGCGGCAAGGGCAATCGCGAGCTCCGCCATGTTCTGGCTGAAGAGAGCCATCCAGGCTGTGCCGTCCGCCTGCTCCAGGTTGCCGCCGGTGGGGAGCGGGGCGCTGCGATCGAAGACGCTGATGTTGTCGAGGCCGAGAAAGCCGCCTTCGAACACGTTCTTGCCGAAACGGTCCTTGCGGTTGACCCACCAGGTGAAGTTCAGCACCAGCTTGTTGAAGGTCTCCCTGAGGAAATCGAGGTCCATCTCGCCGCGCAGGGCTCGCTCGGTGCGGTGCAGAAACAGCGTCGCAAAGGCGTGGACCGGGGGATTGACGTCGCTGTAGTTCCACTCGTATGCGGGCATCTGGCCGCTGGGGTGCAGGTAAACACCCTTCAGCATCAGTTTCATCTGCTCCTTGGCGAAGTCGGGATCCACGATCGAGAGCGGGAGCGTGTGGAAGGCCAGATCCCAGGCCGCGTACCAAGGGTATTCCCACTTGTCGGGCATGGAGATCACGTCCTGATTCACCATGTGGAACCACTCCGAGTTCCGGGCGCTGCGATACCCCGAATGGAGCGGGTTGGACTGGTGCTCATCCAGCCAGTTGTGTCCATCGAAGAAGAAGAACTGCTTGCTCCAGAGCATGCCGGCCAGGGCCTGGCGCATGACGTTGGCGGCGTCCTCACCCACCGATGGCGGCGTGACCGACCGGTAAAACGCATCGGCTTCGCACAGCCGGTCGGCGAAGACTTCATCAAATTGCCTGCCAAACGGTTCGTCCTTCTGCGCCCCGGAACCCCTGGAAAGCCGCAGACGAATCACTTGGGCCCGACCGGCCCCGATCGCGACACGGTAGTGCGCCGCGACCTTGGTGCCCTGCCCTTCGGGACTCACGGCGCCCTGTTTGCCCAGAACCACACAGTCGTTGATGCCGTCCTTCACATGGGGACTCTCGTTCCTTCGCCCGAAAAGCCGCTCGTTGTTGGTTTCGTTCTCGGTGAAGAGCAACGGCGCCTCGCCTTCGCAGCAAAGGATGAATTCCCCAAGCAACGGATGCGTGGCTGCGACCGCGCTCGTGCCGGCTGCGGACTTGATCTGTTTGAGATTCGGTTTCCTCGGAGATCGGTTGGATGCCGCGATCCACGCCGCCCAGTCGTTCCGGAACCACAATGTCGGAAGCAGGTGGAGCTCGGCCGGCTCGGGTCCCCGGTTGGCGGCGGTGATCTTCACCAGGATGTCCTCCGGACCGGCTTTGGCGTACTCCACGAAGACGTCGAAGTAGCGGTCCTCCTTGAAGACGCCGGTGTCGAGGAGTTCGTACTCCAACTCGTTGCGGGCGCGCCGGCCGTTGGTCTCCACCAGGTCGGCGTAGGGAAACGCCGCCTGGGGGTACTTGTAGAGGTACTTCATGTAGGAATGGGTGGGCGTGCTGTCGAGGTAGAAGTAGTACTCCTTCACGTCCTCGCCATGGTTGCCTTCGCTGTTGGTGAGGCCGAACAGCCGTTCCTTGAGGATCGGATCCTTCCCGTTCCACAGGGCGAGGGCGAAGCAAAGGCGCTGCTTGTCATCGGAAATGCCGGCAATGCCGTCCTCGCCCCAACGGTAGGCCCGCGAGCGGGCCTGGTCGTGGGTGAAAAAATTCCAGGCGTCCCCGTTCTCGCTGTAGTCTTCGCGCACCGTTCCCCATTGGCGCTCGCTGAGGTAGGGCCCCCACTTCTTCCAGGGGACCTGCTCGCTGCGCGCTTCCTCCAGCCGGGCCTGCTCGGCAGTCCTGGTCGTTGCGTCCTTTCCCGGGTCCCTCGGCAAATCAATCTGCTTTGCTTGAGTGCCCTCTGCCACGATGTCCTTGGTCCTCATTGCCTTCTTCTCGCGAATGGATGTTTCGGTTGTCTTTTCGCACGTTCTGCGGGAGTCAGTCGCCAGAAGCGATGTCCCCCCACGATGGCGACTGGTTCCCGCCCGAGCGCCCGGCAGGGAGTAGCGCCGCCGATCCGCTCAAAGTGATCCGCACCTGCCGTGAGGCCCGGAAGCCCGGTGGGTGCCCGCACGACGGTTCTGGCGATTCGCTGGGCTTCGGGACAAGGCGGCATGTCCTCATAGCGCGCAACCAGCTTGTGCGGCCTGGTCCTTCGTAGCGGCAAACACTGACCGCCTTCGCCTGTCATCCCCTCGGTGCATCGTTTGGGCCTATTGTGCCGGGATGGTGATCAGCGGCAGCCTCTCGGGGCTGCCTGTTTCTGCCAGAGTGAAGAAGAACATCACGACCGTGAGCGCACGCTTGGTTTGGCGGTCGCCGTTCTCGACCCAGAACCAGTGGTCGCGGTAGCGCACGGCGGCAAAGCCGTTGGCCGGCTTCTCCTTGCCGCTGCGAATCCGCACCCGCTGCTGGCTGCCCTCCGCCGCGGCAGAACCTTCCAGCGAGGGCCAGGCGCTGTGGTCCTGGAGGTGCACTTCAGGAACGTCCATGTAGCTCGCGAACGCCTGCATGATCTGCAGCATGGAGCGGCTGTTGACCGCCAGTTCGTTCTCCGCCCCGCGCATCGGCGAGTACGTCAGCACAAATTTCTGGGCGCCGGACGACAACTTCAGCAACCGCCGGACCTCCTCCGCCTTTTCGGCGGTTTCGGGCGCCACGTCGTCCCGCTGGAAGAACACCACGCCCGTCGAGCCCTTCGCCTTGTCCTCCTCGACGCGCATCCCGAAAGCCCCCGCCGTCTGCACTTCCCGCAACAGCGCCAGCGCGCGCAGGAACTCCGGGTCCGCCTCCCGAACCGCTCCGCCGGCGGTCGAACGGTTGCGCACCCCGTTGAGCGACTCGACGGTCATCCCCAGGATGAAGTCCGCTGCGTAACCGGACTGGAGGAGGAAGAAGATGTTCTTCGGATCAATCGGAGTGATCAGCCCGCGGAGGAACTTGTCCCCGGTCGTCGGCACGTAGGTGATCGTCGGCCGGTCGGTGTAGATGCCCTGTCCGCCGACGGAACCGAAATTGCCCTGCATCGCTCTTTCCGACGACAGAGTCCCGTTGATACTGACGCCCGTTTGCATGGAGTAACCGCTGACGACGGAGGCCACGTCCATGAACACGGGCAGGTCCATGTAACGCAGCTTGACGATGTTCAGCAGTGTCTGCTGTTTCCACGACTCCGCGATGGCCGTGCCGTAGTCGAAGCGGTCCACGGCCACGGTCTTGGGGCCGAGGTGCGTGCAGCCGGCGGCGGCCAGCAGGGTCAGGAGGCAAAGGGTGGCGGTTGACTGATTCATGGACAGCGGCAGGCCTTCATGAACGCTTCACTCGTGACAGATGGGCATGGTCACCAGTCCCGCCAGGGTTCCCAGAAACAGGGCGACGGCCAGGGCTGCGAGGAAGATCCGCAACCGGCGTGACTCAAAGGCGCGCGCGGTGCCGCCGAAAAAGAGAACCGAGGCGAACAGCACGGTCAGCAGCACATAGTTGTCTGAGAACTGGCGGGCCTGTCGGGAGGCTGCCGCAGCGGTGGCTGCAACCGTCTCCTGCCGTGCCACCTCGGTCGCCCGTTGCTGGGCATACTCGGCCATTTGCAGTGGGGACGGAGGTGCGGCCGGGTTGTTGACGGGATCCAGCTTCAGCCAGGCTTCCACGGCGGGTTTCATTTCGGGCCGGAACCGCTGGGCGAGGAACGCCTCCACCACTAGGTTGCTCTCCATCCTGGCCTGCATGTAGCTGAGGAACATGGCCGCATCGAAGGCCCGCTCCTGCAGGGCGGCGATGGTGTGCACCGCCTGCTCCCGGCTCGCCTTGACCGCGGCGTTGCCACGCGCCATCTGCGCGCCGCCCCACAACTTCGACTGGTAGGCGCACCACGCCGACGCGGTCGTGGCCAGCGAAAGCAGGACGGCGCAGGCGATCTCAAGGCCGCGGTTGGTCCTTTGCGGCTCGACCGCTTTGAGAATGCGTTGCAGCAACTCCTCGGTTTGCGGCAATGGGGATGGCGATGGGTCGCTCATAAGCCAGGAATGCACTTGCCCACAGCGGGGCGCCGTTGATCTGAATCCGAGCCCGATCATCCCGCCGGCCGCGAGCCACCGAAGAAGCCGCATCGTCGCATTCATGGCCGCCGCTCCCCGGTTGAGATTGCCACCCAGGCCCACCTCCTGCTGGGACCATTGGCACGATGCACAACCCGATCGTGCATGAAAGGCGAATGGGGCGGGCGGGAAGCGGCTGCGGCCAGCCCATGTCCCGCCCCTGATCGGCGCCATTCTCGCAAGCCGTTGAAGCCGACCTTCGAGGATCTAACGCCATTGCAGCTCTGCCGAGGCGCGTCGGCGGTGCGTGTCGAGGCATGGGTTCTCTCACGGAGGCACGCGGGACACAGGGAAGAGGCGGGGGGCCTCCGGCCTTCGAAGGCGCTCCCGGCTGGGTGCCCATTTCCATCCCGAAAGGACGCATGGATCGGGCGAACGGTGGGAGGCCTGAACCGAAAGCGGGGTTCAGGCGTTACCCGCACTGTCTGCGATCCCTTTGCCATGTTGAATGCCGTGACCTGGCCTCATGGGCTCCCTTGTCAGGCGGACGGCACGCCGGCCAAACTACATCTGCGCCGCGCCGCGCATCTCGCCCGGCGGCACGTCTCCGAACTCATGCCCCTATCTGGCGACCGAGCAGAAGACCCCAGTGTCCAATCCCACCATGAAACAACCGTCATCCCCGGAGGACCGGTATTCAGCCCTTCTGCGCAGGAGTCCCAAGCTGAAGACGGAGGCGGAGCGTCTCCGGCGGGTGCGCTCCGAGCACTCCAGGCGTGGGTCGGAACGGGCGATCCGCGCGAGCCTGAACCGCGACTGGGCGGAGGCGGGGAACCGCCCCTGAGCCTCCAGATCCGCAGGCTCCTCGCAATCGCCCGCGCCAACGACCTTGTGCTCCCTCGTTCCGTCCTCCCGAGACGATTCCTCTTCCAGGGCGGGGAACACGATGTCTGGACCCGCGGCGCAGGCAGGGTCCTCAAAGCCACCCGCCCGAACGAGTTCGGGACCACGCCCTACGGCGAGGGGACGCCGTATCGGTACTTCGACCGCCTGCAGCTGCAGAACCTGGTCTTTGGGGACGACACGCGCTTCGAGGGGATCGCCCTCGATGCCCACGGCGCGGTGCGCGTCATCACCTCCCAACCGTGGATCGAGGGGACGCGACCGGCGCTCGACGAGATCGCGGAATACTTCGGCGGGTTGGGATTCCGCCGGATCGCCGAGACGGCCTACTTCCACCCGGAGCTCGGGCTGATCGCCGCGGATGGGCACGAGAAGAACCTGAAGAAGACGGCGGCCGACGGCCTGGTTCCCATCGACCTGATTCTGGCGGCCCCGGAGGGGGAGGTGCTGGAGGAGTTCCGGGGACGGTTCCGCCTCGATGAGATCGGGGGTGCCGACCCGGCCCGGCTCGCACGGTGACCGGCGGGTCTCAACTTTCACCACGGCCGGTACCGGACCTGGAGGTGTTTCAAGCGCTCCGCATGCACGGCAAGGCGCTCAAGGAACTCGGCATAGGCGCGGTCCTCCAACCGGGGAGCCCAGAGCACCTCGGCCAGGGCGCAGGCGCGCGGGTAGGCCATGTACATGCGGTGCTCGGGCGTGGAGATGAACTCGCCCCAAAGCTGGGCCTGCGCGCCAAGGACGTGCTTCGCACGATCGGGCCCCAACGCCGCGGGGATCGGCTCGTACTGGAACACCTTCTCCAGCGGGACAAAGCCGCCGATCGCCTTGGGCTCCTTCTCTGCCGGTCCCTGGTAGTAGTCGAAGTAGGTGTGGGAGGTGGGAGCCATGATCACGGGGTGCCCGGCGCGGGCCGCCGCGATGCCGCCCTCCTCACCCCGCCAGCTCATGACCACCGCCCCGGGCGCCAGCCCTCCCTGCAGGATCTCGTCCCACCCGACCAACTGTCGCCCCCGCGCGGTGAGGAAGTCATCCATCTGCCGGATGAACCAGCTGTGCAGGCCGGCCTCGTCCTTCAACTCGCGGTCACGAATGAAGGCCTGCATCTCTGCCGATTTCTTCCAGTGCTCGATGTTCGCTTCGTCGCCGCCGATATGGATATGCCGGCTCGGGAAGAGTTCCACCACCTCCGCCAGCACATCCTGCAAAAAGGCCACGGTCCGCGGTCGCGGCGCCACCACTCCCTCGTGCGCCGTCCATCGCCTCCCGGGCGGCAGCGCGGCCAGCGTGTCCGGGTGCAATCCCAGCTCGGGATACGCCACGATCGCCGCGCCGGTGTGCGCGGGCATCTCGATCTCGGGCACCAGGGTGACGTACCGCTCCGCGGCGTACCGGACGAGGTGCCGCACCTCGTCCTGGCTGTAGAACCCCCCTGCCCTGCCCTGCCCCGCGGCAACACCCCGGTGGACCGCGGTGAAATCCATGCCGGCTCCGACGCGGACCAGGTCGGGATACTTCCGGATCTCAAGCCGCCAGCCCTGGTCGTCGGTGAGATGGATCTGCAGCCGGTTGAACTTATGCATCGCCATGACATCGAGGAACCGCTCGAAGTCACGGACGGGGATGAAGTGACGTGCCGGATCGACCAGAAGTCCACGCCACGGGAAGCGCGGGTGATCGACGATCCGCACCGCCGGCATCTCCCAGGCCACGCCCTCGGCCCTCTCGGAACCGCAGACCGGGGGAGGCAGCAACTGGCGCAGGGTCTGGATCGCGTAAAACAGGCCCGCCGGCGCCGCCGCACGGACAGACACGCTCTCCGTGCCGACATCGAGTTCGTATCCCTCCTCGGTCAACCGCTCCCGCATCGAGACGTCGATCAACAACCCGATGCAGTCCCTCGGCGCGGGCTGGCCCACCGACCTCATCCGGAACCCCATCGCCGGCGCCAGGGTTTCCACCAGCTTCCTGGCTTCGTTTGTCGCCATCCCCTGCGCCGCCACGCAGGTGCTCGGAGTGATGCGGAACTTTCCCTTGCGCCACTCCACCGAGACGGGCCGTGGGACCAACGCGCCGGGCGGGTCCACCGGACTGCACGGGGCGCTCACCCCGAGCCACAGCAACGTCGCCCATGTCAGCAGGAATCGCGGCAGCCAGTTGCGATGGATGGTCGTCGTCATCGTTCCTCCGTGGAGTTGAGGCGGGTGTGCGCACGTTCCAAATCCACCGCCGCACTGTCGAGTCCGGTGGGATGGAACCTGCGCGCTGCAGGCTCCCCTGGGGCCAGATCCCGAGACCCCCGCCGGAATCAACTGTCGTCCGCCCTCGGTTCAACCAGGGGACGCGCCGTCTGACCACGGAACAGGTGCGCGGCGCAGCGGATTTCGTGTAACCCCGTCTGACCGAATCCGAGGGAAGGACTCGGTATGAACGCTTCGTCTTCACAACCTCGGTGTCCGAAATGCGGCGGCCACATCCCCGGCGAGGCCACACAGGGCCTCTGCCCGAAATGCGCCCTCGCCGCAGTGGCCATGGCCACGGAAGCCGATCCCAGGCCACCGAGCGATGTGCCCCCGACCTTGGCCTCGGTGGCCGCCGCGTTTCCCCAGCTGGAGATTCTCGAGTTGATCGGCAGGGGCGGCATGGGGGCGGTTTACAGGGCGCGACAACCCAGGCTGGACCGGTGGGTGGCGTTGAAGCTGCTGTCGCCATCGCTGGCGGCGTCGC
>ERZ761609.2787-NODE-2787-length-12350-cov-50.123139_pt1 | contig 12350 bp, 7 predicted proteins | sample MGYA00511163_ERZ761609 | MGnify/ENA primary metagenome ERZ761609 (study PRJEB28899, sample SAMN02445070) | bioreactor sludge metagenome | biome: EBPR sludge | place: Australia: Brisbane, Thorneside Wastewater Treatment Plant | collected 2011-12-16 ... | reverse complement strand
GTTATGGCGACAAAAAACCCCGACCGAGAACGGAGGGGGCTTCGTGTCTGGTGGTGCAATCGCACCCTGGATCACAACTCGCTATCGGGGCATGTGAGTACTGGTGAGGGTATGAGCGGAAACGTGAGGCAGACCATTATCGAGGAGCGCCGTCCACCGCTTCGCATAGACGCCAGGACCCTCAGCACCTCCAGTGCCAGTCCGATGCCGGGCCGAGGACGGACCGGCATTCATATGGCTGTGCCGGCGCTGGTGGCCGGAGCCGCAATCCTTGGAGGCAAGCAACCGGCACGTCTCACCTTGATCAATTGGTGACGGAACACAGAACCGGACCCGCCTCCGCTTTCTGATCCAAGCAGTAACACCTTTGATTTTTTGAGGCGTGGATTCGCTGACTTGGCCGTTTCTTTTCGCGCGCCCGTCTCTGCCTTGCGGGCGACACCGCCGGTTACCCCCAACCAGAGAGGATTTTCGATCCGGCGCCGCGGCTTCTCGATGAGATCCATCGCTCGCGGACAGTGTGCTCCTATGAGATACTTTGACAAACTTGGCAAGCAAACTCCAGTATCGGCAAAGACAGGGCGATGGCAACCACGGACGACGAAATCCTGACTCTCGACGAGGTGGCCGTGTTCCTAAAGGCCGGGAAACGGACGGTCTATCGCCTGGCGGCCAACGGCGAGATTCCAGCGTTCAAGTTGGGAGGCACTTGGCGCTTCCGCCGTTCGGCGCTTGATCAATGGATCGCTGCGAGCATCCATAACAAGAAGAAGCCGGATGAGGGCTGATGGAAATCATCGACAACATCAACCGCCTGCTCGGTGACGACCTCAAGCAAACGCTCAAGCCGGGCGCTCGGCTGAAGGTCGCGGCGTCCTGCTTTTCGATGTACGCGTTCGAAGCGCTGAAGGCTGAGCTGGAAAAGATCGAAGAGCTGAGCTTTATCTTCACCGCCTCCGCCTTTGTCGCCGACGAAGTCACCGACACGATTCGCAGGGAGCGCCGCGAGTTCCACATTCCCCGGCTTGACCGCGAGCGCAGCCTCTACGGCAGCGAATTCGAGATTCAGCTGCGCAACAAACTTACCCAGCGTGCCATCGCAAGGGAATGCGCCGACTGGTTGCGTCGCAAGGCCAAGTTCAAGAGCAATCGTAGCAAGGCTCCAATGCAACCGTTTGCCTGCGTACAGTCGGCAGGTGGCGATATCGCCTACATGCCCTTGCACGGCTTCACGGCCGTGGATCTGGGCTACCAGCAAGGCAATGCCGTCTCCAATCTGGTCAACAAGTTGGACGAGCCGACGTTCGCGGCCACCTACTTGAGCCTGTTCGAGCAGATCTGGCACGACCCCGAGAAGCTGGAAGACGTGACCTCGCACATCTGCGAGCACATCGCCTCCGTCTATCAGGAGAACTCGCCGGAGAGCATCTACTTTCTGATGCTCTACAACATCTTCAACGAGTTCCTCGACGACATCGATGATGACGTCCTGCCCAACGACCGCACGGGCTACCAGGACACGCTCGTCTGGAACAAGCTTTTCAACTTCCAGAAGGACGCCGCCACCGGTATCATCAACAAGCTGGAAACGTACAGCGGCTGCATCCTGGCGGACAGCGTTGGCTTGGGCAAGACCTTCACGGCCCTGGCCGTGATCAAGTATTACGAGTTGCGTAACCGCTCGGTGCTGGTGCTGTGCCCCAAGAAGCTGGCCGACAACTGGCTCAACTACAACCGCAACCTCAAGACCAACATCTTTGCGCGCGACCGGTTCAACTACGACGTCCTCTGCCACACCGACTTGAGCCGCACCGGCGGGGAGTCGTTCGGCACGCCGCTGAACCGCATAAACTGGGGCAACTACGACCTGGTCGTCATCGATGAATCGCACAATTTCCGCAACAACGACGCCTTCAAGGACAGGGAGACCCGCTACCAGAAGCTGTTGAACAAGGTCATCCGCGAGGGCGTCAAGACCAAGGTGCTGATGCTCTCCGCCACGCCGGTGAACAACCGCTTCAACGACCTGCGCAACCAGCTGGCTTTGGCCTACGAAGGTGACTCGGAGAACCTGAGCAAGAAGCTGCGCACAAGCAAATCGGTCGAAGAGGTTTTCCGCAACGCCCAGAAGGCCTTCAACGCCTGGGCCAAGCTGCCGCCGGAACAGCGCACCGCGCGCGCCATCCTGGATGCGCTTGACTTCGACTTCTTCGAGTTGCTCGACAGCGTCACTATCGCGCGCTCGCGCAAGCACATCCAGACCTTCTACGACACGCGGGATATCGGCCACTTCCCGGAACGCCGTAAACCCTTGTCGTTCCATCGCCCGCTGACCGAGCGTGCGGACGTGATGGGATTCAACGACATCTTCGAGCAACTGTCCCGGCTCAAGCTCGCCGTGTACGCGCCGGTCAGCTACATCTTGCCCAGCCGGCTGAAGAAGTACGAAGACCTGTACGACACCAAGGTCGGCGGAAAAGGTACGCTGCGCCAGGCCGACCGCGAGAAGAGCCTGCAGGCGCTGATGACGATCAACCTGCTGAAGCGGCTGGAAAGCTCGGTGGCCTCGTTCCGCCTCACGCTGCAATCGCTGCGCGACAACCACCGGGCAACGCTGGACAAGATTGCGAGCTTCAACCAGACCGGCGGCGGCGCGCGCGTGAGCGACCTGACCGACGTGCTCGAAACCCTGGACGCCGAAGAGGACGAACTACCCGAAGGCCTCGAAGGCGGCGGCGAGATCGGCGGCAAGGTCAAGGTGAGCCTTGCCGACATGGACTTGCCCTCGTGGGAACACGAGCTCAAGCGCGATCTGGAGGTCATCAAGGCCCTGCTGGCCTCGATGGACAAGATCACCCCAGAGGACGATGCCAAGCTCCAGCACTTGAAAGCGCATGTGCTGGAAAAGATCGCCAACCCGATCAACCCCGGCAACCGCAAGGTGCTGATCTTCACCGCTTTCGCCGACACGGCGGACTACCTGTACGCGAACCTGGCCCCCGAACTGGCGGCCAGCCACCGCCTGCACACGGCCAAGGTCACCGGCAAGGGCGCACCCAAATCAACGTTGGCCAAGGGCTACGACTTTCAGGAACTGCTCACCCTCTTCTCGCCGCGCGCCAAAGAGAAGGCCGTCGTGCTGCCCAACGAACCGGCAGAGATCGACCTGCTGATCGGCACCGACTGCATTTCCGAAGGTCAGAACCTGCAGGACTGCGACTACGTCATCAACTACGACATCCACTGGAACCCGGTGCGCATCATCCAGCGCTTTGGCCGCGTGGACCGCATCGGTTCACCGAACACCAGCATCCAGTTGGTGAACTACTGGCCCGACATCTCGCTGGACGAGTACATCAACCTCAAGGAGCGCGTCGAGAGCCGGATGATGATCGCCGACGTCACCGCCACCGGTGACGACAACGTGCTCTCCGCCCAAGCCAACGACGTTTCCTACCGCAAGGAGCAGCTGCGCCGCCTGCAAGAAGAAGTCATAGAGCTGGAAGACCTAAAGACCGGCGTCTCCATCACCGACCTCGGCCTCAACGACTTTCGCATGGACTTGCTGAACTACGTCAAGATCCACGGTGAGCTCCACAACACGCCCAACGGCCTGCATGCCGTCGTGCCCGCCAACTCCGACCTGGGAGTGCAACCCGGTGTGATCTTCACGCTACGCAATCACAACGTAGGCGTGAACCCGCCCGCCCAGTTGCCACAGCACAACCGACTGCACCCGTACTACCTCGTCTACATCAACCGCGAGGGCGAAGTCGTCCACGACCACACCGAGGTCAAGCGCCTGCTCGATCTGGCACGCAGTTGCTGCAAGGGGCAGTCGCTGCCCATCACGGCGGTATGCCAACGCTTCAACCAGGAGACGACGGACGGTCGCAAGATGCAGCCTTACTCCGACCTGCTCAACAAGGCCATTCGCTCGATGATCGAGGTCAAGGAGGAAAAGGATCTCGACAGCCTCTTCACCGGTGGCAAGACCACGGCGCTCACCAACACCATCTCCGGCCTTAACGATTTCGAGTTGATCGCGTTTCTGGTGATCCAGGAGGCTGGATGAGTCAACCCGGCACCATGAACCTGCATCCCGCCTTGGTCACCTATCCTGCCAAGGCCGCCTTCGGTCGCACGCTGCCCAAGAACAAGATCTATGAGCACAGCAAGGCCAACACGCGGCTGAAGGACCTATTCGTCAAACAGGTCGAACAGATCGTCTGGCAGTACAAGCTCGCGCCGGAAACCATCAACCTGCCGGCGCGGCCTGGCGTGCCGGAGATTCAGGTATTCAGCCTTCAGCTTAAGGCGCCCGAGCTGAACCGCGACGTGCTGCACGCCATCGACGGCGCCGTGCAGTTCCCGATTCTTTTCGAGCTGGACTTCGATGGCCGCACGCAGGTTGTCGCCTGCTACAAGCGCCCAAGCGAAGCCGACGCCAGCCGCTGGGTGCTCTCTGACTACTTTGAGACAGGCTGGCTAGCGACCAGCGGCCAGCGCGCTGCCATGCCACTGGCGCTGGACCTGGCGAGTCTGTACGAGCAGCTCTTGCATCGCCTCATTCCCCTGCAAGCTCGCCCGCAGGAACCGCTGGCCGCGTTGGTGGCGCGCTTCGAAGAGGTACAAGTCAGGCAGTGCGAGGTGGCCAGAACCGCCGCCAGGCTGAAAAAGGAAAAACAATTCAACCGCAAGGTGGAGATAAACGCCACGTTGCGCAAACTCAAAACCGAACTTGAACAACTGAGCCGCTGAAAACGAACGGCCGCAGGACAAAGAACATGGACAAACTGAAAATGCACTCACCCAACCTCACGCAGGAGCACATCGCCCGCCTCCGCGAGCTTTTTCCCGGTTGCGTGACAGAAGGCCGGGGTCAGGATAGCCGCGTGAAGCTGGCAGTGGACTTTGACCAACTGCGGCAAGAACTGTCGGAGTCAATAGTCGAAGGCCCGCAGGAGCGCTACCACCTGAACTGGCCGGGCAAGCGCGAGGCGCTGCTGGGCGCCAACGCGCCCATTGCCAAAACGCTGCGCCCTTGCCGGGAAGAAAGCGTGGATTTCGACGCTACAAAGAACCTCTTGATCGAGGGCGACAACCTTGACGCCCTGAAGCTCTTGCAGGAGACCTACCTCGGCAAGGTCAAGTTGATCTACATAGATCCGCCATACAACACCGGCAAAGACTTCATCTACAAAGACAACTTCGCCGCCTCAAAAGGGGTTTTCGAGAGGATGAGCGGGGAACGGAATGAAGAGGGTGGGAGGCTCGTGAGCAACCCGGAAGGCCGTGGACGTTTTCATACGGACTGGCTGAACATGATTTACCCTCGCCTTACGCTGGCAAAGCGGCTGCTGAGCAATGAGGGAGTGATTCTTATCAGCATTGACGATGCTGAGCAGGCATCGCTTCGCAGAGTGTGCGATCAGGTCTTCGGCGAGCAGAACTTTGTGGCGCAACTGGTTTGGGAGAAAGGACGGAAGAACGACGCAAAGTACTTCTGAGTTGGTCATGAGTACATGCTGGTCTACGCGCGGGACTTGGCGTTCCTGCGAGAGCAAGGGGAGATTTGGCGAGAGGAAAAACCTGGTGCTCGGGAGATTTGGGCCGAGTTCCTGTGCCAGCAAAGCATCCACGGCGAGAACTACGGGGCAATGGAAACGGCCTTAAGCCAGTGGTACTCGGAACTGCCCAAAGGACACCCTTCAAAGAAGTGGGCACGCTACAAGCGTGTTGACAAGCACGGTCCGTGGCGGGATCGTGATATCTCTTGGCCCGGTGGTGATGGGCCCAGGTACGACGTTATCCACCCAGTGACGAAGCAACCATGCGCCGTACCCGAGCGCGGATGGATCTACGCTTCCCCCGACGAAATGCAACGTCAGATCAAACTGGGCCTAGTTGAGTTTCGCAAGGACCATACGGAGCCGCCCTTCCGCAAGGCGCATATCCGCCCAATTCCTGACGAAGCGGCTGATGATCAGGTGGAAGTCGATGAGGACGATAGCGGCGGGGATGAGGCTGAACTGGCGACTCAGGTTCGCGGATCGTATTTCTACAAGCAATCCCAGGTCGCCGTGAAATACCTTCGCAAACTGATGGGCGCCAAGGTATTCAGCAATCCGAAAGATCATGAGGAGCTAGCGCGACTGATTGAGTATCTGACGCCGCGCGAGCGAGAGTCCATCATCATGGACTTCTTCGCTGGGTCAGGGACAACGGCCGAGGCGGTGCTCCATGCGAACGCGACGTTCGGCACGAATCATCGGTTCATCCTTGTCCAACTCCCGGAGAGTCTCGAAGAGGCGCTGACTTCGGCGACGGGCGCCGCCAAGAAGACGGTTCAGGCAGCCATCAACCTTCTGAAGAAGGATGGCCGTCCACCCTACTTGTCCGAAGTAACCAAGGAACGTATTCGCAGGGCCGGAACATCTGTCTCGAAGGGCGGCTCAGACACTGCATCGAATGTGGATGTCGGCTTCCGCGTCCTCAAGATCGACGCGTCCAACATGGCCGACGTCTACTACGCGCCGGATGCGCTCGACAAAGGCCAGATCGCTCTGCTGGTCGACAACATCAAGCCCGACCGCACGGCCGAAGACCTGCTGTTCCAGGTGATGCTGGACTGGGGGGTGGATCTGGCCCTGCCCATCGAGAAGAAGACGCTCCAGGGCAAAGAGGTGTTCTTCGTCGACGGCAACGCTCTGGCCGCCTGCTTCGATGCCGAAGGCCGCGTCGATGAAGCCTTCGTCAAGGAACTGGCCAAGCACCAGCCCCTGCGCGTGGTGTTCCGCGATGCCGGGTTCAAGGACAGTGCCGTCAAGATCAACGTCGAGCAGATCTTCAAGCTGCTCTCGCCCGCCACCGAAGTGAAGTGCATCTGATGAGCGCGGTGATGAAGCTCAAGTTCAAAACCCAGGCCTTCCAGACGGCCGCCGTGCAAGCCGTGGTGGACTGCTTCAAGGGGCAGCCACCGGCCACACCTGCGGCGATCAGCTATCGCATCGATCCCGGCAAGGCAAGCCTTGGTACGGAGGACCTGTTTGGGGAAGGTGGCTTCAAGAATGGCGATCTGCGACTGGCGGACACCGCGTTACTGGACAACATCCGCGCGGTGCAGCATGCGCAAAACCTGTCGCTGTCCGACACGCTGGTCAAGACCAACGTGGCCCGAGTGAACCTGGACGTCGAGATGGAGACCGGCACCGGCAAGACCTACTGCTACATCAAGACGATTTTCGAGTTGCACCGGCAATACGGCTGGAGCAAGTTCATCATCGTGGTACCCAGCCTCGCCATCCGCGAGGGCGTGGCCAAGTCGCTGGAGATCACCGCCGAGCACTTTCTGGAGACCTACCGTAAGCGAGTGCGCTTCTTCATCTACAACTCCAAGCAGTTGCACCACCTGGAGAGCTTTTCGTCGGACGCCGGCATCAACGTGATGGTCATCAACGTGCAGGCCTTTGCGGCACGTGGGGCGGACAACCGGCGCATCTACGAGGTGCTCGATGACTTCCAGTCGCGGCGCCCAATTGACGTGATCAGCGCCAACCGGCCCATCCTGATACTGGACGAGCCGCAAAAGATGGAAGGCGCACAGACGCTGAAGTCGCTGGAGGAGTTCAAGGCGCTGATGGTGTTGCGCTACTCGGCCACCCACAAGACCACGCACAATAAGATTCACCGGCTGGACGCGCTGGATGCCTACAACCAGAAGTTGGTGAAGAAGATCGCTGTGCGCGGCATTGCGGTCAAGGGACTGGCGGGCACCAGCGGCTACCTGTATCTGCAATCGATCGAGATTTCAACCAAGCGTCCGCCCGAGGCACGGGTGGAGCTGGAGCAGAGACTCGCCAACGGCGACATCAAGCGTCTGCTGCGCAAGCTTGCCAAGGGCGACAACCTGTTTGACCTCTCCAACGGACTCGATCAGTACCGGGGCTACGTGGTGGCCGACATCAACGCCAACACCGACACCTTGAGTTTCACCAACGGCTTGGAGCTGGTGGTGGGCGATACCACAGGCGACGTGAGCGAGGCGACGCTGCGGCGCATCCAGATCCGGGAAGCGATCAAGGCGCACTTCGACAAGGAGCAGGCGCTGTTCCAGCACGGGGTGAAGGTGCTGACCCTGTTCTTCATCGACGAGGTCGCCAAGTACCGCGACTACAGCCAGGCCGACGAGAAGGGCGAATACGCGCGAATCTTCGAGGAAGAGTACGGCCTGTACTTGAACGAAGTACTCGACCTAGATGAGACGCCGTACATCAAGTACCTGAAAGGCATTCCTGCCGAGAAGACGCACAGCGGCTACTTCGCCATCGACAAGAAGACCAAGCGGCTGGCCGATCCGGCGGTTGCGGCGCGCGGTGAGAACGCGGGCTTGTCCGACGACGTGGATGCGTACGACCTTATCCTGAAGGACAAGGAGCGGTTGCTGTCCCTTGCCGAGCCGGTGCGCTTCATCTTCTCGCACTCCGCCCTGCGCGAAGGTTGGGACAACCCGAATGTGTTCGTCATCTGCGCGCTCAAGCACAGCGACAACACCATCTCGCGGCGGCAGGAAGTGGGCCGAGGCCTGCGGCTGTCGGTTAACCAACACGGCGACCGAATGGATCACCCGGCAGTCGTCCACGACATCAACGTGCTGACCGTGGTGGCGAGCGAAAGCTACAAGGATTTTGTCGCGGCGCTCCAAAAGGATATCAGCGAATCGCTGTCGGCACGCCCGAGGGTGGCGAACGAGGCCTACTTCGCCGGCAAGCTGCTCAAGACGCCAACCGGCGATGTCGCGGTGACGCCTCAACTGGCCAAGCAGATCTACAAGTACCTGCTGAAGAACGATTACACGGACGACGCGGATGGCATTTCTGCTGCCTATCACGAAGCCAGGAAGGACGGCGCACTGGCGGCACTGCCCGCGGAGCTGCAAGCCCATGCCGAGCAGGTGTTCCAGCTTATCGATAGCGTGTTCAGCGAGAGCCAGCTTCCCGACATTGGCGACGACCGCCGTCCGAAGAAGAACCCGCTCAACGCCAACTTCGATAAGCAGGAGTTCAAGGCGCTGTGGAACCGCATCAACCGCAAGGCGGCCTACAGCGTCGAGTTCGACTCCGACGAGCTGGTGAGCAAGGCCATCAAGGCCATCGATGCCGGCCTACGCGTGACGCCTTTGCAGTACACCATCCAGCACGGCGAGCAGGCCGCCGCGGTTACCTACGACGGGATCAAGGATGGCAACGCTTTCGTGCTCAAGGCTACCAGCACCGAGACGAGTAAGCTGTCGATTCACTCCGCGGTGAAGTACGACCTGATCGGCAAACTCGACGAAGGCACGCAACTCACCCGCCGTACAGTGGCCGAGATACTCAAGGGCGTGAACGCGGCCGTGTTCGCGCAGTTCAGGACGAACCCGGAGCACTTCATCGCAGAGGCCACGCGCCTGATCAACGAGCAGAAAGCCACGGTGATCATCGAGCACCTGGCCTACGACTCGGTGGAGGACAAATTCGATCTGGACATCTTCACCGCCGGGCAGACGAAGCAAGACTTCAGCAAGGCGGGTGATAAGCTCCAGCGGCACATCTACGACTACGTGCTGACCGACTCGAATGTGGAGCGCGAGTTCGTGAAGGAGCTGGATACGGCCCATGAAGTGGTGGTCTACGCCAAGCTGCCGCGCGGCTTCCTGATCCCCACGCCGGTGGGTGACTACAACCCGGACTGGGCCATCTCGTTCAAGGAAGGGACAGTCAAGCACATCTACTTCGTGGCCGAGACCAAGGGCTCCATGTCGTCCATGGAACTGCGCGAGATCGAGAAGACAAAGATCCAGTGCGCCCGCAAGTTCTTTGACGAGATTAACAGGAAGTACGCTGCAGAGAAGGTAAAGTATGACGTGGTGAACAGCTTCGGCAAGTTGATGGAGCTGGTGCGGTGAGGGAGGACAAGAACGCTGCATCGGCTGATGCCGGTGGGCCACCGAAGCGCAAGGTCCTCAGTCTCGAGTTTCCTCTCGGGCTAAAGGCGATGGTGCATACGTCGGTCGACAAATCGAAATTGGCGAGCGACCACTACGTCCGTCTGGCTCCTCGGATGGCACTGGCTCTATCGGTGGCGTACCGGCAGGCCGGGCTCGGCGGAGGATACCCAATTGGGATCCAACGAGGCGGTTTGCCTTGCATCGTCAGCCAGATGGAGGTGGGCCACTGCGGGGAACATGAGGTCGGCAGCCGCCGACGAGGAGCACAACACATCTAAGGCGCATGTTGCGCTGTCGAAAGTCATTGCGCCTGATTTGTCAATGAGTTATAGTATTTTTCTAGTGTTGCATCGTAAGAGCTAAGTATGATATACTTTTCGACCCACGTGGCGCGCGTAGCATGTTAGATGACGTGCGCGCAATGGAGAACTATTATGATCGAGGGAAGAACAAACGCAAGGGGTGAAATGGATACGAAGGTTGTCGACTGGTTGCGGTCGAGCGAAGGGAGAGAGCAATTGAGCCGAGCCGTCCAGTTAGTTGTGGACGCTAATCTGGAGCTACAAAAAGCTCGGGAGATTGATCGCAAAGATTTATTGCAGCCAGTAACATTGTAAGCAGAACGAAGTGGAAGAGCCTCCGTATATCGTCATAGAGAGGTACTCTTTCGAAAGCCTGGTCGACCTTCTTGCGCGTTATTCTGATAAGGAATTCGTTCTACGAAAGAGTCAGTCCGAGTATTTTAAAGGATATTTCGAGGAGCTTCATGCCGAAACGATAGTCGTTGAGAACCGTTATGTCGATCACGACTACCTAGAGGATTTCACAGCGTACTACGTGCGGTGCTTCCGTTCTTACTCAAGGAAGACGAGGCGTCTCCACTTTTTTTCTGTCACATTTAGCGAGGCAGACTTTGCCGATGCGATCCGAGGGGAAAACAAGGGTCTCATTGAAGCCATTAAGGGCCAATATCTTGGTTTTGTCGTTTTAAAGCCCCTTCCTCAAACAGTTGTCGGACGCACGTGCTTGCGAACATATCCGGCAGACGGCGGACGGCGTCAATTTCCAATTCTTCGGGAGTACAAAGCGAATTTGTTCGGTATCGATCTAACTGTCGATACCATCGCATTCCAAGAACAGGATAGGGTTGTGGCCGCATGTGCGACAAGCGCATTGTGGTCGGCATTTCAAGCGACCGGACCTCTTTTTCACCACGCCATCCCATCCCCGGCCGAAATAACAAAAACGGCGGCCCGTCATATTCCCGACGAGTACCCCTCGATTATGCCAGCCACGCGGGGAATGCCCAATGATGGGTTAACGGCTACACAAATGGCGCACGCTATACGAGGTACTGGACTTGAGGCTTACCTTGTTGGAGCGCGAGACAGTAACGTCTTAAAGGTAACCGTATATGCCTATCTCAGGGCACAAATACCGGTTATTATGGGGATAGCCCTGCACGAGGCCCCGTTGTCGCAGAATTCCAAACTGATCGGGAAGCATGCTGTAGCTATTACGGGCTACAGCCTGGGACATCAAGCGCCGCAAACGCTTCCAAAAACGGGAGTTCGAGTTCGTGCCCTTCGGATTGATAAAATATATGTTCACGATGACCAGGTGGGGCCTTTCGCGCGTATGGATCTCCGTTCGGATGGAGCGTTAACTACATCTTTGGGTACCACGCAAGGACTAAACGCCGTAGCTATACCGGTTCTCCTCCTGATCCCCCTCTATCACAAAATAAGAATTCCTTTCTGGTGCATTCACGATACCGTGCACGTGATAGGCATTCTATTGGATAGTTTGCTGCCCCACATGCCACAAGGTGCAAGCGAAGGTCCGGAATGGGACATCTATCTTACGACCGTTAGTCAACTAAAGAGCGAAATACTGGCATCGCAGGTACTCGATCCAGACACCAAGAGTCGCGTTCTGGTTTCGGACATACCAAAGTATGTGTGGCGCGCGTCAGCTTTAATAACCGACCAAGTCCAGCTTGATCTACTCTTCGACGCGACAGACATTGAGCAAGGAGGGGCCTTTATCACAGCCATTGAGTACGACCCAGTGCTTGGTCACGCGCTTCGGTTATTCGTACAAAACAACACTATACCGAATGTAAATGCCATGGTTGCGGGGGTGTTCTCGTACTTTGCACAACACTAAGTGCCTCTGCCCTCGAAGTAAATGCGCTGTTATACTATCTCGGGTCGCTCTTGTTAGTATCGTCGAATGTATCGGTAATCGAAAGCTCTGTAAGCCAGAAGGTGCCCTTGCGCCAGCGAGCCGGTAGCATGACCCATATCCCCCGAGTTCGACACTTTTTGCGTGCCAAATGCATAAATGGGGTTGCGGGTAC
>ERZ761609.2785-NODE-2785-length-12372-cov-14.592677_pt1 | contig 12372 bp, 4 predicted proteins | sample MGYA00511163_ERZ761609 | MGnify/ENA primary metagenome ERZ761609 (study PRJEB28899, sample SAMN02445070) | bioreactor sludge metagenome | biome: EBPR sludge | place: Australia: Brisbane, Thorneside Wastewater Treatment Plant | collected 2011-12-16 ... | reverse complement strand
GGCGACCACCGAGATCTACCCTCTTTCCCTACACGACGCTCTTCCGATCTCCCATCTCTCCAGTCGACCGCGCTGCGGTGGTCTCGACAGGCTCGACCAGCGTGGTAGAGCGGACGCGGCTGAGCACCGGCCCGATGGCGCCGCTCAAGCTCGCGTCGGGCTGCGACCGGCGCTGCACGTTCTGCGCGATCCCGTCCTTCCGTGGCTCGTTCGTGAGCCGCCGCCCCACCGACGTGCTCGACGAGGCGCGGTGGCTGGCCGCCGACGGGGTGCGCGAGCTCTTCCTCGTGAGCGAGAACTCCACGTCGTACGGCAAGGACCTCGGCGACCTCCGGCTGCTCGAGACGCTGCTGCCGGAACTGGCCACGATCGACGGCATCGAGCGGGTCCGGGTCTCCTACCTGCAACCGGCCGAGCTGCGGCCGGGGCTGCTGGAGGCGATCGCGACCACGCCGGGCGTCGCGCCGTACTTCGACCTGTCGTTCCAGCACGCCAGCAACGCCGTGCTGCGGCGGATGCGTCGCTTCGGCGACCCGGAGAGCTTCCTCGGCCTGCTCGACCGGGTCCGGTCGCTCACCCCGGCCGCGGGGGTCCGCTCCAACGTGATCGTCGGATTCCCCGGGGAGACCGACGACGACCTCGACACGCTGTGCGACTTCCTGATCGCCGCGCGGCTCGACGTGGTCGGAGTCTTCGGCTACTCCGACGAGGACGGCACCGAGGCGGCGACGTTCGACGACAAGCTGGACGAGGACGAGGTGCGCGCACGGGTGGCGCGCGTCTCCGACCTGGTGGAGGAGCTGACCTCCCAGCGGGCCGAGGACCGGATCGGCGAGGAGGTGCACGTCCTCATCGAGGAGAACGGCGAACGGGACGCCGTCGGCCGCGCGGCGCATCAGGGTCCGGAGGTGGACGGGACCACCTCGCTGACCCATCGCGCACGGGTCGGTGAGATGGTGCGGGGTGTGGTGCTCGAGGCCGAGGGCGTGGACCTGATGGCGAAGCCGCTGTGAGCGACCCCGCGAACCACCCCGCCGCGCCGGCCGTCAAGCCGAGCAACCTCAACCTGCCCAACATCCTCACCAGCCTGCGTATCGCGCTGGTGCCGTTCTTCGCAGTGGCCCTGCTCATCGACGACGGCGACTCCATCGGCTGGCGGCTCACCGCGTTCGTGATCTTCGCGGTCGCGATGATCACCGACAAGATCGACGGCGACATCGCCCGCAAGCGCGGGCTGATCACCGACTTCGGCAAGATCGCCGACCCCATTGCCGACAAGGCGATGACCGGCATGGCGTTCGTCGGCCTCGCGATCATCTACGCCAACCCCTGGTGGTGGGCGATCACCATCGTGGTGCTGATCCGCGAGTGGAGCGTCACTCTGCTGCGGCTCTCCATCCTCAAGAAGGTGGTCATCGCCGCCGACCAGCTCGGCAAGATCAAGACCACCTTCCAGGCGGTCGGCCTGAGCGGCCTGGTGCTGCCGCTGCTGGACCCGGACCTCCCCGAGTGGTTGCAGACGCCGTGCGAGGTCCTCTTCTACATCGCGCTGGCGCTCACCGGCATCGCCGTGGCGCTCACGCTGATCTCCGGCGCGCAGTTCTTCCACGGTGTGTGGCAGCAGCGCCACGCCCTGCGTGGCCAACCGCAAGGCGATTAGCGCTTTCCAGCGGAGCGGCGTGTGGTCGGTGGTTGAGAAGGTGCCATCGCTGGGGAGGTTTCGACACCGAAGGGCGCCAGCGCGCCTTCGGGCTCAACTACCGGATGCGGCTCGGCGGGGTATTCGACAGCTTCACCACTTGACCTGATCCGCTTCGTCGCCCAGAGTTCATCCACTGCTCGGCCTGCGGTCGCGCACTGACGAATACGGTTCCCAGACTCGGGAATCCACGGACCCTGCTCGTCGACTCACCTCGAGGACCTTCCCCACTCGACGAAGTCGTCTCACCACCCCCAACGGAGACTCTTCATGCCCGCATCTCGGTCGCATCGTCGCGCCCGTCTCGCCGTACTGCTCTCGATCGTCTTGGCCGTCACCGGTTTCCAGTTCCTCCTCGCGCCCACGTCCCAGGCGAATCCTGGTGGCACGGATCTAGTCATCACCGAGGTCTACGTCAACGGCGGTTCCGCCGGCGCGACGCACACGAACAAGTACGTCGAGATCTACAACCCGACCGGCAGCCCCATCGCGCTGGGCGGGAAGTCGCTGCAGTACCGCGCACCGACCAGCACGGGAAACTCGACCACGGCGATCGCCCTGACCGCCGGTGATCTGGCGCCCGGCGACTACTGGGTGGTCATGGGTGGCAGCAACGGCGCAAACGGCACCGCCGTACCGAACGTCGACCAGACCGCGACGGCGATCAACCCCGGTGCGGGTGGCGGCACGATCAGCCTGGTCAACGGCACCGCGGCGATCGACCCGTCGACCGCTCCGGCGTGCGACCCAATCCCGGCTGTGGGCTGCCTGGTCGACAAGGTCGGGTGGGGCACCAGCAACGCTCCCGAGGGCACGGCGGCCTCGGGCAACTCCGTGACGCTGAGCCTGCAGCGGGTCAACAGCGGCGCCGACACCAACGTCAACTCGGCCGACTTCGCGGCCGCTGCTCCGACTGCCGGTGGACCGAAGACGCCGGTCGGCCCCACGCCACTGACGATCGCGGACATCACCAACAAGACCGGCGTCGTCGGCCAGCCGATCGCGGGGTTCACCGCCACCGCGTCGGGCGGTACGGCGCCGTACACGTTCAGTGACCCGGGCAGCACGCTGCCGCCGGGTGTGAGCATCGCCGCGGGCGGCGCAGTGTCCGGCACGCCGACCACGGCAGGCTCCTACAGCGTCGTCCTCAACGCGACCGACTCGGCCACTCCTACCGCGGGCGCGGACACCGAGGAGTTCACCTTCACCGTCGACCCGGCGCCGGTCGGCGTCACCCCCATCGCGGAGATCCAGGGCAGCGGCACCGCCTCGCCGCTGACGGGCACGGTTCGCACCACCGAGGGCGTCGTCACCGCGACATACCCGGTGGGTGGGTTCAACGGCTTCTACCTCCAGACCCCGGGTGCGGACACCACGCCGGGCCGTTCCGACGCGTTGTTCGTGTTCACCCCGAGCTTCGACGACAGCACCCTCGACATCGGCGATTCGGTGCAGGTCACCGGCACCGTCACCGAGTTCGGCACCGCGCCCAACACGCTGACCGAGATCAACGCCACCACGGTCACGGACGTCGGCTCCCTGGGCACGGTCGTCGCGAACACGACCATCCCCGGCACCGACTGCGCGCTCGGCAGCTGCCCCAACCTCGCCACCATCGAGGCGGCCAAGGAGGAGGTCGAGGGCGAGCTGTTCCAGCCCACCGGCGACTGGACGGTCACCGACGCGTACGACGGGTCGTCGCTCAACCCGACTTCCACCTCGGCCACGAACGGTGGCAGCTCCAGCTTCTTCGGCGAGCTCGGCCTGGCCGCGAACAGCACCCTCCCGCTGATCGCGCAGACCGAGGTGGCCGCGCCCGGCTCGTCAGCCGCGAACGAGCGGATCGCGTACAACAACGCGCACCGCGTGATCCTCGACGACGGCTCCAGCACGACGTACTGGAACACCGCCAACCCGCCGACCCTGCCGACCCGGAACGACCCGATCCCGTGGTACACGCCCACGCACCAGGTGCGGGTGGGCGCCTCGGTCACGTTCCCGCAGGGGGTGATCCTCGACTACCGGTTCGGTTGGAAGATCCAGCCGCAGGGCGGCCAGGTCGTCGGCGCACCGACCGGCAAGGTGACCTTCGAGCAGGACCGTCCCGCCACCCCCGCGAACGTCGGCGGTGACCTCAAGCTGGCGACGTTCAACGTGCTCAACTACTTCACCACGCTCGGTGTCGACTACGACGCCGGACCGGAGTCCTGCACGTCGTTCGTCGACAAGGACCTCAACCCGATCGCGGTCAACAGCTGCACGGGTAACGGGCCGCGCGGTGCCTGGAACAACGCCAACTTCCTGCGCCAGCAGGCCAAGATCGTCACTGCCATCAACACGATGGATGCCGACATCGTCTCTCTCGAGGAGATCGAGAACAGCCGCAAGGTCGACGGCATCGACCGCGACGAGGCGCTCTCCGCACTCGTCGCCGCACTCAACGCCGACGCCGGCACGACGAGGTGGGACTACGTCCGTTCGCCCGCCGCGCTGCCCGCGGTGGAGGACGAGGACGTGATCCGCACCGGGTTCATCTACGACCCGGCCACCGTCGACCTGGTCGGTGACGCGCAGATCCTGATCGGCTCCGCGCCGTTCGCCAACGCCCGCGAGCCGTTCGCCCAGGCGTTCAAGCAGAAGGGCGCCGCGGACGAGGACGGCTTCGCGGTCGTGGTCAACCACTTCAAGTCCAAGAGCCCGACCGGTGCGACCGGCGACAACGTCGACCTCGGCGACGGAGCCGGCGGGTACAACGGCGACCGCACCCGTCAGGCGCAGGCGCTCGACACCTTCGCCGACGACTTCGCGGCGTCTCGGGGCGTCAGCGCGGCGTTCCTGACCGGTGACTTCAACGCCTACTCCCAGGAGACTCCGGTCACGACGTTGACCGGAGCGGGCTGGACCAACCTCGAGTCGACCGACGACCCGGAGGAGAAGTCCTACAGCTTCGACGGCATGTCCGGATCGCTCGACCACGTCTTCGCCAACGCCGACGCGCTGGCTCTGGTCAACGACGTCGACATCTGGGAGATCAACGCCAACGAGACCGTCTACAACCAGTACAGCCGCTACAACTACGTCGGCACGCTGCTCTACGACGACGGCCCGTTCAGCGCCTCCGACCACAACCCGGAGGTCATCGGGATCAACCTCCCCGACGTCGAGCCGGCGACGCGCGACATCCAGATCCTCGGCACCAACGACTTCCACGGCCGGATCGCCAACGACCCGGTCTCGGCGGCGGCCGGTGCCGGGGTGCTCGCGGGTGCGGTGAACCAGTTGCGTGGGGAGAACCCCGACACGGTCTTCGCCGCGGCCGGTGACCTGATCGGTGCCTCGACGTTCGAGTCGTTCATCCTCAACGACAAGCCGACGATCGATGCGTTGAACTCGGCGGGCCTCGATGTGTCGTCGGTGGGCAACCACGAGTTCGACCAGGGGTACGCCGACCTCGTCGACCGGGTGATGGCGCCCGAGTCGGCGTCCAACCCCGACGGCGGGGCCGAGTGGCAGTACCTCGGCGCGAACGTGAGGTTCAAGGCGAACGACGACCCGGCGCTGCCGGCGACGTGGACCAAGGACTTCGGCAACGTGCGGGTCGGGTTCGTGGGCGTGGTGACCGAGCACCTGCCGGAGCTGGTGAGCCCCGGCGGCATCACCGACATCAAGGTCACCGACATCGTGGCCGAGACCAACACGGCCGCTGACGACCTGGTGGACAACCAGGGCGCCGACATCGTGGTCATGCTGGTGCACGAGGGCGCGCCCAACACCAATTGCGCCACGATGGACGACGACCCGACCTCGGACTTCGGCTCGATCATCACCGGGGTCGACGAGAACGTCGACGCGATCGTCTCCGGCCACACGCACCTGGAGTACAACTGCTCCTTCCCCGTGGCCGACTGGGCCACCGAGGGGCGCGCGGTGACCGAGCGTCCGGTCGTCTCGGCGGGTCAGTACGGCGCGGCGCTCAACAAGTTGGTCTTCACCGTCGACACGACCACCGGTGAGGTCCTCGCCAAGACCCAGTCGGTGCTCCGGCTCAAGACCTGCACGGCATCGGCGTGTGGCGGCTCGGGTCAGCCGCCGTGGGTCGACCAGTACCCGACCGACGCCGACACCCAGGCGATCGTCAACCAGGCGCTCAGCGAGGCGGCTGTGCTCGGCGCCGTACCGCTGGGTGAGATCGCCGGACCGATCCGGCGTGGCTACCTGGCCAACGGCACCACCGAGAACCGTGGTGTCGAGTCGTCGCTGGGCAACCTGGTCGCGGAGGCGCAGCGCTGGCAGACCTCGGGGGACGAGGCGGGTGGGGCGCAGATCGCGTTCATGAACCCGGGCGGCCTGAGGACCGACATGCTCGGCAACGGGGCGAGCTACCCGAAGACGGTGACCTACAAGCAGGCCGCCGAGGTGCAGCCGTTCGCCAACGGGCTGGTCAACATGGACCTGACCGGAGCTCAGATCAAGGCGGCGCTGGAGCAGCAGTGGCAACCCACCGGCGCGTCGCGGCCGTTCCTCAAGCTGGGGGCCTCGAAGGGCTTCACCTACACCTCGGACCCGGATGCGGCGACCGGCTCGCACATCACCGGTATGTGGCTCGACCGCGTGCCGATCGCGCCGGCGACGGTCTACTCGGTGACGGTGAACTCGTTCCTCTCCACCGGCGGTGACAACTTCACGTCGTTCGCGGGAGGGACGAACAAGGCCGAGGCCGGGCTCACCGACCTGCAGGCGATGGTCAACTACCTCGACGAGTTCGCCAACACCGGCGCGGGCGACCCGCCGCTGCCGGTCCCGACCAAGCAGAACGGCGTACACGTGAACTTCCCGGCAGGCGCCCCCGCGTCGTACCAGCCGGGCGACCACGTGGTCTTCGACGTCAGCGGCTGGTCGTTCAGCAACGCGACCGACCCGCTGGACGGCCAGGTCGCGGTCGACCTCGACGGCGCACCGCTGGGCACCTTCACCCTGGACAACACGATCCAGGCGGCGCTGCCGGGCTTTGACGCCACCGGCAAGACGACGGTCGACGTCGTGCTGCCCGCCGGGGCCACCGGTGCGGTGACGCTCACGCTGACCGGCCCGACCACCGGCACGTCCATCCCGGTGACCGTGCAGGTCGACCAGGCCGCGAGCACAACCGTGGCCGACGACGTCACGGTGGCCTATGGCCAGCCGGTCCCCGTGTTGGTCACGGTGACCGGTCCAGGCGCCACCCCGACCGGCACCGTGACCCTGCTCCAGGGCAGCACGCCCATCGGGACCGGCACCCTCGGGGTCGACGGGACGACCACCATCACGGTGCCGGCCAGGACGCTGCCCGTGGGGACTGCGTCACCGGTGGCGGTGTACGGCGGCGACGCCGGGCACACCGGCAGCCAGGACGGGCTGACCGTGACGACCACGAAGGCGACGTCGTCCGTCGATGCGCCGGACGTCAACGCGACTCCGGGCGCGCCCGGCGCCGCCACGGTCACGGTCACCGCTGATGGCGTGACCCCGACCGGCACGGTGACGATCCGGCGTGGGGCCACCACCATCGGGACGGCGACTCTTGTCGGCGGCCAGGCATCGGTGAACCTGCCGGTGCTTCCCAGCGGCACGGTGCTGACCGCCGAGTACTCCGGCGACGCCAACGTCACCGGCGGCTCGGACACCTTCACGGTCACCGTCGGCAAGGCGGTGCCGACGGTCTCGGCGACCGACGTGTCGGTGAAGTACGGCAAGACGGTCGGAGTCACGATCACCGTGACCGCGCCCGCCGGCCTCACGCCGACTGGCACAGTGCGGGTCAAGAACGGGGGCACCACGCTCGCCAGCGGCAACTTGTCGAAGGGGAAGGTGAAGATCACCCTGCCTGCACGCTCGCTGCTCCCGGGCACGCACACCCTCACCGCGGAGTACGCCGGCAACGCCAACCTCGCGGCGGCCTCCGACACCTTCACAGTCACGGTCCGGAAGGCGACCTCGACGACGCAGGCCACGGTGCAGCCGCAACGGCCGCGCCCGAACCAGGCCGTCACCCTCACCATCAGGGTCGACGGGTCGGACAACGTGCCGATCACGGGTCAGGTGCGGATCGTCGTCGACGGCGACGCGAGCTTCGCCACCCTGGAGGGCGGTCGACTGCGGCTCGACCTCGGCCGGTTCGGCCGGGGTGGGCACACGGTCCGGGTGGAGTACCTCGGCAGCACGACTGTCGACGGGAGTGCGAGCACGGTCCGGTTCACCGTCAGCTGATCCAGGGCGGTCCCGGGAGGCGTGGCGTACGCCCCCGGGACCGCCAAAGTGGTCATCTCCGTTGATTCGTCGGGTGTCCCGCACCCCGGGCACGCACCTCGCGGCGTTGCCGTCGTTCGCTGGACGAGCAAGTACGGCTTCACTCCGGCGCCTTGCGATGCACGCACCCGGAGCACGGGACACCCCCGACGAATCAACGAACATGACCACTAGTCATTTCCGACCTTCCTCCACAGGGGACGCGGTCCGGGCTTGACCTGATCCGCTCCGTCACCGAGAGTTCATCCACCGATCGGGTTCGGGCCCGGTTGGGCCACGTACGGTGTCGATCCGTCGAGACCGTTCTGCACTCCCGGTCGACTCGCGTCGAGACCCTTTTCCGCCTCGATGAAGTCGTCTCTCACCACCCCATCGGAGACCCTTCATGCCCTCATCTCGGACGCGTGGACGCGCGCGTCTCGCCGCTCTGACCACCGCTGGCCTGGCCCTGGCGGGACTCCAGCTCTCCACCGCCCCGTCGGCTGAGGCAATCAGCACCGGCCTCGTGATCCGGGAGGTGTACGGCGCCGGGGGCAACCCCAACGCGCCGTACAACGCCGACTTCGTGGAGCTCTACAACCCCACGGCGAGCCCGATCTCGCTCAGCGGTCTCGGGCTGCACTACCGCAACGTGACCGGAGCCGTGGGCGGCAACAACGTCGTGGCGCTGGCTGGCACCGTCCCCGCCGGTAAGCCGTTCCTGGTCCAGATGGATGACGCCGGGGCCGTCGGAGCCGATCTGCCCGAGCCCGATCAGGTCGCGGCCGTCGCGATCAACATGTCGAGCACCAACGGCCAGGTGCTCCTGCTCCCCAACACCACGCCCTTCGCGGCGACTGGCAACCTCGCCGGCAATGCCGGCGTCATCGACATGGTCGGCTACGGCCCGGGCAGCGACCCGAACTTCAACAACTCCTTCGAGACCGCCCCCACTGCGATCTTGTCCAACATCACCTCGGCTGCGCGGACGACGCCGTTCACCGACACCGACGACAACAGCGCTGACTTCGTCGTCGGTGCGCCGACTCCGGAGCACACCGGCGTCATCGTGGCGGCCGACCCCGGCGACCAGACCGGCCAGGTCGGCGAGGCGATCACAGAGTTCGACCTCACCGCGAGCGGGGGAACCCCGCCCTACACGTGGGACGCCGACAACCTTCCGCCCGGGGTCGACGTGGCGAGTGACGGCACGGTGTCCGGAACGCCCACGGCTGCCGGCAGCTTCACGGTGACGGCGACTGCCACGGACTCTGCTGCGCCGACGCCGGCGACGGACGACGTCGAGTTCACCTTCGTCATCGATCCGGCACCGAGCACCGACATCCAGATCCTGGCTACCAACGACTTCCACGGCCGGATTCAGAACGATGCGGCCTCAGCCTCGGCCGGTGCCGCGGTGCTCGCGGGCGCCGTGAAGCAACTGCGGACCGCCAACCCCAACACCGTCTTCGCGGCAGCCGGCGACCTGATCGGCGCCTCGACGTTCGAGTCGTTCATCCAGAACGACAAGCCGACCATCGACGCCCTCAACTCCGCCGGCCTCGAGGTCTCGGCCGTGGGCAACCACGAGCTCGACCAGGGGTACGACGACCTGATCAACAGGGTGATGGCGGTCGAGTCGCCGAGCAATCCCGACGGCGGTGCCGGGTGGCAGTACATCGCCGCCAACCTGAAGATGAAGGCGACCGGTGACCCGGCGGTCCCCGCTACCTGGGTCAAGACGATGGACGGCGTCGAGGTCGGCTTCGTCGGTGCCGTGACCGAGGAGTTGCCCGCGCTGGTCAGCCCGGCCGGCATCGCGGACATCCAGGTCGACGACATCGTCGACTCGGTCAACGAGGCCACCGCGGACCTCAAGGCGGACGGTGCCGACATCGTGATCATGCTGGTCCACGAGGGCTCGCCATCGACCGACTGCGCCACGATGAGCAACCCCAGCACCACCTGGGGCCACATCGTGACCGGCGTCAGCGACGACGTCGACGCGATCGTGTCCGGTCACACCCACCTCGCCTACAACTGCTCGTTCGGAGTGCCCGGCTGGACTGGACGTGCGGTGACCGAGCGACCGGTCGTGTCGGCCGGTCAGTACGGCACCAACCTCAACCAGTTGGTGTTCACCGTCGATGACGCCACCGGTGAGGTGACCAACAAGACGCAGGCGATCCTCGCGCTCAAGACCTGCAGCGTGGCGCCGGCCGCATCCTGTGGCGCCCCACCTTCGACCCCATGGACCAACAACTACCCGACGGACTCCGCCACCGACACGATCGTCCAGGCAGCGGTCACGGCGGCGGGTCCGCTGGGCGACCAGGAGCTCGGCAAGCTGGGCGGCCCGTTCGCCCGGGCGAAGTTCGCGGCCGGTGGCGAGAACCGCGGCGGCGAGTCCACCCTGGGCAACCTCGTCGCCGAGGTCCAGCGTCACGAGACGCCGGCCGCCACCGTGGGCGCAGCCCAGATCGCATTCATGAACCCGGGCGGCCTCCGCGCGGACATGGTCGGCACGGTTGCGGGCAGTGACCGCAACCTCACCTACAAGCAGGCCGCCAACGTGCAGCCCTTCGCGAACACCCTGGTGAATATGGATCTGACCGGGGCGCAGATCAAGAAGGTGCTCGAGCAGCAGTGGCAGCGGACCTCCGCGGGTGCGGTGCCGACGCGGGCGTTCCTGCGGCTCGGGGTGTCCAAGGGGTTCACCTACACCTACACGCAGCAGAACGACCCCGTGATCGCCGGCGCGAAGCTGGGCACGGTGACCGGGATGTGGCTCAACGGCGTGCCGATCAACCCGGCGACGTCGTACTCCGTGACGGTGAACTCCTTCCTCGCGGCGGGTGGTGACAACTTCCGAGAACTTGCCAATGGCACGACGAAGCAGGACACCGGCGTGACCGACCTGCAGGCAATGGTCGACTACATGGCCGAGTTCGGCACCGGGACCGGCCTGCCTGTCGACTCGGCGCAACGTGCGGTCGGGGTCGCCTTCCCGGCCGGCGCGCCTGCGTCGTACCGGCCCGGTGACCACGTGGTGCTCGACCTGTCATCGCTCTCGATGACTGACCCCGGTGACGTGAAGGACACCCAGGTCTCGGTCAGCCTCGGCGGGACCAACCTCGGCACTGCGGCGGTCACCACGACGGTGAGTTCCTCACCCGACAACAGCGCCAACAGCAACGACGACGCCGGCACCGCCCACGTCGACGTGCTCGTACCGGCCGGCACGCCGGCCGGAGCGGCGACGTTGACGATCACCGGCCCGACCACCGGCACTCAGGTGCTGGTGCCGATCACGGTGGCCGCTCCGCCTCCGCCGCCGGCTCCGTCGAAGTCGACGACCACGGCGAAGGTCCAGCCGCAGAACCCGAAGGCCGGCCAGAAGGTCACGCTCAAGGTGACGGTCAAGGCCAAGGACGGCTCGGCGGTGACCGGCAAGGTCAAGATCAAGGTCGACGGCAAGACCAAGACGGTGACCCTGAAGAACGGCAAGGCCACCGTCAACCTCGGCAAGTTCTCGGCCGGCAGCTACAAGGTGACCGTCAGCTACCTCGGCAGTGACACCGTCCTGGAGAGCAAGGACACCGTGAAGTTCACGGTCAAGAAGAAGAAAAAGTAGGCGATCACACGAGGGCCGGGAGCAGTGCAAGCCGCTCCCGGCCCTCGGTGTCTGTCTCCTGCTCGGCTATCCCTGCCGGGACCGCTCGTCGGCGTCGGCCAGATGGAACGCCGCCTGCACCAATGCCAGGTGGCTGAAGGCCTGCGGGAAGTTGCCGACCATCCGCTTGCGGACCGGGTCGTACTCCTCCGAAAGCAGCCCGACGTCGTTCAGCAGCCCCACCAGTCGGTCGAACAGCGTGTGCGCCTCGTCGACCCGCCCGGCGGCGGCGTACGCCGAAACCAGCCAGAACGAGCAGGCCACGAACGGGTGCTCGTCGCCCGCCAGGCCGTCGACGCCGCTCTCGGTGCGATAGCGGAGCACCAGTCCCTCGTGCAGCAAGTCCTCCTCGACAGCGCGGATGGTGCCGAGCATCCGTGGGTCGTCGCCGTCGATGAAGCCGACCAGTGGCAGGACCAGCAGCGAGGCGTCGACCTCAGTGGTGTCGTAGTGCTGGACGAAGGTGCCGCGGTCTGCGTGGTACCCGTGCTGCAGGACGTCGGCGCGTACCTCGTCGCGCAGCGCGCGCCACTCCTCCAGCGGGCCGGGTAGGTCGTAGACCTCCATCGCGCGGACCGCGCGGTCGAGCGCGACCCAGATCATCACCCGGGAGTGGGTGAAGGTCCGCGGCTCGCCGCGGATCTCCCACAGCCCGTTGTCCGGATCGCGCCAACGCTCGGCGAGTTCGGCGACCAGGGCGCGCTGCAAGGGCCACGCCGCCGAGCTCGGCATGCCC
>ERZ761609.2784-NODE-2784-length-12373-cov-6.168128_pt1 | contig 12373 bp, 13 predicted proteins | sample MGYA00511163_ERZ761609 | MGnify/ENA primary metagenome ERZ761609 (study PRJEB28899, sample SAMN02445070) | bioreactor sludge metagenome | biome: EBPR sludge | place: Australia: Brisbane, Thorneside Wastewater Treatment Plant | collected 2011-12-16 ... | reverse complement strand
ATAAAATCAGTGGAAATCCGTCGTTTCCGCGTCATCCGCGTTCTAATTGCGTCCCTCTTAAAAAGCCCCGCGTCCCCTGGCGACCACAAAGATCGTCTTCCACAAAATCTCCAGATCGAGCCATAGCGAGTAGTTTTGAATGTAGTAGAGATCATCCTCGGAGTGCAGATGCATGGGCTTATCGCTGCGCCCGTTGACCTGCCACCAACCGGTGATGCCCTGGGGCACAGCAAAACGTTTGCGCTGCCAGGGTTCATATTTCTCCACCAGGTCCGGTATCTCCGGGCGCGGCCCCACCAGGCTCATCTCGCCGATCAGCACATTCCACAGTTGGGGTAATTCGTCGACACTGGTGCGCCGGAGTAGACGCCCCACACGGGTCACCCGGGGATCGTCGGGGTTTTTGTGGATGACATTCCCCTGTTCATCCACCTTGCTCACCTGATCCAGCATTTTGTCGGCATTGACGATCATAGAGCGAAACTTGACCATATGGAAATGTTGTCCATTCTCGCCAATCCGTCTGGCCGGGTAGAAGACCGGTCCCCCATCTTCCAGTTTGATGGCAACCGCCACCGCCAACAGCAGAGGCGAAATGAGCACCAGCCCCACACTGGCCGCGCCGATATCTACCAGCCGCTTGATCAGACGCTGAAAACCATCGATGGCCGGGTCACGCAGTCCAATCAGCGGGATGCCACCCAAATTTTCTACAGTAGCCCCGGAGAGAGAGAGAGAAAAATAGTCAGGGACTACCCGCACTCTCACCGGTAACTGGTGTAGCGTGGCTACCAGGTTTGCCAGCCGGTCGTGAGCACGGGGCGGAAGGGCAATAATGACCTCATCCACAGCACGGGCTGTGACGAACTCTGCGGCTTGATCGAGATTGCCAAGCACCGGCAGGCCCGCAACATATACCCCCTGCTTGGTCGGATCGTCGTCCAGAAATCCAACAAAGGCCAGCCCAGGCCAGGCCTGGTGACGAAACTCCTCTACAATGCGCTGGCCCAGATCCCCAGCCCCTACCAGCAAAATGTGGGCCACATTCTTGGTACTCCGGTGACGGAGACGATGCCAGAGACGCAATAGAATCCGATAGCCCCACAGCCCAGCCAGGGCCAGGCTATAGAAATAGAGATAGGTGAGCCGGGGTAACTCCAGATGGGTCATATAAAGCACCCCAGCCAGGGAAAAGGAGATCACCGTGTGGATGAAGAAGACCCGTTGAAATTCCAGATACCAATGAATAATACGCCGGGGGGTATAGACGGCAGCGATCAGAAAACCTGCCAGCCAGAGCACCGCCACGACCAGATGCAGTTGCAGGGTAGGCGCATAGACAAACTGGGGAATCCACTCGGGGCGTACTTCCTGGCCATAAGGCAGACGATACCGCAACTGCATAGCCAGCCAGAGGGCCGCCTGTAAAGTAATCCCATCCAACAGGAGCAGAAGGGCCATATAGTTGGGGCTAAATCGTTTGAACATGGGCACCAACCTGGTGAGGGTATGTGAAAGATGTCTGCTCGCCCATACGTGGAGCAGGACGTAAATTTAATTGACTGTCACACAGCGCACAACGCATCCGCTGCCAGGTCGTACCTGTTGAGAAACCCCACCCTACCCCTCCCCATTTTAGGGAGAGAACTGGATCGACTCCTCCCCCACTGTGGGGGAGGTTGGGTGGGGGTGAGAGTTACGCCAGGTCAAACTCCCTGTCGCGCCCAGATGCGCACGCGCAGCTCTTCACCGACCAATAGAAAATCCGGCTCCCGCCCGGATACCTGCCGCGATAGACGCAGAATGAGCCGGGGCACGCCCGTACCAATCGCACTCATATACCCCAACTGGGTGAGCAGGGTGCAGATGGCCCGGTTGCGTTCGGCGTGAACCCCCAGTTTGATGTTGTCCAGGGTGATCGAAACTGAATGCGATGATATGCCTCAAAGGCGGACAAAGACAAGCTCCCCAGATCAGCGCCCAGAACCGGACTTTCATCGTAGTGCAGTTCACCGGATGCCTGGGCAATCCGCACCAGCTCCCGTCCCGTTGCGTCCTGCTTGTCCTTGCCCACACGCATATAAAAACGTCCACCCGCGGTTCGGTAGGGCTTGAGTCGATTGAGTTCAGGTCTGATCGTCAAGCCCAGCACGGCGCGACCGCCTACATCCAATTGTTCAATGACAGGACTGACCGGCGGGATGCAGCGGTCGCGGCAGAGATGGACCAACGTTTGAAATACAGTATCCGGGTCGGTCAGGCCGACAATGCTACCGTCATCCTCCACACCGACAAAGAGTGTACCCCCATCGCTGTTGGCAAAGGCTACAATCTCACCGGCAACGCTCTCCCCATTGTCGATCAGCCCTTTGAATTCCTGGTGCGCTCCCTCGCCGGCGGCAAGCCTGCCCAATAGATCGGTCTGGGTTACATTCAAAGTCATCGCTGCTCCTTGGCGGGTAGTCTGCCGCACTCAACCGTCGGCCAATTGCATGACATTTTCTACCCAATCCGCCAACACACGAAAGGCCAGGGCTTTTGCCTTGGCGATGGCATGGGCTTTGTCCTCGCCGTAGACCATTACACCAGGGATGTCGGTCACCTCAGCAATCCAACGCCCATCGTTCTCTTGTTCAACTTCAATCTGAAATTCCATCATCCACCCCTGCTTCGACCCTACGCCGTGGCGAGCTGATTGACAAGGGGGTACACTTTGATGATACCCCAAACAGCTATGCCAAAGCATAGACAGACGCTTGCCGCCCACGTTGTGATTATAGCATAGCTGGCTTGTCTGACAAGATAGGGAAGGGCGCGCAAGGGGGCAGCGGGCGAGGTTTTAAGAAAGGGAGGGGAAATTCTCAGTACACGCTGGGCTTAGCTGGTATACCTTCTGGTTTTGGACAATGGCCTGGGTGGGATTAATCCTCGGTTTCCATCAGCCAATTCCAGATGAGGGCGGCCCGCTCGGTGGTGGGCATGAGCGCGGGATCTCGGGTCTGCACTCGCCATAGGGCCGGGCCGTGCTTGACCAGAACCTGTAGGATACGCAGGGGGTAGTAGGCGAAGAGCCAGGGGGAATCGGCCGGGACAGGGTAGTAGCGGGCCATGAAAGCCCGACTCGGCAGTAAACGCTCACGCAGGATGCGCAACCGTTTATGCCAACTCTCCGCGCTGTAGAGGCGAGTCACCTGTCTGTTCAAGCCGATCTGCCGGGTATTGCCCGCAAGAAGTTGCTGCCTGGCCGCGACCAGTATTGCCTGTTGTTCCGGCCCCAACATAGAACGCTGCAGAACCCAGACTGGTATCTCGGCGCCGACCATCTCTGCCGCAAGCCGGAGGGTGGTTATAGACTCCCCGCTCCACCTGCCAGCGCTGGCAGCGCTCAAAGACCGCAGCCCAGTCCAACTGAGTAAACATCCTGCACATCTCTCGAATGTCCCACAGCCCCCGCAGATCGAAGGCGTATTGGTGATGGTAGGAGGCGTGAACGCAGAGATGGATGAGCAGATCCTCCGGCGCAAGAACGCGTACGGGGATACCATATTTCTTGCTCTGCGCGCTCCGGGTTTCTCGTTAGCGATTCCAGTCCTCGATGGTTAGCCCTGGTACCTTCTCGAAATCCCTGCGGTTGCTTGTGACCAATGTCCCCCGGCCGCCAACACGATGGCGGCAATGCGCATGTCCTGAGTGCCAATGCGTATTCGCTGATCACGCAGCCTCTGTAACGTCGCTGCAGCAGCCGGTGTAAAAGGCAACACATTGACATGAACGAAATAGCGCAGCGTAGCCAACAGTCGATCATAGGCCAAGAGCAAATCAGGTCCTTCGGCTGCATGATCAACAGCAGTCAACCGACCCCTCAGTTGTTCGCGTAGCGTGACAACAGTCGTAAAGACCCTATCAGGTGACAGGGCAGCAAGTCGCCGTAACACGGATTCTCGCCCCGCTTGCTGATACGTCACCGTATCGGTATCGAGGATGTATTGCTGCAGTGTCACGCCGCCAGCCTCTCAGCGGCGCGCTCAACATAGATTGCTTGCAGCATTGGCTCCAGTGTTGCATCATCGGCAAATAAACCTGCTGTATCCAGCCACGGGTTTCTCTGCACGCCTGGATCTGTCGAGGGTGTAGATACCTCAAGCGAAGTCACCTCGATCCCTTGTAGCCAATCTTCCAGCGTTAATTTTAAACGCTCCAACGCTTCGTGTCGTGTTCTCCCCTCCACCCGACAGTCGGGGATGGCAGGCGCTACGGCGCTATACTTTCCATCCAGGCGCTGGCGTAGCATGACTGTATATTTCATCGCAAACCTCCAGTTCACGGACCAACAGAAAATGATCACCCATCCCATTACTCACTCAGCATCCTGATTATAGCATAGGCTGGCGTAGCCACAAGCCAATGTCGGTCGGTCGAAACGTGACTTGTACTGCGTTCAGCGCAGAGTCCACTGCAAAAAAGGCGGATTGCAGCCTGGACAAAGGGGCGTGATTGGGCGTTACCGGACAAAAATACTCCGTACCAGCGCAAGATCGACGGTATATGCGTTAGTCGTTCGCCCTACACGTAGTGCGTGGTGCGTGAACCAATCGTCACTACTGCTTGACGCACTACGCACTACGCCGCCTTTTCACTTGTGGCTATGCCACCTTATGTATTACGGCCTATCGCGCAAGATCACCCATAGCCAACTGCATGACCCGATCTGACCACTGCTTAGCCTGAACGGAAAGAAGGGTACGCTGGATATTGATCTTCTCGATCTCGGGCCAGGCCCGCCGCCACAGGGCCAACATCACCTGCAGATTGACCAACTCTTCCCCCACTTCGGGTTCGACTTCGGCGGCTGTCCACTCGATGAAGTAACAGCAGGGCTTTTGCTTTGATCGAAGGCCAGTCACTCATGCGTAGGCAAAGATGACGCTATCCAGCAGATTGGGTTGCTCCTCGTTTTCTACCCAATCCGCCCACACACGAAAGGCCAGGGCTTTTGCCTTGACGATGGCATGGGCTTTGTCCTCGCCGTAGACCATTACACCAGGGATGTCGGTCACCTCAGCAATCCAACGCCCATCGTTCTCTTGTTCAACTTCAATCTGAAATTCCATCATCCACCCCTGCTTCGACCCTACGCCGTGGCGAGCTGATTGACAAGGGGGTACACTTTGATGATACCCCAAACAGCTATGCCAAAGCATAGACAGACGCTTGCCGCCCACGTTGTGATTATAGCATAGCTGGCTTGTCTGACAAGATAGGGAAGGGCGCGCAAGGGGGCAGCGGGCGAGGTTTTAAGAAAGGGAGGGGAAATTCTCAGTACACGCTGGGCTTAGCTGGTATACCTTCTGGTTTTGGACAATGGCCTGGGTGGGATTAATCCTCGGTTTCCATCAGCCAATTCCAGATGAGGGCGGCCCGCTCGGTGGTGGGCATGAGCGCGGGATCTCGGGTCTGCACTCGCCATAGGGCCGGGCCGTGCTTGACCAGAACCTGTAGGATACGCAGGGGGTAGTAGGCGAAGAGCCAGGGGGAATCGGCCGGGACAGGGTAGTAGCGGGCCATGAAAGCCCGACTCGGCAGTAAACGCTCACGCAGGATGCGCAACCGTTTATGCCAACTCTCCGCGCTGTAGAGGCGAGTCACCTGTCTGTTCAAGCCGATCTGCCGGGTATTGCCCGCAAGAAGTTGCTGCCTGGCCGCGACCAGTATTGCCTGTTGTTCCGGCCCCAACATAGAACGCTGCAGAACCCAGACTGGTATCTCGGCGCCGACCATCTCTGCCGCAAGCCGGAGGGTGGTTATAGACTCCCCGCTCCACCTGCCAGCGCTGGCAGCGCTCAAAGACCGCAGCCCAGTCCATCTGAGTAAACTTCCGGCACATCTCTCGAATGTCCCACAGCCCCCGCAGATCGAAGGCGTATTGATGATGGTAGGAGGCGTGGACGCAGAGATGGATGAGCAGATCCTCCGGTGCAAGAACGCGTACAGGGACGCCATCCATCTCCACTGCCTGGGCACGCGCCCAAAGCTCAGCCACATCGTAGTTGGGGGTCTCCTGTTTGGCCACATGCCAGTGCAGCTCCACCAGAGGGGAGTTTTCTTTGATCAGTCCAGTCAGGTGGCGCATCACCGCGGCGTCGCTGCTGAGCGCGGGGTGATGGCCGGAGACGGCGCGGTAGCCCTGAGCACAGAGGCACTGCACAGCCTGGTCCAGATCGTCATAGGGGATCAGAATATCCATATCCCCAATCACCCGAAGCCCAATCGAGGGGTAGACCAATCGGGCCAGGTGGCTGCCCTTGAGCAGGATGAAGGGGATTCCAGCCTGGTGAAATGTCCCGGCAATCTGATAGAGTTTGCCGTAGTAGCGCAAATTAGCCATGGTAATGCGGCGTTGCTCGGTTTTGAAGAGGGCGGCGATTTCCAGGGGCAGGCCGATATCCTTCTGCTGGATCTGGGCATAAAGGAGTGTGGCAATACGCTGCTGCCGGGCGAGTTGGAAGAGTTTATGCCACTCTTGGAGGGACAGATCGCATACCTGATCATCCTGTGTTGGATGATCAGGATCTCGTAACAGGGTACAGATTAGCGATGGAAGATAATTGGCGTCAATACTCATTAGCGAAGGAGCTCAGGCCGATGGATGGGTGAACGATTCACATACCATATGAGAATTTCAGAGTATTCCCCGAAAGCATAGCAGTGACACCTTATCCAAGACAAGGTATCGCTGCTACGGTTTCGACATACTCATTGCAGTTTGTGAAAAATCAATATCGATCTTTCATCTGATCATATATCCACGCATAGGTCTTCTCCATACCGCACTTTAGTGAAATAGAGGGATCCCATCCGAGTAATTCTTTGATCAGTGTGTTGTCCGACGAGCGTCCACGCACCCCCTTGGGTGCATCCAGTTTGTAGTTGCGCTGCAAATGGATGCCGGCGATTTCTTCGACAATATCTACAAGCTGGTTGATGGTGACCATCTCGGCGCTGCCCAGATTGATCGGTTCGATAATCTCCGACGCCATAATGTCTTGGCTGCCCTTAACACAGTCATCAATATACATAAAACTGCGTGTCTGCTCGCCGTCGCCCCATATCTCGATCTCGTGCTGCCCACTCAGTTTAGCATGGATTACCTTGCGGCATATGGCAGCCGGTGCCTTCTCCCGGCCACCCTCAAAAGTACCGTTCGGGCCGTAAACATTGTGAAAACGCGCAACCCGCGTCTGTAGACCAAAATCTTCACGGAAATGGCGGCACATTCGTTCGCTGAAGAGCTTTTCCCATCCATACCCGTCTTCTGGCATCGCCGGGTAAGCATCGGTTTCCTTGAGGCCAGGGTTGTCGGTCGTCGTTTGCTTGTCGGCCGCGTAGACACAGGCAGATGAGGCAAAAAAGAATCGTTGCGCTCCCACTTCTCGTGTAGCCTGTAAGAGGTGGGTGTTAATTAAGACAGAAAGCATACAAAGTGCTTTGTTGTTTTCAATGAAACCCATTCCCCCCATATCGGCGGCAAGATTGTAGACCCAGTCCACATTCTGCACGGCTTGACGACACGCATCTAATTCCTGAAGATTCAAAACTAGATTATGGGCACCAGCGGATTGTTGATACCAGTATGTGCGCGGTTTGACGTCAACGGCGACAACAGAATGTCCCTGATGCAATATATCTTTTACCAAATGACCACCGATGAACCCACCGGCACCTGCCACGAGTACATAAGCCACTACAAATCTCCCTTCACCTTAAAATAATCTTCTCGAATTGGGTAGCAATTTTTTCAATATCGAAATGAGCTTCTGCGTACTCACGAGCCTTTGCGCTCATAATGGCACGCTGAGGTGCATTCCCATGCAACGCGATTGCAGTATCTACGAAACCCTCAGCATCACCAGGATCAACGACGATACCTATACCATTGCGTTGAACGATACGTGCAGCCAAATTCTCCTTTGGCACCCCCAACAATAATGGCTTCCCTGCACACAAATATGTCAATACTTTTGACGGTACCGAAAAAACACCAGCGGACGATTCAAGAACTGCCACTAAAATATCAGCCGTTGCCAACACTTGTGGCAGGACGTCAAATGGCTGAAACGGCAACAATATAAGATTATCCAGTCCTTGTTCATTTTTTTTCTGTTTTAGCCAATCTGCGCCAAGCCCTTCTGACACGACAACAATTCGAACATTGTCTATCTCCCGGAATCGAAAAGCCAACTGGAGGAGTAAATCAGGGTTGTGCTTCATACCCAACGTACCGGAATAAACAATGCAGAACTTATCATGAAGTTGATGGGCTTCTGACCAGCTATTCCGTTTGCATTCTAAGGGAATGTCTTCCAAGGGTGCCCAGTTGGGAATCACTGATATCTTTTCGTCAGACACACGCCAACTCTGCATTAAGGGTAAAAAATCGTCTGTTATGAGAACAATTTCCTGACTTTGACGCAATAGCCGTCTTTCCAGTCTACTATAGTAACCACCGACAAGATCGCCAAATATCCAAAGCTTCTGGCGTAAAATCTTCTGTATCGCAATACCATAAAGATCCTGAACCCAAAATATCTGCTTTATTGGGCCATCAAAGAGTTTTTTATAAACATAGGCTAATGCATCAGGAGGTGTGTTAGAGTAAATCACTACTTTGGGCTGGAATTCCTGGATTTGACGAACCAATTTATGAGCATATTGACGCTCTTGTATTTGGCGTCTGAATGAATACTTCTGAAATTCTTCATCTAGGGTGATCCCGGAAACTACAAACGGTTCAGGATCATCAGCCTGTTTCGCTAGTTTACCCTTCGGGGTTTGAAAGAATTCAGCATAGGAATGCAGAACCGTGTGACCTCTACGAGCAAGTTCACGACTCAACTGAACTTGAAATGGATGCCCAGATCGATCATGGATAAGAATTTTCAAAAGATGCATCCCCGCTATCTGAATGGGTCATCCCACTTTTGGCGTGAATATATAGCTCCTGTCAGAAACAAATTCCTCTGTTTTGGCAGGACCTTCAGATTCAAGTGGTTCAGCTTCAGTGGCATAGCCACACGTCGACAGGGCATCTTTAAACAGGTTCCGATCTACGCCATCATGCACTTCAATCACCAAATTTGGTTGGTGATTGCGCAAAATATTTTGCATGCCCAGCAGAGTATCAATCTCCATTCCCTGAACGTCGATCTTGATACCATGGATGGAGGAAGACGGCGCAGACAATTCCGGCCACAACTTGTCTAACCAGGAAACCAGAAAGGACTCTTGCCAGGAGTCCTGGTCAATCGTACTATCAATCATTCCCCGTGTAACAGCCAGATGCTGAATTCCAGTGCTTGATGGTCCACCCAGTGCCATAGGAATCACTGTGAGTTGCTTCAATTGGTTGATTTTGCGCGTTTCCTGAATGCAGCCAGCGGTTGATAACATAGGCTCAAAGGCGTAAATTTTGCCTGAAGGTCCTACAAGTCTGCACAAGGCCAGGGCCGTATAACCATAATGCGCGCCAATATCCAGCCAACATTCTCCTGGTTTCACATGTCGCACAAACCAATCCAATAATGGTTTTTCCGTGCTGCCCAGGATTGCCCCTGGATAATCATGCCAGGACGTTGCAATGAAGTCATTCCTTAAATTTCCGGATAGTATTCGATGTCGCTTAATAGTTCGAGGAAGAAAACGTCTGATCCAGTTCTTTAGCAAATTATTCACAATTGATTTCACTCTTCTCAGGATGACCTGCTTAGTATCTATAATCTATCATGTCGGAAATCGGCCAAAAGCTATTACCGTCTACCCAAAAAGGCAGTGGAGGAAGAGATCAGTATCAAGGCATTTTACCGCCCTTGACGAGATGAAAACAGCACTGCCGCCAAGACCAACGCACAATGCGCATCTGGACGTTGACGAAATATGGGGCGAACGCAGACACTCAGTTCATAACCGCTGAATATACTTCGAGGTGAGCAACCACACACTGCTCTAAAGAAAATGACTCCTGTACTCGCATACGACCTGCGCAGCCCATTTCTTTACGTCTTTCAGGATCGGATAATAGTTCAATAATCGCCTGGCTTAATTCGTTGATCTTCCGAGGAGGAATAAGAACTCCGGTGACATCATGTTCGACTAAATCAGGAATACCCCCCACATTCGTAGCGATCACAGGGACCTCCATAGCCATCGCTTCAAGTATAGCTATGGGCGTACCTTCAGCTAAAGAGGGTAGGACAAAAAGGTCGAATATGCTCAATAATGACATTATATCAAAGCGTTGACCGAGAAACGATATCAAATATCCAGAATTTGACTCTTTGATAATGCGATCAAGCTTAGTTTTGAAGTCTAGCTGACTATCAAAGATTGCGCCAACGGCTAAAAAATGCACGTTTGAATGACGCTCTGCTACTAGATGAATCGATTTGACTAAGTATTCATATCCCTTGATTGGGATGATATTGCCAACAGTACCGACAATCAATGTATCCTCACTAATTCCAAGCGATTGCTTAATTAGATGTTTTTCGGCAATCGTCGAATTTGGTTTATAACCATAAACATCGACGGGATCATGGATGATACGTCTTCGATATTGGCTGGCACCACAATAGTAGTTGTCAACGAGAGCAGAAATAGTGATCGGATAGGCTATGCGACTCAGCAAAGGCATCAATAGCTTCACTAACCATTTAGGGTAAACTGTATTTGCAAGATGCCATACAATGGGACGATTCATCAAGATTGCAGCTACCGGAGCCTGCAGATTCATCAATCCGTTGACATGCAAAATATCTATTCGCTCTCTGCGAATAATCTGCACAAATGCAAACACAGAAACCGGAAAAGATAAGAACCAAATCACATTCCGCGCCACCCTTCGCATACTAGGACGTTTTAGCATGAGTTTATATACAAGAAAACCACGTTTCTCGGCTTCTGCTGCGAACATACCTGCTTCATTCGGTAAGGCAAAAATCGTCTCTATATTTTGCCCACGTAGACGTTCAGCAACATTCATTGCTCTTATCGCAATGCCACCTATATGGTTATCCAAAGTTACCATTAGTACACGCATAGCCAGAGGTCATTCTCCGATGCTTCATGCAGAATCCATTATCTGGAACCTGTAGTAATTCGTCGCTAATGGCACCCGAAGTCCCATATGCGATATTTTGCGTAGCTACTAAACAGAAAGGCTTGGTGAATGCCTGTCCAATAACTCAGACTCCTACAGAGCACTTGTACATAGGGGGAAGAGCTAATTGTGCCATTCGCTTAGCATCCTCCACATGCAATTCTCCAAGATAATGGTTGGGGAATTGCCAAAACTCATCTATTTTGTTTAGCAGTAGGCCATCCATCACTTCTTCAACACTCAAAATACCATTCGCAGGGAACCCAATATCATGTGCAAACGTGCGGCATTTAGGATGATAATCGATAATAAGCATAGGACGATTGACCGCAAAAGCATAAACAGCGGCATGGTATCGCATTGTTATCACCCCTGTGCATCTAGAGACATGCCCCAATAGCTCGCGAGGATCGTTCGAATAGGGGACAAGATTCACGCGCCCTGGTCTGTTGATCTCTCGGTACAAGATGTCTGCCATGTGCAAATCCCCATCCTTTTCATCAATCCCAAGAAAGGGTAATAATTTGACACAACTACCTTCATTCATGTCAAGCCAATACCGGACAGCCTCTCCAATTCGTGAGGCGAGACATCTATCGCCATCTTCCTCCGTCCCATAGCCGTAAAAATACGGGAGTATCGAAACGCCCAATGTAGGTGTTTTGTCTACCACATCGATTTGATTTGGTTCTAACAAACAAGCCAGATCAAAAGCGGCTGAAAATCTCGTTTCTGGCACATTAAGCGCTCTGAGTGTTTCTGAAGATTGCGAGTCTCTTATTGTGAAATAGTCTACATTCTGGCAGATTATGCGAGTTAACCATTTGCCTAGAAAGGTCGTGAATGGGCCCATGCCCACCCCAACCATATATACATCTTTTGCCCAGAATTTTGCCCAAACTACTAATAACAAATAGCGGATAATTGTCCATGTGTAGCGAAATTTATGACTGTGATCATGTAGAATAGTGCCGCCACCGATAAAAACGGCATCAACCTGTCTAGTTCTTGCGAATACTTCTTTAGCTGTTCTTCTTATAAAATGGACTCTATCAGCTACACCGGTTGGGATTACAATGTCAGTATCTGTAGGTATATAGACACTTACGCATGGGCAACAACTCTCCATAAGTGTCAACATGCCGTATAACATGGCATCATCACCGGTATTTCGTCTGCCATAATAGCCAACGAGAAGAATTTTGGTGTGAAGTTGCTCTA
>ERZ761609.2783-NODE-2783-length-12375-cov-11.121023_pt1 | contig 12375 bp, 10 predicted proteins | sample MGYA00511163_ERZ761609 | MGnify/ENA primary metagenome ERZ761609 (study PRJEB28899, sample SAMN02445070) | bioreactor sludge metagenome | biome: EBPR sludge | place: Australia: Brisbane, Thorneside Wastewater Treatment Plant | collected 2011-12-16 ... | reverse complement strand
GGCTGGGCCAACGTGCTGCTGGAGGCCATGGCCTGCGGCTTGCCGGTGGTGACCACCGACGTCGGCGGCAATGCCGAGGTGGTGTGCCGGCCCGAGCTGGGCACCATCGTTCCCTTCGGGGACGGCGCGGCGCTGGCGGCGGCGCTGGACGAGGCGCTGCGCCGGTCCTGGGACCGCGCGGTGCTGCGGGCGCATGCCGAGGCGAATACCTGGGAGCGACGGGTGGACGTGCTGGAGAGTGAGTTCCGCAGGCTGGCAGCCAGGCACCGCGGCTGCAAGGCCGAGCGCAAACCGATGGTGCACGGTCGATGAACGGGCCGGGCGTCTACACGCGGCTGGTGTCCGGCGTGCTCTTCCCGTTGCAGGAGCGGCTAAAGTCGCACGACACCGTGGCGGTGCGCCTGCGTTTGGATGAAACGCAGTGGTGGTCGCCGTCGCAGTTGCAGACGCTGCAGCTTGAGCGGTTGTGTTCACTTCTGGTGGAGGCGGGTACAGCAGTGCCTTACTACCGGGACCTGTTCTGCCAGCTGGGCTTCGACCCGCGTGGCCTGCGGTCGCTGCAGGATCTGCGAGCGCTGCCTCTACTGGACAAGGCGACGATTCGCGCGAACACCGAAGCGTTGAAGCATGAACGCGCGCGGGGCCTGGCCCGGTTCAACACGGGTGGCAGCTCCGGTGAACCGCTGATCTTCTTCATCGGCCACGAGCGCGTCAGTCACGATGTGGCTGCCAAGTGGCGGGCCACGAGGTGGTGGGGCGTGGATATCGGCGACCCCGAGATCGTGGTCTGGGGCTCGCCGATCGAACTGGGTGCGCAGGACCGCGTGCGTCACTGGCGCGACGCGCTGATGCGCACCGAACTGCTGCCGGCCTTCGAGATGAATGAGGCGAAGTTGGACGGCTTCGTCGCCGCCATCCGCCGCCGCCGGCCACGCATGTTGTTCGGCTACCCTTCCGCGCTGAGCCACATCGCCCGCCACGCCGAGCAGCGCGGCCAGGCCATGAACGACCTCGGGATCTGCGTCGCATTCGTCACCAGCGAGCGTTTGTACGAAGACCAGCGTGCCGCCATCGAACGCGTCTTCGGCTGCCCCGTGGCCAACGGCTATGGCGGCCGCGACGCCGGATTCATCGCGCACGAGTGCCCGCATGGCGGCATGCATATCACGGCCGAGGACATCGTGCTGGAGCTGGTGGACAGTGCTGGCTTGCCGGTACCGACCGGCGAGGCCGGCGAGATCGTCGTGACGCACCTGGCCACGCGCGACTTTCCCTTCATCCGCTACCGCACCGGCGACGTCGCTGTGGTGGACGACCGCCGCTGCGCCTGCGGCCGCGGGCTGCCGATGCTCAAGGAGATCCAAGGCCGCACGACCGACTTCGTCGTCGCGGCCGACGGCACCGTGATGCACGGCCTCGCGCTCATCTATATCCTGCGCGACCTGCCGCAGGTTCAGGCTTTCAAGATCGTGCAGCATGATCTGCGGCGCGTGGAAGTGCTTGTTGTGCCCGGTCCAGGGTTTGAAGCCTCGACCCGAGATTTCATCGCCTCTGGCATTCGCCGCAGGCTGGGCGAGGTGGTTGCCATCGAGGTGCGCGAGGTACCGCGGATCGCACCGGAGCGTTCGGGCAAGTTCCGCTACGTGGTCAGCCACGTCGACGCGGCGAGCAGCGGCGCGCCGGGCCTGCCGCAGCAGGAGGCGACCAATGCGTGATCTGCTCGTCGTCGCCATTGTCCTGATAGGTGCAGTGATCGCGCTGCGCAGGCCCTGGGTGGGCGTGATGCTGTGGACGTGGATCAGCCTCATGAACCCACACCGGTACACATGGGGGTTCGCGTACGACGCCCCGCTCGCGGCGTTGGCAGCGGCGTCGACCCTGCTCGGGCTGCTTCTAACGCGTGATCGCGAGAACCCGTTCAAGGGTCCTGGCCCGGTCATCCTGCTGCTGTTCATGGTGTGGATGACGCTGTCGTGGCAGTTGGGGTTTGATCCCGCCGGGGACTACCCACAGTGGGACAAGGTCATGAAGATCGATCTGATGATCCTCGTAGCCTTGGCACTGCTCAAGACCAAGGCCCACATCTTCGCGCTGGCGTGGGTGTGCACCCTCTCTTTGGGCTTCCTTGGCGCCAAGGGCGGTGTGTTCACGATCCTGACCGCTGGAAACTACCGCGTCTGGGGCCCACCGTTCTCGTTTATCGCCGACAACAACCACTTCGCGCTGGCGACGATCATGACGATTCCGCTGGTTCGCTTCCTGCAGCTGCAGCTGAGCAACCGCTGGGCCCGCCACGCGATGACGCTCGTGATGATCCTGCTGGCGGCCTCGGCGCTGGGCAGTCATTCGCGGGGCGCGCTGCTGGCCATCACCGCCATGGCCTTCCTGCTCTGGTGGCGCAGCCACGGCAAGTTGCTCGGCGGCGTGGTGATCGTGCTGGTCGGCATCGTGCTCGTGGCCTTCATGCCCGAGCACTGGACCGAGCGCATGTCGACCATACAGACGTTCCAGGAGGATCGTTCCGCGATGGGCCGGATTAGCGCCTGGTGGGTGTCCTGGCGCGTGGCGCTGGATTACCCCTTCGGCGCCGGCTTCAACATCGCCCGGCCCGATCTCTTCAACCTCTATTCACCGTATCCGGACCTGGGCGTGGTCGTGGCCCACAGCATCTACTTCCAGGTGATGGGACACCACGGTTTCGTCGGCCTGTTCCTGTTCCTGCTGCTGTGGGCCGTGACCTGGTTCCAGGCGGGGCGCATCCGCAAGCAGGCCGCCAAGATCCCGCAGGCACGCTGGTGCTTCGAACTGGCGAGCATGTGCCAGGTATCCCTGGCCGGCTACGTGGTGGGCGGCGCGTTCCTGAACCTGTCCTACTTCGACCTGCCCTACAACCTGATGGTGCTGGTGGTGCTGACCAGCCGCTGGCTGGCGGCCAAGGGGTGGGAAACCGAGCCCGAGCGGAGTCCGGTCGGGCGGCTGATCCCCGGCCTGAACACGGCGCCGGCCGCCCGTTGACGATGCTGCGCACCGCGTTTTCGCTGCTCTCGCCGGCCGGGCGGCACGCCTCGCTGAGCGTGCTGATCTTCCACCGCGTGCTGGCGGCACCGGATCCGCTCTCTCCGGGCGAGGTGGACGCCGTCCGGTTCGACCGCGTCTGCGGCTGGATACGGCAATGGTTCAACGTGCTGCCGCTGGACGAGGCGGTGCGGCGGATGAAGTCGGAGGCGCTGCCCGAGCGCGCCATGGCGATCACCTTCGACGACGGCTACCGCGACAACCGCGAAGTGGCCCTGCCCATCCTGCAGCGCCACGGGCTGTGCGCCACGTTCTTCGTCGCGACCGGCTTCTTGGACGGCGGACGCATGTGGAACGACACCATCGTGGAGACGCTGCGCCGCACGGAACTGCCGGTGCTGGACGTCGACGATCTGCTCGAGACCCGGCACGGGGCCATGCCCTTGCGTGACGCGGCGCAGAGACGCCAGGCCATCGACAGGATCCTGCCCGCCGTGAAGTACCTGGCGCCCGGGCACCGGCTGCGGGTCGCCGACGCGTTGGCCCGCAGGGCACGGGTGGACCGGCTGCCCGACGACCTGATGATGAGCGGTGAGCAGGTCGTCGAGCTTCACCGCGCCGGCATGCAGATCGGGGCACACACGGTGAGTCACCCGATCCTGACGCGCGTCGGCGAGCCCGAAGTGCTGCAGGAGCTTTCGCAGAGCAAGGCGCACCTGGAGGCGCTGACGGACTCGGCGGTGTCGCTGTTCGCCTACCCCAACGGCGCCCCGGGCACCGACTTCGGCGAACGCGAGGTGCGGGCCGCCAGGTCCTGCGGGTTTTCCGCTGCCGTCACCACCGGCTGGGGCGTTGCCCGCAATGACACGGACGTCTACAGGCTGCCGCGGTTCACGCCTTGGGGCTTGACGCGCGCGCGCTTCGCGCTGGGACTGGCACGAAACATCCGCAGTGGCCGCGCCGCGGGCCACGGTGAGCGGCTGCGCAACGGCATGGGCGCGGCGACTGCTCCAGCGGCGCAGGGCACCGCAGCGGCCGCCCGCACGGCGCGCAACGAGGACGCAACATGAGTTCAGAGCAGGTTGTGCCGCGCGGGGCGGTGCTTGCCGTGGTCATCCCGTACTTCCAGCGAACGCCCGGACTCCTGGCGCAGTGTGTCCGGTCCGTGTTGTCCCAGGTGAGCCCGTTCGACGTTCGCGTGGTCGTCACGGACGACGAGTCGCCGGTACCGGCCGAGCCCGAACTGAGGGCTGCCTTCGGCGACAACCAGCGCATCACGCTCGTGAAGCAGAAGAATGCCGGGCCCGGGGCGGCCAGGAACAGCTGCCTGGACCACTTGCCCCCTTCCACGGAGTTCGTCGCGCTGCTCGACTCGGACGATGCCTGGCTGCCGGGCTTCCTGGACTGCGCGGCGCGCGCGCTGCGCGACGACGTGGACCTGTTCTTTGCGGACAGCCAGCGCTTCGGCCAGGAGCTTTCGCGCTTCAACTGGCACGACGACGAGTCTCTGAATCTGCGCGGCGCACCCCACGCCGTGGTCGACCGGGAACTGGGCATCTACCGTTTCACCGGCGACTTCTTCGACTTCCTGATTCGGCGCAGCAACATCCTGAGTTCATCAAGCATGATCTACCGGTTGAATGCTGCACCAGACCTGAGGTTCGATACGACGCTGTTCAATGGCCAAGATCGCTTGTTCAAACTCAGGCTGGGTTGGCGCGCGAGGGCCGCCGTCTTCTCCACACGCGTCTACTGTCGCGAAGGCGAGGGCGTGAACATCTTCGACAGCGCCGTCTGGGGTTCACGAAAGGCTCAGCGCCTGTGTGCAAGCTACATCAGCTTGCACACGATGATCTTGCAGGAGTTCGAGCTGAACCCAGCCCAGCGACGCTACGTCAGGCGCCAACTCTCATCGTTGCGTGAGCAGTTCCTACGCAACTCCCTGCACCTGCTTCGGAGTGGCGATGGGGTCGATTGGCCGCTTGTTCGTGAGACCTACCGGCGCGACTGGACTCTTGCTGCGTGTGCACCCCTGGACATGGCGCGGGCGCTGGTTCGGAAGAGTGCGCGTGCACTGCAATAGCTGTCCGACGAAGCCGTCGGAAGGTCCGTGTAGCACCGGCAAGCATGAAGCACCTTGGCGTAACTTCGGAAAAGTGTCATGAGTACTGCGGTCTGGGTCGTGGTCGCTTGTTTGGCGGTGATCGTTCTGATCTACGTGCCGCTTTACGTTGTCTACAGCAAGCTTTCGGCGGGCATAGATCGATTGGGCAAGCAGTTGCCCAAAGAGACAGGCAACGTTTTTGCCCAGGTGGAGGCCTTGATGGCCATCCATCGCGAATTGAAGCTGGAGCACGCACTGCCACCGACCCGCGGCTGGGCAGCTTCGCCGGACTTCCTCAGAAACATCATGACCCATGCATTGCGGGCACGCCCCGGGTGCATCGTCGAGTGCAGCAGCGGCGTCAGCACGGTCGTGCTTGCGCGCGTCGCGCAAATGCTCGGAGCCGGTCATGTGCACAGCCTGGAGCACGACCCCGACTTTGCCGAGCAGACACGGCAGTTGTTGCGGTTTCACGGCCTGGAGGACTTCGCGACGGTCTACGATGCGCCGCTTCGCGAACTCACGCTCCCCGGTTGGTCGGGCCGATGGTACTCCAGTGACGTCCTGCGCCAGGGCATGCCCATCGACATGCTCGTGGTCGATGGACCGCCTTGGTTTGTCGGCGAACTGCCACGCTACCCGGCGGTGCCGGTATTTCACGATGCACTTGTCCCAGGGGCAGTTGTCTTCCTCGATGATGCAGACCGCCCGGAGGAGCAGGCTATCGTGAGTCAGTGGCGCGAGCGCTTCGGGGATCTGCAGTTGGTGCAGGTGCCCAAGTGCGAGAAGGGCTGCGTCGCCCTTGAGCGTCAGGCGTGAACTGGTGGTCCGATCACGCTGCTCCCCAAACGCTACTGTGAGTGAACACTCTGGCGTGTGAGACCAGTGCCGACGATAGGTGTCGCACCACTCTTGCCGTGGCTGCAATCGACGTGATGGTGTAGGTAATCTCTGCTGAAGTTCTGGCTATGTGCGCTCAGCTTGAATCGGGTGCATGCCGCATACCTTGAGGTCTTGAATGGATCTGCGAACCAAGATCTTGGTCAGGCTCAGTCAGCGCCTGATGCCTTCACCGGCAAAGCGAACTGTCGACTACGACTCCTATTCGGACTGGCGTAGAGATTCGCTCTCGAGGAGCTGGTCCTCTTTCTCGGACACCGACGTCGCGGGTAAGGATGTCCTGGATTTCGGATGCGGGGATGGTCACCTTAGTCTCTACCTTGCGAAGGAGAAGGGGCCGCGCAGCGTGATAGGTGTCGACATTAGCGACACTGCAATTCAGCGTGCCAGAGCGAATCATGAACGCGCGAAGACGCCGCTGAACGTCAACTTGGAGTTCCGGCTAGGGTCTGTTGCTGGACTCCCGGTACCGGATCAGTCGATTGACACGCTGGTGGCTTTCGATTGCCTAGAGCATGTCATGTCTCCGCTTCCGATACTCCGCGATTGGCACAGGGTATTGCGACCAGGAGGCAAATGTCTGATCGAGTGGTTTCCGTACAAGGGCCCTTGGGGGCCACACATGGAGTCGCTGATTCCCGTTCCCTGGGCACATGTCATCTTTGGACAACGTGCGATGTTCCGGGCCGCCGAGGCGATCTACGACCATCCCGACTTCGTTCCAAGACATTGGGACATTAACGAAGAAGGCGAGAAGAAACCCAATAAGTGGCGCTCTTGGTCCAGCTTTGCAGAGCAAGGTTACATCAACGAATTAGACCTCAAGACCTTTCGATCTCTGACCAAAGAAGCTGGACTCGAAGTTTCGAGATTTGGCAGACGCTCATTCTCCGGCTCACTTCCGAGACGCGCGCTGGGCGAGTCCTTGATGAGGTTGCCGGTTGTTGGTGAGTATTTCGTTTCGTTTGCCGTAATCGAGTTGACTCGTTCGTAGATCTCCTTGATCGGCAGTTCAGGACATGCGCCAGCAGGGCGAGCGGATTCACCTAATTGGCTTCCGGAACGTTCGGAGTACATCGGAAGTCAACAAGCCCTATTTCTAGACTGTTTGCCTTCCTTCTACATGCTGCAGCATCACCGCCGATTTCTGGGGTACATCTGATGCCTTTCATGCCATCGGCATTCTTTCTCGCTGAACAGATCTCCGGCAGCACCGTGATTCGCGGCGCTCCGAGGCACCGGCTGGGAACGCGAGACTGCGCCACAGAGCAATGGATCGACGAGAACCATTTCGCCGAGTGGTCGTGGGACGGTCAGCGGCTCGAGGCATCGAATGATCGCTACGGAATGAGGCCGCTGTTCTGGATCGCTGACAAGCAGCGTGTTGCGATCTCCGAATCGCTCGAAACACTGGTGGCGGAGTGCCGGCTTCGTGAAATCGACTTCGATGCCTTGGCGGTCTTTCTGCGGCTGGGGCATTTCATCGGCGACGATACGGCTTTCAGTGGCGTAAAGGTCCTCTCACCTGGTAGCCGATTGGTCTGGGAGGCTGGCCGGTTCGAACTGCGCATCGCTGACTTTCCTCCGCGCGTGGCGTCGGGGACGGTCTCTCCCTCGATAGCGCAGCAAAGACATACTGCCAGTTGTTCGCAGATGCTGTGGCGCGTAGGCTGCCGCGCGACCGGAACTTCACTGTTCCAATCAGTGGTGGACGTGACTCGCGCCATGTGCTTCTTGAACTCCACCGCCAGGGCCACCTACCCCAGTCCACCGTGACGGTGCGCTACCGGCCGCCGAGCCACGACGAAGACATTCGAATCGGCGCTGAGTTGTCCCGTCGTCTTGGAGTGGTCCACCGCATCGTCGGATACCCAGCTTCGCTGGTCGATGCGGCCGTGCGAGACATTCGCAGGTGTCACCATTCCAGCGGCGGCCATGCTTGGGCAGTTGCTCTGGCGGACGAGTCAAACGCTAGTGGTGCCACCATCTACGATGGTCTGGCGGGAGATGTGCTTTCGGCGGGTCTGGCTCAGACGGAGCTCAAGCGAACGCTCTTTGCTGCGGCCGATCTTCGACCGCTTGCTCGACACCTCCTTATGGAGGGCGGCCGGGAAGTTGCCTTGCGCACCTGCATCGGGAAGGCTTGGTTGCGCCGCATGCCTCTGGACACGGCAGTTGAGCGACTGACGGTGGAGGTAAAGCGACATGTGAATCAACCCAATCCGACGCTTTCCTACGTGTTCTGGAATCGCACGCGGCGCTACGTCGCGCTCATCCCGTTTGCAATGCTGTCGGGGGTTTCGTGCGTGCACACTCCGTTTCTGGATCACCGGCTGTTTGACTTTCTTGCCGGATTGCCGCTCGAACTGGTCGCCAAGAACCGACTGCACGATCACGCCATTCGCATCGCGTATCCTGAGTTTGCCGATATTCCGTTCGAGGACAAGCAGGCAGCCCGCGTTACTCAGGCGGCCGACGTCGGATACCACAGGAGGACTCGCCCGGATCTCCTTCGCCACTTGGCGGCACTGCCACCGTGCGCTCGTATTCCCCTGCGATCAGCTCCTGTCTTTGCGCGCATCGGCCTCGATCAGGTGTTCCGCGCTGACACTGAACCGTGGTATCTCTACACCTTGCTGCAGGTCGCCGAATTGGAACGGCTGCGCTGCGGCAACGACCAAAGGTGAGATTCCGGTGACATCGACCCGGGGGCGTTGGTCAGCCAGTTCGGGAATGGCCAGCGACGTCATGTAAGGCTGGTTGGGGTGAGCTGGTTGGTCAAGCGTACGGCGGCCGGATGAGATACACAGAGCGGTCCGCGCCGGGGATCCAGCACAGCACGTCTAGAGCCTCGGCGTAGAAGAAGCGCGTGTAGTGGGATGTCTGGGCCGGCGTCGTATAGCCGGATGTTGGAGGCATGGACTCACCGGACAGGGCTACCGAATCCACGATCCAGGTTCCAAACCTGCCATCGGCAGGCGGCGTGATGCGCGTCAGTGTGTTGCCTTCGGCTCCCCGTCCTTGGTAGGCATACCAGCGACCATCGCTGTAGCGCGCCCAACGTGTCCTTCCGTCCGGCAGGGTGCCGCTGACCTGCAGTCGATGCCAGCCAGCGCCGGCGTCGTCCGGGTCGAAGAGCCACAAGCCATGGTCGGGCCCGGTGTTTCGCAGAATGCATCCGTCGTGGAGCATGTAGCGAGGAATAGGACCGGTACTCGCGCTCGGCACGGCTGGGCCGGGTTCGGTGTACCTCCAGGTCCCATCGGTACGGTCAAGATAGGCCTGTCGGCTGGCGTAGTGCAGCGCCCTTGGGAACAGCCACCAGCGGTCGCGCGCCGCATCCCAGACAGAACTGCTCTCGGTCCCGGCCGAGTTGACGTTGACCGCGTCAGTCCCGTATCGCGACCATGTCCGCGTCGACAGGTCGAAGCGGTGCGCCCACGTGGAAGTGCGGCTCTCGGCGACGGTCGCGGCGCGACTGACGTAGATCACGCTACCGCGCGGTCCGTCCGGTGAGTACGCCAGGGTCGCGTACGGGTGCGGGGGCGCAGGCACTTCTGTACCGGCAACCTCCAGCAGCGGTGCGCCGTTCGTGTCGGCCAGCGCATAGACGCCAGGTCCCTTGTCAGTTGCGGCGTTCGCGCAAGGCAGCAGCACCCAGGAGGCTGTTGCGAAGTCGAAGACCACGGCGTGGATGTTGTCCGGGTGACCGTGTCCGCCGGTACCAGCCAGCACATAGGCACCCAACGAGGAGTAGGTCGGGACGTATGCGCCACCTCCATAGGAGTCGAACAACGAACGGCGCCACGCACTCTGGGTCCACCCAGGCGGCATGATCTCCGAGGTCGTGTTGGTGCCGATCGACCTGACTTCTCCCCAGCCCGGTAGCTCATAGGGCGGGACCGAGGGTCCAGGCGGCGGCGCCGGAGGTGTCGGAGGAGGCGGCGCTGGAGGTGTTGGAGGAGGCGGCGCTGGAGGCGTCGGCGGAGGCGGTGCTGGAGGTGTCGGAGGAGGGGGCGCTGGGGGTGTCGGAGGAGGCGGCGCTGCGGGCGGCGGGGGCGGCGGCGCAGGCGTCGGCACTCCTGGACCAGTGGACGCAATGTCGGCACCGTTGTCTCCACCGCCGCCGCACCCTGCAACTGTCAAGATTACGCAACCGATGAATGCGCGGCGCTGCAGATGTTGACTCGTCTCGAATGTCATGGCTCAGGTCTGGTGTTGCTGCCTTCGCGGCGCGGTCTTGCAGGGTTCAGCGCCGAGAGTGCGGGCGAGTGCACCCAAAGCGCAGTGGCGGCGTTCTAGATCTGAGAAGGGACGACAGCCCACTCAGGTACATCACCGGCCTGGGCACCGACCAAGGACGTGTAGTCGGCCATGCCAAGCAAGCGGGAATGTGCTTCCAGAGCGCCGGGAAGCGCCCAACGGACTGCGTATGCGAGGGCCGGCTGAAGATTGGCCCAGTAGCTCGAGGCTGAGCGCCCGGTGCCTCGCAGGGTGTTGTTGCCGATCTCTTTCGGACCAGCCATCAGCGAGCCACTGTCACCGCCTGCTATCACGAGCAGGTTGTAGTTGTTCGCAGCCATCCACAAGGCGCCCCAGTCTGGATACCAGGGACCCGCGCCGCTCTCCCAGCCGGCAACGCCGCTCTGGTTGAACGGGGCCATCGGGATCATGTAGAGCCCAGCGTCGCGATACAGATACTCACTTTGTGACGGTCCACCTAGGCGACCAATGATGGCTTGTGCCTTCCAGGCAAAGAACGAGTCGAGCTTCGCCCGCGGCGCGGGATCAACCACGAGATCGAGGGACTTGCCATAACCGATGGCGGCCGTGAAGAAGTCATCCATCCACGGTTGCCCCATCCAAGCAACAAGACCGAAGTAGTCGTTCTGGTCGCTGTTCGGCTGCACCCAGCCCTGAGGGTTGTGAGCTTGGGCCACGTACTTGGCGTGGTAGTACTCGACGTTCCTCTGCCAGCAGTTCTTGAACTCGGCCTGCAGGGGGCTGGCATCGGGCGTGATCGCTGCCGCCTGCACCAAAGACCGCAGTGCCCAGGCTGCACCACGCACTTGGTAGGAACCACTACTGCTAAAGATGAGTCCATCGGCGCCGTTGCGCCGGTCGGGGCCTGTGCTGAACTTGAGATAGTTGGTCGTGACCGCGAACTGCGCAGTCTCGACGTGATAGAGGCGTCCGCTGACCAGAGCTGCCATGAAGCCAACGCTAGGATGGTGCGAAGTGGCCCACGCTGGCGGGCGAGTGCCGCTGCCGGATGCGGCATAGCTGCCGTTGTGGGAGTAGCCCGACGCGTCGGATACGCTGTCGTTCGCGCCGTTGGGCAGCGCCAAGTGGGGATGCTGGCTGAAGCGGATCGGCGCGTGGGTTGTGGAGTCGCGCCGGTGAAGACCGTAACGACCAGCGCTATAGCCATTGCGCTGAATGGCAGCCCAGGCGTCAGGGGAGTCGCTGGTCAGGTAGACGACGTCCCACTGTGGTAGCAGCCCGATGCTCTTGTCGTAGCCGGCGCTGCCCATCGTGGCCGCATACGAGCCACGTTGAAGAGGCACAAATGTCGCTGGAAGCGAAGTCACCGCACTCGACGTCAACGGTGTCCTGGCACCGTAGGTGGGCACCATCTCGGTCGCCATCAGGTATGCGCTGTCGTGCCTGACCGACAACCCAGGGTCCACGTCGAGGAAGTGCGCCAGCATCGACCCTGCCAGCAGCGGGGTGCGGCAGAAGTTCGGCAGGTCGATTGCCTGAGTGAACCGCTGCGTGCCGCCGAGCGAGAAGCTGAAGGTCGCGCTCTTCAGTGTGTGCTGCGAACCGGTCGCATACCCGTTCTCGATCCAGGGAAGCACCTCCAGCGCACCGGTGGCGAACAAGCGCACCTCCAGCCAAGCGACGAGATGCGGGTCGTTACCAATGGGCTTGCGGTAGACCCAACTGGACATCACCGGCCCGCTGACCCAGGTCTCCAGCGGCGAGTCCCAGTCCGCTCCGGACCAGGTGGCCGTGCCGAATGCACCAGCGCTGATCGTCACCGGCTGCGTGAGTTTGGCGCGCAGGTTGCCGGTGGTTACCAACGCACCGGGCGGCGCGTCGCCTGGCACCAGGTGCAGCGGCATCCACTGGCCTCTGGCGGCTTGCACGCTGCTGGCGACGACGGCGAAACGTGCCGAACCGTCCGGCCAGGTGGACTTCACCGTGCACTGCATGCCGGCCAGGGTGCGGCCGCTCGGCAGGTCACCCTGCTTGAAGACCTGCCCGATGGCCACGGGCACGTCACCGGTGACATTGGCCATGACCAGCGTCGTGGTCAGGGTGCCGGGCGGCGCGGGCGTTGGCGACGGAGC
>ERZ761609.2782-NODE-2782-length-12375-cov-19.046672_pt1 | contig 12375 bp, 7 predicted proteins | sample MGYA00511163_ERZ761609 | MGnify/ENA primary metagenome ERZ761609 (study PRJEB28899, sample SAMN02445070) | bioreactor sludge metagenome | biome: EBPR sludge | place: Australia: Brisbane, Thorneside Wastewater Treatment Plant | collected 2011-12-16 ... | reverse complement strand
CTCGCCCTCAGCTTTTCTACTTCCTTATCAGGACCATCAAATCCCAACTCATCCTGAAGTACTCTTATTTGCTGGCGCAGAAAGTAGTCACGCTGCTGCTGATCGATATCCGTATGGACCTTCTTTTGAATTTCATATTTAATCTCCAGCATCTGAATTTCCTTCAGCATGTACTTCAGCAATAATGTACCCCGATCCAAAATATTATTGGTCTCCAGTATCTTTTGCTTATCAGTAACCTCTACATTCAGATTGGAAGATAAAAAGTGAATAAGGAATGAAGTGCTTTGAATATTATCCAAGGCCACCTGTGCTTCCTGCGGTATTTCAGGATTCAGTTTTAAAATCTTAGAAGCAGCGTCCTGAAGTGACTGAACCAACGCTTTTAGCTCATGTCCTTTCTTTTCAGGTTTTGCATCTGAAAGCAATTCGACACGCGCGGTGAGATAGGGATCTTCATTGAGAAACTGCTTGACAGAAAATCTGTTTTTCCCTTGAATGATAATAGTGGTATTACCATCAGGCAACACCAACATTTTGATGATTCTGGCTATGGTTCCATACTGGTATAAATCCTCAGCGGTTGGCTCTTCTGCATTTTTTGTTTTTTGAGCGATTACACCTACAATCCGATTGCCTTGATAGGCCTTTTTGATCAATCGAATCGATTTTTGCCTTGTTACCGTGATAGGAATTACTACGCCAGGGAAAAGCACTGTGTTTTTTATAGGGAGAATAGAAAGTTCTTCTGGTAAATCTTCAGGCTTTAGATCAGATTCCTGTTCAGGATTGATCATTTGTATTAAGTCTTCGGAATCGTCTTGCACAATAGGTGCTATTTCAAGTGTTTTAAACATATGGTTACAACGTGTCAATTTGACGCATTGTTGACTACTAGTCAACAAAACTTATTTGAAGCTTGTATAGTCAATAGCAATGCCAAAAACGCCCTAAATTGATCTAAATTTGTTTAAACTTAGCATTGAGTACAAAGTAAAAGTACAGGTACAGCGTGAAAAAGCCTCTATTAACAGCCCTATCCGTAATTCTATTGTTCTTTCATTTTGATGGTAATGCTCAAAAAGAGCCTAAAAAACTAAAAAATGCGGGTGTCGTCACCCTTAACGACTCCCTCACCACATACAGCCAGTCTGGCATATTCGACTTCCCAAATGTCAATACAGAACGTTTTTATGTTAACACCAAGGCACTCCAGGAAATACAACGTTATGACAATGCGGGAGTTGATGAGAAGCTCTACCAGTCGCTAAAAAGCTATGTGAGGAATTTTGGTGTGGAGAATTTTAGCAAAAATGTACCCATGCTTTGGAAGCTAGCCCGTCTTTCGGAAAAACATGGGCCTCCCGGAGAAGCCATCCTAATTTATAAACTCATCCTCAAGCACCATCAGCAAGGAATTAATATCGATAAATTATTCCACGTCTACGATTCTATTGAAACGGATAAAAAAGAATTTTATGTGCCCCTTGATTATTACTACGAATTGGTGGACTTGCGCAAAGAAATCGACACACTAAGGCCTCCCAAGTCGGTGCTGATTAATATGGGAGACGATATCAATTCATTAAAAGCAGACTACGGCCCCACCATAGGTAATGTGGATGATATTTTGTTGTTCACCTCCAAACGCAACGTACAATATGTTGCCGGTGAACGGGTAATTAATGAAGACCTCTTCTTTAGTTTAACCATGCCTGGAGGTTATTGGGGAAAAGCACAGGAATTTACTACTATCAACACGAGTTATAACGAGGGCTCTGCTTGCTTAAGTAAGGATGGCAAACAATTGTTTTTTTCCAGATGCAACTCACCGGGTTCGCTTGGTAATTGTGATCTCTATGTGAGTACACTCGGTGCCGATAGTGTATGGTCTGCAAGTAAAAACCTGGGAGCAGCCATCAACAGTACAGGTTGGGATTCTCACCCCAGTCTCACCCACACGGGTGATACACTTTATTTTGCCTCCAATCGCGCTGGAGGGTTTGGCCTATCCGATATTTATTACAGCGTAAAAGATGAAAAAGGAGAATGGCAAAAAGCCAAAAATGCCGGTCCCATCATCAATACACGCAATAGCGAAGTCAGCCCTTTCTTTCATCGCAAATTCAATGTACTCTATTTTAGCTCCAACGGACACCCCCTCAACTTTGGCGAATTTGATATTTATAAATCCTACTCCATCAACTCAACATGGATGGAGCCTAAAAATATAGGGCCGCTTGTAAACGGAGCGGGTAGCGAATATTATTTCACAATTGATTCAGAATCAAAATCTCTGTATTACGCCAGGTCAGTGGAAGAAGATATTGAAAACCTGGATCTTTATTCATTTCCAGTACCTATGGGAGCGCAACCTGAAGCCAGTGTTGCTTTGAAAGGATCGTTAAAAAGTAGCCAAACAGGAGAGCCATTAAAAGGCATCGTGTCTATTATTGATCTCGATGAGGGTGTAGAAGTTGCTCCCAAATATTTGAGAGAAGATGGCACCTTTAATTTTGAACTGATCAATAAGAGAAATTATTTATTGATCATACAAGGGGATGATTTCTTCAGAATTGAAGAACTTTTCTTTTTGGATGGTGAAATGCAAATGGATCGTCAGGCAGATCCCATTGAAAGTAAAATAGCTTTTGAATCGCTCGAATTTGAAAATGGAAAAGCGGATATTCTAGAATCCATGCATCGCGATCTGGACAAGGTAGCCAATTTTTTAATTGATCACCCTGATTTAGGGCTACGCATATCGGGTCACACCGATTCCGCGGGTAAGGAAGAGGCAAACCTCAAACTATCACAGGATCGCGCAAATGCCATCAAGCGCTACTTGATTGATGAGTTTACTATCAAAGACACTCGCATAGAGGCAATTGGGTACGGAAGTTCAAAACCCATCGTTGAGGAGCTGACCAATAAGGACAGACAACTCAACAGAAGGGTTGAATTTGAGATTTTAAAAGGCAACTGATTATCCGCCTGTGATTAACTTGGCAATATCGTTGTAGAACACGAACACCATCAATATTAACAACATCGCCATCCCTATTTTCAAAGCAGTTTCAAAAAACTTCTCTGAAGGCTCACGGCCGCTGATCATTTCATAAAGCAGGAATACCACATAACCACCATCCAAAGCGGGTATAGGCAACAAGTTCATGAAGGCAAGTACCATAGAAAGCAATCCGGTCATTCTCCAAAAACGCTCCCAGTCCCACTCCGTACCAAAAGCCTGCGCCATGCCAATAGGACCAGACAGTGACTTTTGAAATGAAATATCACCTGAGAATATTTTTTTGAACGCTTTCAATTGCAAAAAGATAACACCAAATGCGCGTTCAGTTCCCAACCCTATGGATTCACCTAACCCATAATTAATATAGGCCAATTGGTTTTTATCCAAACCTCGCGGAAGGAAACCAATTACCTCATATCCTTTGAAGCGCTCGGAAAAAGTAAGTACCTCTGCATCGCGCTGTATCTTGAATGAAATAGAGTCGCGCGGACCTGCCTTTACGATATCGATTACTTCATCCTGATAAGTAACGGGTTGACCATCCACTTCAAGGAATTTATCACCAGGCGCTAGTCCCACCTTGGCACTAATACTTTCCTTCTCCACTATAGACCCATCTTCCTCTTTAAAGGGTGCTACTTTTGCAATCCTTCCCACTACAGCCGGAATACGTGGAGCCACAAAATTTGAAGCCGCTTCCTTGCGATTAAAATTCTCTATAAAATCTGATGGAATGGGAATATCCACCTCCTGCCCATCTCTTAGCACCGTATAGTAAGAGTTATGAGATAGCAATACATCCGGTTTAATAATCTCCTGAAAATCATCAAAATCCTTACCGTTGATTTTTACGATTTTGTCACCAGTTTTAAATCCGATTTCTTCACCAAGCACAAGTGCATCAATCCCACCATTGTTGTTGATCAAATCTTTAGGAATATAAGTATCACCAAGAAAGTAGGTAAGTCCGATAAAAATCAGCACACCCATAATCACGTTAACGATGATTCCACCAAGCATGACGATCAATCTTTGCCAGGCTGGTTTAGCACGAAATTCCCATGGTTCAGGTGGTCGCTTCATTTGCTCCTTATCCATGCTCTCATCCACCATTCCTGCAATCTTCACATATCCTCCCAATGGAAACCAACCAATACCAAACTCAGTATCACCAATCTTTTTCTTGAAAAGAGAAAAATTGAGCACATTGGCCATAGGAAAAAGAAAATCGAAGAAAAGGTAAAACTTCTCCACCTTGATGTTGAACATCCTGGCGGTAACGAAGTGACCCCATTCATGTACTGCTATTAAAATTGAAAGGCTCAGCAGAAGCTGGGCCGTCATAATCATTCCTTCCATGCTAATAATTTCTTTACTCTAATCTACTTTTTAATACACTCAGCGGCTTTTATTCTGGTTTCATGATCAGTAGCCACGTAGTCTTCATAGGACGGATGCCGCACAAAACTTATTTTTTCCATGCACTCCTCCACCACCTTCGACATATCCAGAAAACCAATATTACCCCTCAAAAATTCAGCCACTGCAACTTCATTGGCAGCATTGAGTACACAAGGCATGTTTCCACCCCTGTTCAGCGACTCAAAAGCCAGCGCAAGATTACGAAAAGTTTCTGTATCGGGCTGCTCAAAAGTAAGTGCTGGGTACTTTGTGAAGTCGAAACGCTCAAATTCCGTCTTCAACCTTTCCGGATAGGTCATGGCAAATTGTATGGGTAAACGCATATCGGGCAGCCCCAGTTGCGCTTTTATGGATCCATCCTGAAATTGAACAAGCGAGTGAATTATTGATTGAGGGTGCACCACTACCTCCACTTCTGTTGGTTTCAGCCCAAAAAGCCACTTTGCTTCAATTACCTCTAAACCTTTGTTCATTAACGTGGCAGAGTCAATAGTTACTTTGGCGCCCATCGTCCAGTTAGGGTGTTTCAACGCCTGGGCTTTAGTGACAGACTCGAGGTCAGCACGTTTCATTCCCTTAAAAGGGCCACCGGAAGCTGTGAGAATAATTTTCTCAATCTTATTGTCAAACTCCCCCACTATACATTGAAAAATAGCAGAGTGTTCGGAATCAACGGGATAGATGTTTACTCCCTTTTCTTTGGCCAATGAGGTGATGAGTTCGCCCGCTACCACCAACGTCTCCTTGTTGGCCAGTGCAATGGGCTTGCCCGCTTCAATTGCTTTTATAGTGGGTCGTAACCCGGAATATCCCACAACAGCGGTGAGCACCAGATCAATGGTATCCATCTGCACCACAGAAGCCAACGCATTCTCTCCTGCATAGACCTTTATATCCACGGGGTTCAAGGCTTCTTGTACTTTCGCATAGTGGTCTTCATTCACTATGACAACCGCATTGGGTTTAAACTTAAGTGATTGCTCTATCAGTAAATCTGCATTGTTTTGTGCTGTCAGTACCTCTACCTCAAAATAATCCGGGTGTGCGCCAATTACTTCCAGCGCCTGCGTACCGATACTTCCTGTAGAGCCCAGAATGGCTATGCGTTTTTTTGATTTCAATTGAGGTCGGGAGTTTTAAAAAATGTTTTGTAATGCGGTTTGCCCATCTTCAAAATACTATTGCGTCCAATCATTACCAAAATAAAGATCAACAAAGCGAAGTTTTTAATATAGAATGGTTTAAGCATAAAGGCTTTGACAATATTCTTCCAGGCCTCGCTGTCCATTTTCCAATAGAGATGATACGTTGCCGCTTGTTGGTAAATCAATGAAAGGTTGACTTCGTATCGCTGAGACATTTCTTTAAGACGTTGGTCTACTTTTTCAGAATTGTTATTCATCAGATCATCCGCTCCTTCAGTCCTACGCTGCTTCGACAAACTGGCAATCAAATTATCCAGATTAGCAAACCTGATAGTATAACCCTTTCTGGACAAAGATGTTTCTAAAATTCTGTAGTAATACAATCTCTCAGAAAGATTAACTGCTTTGAATTGATCCACAATGCGGGAAGCTAGATCAGAATCCGCCATGTTATCTTTAAAATAAGTGCGATAAAATTCTGGAAATACTTCAATTACTCTTTTTCGCATAACCGTAGTAGGGCCATGAAATTGGGGTCGTTTCAAGATTGCCTCTCGGATAAATTGGTAATTGGTTTGAAGGTTCATGTGCCTTATCACATACCCATGCTCATCTATTGCCGAATAGGAAGTGCCACACATAATGAGTTCTTTATCTTCATCCAATAATGCTATCTGCTTTTCAAGCCGTACCGGGTGAGAAGCGTCATCTGCATCTGTTATGGTAAAAAATTCTGTCTGAATTTTCACAACCACTTCGTTGACAACCGCCACCCTTCCCCTATTCTCGTTATGGTAAATTTTTGAAACCCGAGGATCGTTTATTCCTTCAATCACTGTGCGGGTACCATCGATAGATCCATCATCAATAATCCAAAGTTGAAAATTTTGAAACGTCTGTTTCAAAAGACTATCAACCGCCTCACTTATGTACTTTGCAGCATTGTAGGCAGGCATTACAATGGTAAGTCTGGAAGTTGGTAATGTCACTTGCTTACAATTGAATACACTCCGATCGCATCTGCAATTTTCCGATCATTTGACAAACGAGGCACCTTATTTTGGCCACCCAATTTTCCCAGCGATTTCATGTACTCGATAAATGAATTCCTCTTTAAAGAAGTGATCACCAATGTCCTTAAAATATTACCCGTGATCAGGTCATCGTAATAAACATTTAGTGTGCGTAAGTGATCATCCAACTTTTCAGAAAATGCTTTAATATCTGATGGTGGGTTAGCAAATTCCACAAGCCATTCGTGGTGAGGCAGACCATCTTTCGGTGTTACCTGAGGTGCAACTGTGAATTCCACCAATTCCACTTCCGGAAATTGTTCCATCGTAGCTTTCATCGCTTTCTCCACTTCTTCCCCGATCACGTGCTCGCCAAAGGCCGAAATAAAATGTTTGATCCTGCCACTCACAATGATGCGGTACGGGTTTTTCGAAACAAATTTAATGGTATCACCAATTGAGTATCCCCACAACCCTGCATTGCTATTAATTATTAAAGCATAGTTTTTTCCCAATTCTACTTCCTCAATGGAAAGCCGGGTTGGAGTTTTATCAAAAAATTCATCAGCGGGAATAAACTCATAAAAAATACCGGAATTCAGGAGCATCAGCATGCCTTCTTCATGCTGCGAATCCTGATAAGCAATGAATCCTTCAGAGGCGGGATACAATTCAATGGAATCAATTTTTTTACCTATCGACTCAAACAACTTGGCACGGTAAGGTTCAAAATTGACACCACCATAAACGAACAATGAAAAATCAGGAAAAACATCCATTATTTTCTTACCTGTTCTTGCCTGTATTCTATCAAAATACATCTGTACCCACGGAGGAATACCCGATATGAGTGACATATTCTCATCGATAGTCTCATCAATGATCTTCTCCAGTTTCTCCTCCCAGTCATCAATACAATTGGTCTCATACGAAGGCAGCTGGTTTCCTCTTAAGTATCCTGGCACATGATGATTTACAATGCCCGATAATCTACCTGTATTGATACCTGACTTTTGCGCCAGCTCCGGGCTGCCGGACAAAAAAATAAGTTTATCGTCCAGAAATGCACTTCTACCCGATTCATGCACATAACTCAACAATGCATTGCGTGCACTGTTAATATGGTTAGGAATAGAATCTCTTGTGATCGGAATGTATTTTGTGCCAGAAGTTGTTCCGGAAGTTTTGGATAAATAGGCAGGCTTACCAGGCCACATAATATCCGGCTTACCTTCTGTAATCAAATCAAAATAGGGCTTCAACTCCTCATAATCTTTTACAGGCACGCTCTTTTTAAAATCATCATACGATGTCAACTCACTGAAGTGGTGATCTTTTCCAAACTGAGTATCAATTGCCTTCGTAACGATACTGCGTCTTATGCGCTCCTGAGATAAACCCGGCTGTGCAGCCCAACGCTTCGTTTGCGCATCAATTATTGATGCAAATGGCTTTGCAAGTAAGGATCGGATTCCCATAGTTCGTAAAAGTAGAAAAAGTTAAGCTAGTCGAAGGAATCTGACATTTCTTCCGTCAGAATATTTTGGGACTATATTTGCTTCATAAGCATTAGCAATTTTCGAAACTTCATGGAGGGCTATAGCGTTGTAATCAAAACATTTGGTCATGAATACACTCAAAACAATTGTTATTGGATTTTTAGCAGGCATTGCAGGGGCATATGCATTTTTCACCTATCAAATAGAAGACGGAACCCTATCAGAGTCTAACAAAGGACAATTTAATGTTGCTTCTTATACACCTGAGGATAGTCTACTCCCCACCGTTGTCACTCCCCGTGTAAATTCAGGCCTGGCCAATGTAGACTTCAGCAACGCGGCAGAACTGGCCATACCCAGTGTGGTATATATCAACAGCATTTCTCAGAGCGGAGTCTCCTATTCTTATTGGGATATGCTCTTCAATGGACGATCTCAAACCCAGGTAAGCTCTGGATCGGGTGTTATTTTCACCAACGATGGTTATATCGTTACCAACAACCATGTTGTAGAGTCAGCCGAAAAAATCCAGGTACTTTATAATAAGAAGGCCTATGAAGCCGAATTGATTGGAACAGATCCATCTACAGACTTAGCCGTGCTAAAAATTGAGGAAACTAATCTTCCTGCAATCACACTGGGCAGTTCTACCAATTTATCTGTTGGAGAATGGGTGCTTGCTGTAGGGAATCCTTTTTCACTATCATCGACTGTGACAGCAGGCATCGTAAGTGCAAAAGGAAGGAGAATCAATATTGTGGACGATAAATTTCCAATTGAATCCTTCATCCAAACAGATGCGGCCATCAATCCGGGGAATAGCGGGGGAGCATTAGTCAATACCAATGGGGAGTTGGTGGGCATTAACACTGCCATACTATCCCGCACAGGATCCTATACTGGCTATGCTTTTGCAGTCCCTATCGATATCGCCAGAAAAGTAGTGCAAGACCTCATAAAATATGGCATTGTTCAAAAATCATTTTTTGGTGGTAATGTAGTCGAGTATGATTTTAAGAATGCCGAAAAATATAATCTCAAAACCAACGTACAGGAATTTAATGGTGTACTCCTGACCGAACTGGATAAACAAGGGTCTGCTATTAAGGCAGGGCTGAAGTTAGGTGATATCATTGTGAAAATGGAGGAGGCTGAAATTAACAGTAAAAGTGAATTTGAGGAAAAACTCAGTCACCATTCTCCCGGGGATCAAATTAAAGTTGCTTACCTAAGAGATGGGAAATTAGGCAGTGCAACCCTGACGCTCGTGAACCGGGATGGCGAAACAAGCCTGATCAGGCGTAAATTGTATAATGATGCCAACCTGGGTGCTACGCTGGAAGCAGTGGAATACGGAGTGAAGGTGTTTAGAATTACTGACGGATTGTTTAAGAAAATTGAAATCCCTGAAAATTACACCATCATTTCAATCAACCGACAGCGCGTAAGAGATCCTCAGGAGGTAATAGACTTTTTCAACAAATACAAAGGGAGGGTGCTAATTTATGGTGTTACGAGCTCCAAACAAGAGCTTCCCAAGTCGTTCTACCTGCAATAGACTAGGACACCATTCTCAGTTTCAACTTTTTATTCAATTCATCGACTGAATTTTTAAAGTTGGGGTCGGCCTTCATCATGTCCTCTACGGACTCCAGGGCATGGATCACTGTGCTGTGATCACGGCCCCCAAAATTTTCACCGATAAGGGCGAGGGTAAGCTGGGTGTATCTTTTGCAGAAATACATGGCCAATTGGCGAGGAATTACAATCTCGCGCTTTTTGATTTTGGCCTTCAGTGAATCCAGGCTCACTTTAAAGTAGTCTGCTACCGTTTTTTGAATATAGTCGACACTTACGTCAGACTGAATCTCTTTCACGATGTTCTTGAGCACTTCCTTTGCCAACTCAAGGTCAATTTCCTTTTTGAGCAATGTGGCATGGAACAAAAGTGAGTTCAACACACCCTCCATATCGCGGAGGTTCGTGTCTACACTGTAAGCAAGGTATTCAGCCACTTCAGTCGGAATCACAATTCCGTCCGATTCCATCTTATTGTGAATGATGGCTAATTTTGTTTCAAAATCAGGCTCTTGAAGATCTGCAGTGAGCCCCCATTTGAAACGAGACAACAAACGTTCCTGAAATCCTTTCAAATCCCGCGGGGCACGGTCGCTGGTCATGATAATTTGCTTACCCGACTGATGAAGTTGATTAAAAATATGGAAGAACATTTCCTGCGTTTTTTCTCTGCCTGCAAGGAATTGTACATCATCCAAAATCAAAAGATCCACCTGTAAATAAAAATTCTGAAAATCCTGAAGTTTGTGATTTTGTAGTGCATTCAAAAACTGATTGGTAAAATCATTTTGATCTACATACAACACTATCTTATCAGGTAGGCTTTTTTTAATTTCATTTCCAATGGACTGCACCAGGTGAGTTTTACCTACGCCTACCCCGCCATAAAGCATCAATGGGTTAAACGAGGTCACTCCTGGCTTTTTTGCCACTGCTACTCCAGCAGATCGGGCCAATCGGTTACAATCACCCTCTACAAAGTTGTCAAAGCTGTAGGCAGGATTCAGTCTGGAGTTAACAGTACGAGGATCAAGGGCTTTAAAACTAAAGGGGGAATAGTCATCCAGGTTTCCATTCCCATTTTGAGCCTGCGAACCACTATTGCGTCTCATTCCCGTGCCGTTGGGGTAGTTTACCATCAACGGAGGGTTGTGGTGATTTCCACTATCTACAATCACAGAATATTCTAATCGTCCGGAAACACCCAGTACACCATGAACTGCCTTTTTTAACACAGGCACATAGTGTTCTTCAAGCCATTCATAAAAAAATTGAGATGGAACCTGAATGGTCAGCACATCACCCCCGGATCTAAGTGGAATGATGGGTTTAAACCAAGTATTGAAATTTTGTTCGTCTACCTCCTTTCGAATTATTTCGAGACAATCATTCCAAATGGTGCCGCATTCAACTTCCATTACTAGGATCTAAGTACAATAGTGTTTCTTTTTTTCCGATGAGGGAAAGGGAGACAAAGGTGTGAAAAAATTGAGGAACAAAAAAGCCAAACTTGGTCTTGATATATTAGAAAAATTTACATAGCTCAGCAAAACGATTTTTAAAAAAATTGTATAAGTGTAAACTTAGATTCAATATTGGGAATCAGAGAATTTTGGCAGTAAAAACAATTTAAGGGCATGGCAAAAAGTCAGTTTGACACTTTTAACAAAACAGACCTAAAAACATGGACTGAAGCAGCCAGAAAAGAATTGGGCGGGAAAGATCCCTTTGAAACACTTAGTATTTCTAAGAATGATTTGGTCATTAAGCCGTATTACGACAAAGAAGATACGCGCGGTTTGACAGTAAATAACCTCAGACCATCACGCAATCCCTATTTGGGCTCTCGGGGATGGTACAATACTCCGGATATCATTGTGAACAATTGTGAAGAAGCAAACAAACTGGCACTACAATATTTGAATAGCGGAGCTGACGGAATGCGGTTTATACTAGAAACGGATGCAGAACCGGATAAACTGCTCCATCAAATAGAATTGCCTTACTGTAGTATATTTTTTGTCGTCAAAAATGGGCAATCAAAGATATTGGGCGACTTAATACAATATGTAAATGCTAAAGATTTTGACAAAGCTCAAATAGTTGGAGGAATCTTTTGGGAAACACCTGTAGATATAAAAAGCATTCCTCTCCAGGATCTTGAAGGATGGAATAATTTTCATGCCCTGGGACTTATTGTACAACCCGATGATCCTATCAGTGAAATCACCAATTCGTTAATTGCTGGAGTTGAGTGCTTAGACTCAGGTGGAATGAATCCAAAACAATTAATTCACCAACTCAGCTTTTCTTTTGCTATTGGCCCTGATTTCTTTACGGAAATCGCCAAGCTCAAAGCGTTTAGAAGACTTTGGCTACAGGTATGCCATGCTTATGGCGTAACTGATAAAGAAGATACATTGTTATTGCACGGAATTTCCAATCCCTGGAATAAGGACGATTTTCAACCCAATGCGAACATGCTCAAAAGCACAACCACTGCATTAAGTGCTATTCTCGGTGGCTGTGATGCAATTACTATAAAACCTGAAGAAGACAACTCATTTAAGAACAGAATTGCACGCAATGTATTAACCATTTTGCGTGAAGAATCTCATTTGAATCAAACAGCAGATGCTGTTGCCGGCTCCTATTACCTGGAAAGTCTTATTGATCAAATGGCCAAA
>ERZ761609.2780-NODE-2780-length-12381-cov-8.487749_pt1 | contig 12381 bp, 11 predicted proteins | sample MGYA00511163_ERZ761609 | MGnify/ENA primary metagenome ERZ761609 (study PRJEB28899, sample SAMN02445070) | bioreactor sludge metagenome | biome: EBPR sludge | place: Australia: Brisbane, Thorneside Wastewater Treatment Plant | collected 2011-12-16 ... | reverse complement strand
GCGGCGTAACTGGCGCCGGACGTTCGATCCGCGAACGAACGTCCGGCGGATTTTCGCAATATGAGAGACCAAGCGATTTAGACGTAACGACAAACCAAGCACGCCCACCGCTAAAAATAAAAACGGGCGTTCGTTCGGGAGGAAAGGTTCATGACTGCATCGACCGCGGGCGCGGCGACGCCGCTGCTGGAAGTGCGCGACGTGTCCTTGGGCTTCGGCGGCGTCCGCGCGCTGACCGAGGTCAGCTTTCACGTGAAAAAAAGCGAGCTGTTTTCGATCATCGGCCCCAACGGCGCCGGCAAGACCTCGATGCTCAACTGCATTTCCGGGCGCTACACCCCCACCGCCGGCAAGGTGTATCTGGAAGGCCGCGACGTCACGCCCTTGACGCCCAACCAGCGCGCCGTGCTGGGCATCGGCCGGACTTTTCAGAATCTGGCGCTGTTCGGCCACATGAGCGTGCTCGACAACGTCATGGTCGGCCGCCATCACCTGCTGAAAAACAACTTCCTCACCGGAAGCGTCTATTGGGCGGGCGGCGCGCAGCAAGAAGAACTGGCGCACCGCCGCAAGGTCGAAGACATCATCGACTTTCTGGAAATCAACCATATCCGCAAGGCCACCGCCGGCACGCTGTCTTACGGCCTGCGCAAGCGGGTCGAGCTGGCCCGCGCCATCGCGGTCGAGCCGAAAATCATCCTGCTGGATGAGCCGATGGCCGGCATGAACCTCGAAGAGAAAGAGGACATGGCTCGCTACATCGTCGACCTCAACGAAGAATGGGGCATGACGGTGGTGATGATCGAGCATGACATGGGGGTGGTGATGGACATCTCCCACCGCGTCGTGGTGCTGGAGTTCGGCCGCAAGATCGCCGACGGCCTGCCGGATGAAATCATGAGCAATGAGCGCGTCAAGACCGCCTATCTCGGCGTCGATGACGAAGAAGAAAAAGCGCCCATGCGCGCCAGCGCCTGACGCGGGGGGAGATTTCTATTATGGCGAACGTCGATATCGACATGAGTAAGTTCGACACTTTTCCCAAATTGCTGGTGGAGAACGCCCGGCGTTTTCCCAACGACACGGCGATGCGGGAAAAGGAGTTCGGCATCTGGAACAGCTTCACTTGGACCGATTATCTGGATCAGGTGCGCCGGCTGGCGCTGGGCATGGCGTCGCTGGGCGTCGGCCGCGGCGACGTGGTGGCGATTTTGGGCAAGAACCGGCCGGAATGGCTGTGGGGCGAACTGGCGGCCCACGCCATCGGCGCGTTGTCCTTGGGCGTCTACCAAGACTCCATGAACAACGAAGTGGCCTATCTGCTGACCTACACCCAAGCCGCCGTCGTGCTGGCCGAGGATGAGGAGCAGGTGGACAAGCTGCTGGAGATTTCCGAGCAAGTCCCCAACCTGCGCCATATCGTCTATTTTGATCCCCGCGGCATGCGCAAGCACAAGGACCCGCGGCTGATCTTCGCCGACGATCTGCGCCAACTGGGCGACGCGCTGGCGACCAAGGAGCCGGGCCGCTTCATGGCCGAAGTGAACGCCGGCAATGGCGACGACGTCGCCGTGCTGGTGACCACGTCGGGCACCACGTCGAACCCCAAGCTCGCCATGCTGACGCCGGGGCCGTTCTTGCGCCACTGCGCCGCTTACTTGCGCGCCGATCCCAAGAACGCCGGGGAAAACTACGTCTCGGTTCTGCCGCTGCCGTGGATCATGGAGCAGATCTATGCGGTGGGTCAGCCGCTGCTTTGCCGCAACATCGTCAATTTCGTCGAAGAGCCGGAAACCATGATGGCCGACATGCGGGAAATCGGCCCGCATTTCGTTCTGCTCGCCCCGCGCATGTGGGAAGCCATCGCGGCCGAAGTGCGCTCCCGCATGATGGATTCGACAAGGCTCAAGCAAAAGATGTTCGACTGGGGCATGAAGCTGGGGCTGGAGGCGCTGGCGCAAGGCCGGCGCTCGGCGCTTGCCGACTTCATCCTGTTCCGCGCCTTGCGCGACCGCATCGGCTTTTCGTTCCTGAAGTCGGCGGCCACCGGCGGCGCGGCGCTGGGGCCGGACACCTTCCGCTTCTTCCAGGCGATGGGGGTGCCGCTGCGCCAGATTTACGGCCAAACCGAACTGGCCGGCGCCTACACCGTGCATCGCGGCGACGACGTCGACTTCGACACGGTGGGGATTCCCTTTGACGACGCCGAAGTGCGCATCGACGGCGCCGACGTCAACGGGGTGGGGGAGATCGTCGCCCGCACCGACGGCATGTTCGCCGGCTACTACCAGAACCCGGAAGCCTCGGCCGCCGACATGCTGGAAGGCGGTTGGCTGAAGACCGGCGACGCCGGCTACATCAAGAAGGAAAACGGCCATCTGGTGGTGATCGACCGCATCAAGGATCTGGCGACCACCTCGATGGGCGTGCGCTTCTCGCCGCAGTTTATTGAAAACAAGCTGAAATTCTCCCCCTACATCGCCGAGGCGGTGATCTTGGGGTCGGATAAGCCGTATCTGTCGGCCATCGTCTGCATTCGCTACTCCATCGTCTCGAAATGGGCGGAACAGCGGCAAATCTCCTTCACCAACTACACCAACCTGTCGGCGCAGCCCCAGGTCTACGAGTTGCTGACGCGAGAAGTGGAGGGGGTTAACGCCACCCTGCCGGAGCCGCAGCGCATCCGCAAATTCGTCCTGCTCTATAAGGAGCTGGACGCCGACGACGGCGAGCTGACCCGCACCCGCAAGGTGCGCCGCGGCGTCATCAACGAGAAATACGCCGAAATCATCGACGCGATTTACGCCGACCGCGCGACGGTGCCGGTGGATGCGGTCATCACCTTCCAGGACGGTTCGACCACCAGGGTCAAGACCGAACTGAAGCTGGCGACCCTGCTGCCGCCGCCGCAATACGCCGTCGCCGCGGAATAGGAGAATTTCCCATGTCTGGAAGTCTTTTCCTGCAACTGCTCGTCAACGGGCTGATCGTCGGCATGCTGTATGGCGTCGTCGCCATGTGCTTCGTGCTGATCTACAAATCCACCCAAGTGGTCAACTTCGCCCAGGGCGAATTTCTGTTGATTGGCGCTTGGACCTGCTGGTGGCTGGTGGTGGACGCCGGCCTGCCGTTCTGGTTCGGTTTCCCGCTCACCTTCCTGTTCATGCTGGCCTTTGGCGTGGCGCTGCAAATGGTGGTGCTGCGGCCGCTGATCGGCGAGCCGATTATTTCGGTCATCATGGTGACCATCGGCCTGTCGATCTTCTTCCAGGCGATCACCAAATGGATTTTCGGCGCCGACGTCGAGCCGTTCCCGGAGATCTTCCCGGTCAAGTCGGTGGACATTTTCGGCCTGCAAGTTCAGCCGGCCTATCTGATGAGTCTGGTGGTCTCCATCGCCATCATGATCGGCTTCGCTTGGTTCTTTAAGTATTCCCGCATGGGTCTGGCGATGCGCGCCACCGCCTTTAACCAGCAGGTGGCGCAGAGCCTGGGCATCTCGGTCAAGGCGGTGTTCGCCACCGCCTGGGCGATTTCCGCCATGGTGTCGGCTTTGGCCGGCGTGGTGGTCGGCATGGTCAACGGCGTGTCGGGGGCGTTGTCGTTCTTCGGCATCAAGGTGTTCCCCGCCGTCATCGTCGGCGGTCTCGACTCCATCGTCGGCGCCATCGTCGGCGGGCTGATTATCGGCGTGCTGGAGAACATGGCCGAATACGTCGACGGCCAGTGGCTGCAAATCGGCAACCTTTACACCGTGGCGCCGTTCTACGTGCTGATCGTCATCTTGATGGTCAAGCCGTACGGCCTGTTCGGCACCAAGAAGATTGAAAGGGTTTAAGGGCGATGATTACTTCCAGCCTGATCCCCTGCGGCCAGTTCAAGACCAGCTACGCCGCCGACAACACCATCTTCCCGACCCCGGTCAGCCGCGCCTTCGCCATCGGCGGGGTGGCGCTGCTGATCGCCGGGCCGCTGTTCTTGAACAACTATCACCTCAACCTTTTGATCCAGATCGGCTATCTCGGCGTCGCCGCTTTGGGGCTGAATATTCTGGTGGGGTTTACTGGCCAGATATCGTTGGGCCACGCCGGGTTTTTCGGCTTCGGCGCCTTCATGTCGGCCTATCTCAACAACAACTACGGCGTGCCGGTGGCGCTTTCCATCCCGCTGGCCGCCGTGTTCACCATCATTCCGGGGCTGATCTTCGGCATTCCCGCCGGCCGGCTGAAGGGGCTGTATCTCGCCATCGCCACCTTCGCCTCCCAGTTCATTTTGGAAGACTTCTTCGCGCGGGCCGACTGGTTTTCCGGCGGTTCGTCCGGCGCCATGGCCAATCCGATCAACCTGTTCGGCTATGAGCTTTCCGGCGACCGCGGCTACTTCTACTTCGTGCTGTTCTGCACGGTGATCGCTTACGTGCTGGGCGCCAACCTGATGCGCAGCCGCGACGGCCGCGCCTTCGTCGCGGTGCGCGACCATTACCTCTCGGCCGAGGTGATGGGCGTCAACCTCGCCAAGTACCGCATCTTGTCGTTCGGTCTGTCGTCGTTCTTCGCCGGTTTGGGCGGCGCGCTCTACGGCCATTACCTGGGGTTTGTGTCGGCGGAAGGCTTCACCATCCTGCTGTCCATTCAGTTCCTCGGCATGATTATCATCGGCGGTTTGGGGTCGGTGATGGGCACGCTGATGGGCACCGCCTTCATGGTGCTGCTGCCGGAAACCATGGAAGCTGCGGTCAGCGTCGTCAAAGCGATGGCGGAAACCGACGTGGCGTGGCTGACCAATGGTCTCGCCTACATCAAACAGGCGTCCATCGGCCTCGCCATCATCCTCTTCTTGATCTTCGAGCCGGATGGACTGGTCCACCGCTGGAAGCTCATCAAGTCGTACTGGAAGTTCTATCCGTTCTCCTACTAGTGGGGGGTAGCCCTCTCCCCCCTGGGGAGAGGGTTGGGTGAGGGGGAAACGCGGGCTGCTTTGGGATTCGTCGCTGAGCAGCCCCCTCACCCGGAGGCTTCGCCTCCACCCTCTCCCCAGGGGGGAGAGGGTTGTAGTTGTAAACAACATTAATAAACAACGCTAAAGGGAGTGAAATCTTATGAAGAGCAAGTTGTTCGCGGGTTCCGCCTTGGTCGCCATCTCTTTCGCCGGCGCCGCTTTCGCCGCCGAAGACGTCAAAGTCGGCCATCTGGCCGACCTGACCGGCGCCACCGCTTCCGTGTCCAAGCCCTACAGCCAGGGCGTTTCCGACGCGCTGAACTTCATCAACAGCCGCGGCGGCGTGCTGGGGCGCAAGATCGCGTTCGAGACCACCGACTACGCCTACGAAGTGCCGCGCGCCATGGCGACCTATAAGAAGTGGACCAGCGGCGGCAAGCCGGCGGCGATCCAAGGCTGGGGCACCGGCGACACCGAAGCGCTGGTCTCCTTCGTCGCCAAGGACGAAATCCCCTATTTCTCGGCGTCCTACTCCGGCCACCTGACCGACCCGGTGGGGACCAGCGGCGCCAAGCCGGCCCCGTACAACTTCTTCTACGGCCCGAGCTACACCGACGGCTGCCGCGGTCTGGTGGGCTGGGCCGCCGCCGACTTCAAGGCCAAGGGCGGTTCGGGCAAGCCCAAGTTCATCCACATGGGCGACAACCACCCCTATCCCAACGCGCCCAAGGAAGCTTGCGCCGCCTACGCCGCCGAGCAGGGCTTTGAAGTGCTGAACCCGATTCAGTATTCGCTGAAGCCGGGCGACTTTAAGGCGCAATGCCTGTCGCTGAAGGAATCGGGCGCCAACTACGCCTACCTCGGCAACACCGCCGGTTCGACCATTTCGCTGCTGAAAAGCTGCGAGACGGTCGGCGTCAACACCCAGTTCATGGCCAACATCTGGGGCATGGACGAAAACGGCCTGAAGGCGTCGGGCGAAGCGGCGAACGGCATCGTCTGGGTGGTGGCCGCCGCCACCTGGAACGACAAGACCCCCGGCATGAACTTGGTGCGGGAAATCTCCAAGGTTTCCGATCCGTCGGGCAATGAGGCCCGCCCGGTGCACTACATGCGCGGCGTGTGCGCCGCCTATTACATGAAAGAAGCGATGGACATGGCGGCGCAGATGCCTGGCGGCGTCGTCGGCGCCAACGTCAAGAAGGCGATGTACCAGAAGAAGGATTGGGTTCCGGCCGGTCTGGAAGGCGTCTGCACCCCGCACACCTGGACCGCGACCGACCACCGCGGCACCACCGACGTCATGGTCTACAAGGCGTCGGTGAAGGGAAACGACTTCACCATGGCGAAGATCTATGACGCCAAGGTGCCGCACCGTCCGGAATGGCTGGGCAAGTAAGCCGTCCTGAAGCGGCCCTCTCCCCCCTGGGGGGAGAGGGCTTTTTAGGCCAAGGCGAAGAAGTACATGCAGGGAGCATCCGCCATGGGCGAAGCCGCGTTGAAGCTGGCTGCGGCCGACGAGCCGATCTTGTCGGTCAACAACATCGAAGTCGTCTACAACGACGTCATCCTGGTGCTGCGCGGCGTCAGCCTCGACGTGCCGCAGGGCAAGGTCGTCACGCTGCTGGGGCCGAACGGCGCCGGCAAATCCACCACGCTGAAAGCGATTTCCGGCCTGCTCGGCACCGAAGACGGCGAAGTCACCCGCGGCTCGATCACTTTCATGGGCGAAGAAATCGCCAACCGCAGCCCGGAAGAAATCGTGCGGCGCGGCATCTTTCAGGTGATGGAAGGCCGCCGCATCGTCGAAGACATGACGTGTCTGGAAAATCTGCGGCTGGGCGCCTTCACCCGGCGCGACGGCGCCGCCGCCATCCGCCGCGACATCGACATGGTCTACAACTACTTCCCGCGCCTGAAAGAACGCACCGGGCTGGCGGGCTACCTGTCGGGCGGCGAGCAGCAAATGCTCGCCATCGGCCGGGCGCTGATGGCGCGGCCCAAGCTGATTTTGCTGGACGAGCCGTCGATGGGCCTGTCGCCGCTGCTGGTCAAGGAAGTGTTCGGCATCATTGAACAAGTCTGCCGCGACCTTGGCGTCACCATTCTGCTGGTGGAGCAAAACGCCCGCATGGCGCTGAAGGTGGCGGATTTCGGCTACATCATGGAATCCGGCAAGATCGTGCTGGACGGGGCGAAAGACGATCTCGTCAACAACGAAGACGTCAAGGAGTTCTATCTTGGCGGCGACAAGGAACGGAAATCCTTCAAGAATTTGAAGTCCTACAAGCGCCGCAAGCGCTGGCTGTAGAAGCCCGGCGAATCCATTATCGTCACCCCGGCGAAGGCCGGGGTCCAGCGCGATTCAGATAAGTTGCTGAATAGCCTGGATACCGGCCTTCGCCGGTATGACAAGAATGAACAAAGCAGGTTTCTACAGGCGGAACTCGCCATAATAATCGGAGTCGTTTCATGTCCGCCTTTTACGACGCGCTAGAAACCCGTTCCGCCGACGCCCGCGAGGCCGCGCTGCTGGCGGCTTTGCCGGGGCAAATTAATCACGCCAAGGCCAAGTCGCCCTATTTCGCCCGGATGCTGGCAGAGGTTGATCCGGCGGCGATCGCCACGCGGCAAGCGCTGGCGGCCTTGCCGGTGACGCGCAAATCCGAACTGACCGATCTGCAAACGGCGGATGCGCCGTTCGGCGGGCTGACCGCGACGCCGACGGCAGAGCTTCACCGCGTCTTCGCCTCTCCCGGTCCGATTTACGACCCGGAAGGCAAGGGGGCTGACTGGTGGCGCCTCGCCCGCGCGCTTTACGCCGCCGGCTTCCGTAAGGGCGATTTGCTGCATAACTGCTTTTCCTACCACTTCACCCCCGGCGGGATCATGTTTGAAACCGGCGCCCACGCGCTGGGCTGCCCGGTGTTCCCGGCCGGCGTCGGCAACACCGAATTGCAGGCCCGCGCCGTCGCCGACCTCAAGCCGGCGGGCTATGCCGGGACGCCGTCCTTCCTCAAGCTGATCTTGGAGAAGGCGGACGAACTGGGCCTCGACCATGCGTCGCTGACCAAGGCTTGCGTGTCGGGCGAAGCGCTGCCGCCGAATTTGCGCGGCGCGCTAAAGGATTTGGGCGTCGATGTGCTGCAAGCCTACGCCACCGCCGACTTGGGCCTCATCGCCTATGAGAGCGACGCCAAAGAAGGTTTGATCGTCGACGAAGGCGTGCTGGTGGAGATCTTGCGCCCCGGAACCGGCGACCCCTTGCCGGAAGGCGAGGTTGGCGAAGTGGTGGTCACCAGCTTCAATCCCGACTATCCGCTGATCCGTTTCGCCACCGGCGACTTGTCGGCGGTCTTGCCCGGACAAAGTCCTTGCGGGCGGACCGGCGCGCGCCTGCGCGGCTGGCTGGGCCGCGCCGATCAAACGGTCAAGGTCAAGGGCATGTTCGTTCACCCGCGGCAAGTCGCCGACGTCGTCAAGCGCCATCCCCAACTGGGCCGCGCCCGGCTGGTGGTGGAAAAGCACGGCGACGCCGACGTGATGACGCTGCATGTGGAATCGGCGTCCACCGACGCCGGGTTGGCGGCGGCGGCGGGGGAGACCTTGCAGGCGCTATGCAAGCTGAAGGGCGGCGTCGTCCTGCACGCGCCGGGGGCCTTGCCGAATGACGGAAAGATCATCGAGGACAAGCGCGCCTGACGGCCCAGGGGTGCGACAAGAGGGAGGAGAGGGCGCAATGAAAGACATTCTGGTGCATGTCGACGGTTCGGTGCGGGCTGCGGTGCGCATTAATGCGGCGATCAAGCTGGCGCAAGCGGCGGGGGCGCGGCTGACCGGGCTGTTCGCTCAGGCCGACGCCGACCGTATCGCCGCCACCGCGCGACGCCCCAGCGACCATCTGCGCCATGCGGCGCAGGAAGCGGGGCAGACGTTCCGCCAAGCGGTGGAGGCCGCCGGAATCGCTTCCAACTGGATGGCGATGCCGCACGGCGAGCCGGGTTTCGTGGTCGGCGAATTCGCCTTCTGCGCCCGCCACTTCGATCTTGTGGTGATGGGTCAGACCGACATTGAAGGCGCGCGCACCGCGCCGGCGGAAATGGTCGAACAGGTGGTGCTCAACAGCGGCCGCCCGGTGCTGACGCTGCCGCATTTCGGCGAGTATCCGACGGTCGGCCGGCGGGTGGTTGTCGCCTGGAACGCGGGTCGCGAGGCCGCCCGCGCCGTGCATGATTCGCTGCCGCTGTTGCAGGCGGCGGAAGAGGTGGTGGTGCTGTCGATCCGCGGCGGCGACGGCCCCGGCGCTGGCGTTGATTTGCCAACGGTCAATGTGGTGGAGCACTTGCGCGCCCATGGCGTCAACGCGGTGGCCGAGCGCTTGCCCGACGAGTTGATCGGCAAGACGGAAATGCTGCTGTCGCGCGCCTGCGACTTCGGCGCTGATCTTTTGGTGATGGGGGCGTACGGCCATTACGGGCTGACCCGGCTGCGCGGCTCCGCCACCCGCCACATGCTGCGGCATATGACCATGCCGATCCTGCTGTCTCACTAAGCGTTGGGGGAGAAAAGCCGTTATGCCGCAACCCGATCACGTCGTGCGCGTCGCTTTGCCGAACCCGGCCGACTGGGACGACGACGTTAAAGCCTATTTCGCCAAATGCGACGAGAAGCTGGGCATGCGGCCTAACGTGCTGTTGGCCTACACCGCGCGGCCCGACAAGTTCCGCGCCTTCACCCGGTTCTATAACCAGTTGATGTTGGCGGAGGATTCCGGCCTTTCCAAGCTGGAGCGGGAGATGATCGCCGTCGTCGTCTCCTCCGCCAACCGCTGCTACTACTGTCTGGTCGCCCACGGCCAAGCGGTGCGGGAATTGTCGGGCGACCCGCAATTGGGCGAGATGCTGGTGTTGAACTATCGGGTGGCGGAATTGTCGGAACGGCGCCGGCGCATGCTGGATTTCGCCTGGAAGCTGACGACGGCGCCCCATGACATCGACGGCGCCGACCGCGAAGGCTTGCGCATCGTCGGCTTCAGCGACGCCGACATTTTCGACATCACCGACGTCACGGCGTTCTTCAACTACACCAACCGCATGGCGCATGGGCTGGACATGATGCCCAACCCGGAATACCACGGCAAAAACCGCGGCGGAGGGGAGGCCGGGTAAAACACTAGACCCCAAGTGTGCGCTGCGGTATGCGTCTTTTCGCAAAATCCTTCGCTGTCGCAAGAAAATCTAAGGAACCCCGCCCATGGCCCGCACCGCCGGATCAAACGGCGCCAAAACGCTGGAGGCGATACGGGAGGCGGGGGCCGACCTGATCTATCGCCACGGCTATGAGGCGATGAGCCTGCGGGCGCTGGCGGCGGCGGTGGGGGTGCAGGTCGGCTCGCTCTATAATCACATCAAGACCAAGCAAGACCTGCTGTTCTTTTTGATGCGCTCGCACATGGAGCAGCTTTTGGCGGAGCGCGACGCTTGTGAGGGCGTCTTTCCTCCGGCGCCGCCGCCCGCCCGTTTGCGGGCGTTCGTTGAATTTCACTTGGGCTTCCACCTCACCCGCAAGCGCGACATTTCGCTGGCGAATTTTGAGCTGCGCAGTTTGGAGCCCGACAATTACGCCGTCGTCGTCGCCATGCGCGCCGATTACGAGCGCACCTTGACCGACATTCTGACCGCCGGGCGGGAAAGCGGCGCTTTCGCCGTTCCAGAACCGCGGCTCGCCGCTTTCGGCATCCTGTCGATGCTCACTGGCGCCTGCATGTGGTATCGGCCGGAAGGCCGACTGTCGAAAGCCGACATCATCGCCGCTTACACGGATATGGCGACCAAAAGCGTGGCGGTTTAAGCCGCTTCCAAGCTTGAGGCGACGCCGAGACGGTCGGCGGAACGGGCCAGCCAATCGGCGCCGGCGGCGCGGCCCAATTCGCGCAGCCAGTTCAAGAACCCCCAATCCGCCGACAGTTTGGAATAGCGCCCGACCTGTCGCAGCGCGTCCGCCGCTGGAATGTGGTGCAGCCGCAGGCCGGCGGCGCCATGGAGGCCCTGCAATTCGCGGCGCAAGGGCGCGTTGAAGGTGATCTGCGCCAACCGCGCCGCGATGGCGTCGGGACGGCGCGGGGTTTCCGGCGCGTCGAACGGGTTGACGGTGACGAGGATCAAGTCGGCGTCGGGGTGATTCTCCACCAACGGAAATAACGCCGGATTGGCGAGATAGCCGCCGTCCCAGTAGTCGCGGCCGTCGACGCGCACCGCTTGGAACAGATTGGGCAGGCAGGCCGACGCCAGCAGCGCGTCGACGCCGATCTCGTCGCGGCGGAAAATCCGCAACGCCCCCGACGCCACATCGGTGGCGCTGACGTAAAAACCTGCATCCGCCGCGCGCAAGGCCGGTTCGTCGATGATGTCGGTCAGCACCGCCCGCAACGGGTGAAAGTCGGCGGGCTGAGCGTCGTACGGCCCGACCCAGCGCCCGGCGTGCTCAAACGCCAGCGCCGCCAGGGAATGGTCGACGTTCCAGTCGCCCAGCATTCGGCCGAACAGCGACGGCGCAAAAGTCCCGGCGCCGCTGGACGCGGCGATGCGCCGCCAAAAGGCTTCCAACAAGTCGCGGGCCCCGTCCGGGCCGCCGGTCGCCAGCCCTTGCAGCAGCATGGCGCCGTTCATCGCCCCGGCGCTGGCCCCGCTCACCGCGATGATGTCGAGTCGGTCGTCGCCGAGCAACGCTTCCAGCACGCCCCAGGTGAAAGCGCCATGGGCCCCGCCGCCTTGCAGCGCCAAAGCCGCGCGAATGCGGCCCGCGCCCAAAATCGGGGGCGGCGGAGCCGACAGGGGCTGAGGTAAAGGGGCGGGGGGCGGCGCCGGCCGCTTGAAACGCTGTTTAAGCGCGGACCACCAAGCTGACAGGCTCGCCATCATCGCCTCCCAAGATCGCCGCCGATCATTGTGCAGTGCAGCATAACTGACGAAGGGCGAAAGGGCAAGAGCGGGCGAAAATTGGCGTTAAAGGGATTTTCTTGACAAGATCAAGCCCTTGCGCGACGTTTTCCACAGGCGTGACATCACAGTGAACAGGGGGGCGGCGACGATGAAGAGCGCATGTAAAATCGCCGCGCTGTCCGGCGCCGTTTTGATGTTGGCGGGGTGCGCCGGCATCCCCACCGCGGTGAGCGTCGCCAGCATGTACGTCAATTCGCTGCTGATGTTGCGCACCAGCAAGGGCGTCGCCGACCACGCGGTTTCCGCCGCGATGGAGCAGGACTGCGGCTTCGTCAATATGATGGAGCACGGCGCCTATTGCATCGACGCGCCCGCCCCGCAACTGCTGGCCGCGATGACCGCCGACGCCGACATGCTGGTTCCCGCAAAACCGCGGACGTCGACCGAACGCGCGACGACCGCCGCCGCCCCGCTTCAAATCGCCCCGCTTGACGTCGTCGCC
>ERZ761609.2779-NODE-2779-length-12385-cov-6.991160_pt1 | contig 12385 bp, 11 predicted proteins | sample MGYA00511163_ERZ761609 | MGnify/ENA primary metagenome ERZ761609 (study PRJEB28899, sample SAMN02445070) | bioreactor sludge metagenome | biome: EBPR sludge | place: Australia: Brisbane, Thorneside Wastewater Treatment Plant | collected 2011-12-16 ... | reverse complement strand
CGTCGACAACCCGCGCTTCGCAGCGATTGTCGCGAACGCGAGGAATGCGCTGCCGTTGGCGAGAAAGCTCGCGAGCAGGAGCGCCGCCGCCACACCGTTGGACCCGGGATCGAGCATCGCGAACGCCAGCGGGATGGCGGCGTACACCAGAAAATCGAGAACGATGTCGAGAAACCCTCCCCAGTCGGTCGGGCCGGTCCCCGACGCTCTGGCCACCGCACCGTCCAGCCCGTCCGAAATGCGCCCCAGTATAAACAGCACCAATCCCGCGAGCGGCGCTCCGGCCGCGATCGCGACCGCCCCCGCGAGCCCTAAGACCGCCCCGCCGATGGACACCGCATTCGCGCCGATCCCCTGACGCGCCAGCACGGCCGCGACCGGGATGGTCAGCCGGTCCACGACAGGTCTCAAAACGGCATCCAGCATTCGTGATCCCCCGCGCGAACGAGCGCGATCTGTTAACCGCCTTTTTACCACGGTCGTAAACCGACTGGTCATTCTGATCGTGCAGGATGGCGATAGTTCAAATTGTCCGGGTCTGGAGCCCAACATGCGCGTCTCGTCCGCCGAACTCCTCTCTCTCGTCCGTCAGCTCGCCGACCCGCGCGGCCGCTGCAGCCGGCAGGCGTTCCTCTACGTCGCCGTCGCATTCCTCGCGCTGCAGGTCTCCGTCTGGGCCCTTCTCCGCCTCGCCGGCATCGAACTCTCCACGATGCAGTCGTTCCTCCTCAACGCCCCGATCCTGTTGATCGGCGGCACCGTCTCGGTCAAGCGCGTCCACGACATCGGCCATCGCGGCTGGGTCATGGCCTTCGCCTTCATCGGCTGGCTCGTCGCCAGCTTCGCCGCCTCGTTCCTCACCGCAGTTGCGTTCGGCCCGCAGGCCGTCGCCGACGGTGGCCTCGTCTACACCGCCCTCTTCGCCGTCATCATGCTGCCGGCCCTCGGCGGTCTGCTCTGGCTGCACGCCACGCCCGGCATGGAAACGGCCAACACCTTCGGACCTGTCCCGGCCGAGTATGGTCTGTCCATGCCTGAAGCCGGATACGAGCTCGGCGCCACGACCGTCACTGCCTGATCGGCGGGTCTGGGCCACGCCACGCCGGCTTGCCTCACAGTGCGAATTCCGAAAGGGTGCATCGCTCGATGCACCCTTTCTGATTTGTATCTCTGGAGACCGTATGCGCTCGTACCATCTGCCCGGCCGCTCCCCCACCATCGCTCGCAATGGCATGGCCGCAACCTCCCACCCGGCGGCATCCCTGGCCGCCATCGAGGTTCTGAAGCGCGGCGGCAATGCGGTCGACGCGGCGATCACTGCCACCGCTCTCCTGTGTGTGATCGAACCCGCCATGACCGGCATCGGCGGAGACTGCTTCGCCCTCATGCACGTCCCGGGCAAGGGGCTTGTGGCGCTCAATGCGTCCGGCCGCGCACCTCAGGCGGCAACACCGGAGTATTATGAGAAGGCGGGCATCAAGGAGATCCCTGTCACGAGCCCTCACGCCGTAACCGTACCCGGCGCGATCGACGGCTGGTGCCGCCTGCTGGCCGATTACGGCACGATCTCGCTCGCCGACGCCCTTGCCCCCGCCATCGAAGCAGCCGAAGGCGGCTACGCCGTAGCCTCGCGGGTCGCCCACGACTGGCATGGCCTCCTCGACAAGATCGCACTGAACGAAGGCGCAAAAAAACATCTCCTGTTCGGCGGCAAGGCACCGAACACCGGCGACGTGATCCGCATGCCGGCACTGGCCGCAACCCTGAAGACCCTCGCACGCGAAGGCCGCGACGGTTTCTATCGGGGCCGCATCGCCGCCGACATCGTAGGTGACCTGAAATCGCTCGGCGGCCTTCACACCCTCGACGACTTCGCCCGTCAGTCCTCCGGCTATGTCGAACCGATCAGCGTCGGCTATCGCGGAGTGGATCTCCACGAGCTTCCACCCAACAACCAGGGCGTCGTGGCGCTGATCGTCCTCCGCATGCTCGACGCGCTCGATGCGAAGTCCGCACCCGCTGGCTCGGCCGAGCGCTATCACGTCATGCTGGAAGCCGCCCGCCTGGCCTACGCAGCCCGCGACGCATTCGTTTCCGACCCCGACACCGCCGATGTTCCCGTGTCGTTCATGCTCTCGGACGATTTCGTCGGCGGCCTCGTCAAGCGCATCGACCGCAAGCGCCGCACCGAGACCCTCGGACCGATCCCGAGACCCGCCGGTACCGACACGACCTATCTGACCGTCGTCGACCGCAACGGCATGGCGGTTTCGTTCATCAATTCCCTGTTTGCCGGCTTCGGCTCCGGCATCGTCACGCGCGAAACCGGCATCATCCTTCAAAACCGCGGCTCCGGTTTCGTCACGAAGGCCGGACATCCGAACGCCATCGGCCCCGGCAAACGGCCGATGCACACACTCGTTCCCGCGCTCGCGACGAAAAACGGAAAGCCTTGGCTGTCGTTCGGCGTGATGGGCGGCATGCTGCAGCCCGTCGGTCATGCCTACGTCCTCACCAACATGGTCGACTACGGCATGGACGTTCAGGAAGCGATCGACGCCCCTCGCGTCTTCTACGATGGCGCGAAGGTGCAGGTTGAGGAGCATGTCCCGCACGACGTGCGTGCCGCACTCGCTGCGTTCGACCACGACGTCAGCGTCCGCCCCGACCCGTGGGGTGGCGGCCAATCCATCGAGATTGATTCCGCCCGCGGTGTCCTCCTCGGCGGCTCCGACCCGCGCAAGGACGGCGCCGCCCTCGGTTATTGAGGCCGAAACGGCCGCAAATCGGGACTTTCTTCATGGTCCAGGTCACCCGCCGCATCCGCGTCGAAGGCCGCGTCCAGGGTGTCGGATGCCGCGTATTCATCGAGCGCGAAGCCATTCGCCTCGGCATCAAGGGGTTCGTTCGCAACCGGCGTGACGGTTCGGTCGAAGTTCTGGCGCACGGTGAAACGTCATCCGTCGATGCCCTCGTCGCGCACATCAGGAGAGGACCACGCGGCGGTCGCATCGACTTCGTTCACATCGAACACGACGACACCACGACCGGTGACGACTTTGTCGTCGCACCGACAGTGTGAGTGCGACGAACGATTGAGTGCGACGAAAATTTTTTGAGCGCGACCACGAACACCTGTTGCGAAAGAGCACTTGTCCACACATTATCGAAAGCGGGCGAAGAACCGTTGACGAATTGTGTTTGCGGTCATTCGTCCGATTCATGACAGTCGCGTTGTCTCGGACTCGATTCGAGATGACTGAAGCCATCAACCTCAGGAGAGAGAACCATGGCGAAGAAAGCTGCTGCTAAGAAGGCCGCCAAGCCCGCAAAGAAAGCCGCGAAGAAGAAGAAGTAATCTTCTCCCTTCCGGAGTCTCATCACGTGACGACAGCCTGCCTTCACAAGCGCTTCGGCCTAGCGGCCGCATTCGTCCTTGGGATTGCAGTGCTGACAGTCGCGAGCGCTCCTGGATCGGCTGCGTCTCTGACCAATCGTGACGACCGCGACCACAAGGTCACGATCGTCGAGGGTGAGACCAAGACAGACCATGTCCTGAAGCCGATGCAGGCGCTCGAGAACATCTGCTCGCGCGGGTGCGTCGCCCGCCTGAATGACAGCGACGACGACGAGTATCAGCTCGAGGCTGCAGACACCGTCTCCATAGAAGACGGCTATCTCTACCACGACGGTGACACACCGGACGCGCCGCAACCGGGGGCGACCCCTCCGGCGCAGACGACACCGCCTGCTGAAAAAAAGTAGAGCAGATCAAGAACAAATAGGGGCGAGACGAACCGCCTCAATCACAAGACGCGCGCGGAGCGATCCGCTGCGCGTCTTTTGATTCTGAGACCCCGGCCAGCCGTACGGGCGAAAATCCGGCCCGCCCCGGCCATCATCGCGTCGGTCCCGCCCGCTACTGGTTGAGGAGCACGATCACCCCGACGACGACGAGCAAGATCCCTGCCGCCTCCCTGACATTTACCCCTTGCGCGAAGAACTTCCGAGAGATGAAGCCGGCATAGAGGATTTCGACGAGCGCCAGCGTCCGCACCTTGGCGGCGGTCTCGAGGGCAAATGCCAGAAACCAGAACTGCGACGCCGCCGCCCCCATGAAACCCGCGAGGACCGATGGGCGCCACGCCTTGAACAAGGCCTTGAGCGTCGCCGGGGCCGTCGCAAGCAGGTATGCGGTGAGCATTATGGTCTGCATGGTGAGCGCAAGCGCCAGGGTCGCGGAGGCGCGCAGTACGAAGTTCGCGTCCCCGAGTGCAACGATGCCGCGCCGGTATCCGACCGCCGACAGACCGAACACGGCACCCGACAGGATGCCGAGCAGGACCGGGCGCGCCGTGAGCCCGCCCGCGGCGCCGATCCCGCCCTGCGGCCAGGACATCAGCAGCACGCCCGCCGTCGCCACGAGGATCGCAAGCGTCGTCGCGGTCGAGAGGTGCTCACCGAGCAGCACCAGACTGAACAGGGCAACATGCACGGGTTCGGTCTTCGACAGCGCCGTGACGATGACGAAGCTCTTTTCCTGCATGGCCGCGAGCAACAGCGCTGTCGCCACGATCTGCGCCACGGCACCGACCACCGTCCAGCCGATCGAGGTCGCGTTCATCGCCGGCGGCGCCGTGCCGAGCGTGAGACAGATCAGCGTGACGAACAGGAGACCGAACGGCAGGCCATAGAGAAAACGTACATGCGTCGCCCCGACCGTACCGAGTGTCGAGGTCAGCGACCGTTGCATGGCGTTGCGCGCCACCTGCCCCGCCGCCGCCAGCAGCGTGAATACGACCCAGGCCCACTCCATCACGCTCAGTCCCCCGCACTGCCCGCCAACGCACCCCGGCCCTCAGAGCGGCCGCAACGGGCCGAAGAAGCCGATGACACGTACAATCCGCCCGTCCGCGCCGAATTCGACGACGTCGAGGCTCTCCGGCAGGTTCTTGCCATCGGCGCCGCGCATTTGCCAGCCGAAGCGCGCGAAGGAGCCGTGCGCATTGATCCGTGACGTCCGGACGAGCGTCATGCCCCGAAAGGCCGCCTGCGTGCGCGCGATATGTTCGCTGAGTGCTGCACGGCCGGAGACGGATACGGTCGGATCACAATAGATCGCATCCGCGGCATAACACCCCTCGAGGCGCACGAGACGCTCGCTCGCATCCGAAAGCCCCCAGGCGGAAACGTAAGCGTCGATAACCCCCTCGCGAGTGCCGACCGGCGTGCTCACGGCCGCACCTCGTAACGGGCCACGACAGTCTCGTTCCAGGCGATCCCGGCACCCGGCTTCATGGGCAGCGCCGCCATGCCGGCCTTCGGAACCAGAGGCTCGGCCAGGAGATCCTGCCCCCAATCCATGAATTCGAGCCAGTGCGCGGTCGGCGTCGCCGCCAGTGCATGCGCCGAATACTCGGGTGAAAGGTGTGACGACACCGGAACCCCGTGTGCCGCCGCCGCGCGCGCCACCCGGAGCCAGCCGGTGATACCGCCGATCCTGAGGAGATCGGGCATGATGTAGTCCGAAGCGCGCATCGCCATCGCCCGCTCTGCGACCCGCCAGTGCCACCACGTCTCTCCAACCTGCACGGGCGTCCTGAGCTTCGCCGTGAGCGCGGCCTGCGTTGCATAATCGTCGTAAGGCACCGGCTCCTCGATCCAGGCAAGGCCGAGATCGTCGATGGCGCGTGTCTCGTCCAGAGCCCGCACCGCAGGCAACGCCTGATTGTAATCGACCGAGAGCGTGATCGATGGCCCGATGGCCTCACGCACTGCCTTGATCGCCGCGACTTCACCCGCGGCATCGTTGCGGCCGAGACGCATCTTGATGTGCGTGAACCCGCCATGCTCCGAGACCAGTTCCTTCGCTTCGCGGGCGACCGCCGCCGGCTCTGCTATACCGAGGCCGCAGCTGTTGTACGACTGGAGCGACGCCGCCTTCCCGCCGAGCATCTGCCAGAGCGGCACGCCGTTGGCCTGCGCCAGCGCGTCGTGAACCGCCATGTCGAAGACCGACAGCGCCATCTGCGTCACGCCCTCGTGCCCGAGGAGCCGCATCGCCAGCTGCCAGCGGTCATGCATCTCGCCGATGTTTTGAGCCGTAACCGGCGGCCCCGCTGCAGCGATGGAGGCGAGATACTCGAGCACCGGCGGCACGGTCTTCAGGCCGAGCCGGTGGAACGTAAAGACCGGGACGCGCCCGACGATCCCTTGCGAGGTTTCGAGATCGACGACCAGGAATGGCCCCTCGGAAAAGAGCCCGAACGAAGTCATGAGCGGTCGGCGCAACCTTACTATCAGCGGGCGTACCCGGATCGAGGTGATGCGGATTTCAGCGGTGAACATGGCCATTCTCCATGGATGGAGCTGTCTCGCCGGGAACGCTACGCCGCCTTGCGCCCTCGCCACCAGTGCCAGACGCGCAAGGGTGTCGTGACGATCTCCCACGCCTTTCTGAAGATATTGATCGGGGCCGACGCGATCGCCACCAGCGGCGCGAACACCAGCCAGAAGACGAGTCCCCGGACGAATGCCGCTGCGTAGTAGCCGATACGGCCCGCATACTCTCGCCGGCTCTCCATCGGCCAGATGCGACCCCACCACCCCCGCGCGACTGGCGCACCCACCAGCCCGAACGCGAACGCCACGATGTAGGCACCCTGAAATAGTGACGGAATGCCTGGCACGATGCGGCCATCGAGCTCTCTCTGCCGCTCGCTGCTCGTCGCCACCGCCTCGACGCCCGACTGCACGATGTTCCCTGCGATCTCCGCCGCGATCCCGACGACCTTGTCGCCGATCTGGCTCGCAGTCGACGCGATCGGCTCCAGCCCTTCGACCGCCACCATCTCGATCGTCGTCTGATGCACACCTCGTGGCGTCACCGTCACCGCATGTCGCGCCGTCTTCGGCAACAGACCGGACACGACGTCCGCCATCGTCGCGCTGGACATCGCGTCATCGAGCCCCTTCACACCGACTTTCTGCCACAGCCAGTTGCGCGAACCCGGCTGCGTCGGCGTCGACGCCCGCACGATCAGCAGGTTCACGTCGTACCGCTCGGCTTCCGTGACGAGATCGACCCACGCGATCCGCCGTTCCGGCCCGGACGCGGGACGGAACACCAGCGCGTCACCATCCCGGCGAGCGACGATGAGTGCGGTCTGCCCGCGCAACTTGTGGAGCGAGGAGACGAAGTGATCTGGTCGCACCGCGTCGGTGAGCGCCCGCCCCGTCACCGGATCGAGACGCGGCCCCGAGGCGAGCGTGACCGGCCCCTCCACGTCGAGCGCCACCACGCGCACGCGACTCTGTCCGAGCGTCCGCGACATCTGGAACATCGCCTCGGCATAAGGGCCGGGCCCCGTCGCCTCGACCAGCAGGTTGGGCCTGAGTTCGACGAAGGACCGCGCACCTGCTCCCGTCCCTCGTGTGAGAAGCCGATACGACGTTTGACCCGAAACAATCCTCACGTCCCCGTGCGCCGCGAGATCGGCGAAACGTGCACGGTCGCGGAACAGCGACGCCTCGGTCACATAGAACTGCAGCCGCTCACCCTTCGACACATTCGGAAGTAGGACACCCACGACGCGCTCGAGTTCGGCCGGCGTGCCGGCCGTGAACTTTTCACCTGTCCGCGACACGAAGGTCCAGTGCCCCTCGCTGCCGAGCTCCGCCGCCAGCGCCGGTGATTTCACCGGCAACGTCTTGATGTGCACCGTCGCATGATCGAGCGCGCCCGCACCCTTCATGATACGGGCAGACGGCGTCTCGTCAGCGACCCGCCCCAGTTTCGTCAGCCAGTTGGCCTGAGCCGGCTCCCCGCCGGCCAGTCCGGCAGCAATCGCGAGAATTGCGACCGCGAGGCGCATCGGCGTCAGGTCTTGGCGCGCGCGCGCGCCTTGGCGAAGTCCGGCTTGCGCTTTTCGAGGAAGGCCGTGAACGCTTCCTTCGCTTCCGGTGAACGGAAGAGACCGGCGTAGACCTGAACCTCCTGCTCGATCACCTCGGAGATCTGTGCCGGCGTCCCCCCGCGCATCATGCGCCGCGCATGCATCAGCGCCTCGCGCGGCTTGCCTGCAAGATTGGCAGCGACGCCGAGCGCGGTCTTCTCGAGGTCTTCCGGTGTCGTGACCCAGTTGACGAGCCCGGTCTCTTTCGCGCGCGCAGCGTTCCAGAGTTGCCCGAGGATCAGAAGCTCGAACGCCGCCTGATGACCGAGCCGCGCCGGGCCAATGAGGCTCGACCCCGCCTCCTGGATGATGCCGAGGTCGAGGAATGGCGCACGGAAGGTGGCACGATCTGATGCGATCACCATGTCGCAATGCAGAAGCAGCGTGACCCCGATGCCGACCGCAAGACCATCGACACCCGCGATCATCGGCTTCGTCACGCCCGGCAGGGTCCGGATGAAGTCCGTCGACGGCGCGCGGATCTTCTCGCCCGGCACCGGGGGTGTCTGGGCGCGCCTCATGAAATCGTTGACGTCGTTCCCCGCCGTGAAGCACCCCCCGTCTCCGAGAAAGACGTGACAGGCGATATCGTCGTTCTTTTCGGCCGCAGTGAGCGCTTCCCGCATGGCGTCGTACATCCCGCCCGTAAGCGCATTCTTCTTGTCGATGCGCGAGATCTTGAGGACCTGCACGCCGTCACGGACGGTGATCGAGACTTCGGACATGAGCGTTCCCTCGTGTTTGCTTCTCCCTGTTTACCGGGAGAAGGGTCTGGCCCGGACTTGATCCCGGATGGCCGGAGGCCGGATGAGGGCCGCCGGCATTTTGCGATACGGGCTGCGATTTACACCGCCAGATCCATCCCGAGCGTGCTGTCCGCACCCGCGACGACGGTTTCCTTGAGACCGGGCGCTGCCGTCGCGAGGTTCTCGGCAAAGAAGCGCGCGAGCGCCACATATTGGCTCTGGGCATTGCCGTCACGAACGGCGGCCAGGGCACCCCGCGCCAGATAGACCCCGCCGGACGCGAGCCCGAACAGCCTGAGATACGGCGTCGCCCCTGCGAGGGCTGCATCGGGATTGGACTGGAGCTGCTTGCCGATCCATTTCGAGGCGTCGGCCAGGGCCGCCACCGTCTCGGCCAGCCGCTCGCCCATGCGACCGAACTCCGGCCGGTTCGACGCCCGCACGTCCTCGACCGTCTTCTGCAGCTCCCCGAGATACTCCATCATCACCTTGCCGCCTTCCAGCGGCAGCTTGCGCGCCACGAGATCGATGGCCTGGATGCCGTTCGTGCCTTCGTAGATCGGCAGGATGCGCGCGTCGCGGAAGTGCTGGGCCGCACCCGTTTCCTCGACGAAGCCCATGCCGCCGTGGATCTGCACCCCGATCGACGAGACCTCGCATCCGATGTCGGTCGAGAACGCCTTGGCGATCGGCGTCAGCAACGCCGCCTTGTTGGCTGCCGCCGCACGCGTCGCCGCATCCGCGGTCGCCGACCGCGAAATGTCGATCTCGCGTGCGGTGACGAGGCAGATTGCCCGCGCCGCCTGCGTCATCGCCTTCATCGTCATGAGATTGCGGCGCACATCCGGGTGTCCGATGATCGGCCCCATCTCGCCCTTGCCCACCGAGCGCGTCTGACCCTGCTTGCGTTCTTTCGCGTATTCGATCGCCCGCTGCGTGGCGCGTTCGGCAATCGCGACGCCCTGCACCCCGACAGCGAGGCGCGCCGCATTCATCATGATGAACATGACGTTGAGCCCGCGGTTCTCCTCGCCGACGAGGTAGCCGATTGCGCCGTCTTTCTCGCCGTATTTCATCACACAGGTCGGCGAGGCGTGAATCCCGAGCTTGTGCTCGACGCCGGCACAGACAACGTCATTGCGTGCCCCCCGCGTGCCGTCCTTGTTGACAAGATACTTCGGCACGAGGAACAGCGAAATGCCGCGCGTGCCCGGAGGCGCATCGGGCAGCCGCGCCAGAACGAGATGACAGATGTTGTCCGTCATTTCGTGATCGCCGTAGGTGATGAAGATCTTGGTTCCGAAAATCCGGTACGTCCCGTCGGCCTGCTTTTCGGCGCGCGTCCTGAGATGGCCGAGATCCGAACCCGCGTGCGGCTCGGTCAGGTTCATGGTCCCGGTCCATTCGCCCGACACCATCTTCGGCAGGTACGTATGCTTTAGATAGTCGGAGCCGTGCGCCTCGACGGCATCGATCGCACCCTGCGTCAGCAGCGGGCAGAGCCCGAAGCCCATGTTGGCCGAGTTCCATATTTCACAGGCCGCCATCGCCACCATCTGCGGCAGCCCCTGCCCGCCATGCTCCTCGGGACACGGCAGCGCACCCCAGCCCGCCTCGGCGAACTGCGTATAGGCTTCTTTCCACCCCTTGGGCGTGTGTACGACGCCATCGACGAGCTTCGAGCCCTCCCGGTCGCCCGACCAGTTGAGCGGATCGAGCACCTCCGCGCCGAATTTACCGGCCTCCGCGATGACCGCCTCGACCGTCTCCATGTCGACCCCGACCGTTCCGTTGGCCATAAGGGCTTCGATCCCGGCCGCGGACTTGAGCGCGTGCACGATATCGGCGACTGGAGCTTGATAGGACATGGAGAGGCACCTCGGGATTGGATGGCCGGCAGAAACCGTTTCGACCCGCCGCGTGATGACAGGCTATCGGGGCCGAACTATAAGGCGGCGCGACACTAGTCTAAAGTTGACGTAAAGGGAAGGCTTGAGGCGTTTCTGCCCCGCAGTGCGGTCAAGCAGGCGCTGCATGGATCGAATGGCGATCATCAAGGCCGATCAGGAAGGCATCGAACGCGCCGGACGCTACATCGCGCACGGCGGCCTCGTCGCGATTCCGACCGAAACGGTCTACGGCCTCGCGGCCGACGCGAGCAACGGACTGGCGGTCGCCGGGATATACACGGCAAAAGGCCGTCCCGTATTCAACCCCCTCATCATCCACGTCGCCGATGCGCGAGCCGTGCCTGGCCTCGCCGTCGTCACCCCGCTCGCCGAAAAACTGATGGCCGCGTTCTGGCCCGGGCCGATGACGTTGATCCTCACGTCACATCCCTCGTCGGTCGTCGATCCTCTGGCGCTCGCCGGCCTCGACACGATCGCCATCCGCATTCCGTCTCACCCGGTGGCGCTCGCCATCCTCAGAGCCGCACGTGTCCCCGTCGCCGCTCCATCGGCCAATCGCTCCGGCCGCGTCAGTCCCACCAACGCTCAGCATGTCGCTGACGACTTCGGCGACGTCGTGCCGATGATTGTCGACGCCGGCCCGACCGAACTCGGCGTCGAGAGCACGATCATCGACGCACGCGGCGACATCCCCGTCATTCTGAGGCCCGGCGCCATCACGCGTGCCGATATCGAGCGCGTGACCGGCGTCGCACCGAAAGTCACCAGCAAAAGCGTGGCGGACGACCACGGCGACATCAAACCTGACGCCCCAGGACAACTCGCGAGCCACTACGCTCCGCGCGCATCCGTGCGTCTCGACGCGACAGATGTTCGCGCCGGCGAAGCACTTCTCGCCTTCGGACCGCACGTGCCGCAGCACGAAGGACCGATGCTCAATCTTTCCCCTGCCGCCGATACGACCGAAGCTGCCGCACACCTCTTCGGCTATCTTCGCGACCTCGACGCGACCGGCACGGCGACCATCGCCGTGATGCCGATCCCGAACGACGGCCTCGGCGAAGCCATCAACGACCGGTTGCGGCGCGCTGCAGCACCCCGCGCGTGAGCGTCCGGACGTGGCTTCATAAAACTTTCCATTGATGACAATGCGTTAGCCTGAAATCGCCCAAGTCCGGCAGGCCCCGCGAAATCATCCGCAAACTGCATATACGGCGCATTCGATACATGAACTGTTGCAGAGAAACTGTTTCAGCACGCATTCATAGCCGCTAGGTTTTACTCGCCTAACGTCTTTCACAGCGCTCTGACGGCGCGGGGCGGGAGAGTGGTGGTTCATGTACCGGCCGCCACCGTGGCGTCGGTTTAATGGAGGTTTGTATGTCGGGTTTGAAATTCATGAGCGGAAAGGGCCTCAAAGGCGCCCTCGCGGCAGCGGCCCTCCTGGGCACGCTTCCTGCAGTTGCAACGACGGCATCGGCAGACGAAATCAGGGTTACGATCGAACGCGTCAAAGGGATTGGCCCCGGAGACGTCTGGAGCCGCTCCGACTTCTTCGCGCGTGTGACGATCGGTGGCGTCACGACCACGACTGACGTGGTCCGCAATCAGAACGACGCGCGGCCGAACTGGATCGTCGTGCGCGACGTCCGCCGCGGCACTCACGACGTCAAGATCGAGATTCTCGATCGCGACGTCACGAAGCAGGAGCCGATCGACATCACAAAGACGACCGGCAAGAAGGACCTCGACTTCAAGGTCAGCACGCGCCCCT
>ERZ761609.2778-NODE-2778-length-12385-cov-7.712328_pt1 | contig 12385 bp, 11 predicted proteins | sample MGYA00511163_ERZ761609 | MGnify/ENA primary metagenome ERZ761609 (study PRJEB28899, sample SAMN02445070) | bioreactor sludge metagenome | biome: EBPR sludge | place: Australia: Brisbane, Thorneside Wastewater Treatment Plant | collected 2011-12-16 ... | reverse complement strand
GTCGGAAACCGGGTTGGGGTCGAATCGCGTCCTCCTCCCTGGGTCTAAGCCGGAAACGCAGCCTGCGATGACACCGCCCGGCCCGATCAGCGAGTCCAGACCTCCATGAGATAGCGCATCTCATCGTCGGCCTGATCCGGCGACGCGACCGTATGCAGGATCTCCGAGCGGATAAGTTCCTGGAGCCGGAAGCGCAGCCGATGGACGTTCACGGCCACCGTTCCTTCGGACATCCCAAGGCGGGCCCCGACCGCGGTGTAGTCACCGGGGTCCGCCCCGTCCAGGTATCGGGAGAGGGACTCGAAAAGCAGGTCCCTGCCCCGGGCCCGGTACTCCTGGCCCAGGCGGGCCATCGCCCTTGAAAGCACCGTGCGAAACCACTGTCGATCGAAGGCGAGCTCCGGGCTGGCGGCCGACAAGTCGGCTCCGCAGAGGGCCTCCGCGCCCTGGAGGTGAATGGAGAGGTGTTCCTGCGCGCCGCCTCGCTTCAGCGCTTTCCGCCGCTCGGCTTGTTGGATGACATGGTTGCGCAGGGCAACCAGAAGGAAGGTGCGAAAGCGACCCTTCTCCGGCCCCACCGACGCGAGGTCGGCACGCTCCAGCACACGACCGAGAAAGCCCTGAACCAAGTCTTCCGCGTCGTGGGGGGCGTGCCCCTGCCGGCGCAGGAAGGCGTAAAGCGGCGGCCAGTAGCTTCGGCAGAGCGCGTCCAGCGCCCGATCTCCGTCAGTGGCCCCGGTCGAGCCGGCCTTCAAAACGAGACTCCAATGCGTCTCCGGAAATGCTCCGGCCGGATCGGTGCGCGGCCCTGGCCAGTCGGGGGTCCCGGATCCCATACCATGGCCAGCTTGGTACGGCTTCGCTCGCCGAGGCAAGGCCCCGGAGTGCAGTACCGCCGCCCGAACGACGCCCTCGGTCCCCGCCAACGCGGCGCGATGGCCACAAATGCCGCGCGACGGAAGGCCAAGGACCATGGCTTGGCCGGTGCGGCAAACCAACCGCGCGACGGACGGAAGCCGCGCGGCCTCCGTCCGTCCTGCCGGCGGCCGGTGTTCGTCGGGGCGTCAGGAGGAACCCTCCGATGACCCCGCGGTTGTTGATGCCCAATGCCATTCCCCCGAGATGCCCCTCCGGCACCGGAAGGGCGCGTGCTCCGTCCCGAGTCCAGATCGTGGGCAACGACATGGGGAATGGATCTCCCGAGAAGCCGACCACGGAACCGTGGTCGTTGAGAGCGAGGGCGACAGCGACGGCGGCACCGGGCAGGCCCGCCAGCGGCTGCAGACCGTCGCGGGACGACCAGATGAAGGCGCTGTCGTCCTGGAAGTCGTATGGACCGCCGTCGTTGCCCCAGCCCACCACCTGCCCGCGGTTGTTCAGGCAGTGGCCATTGATGACGTAGGCGGCGGCGCGCCCGGGCGGGACGCCTAGATCGTGAATGCGAAAGCGGGGTTGGGCGCCGCGGGGACCTGCGGCGAGGGCGGGGAGGTGGACAACGCGGCCACCATCCGGCGGATCGCCCCCCTGGTGGCGGAGTATCAACAATGCACCAACCGGGTGCAGTTCGAGCCCGCAGCGACGAGGGTGAGAGAGGACGCCGGATCCTCTCCGGCGATGAGGCGGGGGCGGTGCGGATCTGGGCTGCCGTCCATGGCCGCCTCGAGCTGGTTCTCGAGGCTCACCACAGTCCGGCCACCGCCATCCTCTCGCCGGACGGCACGCGCATTGCGATGGGGGCTGCCTGGGGCGCCACGGAGATTACCGTCTGCGACTCACGCTCCGGGCGGGTCGTGCACACGTTGCGGGGCCACACCGGGTTCATCGAATCCCTGGCCTACTCGCGGGAGGGCCACCGCCTGCTCAGCGCCAGCAAGGATGGAACGGCGCGGCTCCGAGAGCCACGGCCACGAACGGGGTAGCCGCCGCCGTGAAGGCGGCGCTGACATCGCGACTGTTCCGGGGGCCGTCCACCACCGCAAAGGTCGTGCCTTCACTTTCGTGCACATGGAGCGGCCCTTCGCTGCCCGCATGCGAACGGTCAGGCAGATCAGCTCACCTGCGCTGTTATCACCTGCGCGGTTATCACTTGAAATCGACGAAGGCCACGGAGGATTCTGCGGGCACCCGTGATGATCGTTCATTGGGACGATGTCCTGTTCAGCTTCCTGCAGCGTCTTGAGCTTTATGCCAACGGGGGAGACAATGCCGGTCCGCCAGGTCCGAAGGGAGAGAAGCTCCGCGCCTGGCTGAGGGATTGCCCCATCCCGACCATCGACCAAACGCTGGAGTTCTCTCGCCGGGTTGCGGTGGCCCACAGCTGGTACAAGCACCTATCCCTGTTCCCGCCAGGTGTCCGCTTTGTGTTCCTGCTGGATCCGAATGCGGGAATGATCTGTGAACGCCTAGGGGATCGCAGGCTCTACAAGCCGGATTCCGATACCCTGAAGCGCCGGGATTCCATCGGCACCTGGTGCTTTCAGGTCGACTACTACAGCATGCCCGGGGGACTGGAAATGCACGAAGACCCGCCCCAACTGGATGCTGACCAGGCGACCGGGGTTGGTCTGTTTGGGCTTCCCGCGGCCTGCTTCGCCCGCTTTACGGCATTCCTCCGGCCTACGCCCGTGCTCGCCTGCGTCTGCGTTCGACGATTGGGGGACCAGTTGCCCATCTTCGACCAATGGGCCCGCGAGAACCCGGATCACCCTGGCGTCGCCCGTTACGAACCTCTTCGGAGCATGGCAGAAGGGATTCTGGCGAACCCCGGGGGCGCGTGGCGCAGGTTGTCGAAGTTCGCCGAGGAGGAGGGGGCCTATCAAAGGAGGCACCTCACCGAATCCCTGCTCTCCGCCCGTGAAGCATGGATTCAGTTTCTCGCCTCCTCGGCGAACGTCGACTGCCCGTAGTTCGAGCGCAACCGGGGAGGATAGTGGGGCCACTGGACTGCCCGGCTCAGGTTCAAGTCCTGCGGACGCATCAGAACGTGGCAGGGGTTGCCCATCAGAACGAGGGCATGGATCTCGACCCGGAGACGCTCCGGCAGGTCGGCGAGGCGACCGAGGAACCGGCGGCGGTCGTCGTCCGTGCCGATGATTACCTCGCGACGTTGCCGCGGTTCACGACATGACACCAACCGCCGGGATCGGACACACGCCATGGACGGGCCATGCGCCTTCTCTCATGGGCAACGACCGATAGGTCGACTGTCTGGATGTGACCCATTGAATCTTGTAGCAGACACTGGAAGGACATCATGAAAACCCGCCTCTGGACCGGATTCCTCCTGCGGATTCTGCTGCCGATCCTGGCCGTGGGATCGGAACTGCGTGGCGCCGACCTGCCACCGGGTGCCAACGCCGCAGTCGAAGCGACGGCCGGCGCGGCGACGCAGGGACTTTACTTCGCCCGGAAGCAATACCAACCGCAACCCCTGCCTCGGTACGAATCCACCCGCGACAAGCTGCCCGCGCCCGTCCATGACGAAAACCCGGACTGGGTTCGCATGTATTGGAAGGCCTGGGAACTGGCGTTCCGGAACTTTCACGAACCGGCGCCGGGAAGCGGTTTGGTCTCCCAGTTCATCGACGCCGCCTTCAATGACAATATTTTCCTCTGGGACACCGCGTTCATGACGATGTTCTGCAATTACGGCCATGGCTTGGTGCCGGGCATCGGCTCGCTCGACAACTTCTACGCGCGTCAACATGAGGACGGGGAGATTTGCCGCGAGATCAACCGGCTCACCGGGAAGGACTACGCGGATTGGCGCAACCCCGATCGCAGACCGTTGTTCAGTCGTTCGGGCTGGAATGTTGCCCAGCCCGGTTTGCCAGGCGACCGCAATACGCCCGTCGAGTATCGGGGACGCACCGCGCCGCAACCGGCGCCGGTGCTGACGCTGGACGCCCTCAATCACCCCATCCTCGCGTGGGCGGAACTGGAAAGCCTGCGGGTTACGGGTGACCGCGAGCGCATCGCGGCGGTCTACCCACCGCTCGTTCGCTACCATGCCGCGCTGGAAAGGCACCTGCGCCAGGGCAATGGCCTGTACATGACCGATTGGGCCAGCATGGACAATTCGCCCCGCAATCCGTTTCTCCGGGGCGGTGGCTGCGCCGTGGATACCTCCAGCCAGATGGTCTTATCCGCCCGAAACCTCGCGACCATGGCAGAGTTGCTGGGCAAGACCGCCGACGCCACGCGTTGGGAACGGGAGGCCGACGCCCTGGCCACGCTGATCAATCAACAGATGTGGGACCCGGACCGGCGATTCTATTTCGATCTCAAACTGGACGGTTCCCGCGCCCCCGTGAAGACGATCGCCGCGTTCTGGACGCTGATCGCGGGTGTGGCGCAACCCGAACAGGCGCGCGCCCTCGTCGCGCACCTGAACGATCCAAGGACCTTCAGGCGGGCCCACCGGATACCAACCCTGGCTGCGGACGAGCCGGGCTACGACCCCCAGGGTGGCTACTGGCGCGGCGCCGTTTGGGCGCCCACCACCACGATGGTTGTCCGCGGACTCGAACAATACGGCCACCGGGAGTTGGCGGCGGAGGTCGCACTCAATCATCTCGACCAGGCGGGACGCGTGTTCAAGGAGACCGGCACGTTTTGGGAGAACTACGCGCCAGACGCGGCCCTGCCGGGACGTCCTGGCAAGAAGGACTTCGTCGGCTGGAGTGGTTTGGGGCCGATTCTGTTCTTGATCGAGTTCGGCATTGGGCTGAAGCCCGATGCGGCCAGGAACGAACTGGTATGGGAGATGCGTTCGGCGCACCGGGTCGGCTGTGAACGGTATCGCTTCAATGGCCATCTGGTTTCGCTGACCTGCGAGCCGCTGGCAGGAGATAACCGGCGACGGAAACTGTCGGTGGAATCCGATGGCTCCTTCACGCTGATCCTCCAGCGCTCCGGTCAGCGAACCACCCATGCCGTAGCACGAGGCCGGCAGGAGTTCCTGATGCCTTGGGAATAGCGGCAATCCTGGCGACAGGACCGCTACGAACCAATCAACATTCACTCCCACAAGGGTACGATCGTATGAGTTTGCGTTCTAGTTTCTCACTGTTGACCGCCATCACTCTTGCCTGGTTTGCCGCACCTCGGGTGTGTTGGGCAGCTGCGCCTCCGGTGGACATCATCTTTGACACCGACATGGGCGGGGATTGCGATGATGTGGGCGCCCTGTTCCTCCTGCACGGCGCCGTTGAGCGGGGCGAAGCCAGACTGCTCGCCACCATGGGATGCGTTTCGTCCGACGCGATTGCCCCCGCTTTGGATGCGATCAACACCTGGTTTGGGCGTCCCGGGATTCCAGTCGGGACATTGAGGGATCCTGGATTCCTGGTTGGCCCGCATTACACCGCCGAACTCGCCCGGCGGTTCCCGCACCGGCTGCCGAGCAGCCAGGAGTATCCCGATGCGATCACGCTCTACCGACAGATCCTGGCGAAGCAGCCCGACACCAGCGTTGTCATCGTGGCTGTCGGCCCGTTGCGCAACATCGCCAACCTGCTGAAGTCCGCGCCCGACGAGGCCAGCCCGCTGGATGGCTCGGCGCTGGTGGCCACGAAGGTGAAGCGACTCGATGTCATGGGCGGGACCTATCCTCCCACAGCCAACACCCAGGAAGCCGAGTGGAACTTCAAACAAGACCCCGCGGCGGCGGCCTTGGTCTGCTCCTCCTGGCCGACGCCCGTGCTCTTCAATGGCGAAGGCGGTTCCACCTCTTCCGGTCGGAGGGTGACCTACGAAATGGCCGAGCACAACCCGCTGACCATGAGTTACCGCCACTTTCCGTGGGTGGGATTTGCCGGTGACCGGCTGAGTTGGGACCCGATCTCCTGCCTGGTGGCCGTGCGCGGAGCCGCGCCCTGGTACAAGGTCGTCGGCGGCGGAGTCAACGTCACGGATGCCGCCACGGGGATCAACACCTGGAAGACCAACGAGAATCGTGGCCATGCCTACCTGGTGTTGCAGTCACCCAAGCCCGAGGTCGAACGGGCGCTGGAGGACATGATGACGGCAGGCAAAGGGCGGCCTCAGAACCTCAAGTTCAATACCGCCTATTACGCGGACAGCGGCATGTGCCGGATCACCAGCCAGGGCGCGGTGGATGCCAGCCTTGGCGCCAGCAAAGCCTTTGACGGGAAGGAGACGACCGCCTGGCGGGACCGGGCCGCGTCGAGCTGGATCCAGTGCCAGTACGCCGATGGCCGGAGATACCTGGTGACTTCCTATGCGGTGGTCTGCCCGGAACCGCAACGCCTGCCACGCATGCTGGAGTTGGCCGGTTCCAACGACGGCGGGGTGAGTTGGACCCGGCTGGATGCGCAGCCCGCGCCGGGCTTCACCGCGCAAACGCCGCGTCGCGAGTTTACCATCGCCCAGCCAGCGAAGTGGAACATCTATCGGCTCAATGTGACGGCGGCCGCCGGGACGGAAGGCGTCGCCATTGCGACCGTTGAACTCACCGAAGCCATTCACTGCCGGCCCAAGGTCCCCGTGGCGGCGGCAAGCCTCGATCACCAGACCCTCTCCCTTCCCGCCCACGGCCGCGCGACGCTCAATGCGACGCTCACCCCGCTGCACACCTGGGATCGGGAGGTCGCGTGGATCAGCAGCGATCCCGCCGTGGCGGAAGTGAGGCGCCTAGGTGAGCAGATTGCCATGGTGACGGGCAAGAAGCCCGGCACCTGCACCATTACGGCCATGATCGGAAACGTGAAGCAGAGCTGTGCCGTCACCGTGACTCCTTCGACGCTGCCCGAGGGCTGGCGCTACGATGAACTCAATACGCCGCCCATTCCTGGGGCAGTCGTGGTGGCGGACGGCCAGTTCACCCTCACCGGCTGCGGTCATGCCATCAGTTCCTGGTGGGAGAGGGTTCGGGACCAGGGTGTCTTTGTCAGCCAGGCTGTGGCGGGTGACGCTGCGATCTCCGCCCGCCTCACCAGCCTGACCCCCAATGTCGGAGGCCCCAATGCGTACCCATGGGACAACCGGCCGCCAACCGCTTCCGGCTTGATGATCCGGGAATCACTCAGCGAGAGGTGCGGGCGCTTTCTGCTGATCCAGGTCGAGGCGACCGGCGATCTCGTCTGCCAGTGGCGGAACAAGACCGGCGATCAGGATGACAACCAGAAGAAGGACCTTGGCAAGGTCACCCTGCCGATCCACCTCAAACTCACGCAGGCCGGCGGGCAGATCCAGGTTCTTACTTCCGCTGATGGCCAGAACTGGGGCGAGCCGCACATGACAGAGCCCCTGCGCTTCGACGAACGGAGCCGGATCGGAATGTTCGTCTGCTCGGGGAACACCTTTGTGTCTGCCACCGCCGTGCTCTGCGATGTTGTCAGCGGTCAGTCAGAAGGGAACACCTCGGGTCGAAATGGGGCAAGATCAACATCCCCGGACAGTGGGGTCACATCTGAAGGGCGTGTTGCCCCAAGCATGGATTCGGCGCGGGACTGATGCCTACCGCTTAAACCACCCCCATTATCTGCCCGGATGGCTGCTATTCCGCTCCCGCGTGGATAACATCCAGCTCCAAGGTCCGCGTCAGATCGGGATGGCTGCTTCGCTGTCCCATCGCAGGTAATGTTCGATGGCACGGATTCCTCACAAGAAGAGTGCCGGGATCCCGCGGGATCGAGCTCTTGCAGGTCTCTGCTCCCATTCACAGGACGTTCGAAGCGTCTTCCAGTGCGACCGCGCCTGCACCCGGTCCCTTTTTCTCCGCCTCCTGCTCACGAAGCAGGATTCTCCAGTTCTGCACCGCAGCGATGAGCCAGTCCTGAATCTGTTGACGGCACAGCCGCCGCCAGCGCGGTCGTTTGAACCCGTGGTCGCCCGACGCAGATGTTGGTGGCGAACCAGGCGATGGTCGACCCAACTGGAACTCGGTGGGATGTGTCGCAGGCGCTCCGGACGCGGGGGAAGCCGGTGGATCATAGCAGTCGGTGACTGCCGGACCGGGGACCGGCCGGGATGGCCGGGAGGAGGCCCGGAATGTTCCGACCGCGAAGGAGCACCTGGCGGGTCGTGGCGGCGATGTCCTCTTGTAACGTACTGCCGGTGACCATGGAGATAAGGCCAACGAACGGAGGGGCTTGCGCCATCCACAATCCCTCCACTTCCATTCCGCCCCTGACACTCACAGATGTTCTCGATCAGGGAGCCCAAGACCTGGTTGAACGAGGCCGACAATGCCAGCTTCTGCCGAATTGACAGGCAAACCAAGGCTCGCAACGAGATCCTTCCTCGAGCAGAATGGCAAACCATGAGCGACGTGACTCGCATCCTGGTTCGCCTTCAGGAGGGCGATTCAAGGGCCGCGGATGATGTGCTCAACCTGGTCTACGATGAACTCCGCTCCATGGCCGCGCGCAAGATGGCCGCGGAGGGATCCGGCCACACGCTGCAGCCAACGGCGCTCTTGCACGAAGCCTGGCTCCGACTAGGGGCTGACGCTCAACCCCCATGGCGGAGCCGCGCTCATTTCTTCGGCGCCGCCGCCGAGGCGATGCGTCGAATCCTGGTGGAAAGCGCTCGTCGCAGAAGCCGACTCAAGAGAGGGGGAGACCTCGAATTCCACCCTTTGAACGAAGCCTCCATGGAAGTTTCGGGTGGCGCGCCCACCGAAGAGATCCTCGCAGTGCACGAGGCCTTGGATCAACTTGCGGTAGAAGACCCGGCGGCTGCGGAAGTTGTGAAGCTCCGGTATTTCGCCGGCCTGGCCCTGCCCGAGGTCGCTGACGTCCTGCAGGTGTCGCCTCGGAAGGTTGACCGGTTATGGGCTTACGCCCGCGTACGATTGAAGCAGGCAATCCGCCAGGAACGTTCCTAGATCCTCCCGTCCTGTTGATTGCAGCAGGATGACGCCGGGCGACCCGGCCGATTTCCGCGGGGGGGCTGGCGAGATTACCGCCACCGTGTCGCATGCATGGAAGGACAGCATGGAAAGCGACCCTCGCATGGATGCAAGAGCTCGTGCACGGGAGATCTTCATGGAGGCTCTCGACTTCGTCGATTCCTCAACGCGGGACGGTTACGTGGCATCAGCCTGCGGTCTGGACCGTGACCTGCAGGCACGGGTGGATTCGATGCTCAGCGAGCACTTCGTCGAGGACGGTTTCATGGCCGCGCCGGCCGTAAGGGAGATGAACGGCCTCGTGCCCGACGAGATTCCAGGTACCCGCATCGGCCGGTATCGGATCGAGCGCAAGTTGGGCGAAGGCGGCATGGGGGTGGTTTACCTGGCCGAACAACAGGAACCGGTCCGTCGCCGGGTGGCGTTGAAAATCGTGAAGCTGGGCATGGACACCCGCCAGGTGGTTGCGCGGTTCGAAGCGGAACGCCAGGTGCTGGCCATGATGGACCATCCCGGCATCGCGCGTGTCCTCGACTGCGGTGCCACCGAGACCGGCCGCCCCTACTTCGTCATGGATTGGGTCGATGGACTGCCGATCACCGAGTTCTGTTCCCGATTCCAACTTTCCACCGCGGATCGCATTCGGCTGCTCATCACGGTCTGTCAGGCGGTTCAGAGTGCGCATCAGAAGGGCATCATCCACCGGGATCTGAAACCGTCCAACGTGCTTGTTTCGCGCCACGAAGGAGTGGTTGTCCCCAAAGTCATCGACTTCGGGGTAGCCAAGGCCACTCATCAGAGACTCACCGAAAGGACACTCTTCACCGCGCACAGCGCGTTGATCGGGACCCCGGCGTACATGAGCCCGGAGCAGTCTTTGGCGTCGAACCTCGATATAGATACCCGCACGGATGTTTATTCACTGGGGGTCCTGCTCTACGAACTCCTGACCGGCTCGACGCCATTCCCGGATAAGCACCTCCGCCAAGTGTCGCTGTCCGAGATGCAGCGGATCATCCTTCATGACGAACCTGACCGCCCCAGCACGCGGCAGCGCAAGTCCCTTGGCTCCGGTGGGCGTCCCGCACGATTCTCGTCGGACCTCGACTGGATCGTCATGAAGTGCCTGGAGAAGGACCGCAATCGCCGGTACGAAACGGCAAATGGGCTGGCATTCGATCTCCAGCGATTTCTGGACAACGATCCGGTCCTAGCCCGCCCTCCGAGCCCCGGCTACCGGTTCCAGAAGCTGATACGGCGCCATCGACTGCAGTTTGCCGCCTTTGCCGTCGTTGGACTCGTGCTGACGTTCGCTTCCCTGCTGAGCACCTGGCTGGCTTGGAAAGCCATTCACGCCCAACGCAGCGCGCGCGAGGAGGCCGTCACTGCGAAAGCAGTTCAAGGGTTCCTCCTGGACGAGATCCTCGCGCCGACCAGTCCCTGGGTGCAGTCGAAGCACGATCCATCCAGCCGCATCGTGGTGGAGCGCATCGCGCGCGCGCTGGAGGGAAAGCTCGCCCATCAACCGCGCGTGGAGGCCGAGATCCGCCACGCCCTGGGAAAGGCCATGAACGACGCCTACGAAGACTTTCGCGGTGCCCTCGTACACCACCAAAGGGCGTACGACCTGCGGCGCCGGCACCTTGGTCCCACCCATTCCGACACGCTCGCCGCAGCGGCGGCTCTTGGCCTCGCACTTCATGACGTGGGACGCCATCAAGAAGCCGACCTGCTGTTGGACGAGGCCATCGCCTATGCCAGAGAGCTTGGTCGCACTGTGGAGCGTCTCCGTGGGCTGCCCTCGCTGCTGCCGGGCAACTCGTCGAGGAACGAGCAGGCACGGCAGGTGCCATGCGGCCTCCTGGCTGCCGGCGCCACGACCTGCTCACGACGGATGGCGCTCCGGGGATTCTCGTCGGTTCCCCCCGCGAGCATTCACAAAGTTGGCCCCACTTGGCGCTGAATCACGGATTAGACGGTGGAGGTCCAAGGCAGTCCGCCCAGGTCGCCTCCCTCGCCCGCGGATTCCCCGACAGGCGGGCCACAGTTGAATGAGGAACCCATTCTCCATGAAACCGTACGATTCCAGACCACTGGCACTTTTCGTGCTCTTGTCCAACGCAATGCCGGGAAGCTCGATGGACGTCGCCCCCATGTCCCAAACCACGCCGCGGTCGATGGTCTTCACGAGGGTGACCGATGGTGCCATAGCCACCAATCTCAATCCCTCCTTCAGCGCAGCCTGGGCAGATTACGATAAGGATGGTTTCGTAGACCTCTTCGTGGGGAACAGCTTCGGCAATCGGAATTCTCTCTTCCGTAACAACACCGACGGCACGTTCACGCAGGTGACCAACACGGCTCCGGCGAATCTGGCCTCCGACTCCGCCGGCGCTGCCTGGGGAGACTTGGACAACGACGGTTTTCCGGATCTCTTCGTGGCCAGTTGGTCGGACCCGGCTCAGGACCGCTTGTTCCGGAACGACGGCAAGGGAGGCTTCACCCGGATCACCACCGGGACGATCGTCAATGACAGCGGCCCAGGCCTCGGGGTGGCACTGGTGGACTTCGATAATGACGGCCTCCTGGACGTGTCGGTCGCAAACGCGATGGGCGTGAGCGAGTACCTGCATCGAAATACGGGAAACCTCTCGTTTCAGTCCCTTCGAACCGGGCCATTCGTCACGAGTGGCGGAGCCAGCCACGGCCTGGCTTGGTCGGACGTTGATGGAGATGGAGACCAGGACGTGCTCTTGGGGGACGGGGACGGCAAGAACCTCCTGTTCGTCAACGCCGGTGGTGGTGTGCTGGCTGTACTCCGTGAATCCCCCCTCTCGCGACGGTCCGCGCCGACGCGGGGTGTTGCTTTCGGTGACGTCGACAACGATGGCCGACCGGATGCCGTCACAGCGTCCGGTGATGGGGCCCTGCACCTGTACCGCAACCGTGGCCAGGCTGAGTTTGTCCTGGATCTGGAGAGCGGCCTTTCCGAGACCCCGGGCGAGTTCGCCTCGCCTTCGTTTGCCGACGTCGACAACGACGGCCACCTGGATCTTGTTGTCACGAGCCTTTGGGGAAACCCGAACCGCCTATATCGGAACCTCGGTGACGGCAGGTTCTCGCGGGATCAGGACAGCCTGATCGCTTCCGAGGGTGGCCGGTCCTACGGAGCGGCCTGGGGAGACTATGACAACGACGGCTTCATGGACCTCTTCGTGGCCAATGCATCGCCGGATCCCAACGGAATCGAGAAGAGTCGGAGTTTCCTATACCATAATGACGGCGGCGGCGCCCCCAATCCCCCCGCCTGGGTTAAATTCGTCCTGGTAGGCGGTGTCTCGAACCGATCCGCCATCGGGGCCAAGGTCTTCGTTCTTGCGGACGTCGACGGAACCGGTTCTCCGATCTGGCAGATGCGCGAGATCTCCGGAGGCGACGGCTGGGCGCAGCAATCCGATCCCCGGCCGAACTTCGGACTGGGCAAGGCGCTCAAAGTCGAGCGTGTGAAGA
>ERZ761609.2776-NODE-2776-length-12389-cov-48.942436_pt1 | contig 12389 bp, 12 predicted proteins | sample MGYA00511163_ERZ761609 | MGnify/ENA primary metagenome ERZ761609 (study PRJEB28899, sample SAMN02445070) | bioreactor sludge metagenome | biome: EBPR sludge | place: Australia: Brisbane, Thorneside Wastewater Treatment Plant | collected 2011-12-16 ... | reverse complement strand
GACAGAACTCGAATCTGTGACCTCTACCGTGTCAAGGTAGCGCTCTAACCAACTGAGCTACAGGCCCCCGTTTCAGCGACACTTCGCAGTATACCAACTCCCGGCCCGCCATTCCAGCGATACTGGAAAAAGCATGTCCGACGACCTCCTCCGCGCCTACGAAACCCTCGACCTGCCCCCCGGCGCGACTCTCGACGACGTCAAAACCGCCTACCGCGATCTCGCCAAAGTCTGGCACCCTGATCGCTACCTCCACGAAGCCCCCCGCCTCCAGGAACGCGCCGAACGCATGCTCAAGCAGATCACTGCTGCCTATCAACTCATCCTCGCCGCCGGCGCCGCCCCCGCCTCCCCCGACCCCATCCCCATGGACTTCGGCGAGCTTTGGGGCTACATCGACGAAGCCGGCGCCACCCTCATTCATCCCCAGTTCGAGCTCGCCCGCCCCTTCGTCGACGGCCTCGCCGCCGCCCGCACCCTCGGCAAATGGGGCTTCATCGACCACTCCGGCGACTTCGTCATCACCCCCCTCTACGACGAAGCCTCCGACTTCCGCGAAGGCCTCTCCGCCGTCCTCTGGCGCGGCAAATGGGGCTACATCGATCAGACCGGCGCCTTCGCCATCACCCCCCGCTTCCAGGCCGCCGAACCCTTCCTCAACGGTACCGGCCGCGTCCGCCTCGGCGCTCGCGCCGGCGAAGTCGACCGCGAAGGCCGCCTCTCTTTCGACGCCACCTCCGGCCGCCACATCACGGACTAATCCACCCCCACCACCGCGTGCACCCCCAATCGCTCCACCACAAAAGGTGCCCGCAACATTCGCCCCTCCGGCAGCAATTCCACCCGCCGCGGCGCCCGCCCCGCGAACTTCAGCTTCACCGGACCCACCGCCGGCACGAAATCGATCGCCGCCCACTCCCCGGCCACCTGCATCCCCGTACAGTTCAGCAGGTGCACCAGCAACCGGCCGTTCTTCCGCCGCAGCGCCACCTCCAGCGTCGGCGGCCCCTCCACCTCCACCAGCGGCCGGAACCGCGGCCCAATCAATCGCCGCACAAATTCCCGGATCGCCGGCGCGTGCGTCCCCGCATACACTACCCCCGTCGGGCCCGGCGCCACCACCACCTCCCCTTTGCCCCACACCCGCGCCAGCGCCGCCGCCGCGCCGCCCCGGGATGAATCCAGCCCCTCGAACCGCTCCTCCACCACCTGCCACGACCCCGCCTCCACGTCCAGCCACAAACCCTTGTGATTGCCCAACACCTCCCCCTTGCCCAGATACGCCTCCTGCACCCGCGCCTCGCCCACCACCCGCAAGCCCAGCGTCTTGGCGCACAAAAGCGCGTTCTGCGCCCCCGAAATCACCAGTTTTCCCCCCTTTTCCGCATACTGAAGCAGTTTGTTGACCGTCGCCTCCCCCACCGCCGTCCAGTCCGGCAGCACCACCAGCGGATACTCGTCCAACATCCGGTCCAGCTTCCAGTCCGGCAGCACATCCACCGACCACCCGCACGCAATCACCGCGTCCAGCCAGCCCACCGCCGGACCGTCCGCGCGGCCCCACCCCCCAAACATCTTGTTCGCACTCCGATAGAGCGACTCCCGCGACATCACCACTCCCACCTGCGGCACCGTCTCCGTCTGATGTGAAACCGCCTCCCGCACCCGGCAAAACCGCCCCACTTCGCCCATCACCCCGATGTGCGAATCATCGAAATGACCCGCGCGGCTCGGCTGATAGTACACCTGAAATCCGCCCCCCTGCGCCAGCACCACCCCCGCCTCCTGCTGCAACTGCACCGCCGGCTTGTGCACATGCCCCACCGGATTCGAGTTCGCCTGCTGAAATCCCCACGCCATCAAATCCCACGGCTTGCCCGTCTGCGCCAGATACCGCGCCTCCAGCCGCGCCCGCGATATCGACGCATTCCCCAGATAATCGCCCGACAGAAAATCCACCGGCAGCGTCGGCTCCTCGGGCACAAACGTCGAATACAGCCAGTTCGAAGCCACCTGCAACCGCGGATGCGTCGCGTGCAGTGCATCCACGTAATGTTGGACATACTCGCGGAACCGCTCGCGATGAAATTCGAGCCACTCCTGCCAGCCTTCATCATCGGGCCCCTTCGGCGCCTCCGGGCGCCCCCATGCCTTCATCGCCGCGGGCGAATAATCCGGCTGCACCGACCAGCACTCCCCGTCCACCCACACGCCATCCAGATCATACTTCGTCGCCGCCTCGCGCAACTGCGGAATCATGATCTCGTCCACGTACGGGCCGAATGTCGACGTATTCCGCCCGTCCCGGTTGCCTTCCCGGTCCAGTCGCGCCCATTCCGGACGCCGCCGCACCGCCTCGCTGTCCCACACCCCCGAAAAATGAATATAGAGCGACACCCCCCGCCGCGCCGTCACGTCCCGCCACACCCGCAGCGAGTCCTTCACAATCCCCGGCGCCGAAGGCCCAACTTCGGAAGGCCACCCCAGCCAGCCCGCGTGCCCCTTCGCGTCATATTGCACATAGTCCGGCTTCGCCGCGTCCAGCAACTTCTCGATCATCGCCTCCGTTACGTCCCGGCCCAGTGCCGTGTCCGCCTCCTGCGGATGCAGATCAAAATGCAATCCAAAATAGCTGGACTTGCGCGGGCGGCGCGCCGGCGCCGTCTGTCCGAACAGGGGGAGCGATGCAGTCGCAAAAAATCCGCGGCGGGTGATTCCGGAGGCTGACATACCATTTACAATATAGACTTCCGATGGCGTTTCAACTCACTTCCCGCGAGCAGGATGGCGTCCTCATCCTCGTTCCTTCCGGCCGCCTCATCGCCGGAGAAACTCTCGAGGAGTTCCGCGCGGCTCTCGACGCCGCCTTCACGGCCGGCAGAAGCCGCCTTGTCGTCGATCTCACCCGCGTCAGCTATATCGACTCCAGCGCCCTCGGCTGCCTCGTCGTCACTCACAACCAGGCCACCAAGGCCGGCGGCGCCATGGCCCTCTTCGGCCTCTCCCTGCGGAACCTCGAACTGATGATCCTCACCAAACTCAGTACCGTCTTCCGCCTCCACGAAACCGAAATCGACGCCGTCAACAGCGTCATCCCCGGCCGCCAGTCCAGCCGCTTCGACATCCTCGAATTCGTCCAGCGCCAGCGCCAGGAGAAGCCCACCGGATGAAGATCCTCGTCGTGGGCGCCGTCGCCGCCGGCCTCAGCGCCGCCTCCCGCGCCCGCCGCCTCGACCCCTCGGCCGAAATCACCGTCCTCGAGCGGGGCTCCCGCATCTCCTACGGAGCCTGTGGCCTCCCCTACTTCATCGAAGGCCAGGTCCCCTCCATCGACGACCTCACTGTCTACACCCCCGAATTCTTCCAGAAAGAACGCAATATCCACGTCCGCACCGGCGCCGAAGTCACCGCCCTCCACCCCGCGCGCCGCGAAGCCGTCCTTTCCACCGGCGAACGCATCGGCTACGACCACCTCGTCTGGGCCGCCGGCGCCCGCCCCCGCCGGCGCTTCTCCGATCCCCGCGTCTTCAGCCTCCACACCGACCTCGACGCCCTCCGCCTCCAGTCCTTCATCGAGGACAATCTCCCCAAGACCGCCGCCGTCATCGGCGGTGGCTACATCGGCCTCGAAATGGCCGGCGCCCTCCGCGCCCGCGGCCTCCAGGTCCAACTCCACGACCGCGGCCCCCACCTCCTCCACTGGTCCGAAGACTGGCTCACCCGCCTCCTCACCGAACGCCTCCAACAAAGCCGAGTCCCCATCCACCTGAACAGCCCCGTCGCCGATCCCGCCTCTCTCCCTCACCAACTGATCCTCACCGCCGTCGGCCTCGCCCCCAATGCCGAAATCCCCGCCGCCGCCGGGGCCGGAACCGGCCGCTCCGGCGCACTGCTCGTCAACGAATTCTGCGAAACCTCCCTCCCCGGCGTCTTTGCCGCCGGCGATTGCTGCGAAACCCGCCACGCCGTCACCGGCGCTTCCGTCTGGGTTCCGCTCGGCACCACTGCCAACAAAATGGGCCGCGTCGCCGGAGCCAACGCCGCCGGCCGCCGCGAACGCTTCGCCGGTATCGCCGGCACCACCGTCGTCCGCGTCGCCGGACTCGGCATCGCCACCACCGGCCTCTCTCCCTCCATGGCCGCCCTCGCCGGCTTCGATCACGCCGTCTCCGCCCGGATCACCAAGCGCGAGAAACCCAGGTACTTCCGCGGCCGCCCCGTCACCGTCGAACTCGTCGCCGATCGCCGCACCGGCCGCCTCCTCGGCGGCTGTGTCGCCGGGGACATCGACCCCACCGGCCGCATCAACGTCATCGCCACCGCTCTCCACACCCGCCTCGACGCCGGCCAGTTCGCCCAACTCGATCTCGCCTACGCGCCCCCCTTCGCCACCGTCATGGACCCGCTCCTGGTCGCTGCCCAACAGCTCCTCAAGTTGCTAGACTGAACACTATGGGGAGGGGATACCAACGCACGCTCCAGTCCAAAGACCGCGCGCCTGATCAGCCGCTCTTCACCCTCGCGGGTGAACCCCTTCGCACGCCCGATCTCTGGCGCGACGGCCCCGTCCTGCTCGCCTTCTACAAAGCCAGTTGCCCCACTTGCCAGCTCACTCTCCCCTTTCTTGATCGACTCCGCGCCGGCGGCGCCCGCGTCTTCGCCATCGCCCAGGACAATCCCTCCACCGCCCGCGCGTTCAATTCCGAATTTGATATGCCGGACATGCCCACTCTCATCGATCCCGCCGCCGCCGGCTACCCCGCCAGCGACGCCTTCGGTCTCACGCATGTCCCCTCGATGTTCCTCGTTCAGCCCGATGGCGTTATCTCCTGGGACTCCGTCGGCTTTGTCCGCATCGACCTCGAGGACCTCAGCCGCCGCCTCGACATCCCCATTTTTCACAACGGAGACATCGTTCCCGCCGCCAAAGCCGGTTGAGGGTCCAGAAATTAGGGGCTCCCGGAGGGAGTCCGCCCCGGCAAGGAATCTCCAGCACTTCTGCTTCATCTAAAGAAAGAAATTATGGCCAAGATCAACGAAATCCTGTCCGGCGCCGCCGCCATCGCCAAAGGCATGGGCATCACCTTCAAGGAAATGCTCAACCCCGTCATCACCGAGGACTACCCCGACGGCCCCCCCCACTTCCAGGAACGCTACCGCGGCCTCCACGAACTCCAGCGCGACGAAAACGGCCTCGAAAAGTGCGTCGCCTGCTTCCTCTGCTCCGCCGCCTGCCCCGTCAACTGCATCTACATCGAAGCCGACGACAACACCGAACAGGAACGCATCAGCGGCGGCGAACGCTACGCCAGCGTCTATAACATCGACTACAGCCGCTGCATCTTCTGCGGCTACTGCGTCGAAGCCTGTCCCACCGACGCCATCACCCACGGCCACGGCTTTGAACTCGCCAGCTACAATACCTCCACCCTGATCTACCGGAAGGAGCAGTTGCTCGTCCAACTCCCCTCCGGGACCACCGGCAAACTCAAGGCCGAAACCCCCGTCCCCGCCGTCAGCGGCCACTAAATCTGCACTACCGGCGCTGCTGGAAGAACTCCTCCAGCAGCGCCACGCAATCCGCCGCCAGAATCCCCTCGCACACCTCCACCCGGTGGTTCAGTAACTCCGAATCCGCCAGCCTGAACTTGCTCCGGACGCCCCCGAACCGCAAATCCCGCCCGCCGAACACCAGCCTCGCGATCCTTGCATGGACTATCGCCCCCGCGCACATCACGCAAGGCTCCAGCGTCACGTACAAAGTCGCCCCGTTCAGCCTGTAGTTGCCCGCCGCCGCGCACGCCGCGCGCAGCGCCACCATCTCGGCGTGCGCCGTCGGATCGTGTTCCGCCACCGGACGGTTGTATCCTTCACCCAGCAACCGCCCCTCCCCGTCCACCACCACAGCCCCCACCGGCACCTCCCCCGCGGCCTCCGCCGCAGAGGCCAACCGCAGCGCTTCCCGCATCCACCGTTCATCCTCCCGACGGCGGCGTTCATCCCCCTCCAGCGGCCTTTCGTCGTTTTGTTTCAAATATGACTCTCCGGTTGGTCCTAGAATAGGAAAGATCCGATGCGCTTCCTGCCCCTTATTCTAAAGAACAGTCTGCGCAACCGGCGGCGCAGCTTTTTGACCATCTCCAGCCTCGCCATCTCGCTCTGCCTGCTCGGCGTCCTGATGGCCCTCTATTATGCCCTGTTCTTCAGCCCGCCCAAGGCCGACCAGGCCCTCCGCCTGATCACCCGCCACAAAGTCTCGCTCACCATGGTCATGCCGCTGCATTACCGCGACAAGATTCGCAATGTCCCCGGCGTCCGCGAAATCGTCACCTGGCAGTGGTTCGGCGGTCTCTACAAGAACGAACAGCGCGAACAGAAGTTCTTCTTCCCGCGTTTTGGCGTCGAAGCCAGCAGGATGTTCGACGTTTACCGCAATTTCGTCATCCCCGAAGACCAGAAACAGGCATTTATCAGCGACCGCCGTGCCTGCATCGTCTCCCGCGCCACCGCCGAAGCCCAGGGCTTCAAGATCGGCGATCGCGTCTACATCAAGGGCAATATCTTCCCCATCGACCTCGACCTGACCGTCAAGGGCATCTACGACATGGACGACGGCAACGAAGGCCTCTGGTTCCACATGGAGCAGATCGAAGAGGGCCTGAAACGCCTCGGATCCAACCGCAGTTTCGCCGGCACCTTCACCATCCTCGCCAACAGCGCCGAGGATGTCCCGCGCATTCAGCGCGCCGTCGATGAAATGTTCGCCAATTCCGACGCCCCCACCCGCACCGAAACCGAACAGGCTTTCGCCCTCTCTTTCCTCGCCTTTCTCGGCAATCTCAAGCTCATTCTGATGTCCATCTGCGCCGCCGTCACCTTCACCATCCTCCTCGTCGCCGCCAATACCGTCGCCATGAGCGTCCGCGAACGCGTCCGCGAAGTCGGCGTCCTCAAAACCCTCGGCTTCACCCAACAGAAGATCCTCGGACTCCTGCTCGGCGAAGCGCTGGCCATCTCGCTGATCGGCGGCGCTCTCGGCCTCGTGATGGCCCAGGGTCTCTGCCGCGTGCTCGCCGTCGGCATGGCCACCTTCATGCCGCCCGACCAGTTGACCATCCGCCTGCCCGTTTTCCTGGCCCTGCTCGGCATCTCCCTGCTCATCGGCATCGCCAGTTCCGCCGTGCCCGCCTGGAATGCCTCGCGCACCCCGATTCTCGACGCCCTTCGTGTGACGGACTGACACCATGGCTATCCCTCTCAGCTATAACCTCCGCAATCTGGCCGTCCGCCGGACCACCACCGTCATGACCTCCCTCGGCATCGGCCTGACCGTCGCCGTCCTCGTCTCCGTCCTCTCCCTCGTCGAAGGCCTCAGTTCCGCCTTCCAGTCCTCCGGCCACCCCCGCCATGTCCTCGTCATGCGCAAAGGCGGCGGTTCCGAACTGACCTCCATCATCCAGCGCTCCCAGTTCCTCGAAGCCATCAAGTTCCGCCCGACCGTCGAACGCAACGCCCAGGGCGAACCGCTTGCCTCCCCGGAACTCGTCCAGACCGTCAACCTCCCCAGCAAGGAGGCCCCCGACGGCATGAACCTGACCGTCCGCGGATTGATGCCCATCGGCCGTGAAATGCGCGAAGAGACCCGCCTCGCCGATGGCCGCTGGTATGCCGACGGCCGCCGCGAAGCCGTCGTCGGATCCTCGGTCGCCGCCCGCTACCCCGATGCCAAAATGGGCGGAAAGTTCAAGTTTGGCCGAGGCGAATGGGTGGTTGTCGGTGTCTTCCACAGCGATTACCCCGCGCGGAACTCCGAAATCTGGCTCGATGCCAACCAGATGGCCGCCGATTTCGGCCGCTTCGAGGCCTTTTCGAGCGTTCTCGTGCGCACCCGCGATGAAGTCGCTGCCCAGGCGCTCATCAATGAACTTGAAACGGACCAGCGCCTCCAGATCGAGGCCCTCCCCGAGCGCGCGTACTTCGAGAAACAGACCTCTTCGGGCGACGTGATCAAGTATTTGGGCACTTTTGTCGCCATTATCATGGCCATTGGCTCCTGTTTTGCCGCCATGAACACCATGTACGCCGCCGTCGCCCGCCGCGCCCGCGAGATCGGCACACTGCGCGTCCTCGGCTTCTCCCGGCGCAGCATTCTGGTCAGTTTCTTCCTCGAATCGCTGTTTCTTTCGCTTCTTGGAGGCGTTGTGGGCGTGATTCTGGTGCTGCCGCTCAATGGATTGACCACCGGCGTGGGTTCGTTCGTCACATTTACCGAAGTCGCCTTCTCGCTCCGGATGTCGCCCGGCGTGATCGGCGCCGGCCTCGGTTTCGCCCTTCTCATCGGGGCCTTCGGCGGCCTCTTCCCGGCCAGCAATGCCGCCCGGAAACAGATCCTGACGGCCCTTCGCCAAATCTGATCAACAACATGGAAGCCGATCTCAAAAGCCTCAAAATCGACCGCAAACCCCTGCGCCACGACGAACCCGCCCCCTGGGCCCGCCGGATTATCCTCGGCGGCATCGCCCTGTTCGTTCTTCTCGGCGCCGGCGCGATGTGGTACAAGTCCGCCAACGCCGCCATTGCCGTCACCACCGTCCGTCTGACCGCCGAAGTCCCCGCCGCGGGCGCCCCCGCAGGCGACACCGTCCTGAACGCCACCGGCTATGTCGTCGCCGCCCACAAGATCCAGGTGGCCTCGAAAGTGGTCGGAAAAGTGGCATTTATTGGCGTGGAAAAGGGTGATCGCGTGCGTGAAGGCGACGTTCTCGTCCGCCTCGAGGACGATGAATACCGGGCCCAGTTGCAGCAGGCCCGGGGCCAACTCCAGAGCCTTCAGGCCCGCCTCGCCGAACTCGAAGCCGGCTCCCGCCCCGAGGAGATCGCCGTCGCCCAGGCCAACCTCGAACAGGCGAAGGCCGAACTGGAAAACGCCCGAATAAATCTGGAACGAACCCAGAAACTCGTTCAGGAACAAGTATTTGCCCAACAGACCCTCGACGATGCCCGCGCCCTCCACCGCGCTCGCGAAGCGCGTGTCCGCTCCCTCGAACGGACCTTCGAACTCGTCCGGATCGGCCCCCGCCGAGAGGTGATCGACGCCGTCAAGGGCCAGATCGAGCAGTTCCGGGGCGCCGTCGCCTTCGCCGAAACCCAACTCGCCAACACCATCATCCGCGCTCCCGTCACCGGCACCATCCTCGAACGGATCGTTGAACGCGGCGAATTCGTCACCACCGGCTTTGTCGGCGACCGGGGCGCGAAGGGCTTCGTGGTCTCGCTCGCCGACCTGAACGACCTCGAAGTGGAACTCGACGTCTCCCAGTCGGACTTCAACAAGCTCTCCGGATTGGGGCAGAAGGCCCAGATCACCGTGGACGCCTACCCGGACCGGCGATGGAATGGCGAAATCTACCAGATCGCGCCGGAAGCCGACCGCCAGAAGGCGACAGTCCAGGTGAAGGTGAAAGTGGCCAATCCGGACGAGTTTCTGCGCCCCGAAATGAACGCCACGGTCGCCTTTCTGAGCGAGGCCAAACCCGCCGCCGCGGGCCAACCCGCCGCCGCCCCCGCTCTCTACATCCCCGCCGGCGCCATCCGCGACGGGAAAGTGTTCGTTGTCCTGAACGGCCGCGCTGTCGCCCGCCCTGTTCGCACCGGCCCCTCTTCCACTCGCGGCCTGCGCGTCGAGGATGGACTTTTTGGCGGCGAGGATCTGATCCTCGATCCTCCCGCCGGACTCACTGACGGCGCCCGCGTGGCGCCCCAACCCCGCTGAATCCCCATGACCCAGGAACCCATCATTCGCACCCGCGACCTCAACAAGAAGTTCGTCCGCGACGAATTCGAGGTGGACGCCCTCATTAACGCCAATCTGGACGTCCATCGCGGCGAATTCATCGCTTTGATGGGCCCTTCGGGCTCCGGAAAGTCCACTTTGCTGCACCTGGTGGCCGCGATGGACCGCCCGACTTCGGGTTCCATCGAGGTTCTGGGGCAGAACATCGCCACTTTGTCCGAATCGGCCATTGCCCGCTGGCGGAACCACCACATCGGCTTCGTCTTCCAGAACTTCAACCTGATTCCGGTGCTGACCGCGCACGAAAACGTCGAACTTCCGCTCAAATTGACCCATTTGAAGAAGGGTGAACGCCACCAGCACGCCTTGACCGCCCTGAAACTGGTCGGCCTCGAGGACCGGACAGGCCACTACCCCCGCCAACTTTCGGGCGGCCAGGAACAGCGCGTCGCCATCGCCCGGGCGATCGTCACCGACCCCGATCTCCTGCTCTGCGACGAACCGACGGGCAATCTCGATGCCCGCTCCGCCCAGGAAGTGCTGACGCTGCTGGCCCGCCTGAACAAGGAACACGGCAAAACCGTCGTCATGGTGACCCACGACCCCCACGCCGCCCATTTCGCCTCGAAGATCCGCTATCTCGAGAAGGGTGAACTGTTGCCCGAAGGCGAAGTGCCGGAGGAGTGGCGCTCGGCCCCCACGGCGTCGGACAATGAGACCTGATGTCCTCCGCGCGCCTCGCCATTCTGTACGAACATCCCGAGTGGTTCCGCCCTTTGTTCGCCGCGCTTCGCGGCCGGGCGCTGGATTACGAGGAGTGGCGGGCCGAGTCGCTGGTTCTCGATGATTCGCGCCGGCGCTATCCTGACCTCGTTTTGAACAGAATGAGCCCGTCGGCGGCTTGGCGCGGCCACGGTTGCGCGCAGTTTGCCGTCGCGGAGTCCCTTTCGCTGCTCGAATCGCGCGGGGTGGATGTTCTGAATGGCTCGGCCGCGTACTCGGTCGAAGTCTCGAAACTGCGCCAGGCGGCGGTCTTCCGGAAGGCGGGGGTCCGGCATCCCGCCACGATCGCGGTGAACCGCCGCGAACTGCTGCCCGAAGCGGCGCGTTCGCTCGGCTATCCGCTCTTCGTGAAGCCGAACTGCGGAGGCGCGGGTCACGGGGTGCATCGTTTCGACGATGAAAGCGCGCTTTTGGCCACTTTAGGCGCGATTGAACCGTCGATTGACGGTCTTTTTCTGCTTCAGACGGCCGCTCCCTCGGGGGATTTGCTTCGGATCGAGTTCCTCGGCTCCGAGATTCTCTACGCCGTCCGGATCGACCGGGACGCGGAGCAGTTCGCGCTCTGTCCGGCCGACGCCTGTGGCGGCGGTGTCCGGTTCACGCCCGTCCAACTGCCGGTGGCGCTGGAGCGGGAAGCGCTCGCGATTGCGCGGGCGGCCCGCCTGGATCTGGGCGGAGTCGAGTGTTTTCTGGACCCGCGATCCGGGGATGCCGTCTTCTATGACATCAACGCGCTCTCGAATTTCGTGGCGAACGCCCGCGAACTGCTGGGCTTCTGCCCGACAAGCCGGCTGGTGGACTTCGTGGTCCGGCGTCTGAATTCGGCTCCGTTGTCGCGTTTTTGATCAGCGGGGCCGCGTTTCGGACTGCGTTTTGAGCCAGTCGACGGCCTTCTTCACCGTGGCGGGGGGAAAGCGGTGGAAATCGGCCGGGGATTCGAGGGTCAAGTGGCGCTGTCCGGCAACGGCCTGACGGACATTGGCGATGGGGGCATAGCGATCGTGGGTGGGCGCAATCAAAAAGACCGGTTTTGGGGCGGCGATTGCGAGGATTTCGTCAAAATCGATGGGCACTTCGGCGGGCCGGTCCGCCCAATCACCGAGACGGGGGAGCAGACCGTGGAGGTGGGAGTACATCCGGACCCCCTCGGTTCCGAGTTCAGGCCGGTCGAGGCGGAGGGGGGTGAACCCGCCGAGCATGGCGACGGCGGCGACGCGGGGTTCGCGGGCGGCGGTGACGAGGGCGACGGTGGCGCCGAGGGACGATCCGGCGAGATAGAGGCGGTTGGGGTCGATGGCATCGAGGGCGGCGAGGGCAGAGAGGGCGGCGCGGGTGTCGGCGACCATTTTGCCGAGGAGGGACCAGCGGGGGTAGCGCTCATAGAACCGGTGTTGCGAGTGAATGCGGGTGCCGAAGCCGATCTGGTCGAAAGCGAGGACGGCGAAGCCGGCATTGAGGAACTGCTGGATCATCGGACGGCCATATCGGGAATAGCCGGTGGCGTGGGAGTAGCCGTGGAGCCAGACGACGGCGGGGCGGCGGGCGGAAGAGGGTGAAGCGGGGAGATAGAGGTCGGCTTTGAGGTCGTCGCCGAAGGAGAGCGGGGCGTGGGTGGCGTTCTGGAAGTTGAGCGGGCGGTTATAGAGGAGTTCGAGGGGGCCGGCGGAGGTCCGGACGGTCTTCGGGATTTCGGTGGCGTTGGGGAAGGAGATGCCGGCGGGTTCCTCGCCGAGAGCCCATTCAAGGCGCCGGGCGGCGGGGCGATCGGAAGAGCACACGTCTGAACTCCAGTCACTGACCAATCTCGTATGCC
>ERZ761609.2775-NODE-2775-length-12392-cov-7.697333_pt1 | contig 12392 bp, 14 predicted proteins | sample MGYA00511163_ERZ761609 | MGnify/ENA primary metagenome ERZ761609 (study PRJEB28899, sample SAMN02445070) | bioreactor sludge metagenome | biome: EBPR sludge | place: Australia: Brisbane, Thorneside Wastewater Treatment Plant | collected 2011-12-16 ... | reverse complement strand
AGGGCATGTCCAGCAGGCCGGGCACCCCATAGGTGTTCAGTCCGGGAGCAGGGGCCATCTCGGCAAAAGCCGCATGATGCGCGCCAAGGGCGATCAAGGACGTGGCGACAAGAAGCCGGGCTTTCCGGGCGGCCAGAATGGTCATGCGTAAAGAGCCTTGCAAACCTAGGGAACTTGCCGCCACTCTATGTGAAAGCGGCAGGATCAACAATCGTGCATAAGGGGTTTCAGCAGATCATTGCGCAGCCATGGCCCGCGCGGGCAGCAGATCATTGCGCAACCACGGCCTCGCGGGCAGCAGATCATTGCGCAGCGGTGGCATGGGCCGGGGCCTGATAGCCCCGCACCCAGGCGATGATCACCTGCCGCGCGGCGTCTTCATCGCCCGTGGCAATGGCCGAGCGCAGCGCGCGCAGCGCCGAGGCCAGCTCCAGCTCCGACAGGCTTTCTTCATGCGCGCGCAGGATCTTGCTGTGCTGGGTGGTCAATTGCCCCTCGCCGATCAGCAATTCTTCGTGCAGCTTCTCGCCGGGGCGCAGACCCGTCACCACGATCTCGATATCGCCATCCGGGTGTGCCTCGTCGCGCACCGAATAGCCCGCCGTCTGGATCATTTGCACCGCGACATCGCGGATGCGCACCGGTTTGCCCATATCCAGCACGAACACATCCCCGCCGCGCGACGTTTCACGATCCGCGAAAGAGCCGGCCAGCAGAACCAGTTGCGCGGCTTCGGAAATGGTCATGAAATAACGGGTCACGTCTTCATGGGTCAGAGTGACCGGGCCGCCTTTGGCGATCTGTTCCTTGAACAGCGGAATGACCGAACCGGAAGACCCCAGCACATTGCCAAAGCGCACCATGGAAAACAGCGTCTTGCCCGAACGCTTGGCCATATCCTGAATGACCAGTTCGGCCAGCCGCTTGGAGGCCCCCATGACATTGGTGGGCCGCACCGCCTTGTCGGATGACACCAGAATGAACCGCCCCACCCCGGCCTCATGCGCCGCATCGGCCATGGTGCGGGTGCCCAGCACATTGTTGGCCAGCCCGGCCAGCGGGTTCATCTCGACCAGCGGCACATGTTTGTAGGCCGCCGCGTGGAACACCACGTTCACGGAATATTTCTGCAAGACAATCCGCGTGAGCCGTGAATCGGTCACCGAACCCAGCACCGGGATGATTTCCACCCCTGCACGCTCGGCTTCCTCTTTCAGGTCGCGGTCCACATTATACAGCGCAACCTCGCTGACTTCATACAGCACCAGCCGTTCCGGCCGGTAATGCAGGATCTGGCGGCAGAGTTCCGACCCGATCGAGCCGCCCGCCCCCGAGACCAGCACCGACTGGCCGCGATAGACATCCTCCGCGCGGGCCAGGCTTTGATCCACCGGATCCCGGCCCAGAAAATGCCCCGGTGCCACCGGCGACAGGTTGTCGATCAGCTCCTCCTCGCCCACCAATTGCGAGAAGGAGGGCAGCGATTGCACTTTGAGCCCCATGTCGCGCAGCTTGCGGGTCAGTTGCGCAATCTTGGGGCGAGACACCGAGGGCATGGCCAGAATGATGCGGTCAATGTCGAATTGCGCGACCAGCATTTCCAGATCGGCGGGCGGCAACACGCGCAGCCCCGCCACCATGGTCGATTGCAGCGCGGTGTTGTCATCGACAAAGGCCACCGGCACGATTCGTTCATGCGAGCGCAGCGCGGCCGCCAATTGCACGCCGGTGGTGCTGGCCCCGTAAATCACCACGCGATGCTTGGGCTGGCCCTGCCGCAGCACCCAAAGCAGCATGTTGAGCATGGCAATCCGCACCGAGGCGGAGGCGAGAAACAGCATCAAGCCGTAAATGACGATCCCCGCCACCGGAAAGCCGGTCGTGGTCAGCTCCAGCGCCAAAGCGGTGAACAGCGTCATGATGGCGGCATAAATGCCGGTGCGCATCATGGCGGAGGTTTCATAGGATTTGAGCTGGATGCGCGGCAGGCCCAGACGCACCGCCACAATCCCCCCGACAATCCCGATCATCGGCAGGATATAGGAAAGCTGCGGCATCTGGCGCAGCATCGCGCCACCATTGCGCATCAGCAACACCGACAGCACCAGCACCAGCGGTGGCAGCAGAATATCCAAAGCCAGGAGGATCAACTGCTTGTTGCGACGGGTCAGATTTGATTGCAGCGCAAAGAGTGCAGAACGAATATGCTTCATTGCTTTCCTGAATGGCCGAGGCGCAAACTGCCCTGATCCTGTATCCTGGGGTCTGATGCAGGCCCCGAAATTCACTCGACCTTTGCCGCAATGGTTTACATCCGGAAGAGCCTTTTGAAAAGCACCCGCCCCGCCGTATCGGCGATAAGCCGCAGATCGAAGCAAATATTCTGGTGCTTGTTGTAAATCAGATCCATTTTTGCCTTCCGCGGCACACAGCGGCGGCTGTAAACGGCATCCGTTTCGGCGGCATCACGGCAGCGCGCCAGCATGCGCTCCTCATACGCGTGAAAATGCAGCGAGGCGAGGCCGGTGATGCCGGGGCGGCTTTTCAACACTTCGGCATACAACGCCGGAAAGCGCTCCACATACAAACGCAAGGGCGGGCGCGGACCGACAAAGCTCATGTCGCCCTTCAGGACGTTCCACAATTGCGGAATCTCATCCAGCCGGGCGCGGCGCAGAATGCGACCGATCCGGGTCACCCGGTCAGTCTTGTCGCCCCCCGAAACCCCGGAATCCGCCGCCACCACGCGCATCGTGCGCAACTTCCACAGCCGGAAGGGTTGCCCCGGCGCACGCATCCGTTCGGCCACATAGAACAGCGGCCGCCCCTCCACGACCAGCAGCACCACCAGCAAGACCGCAAAGGGCAAGGCGAGAAGCGCACTCAACAGCAGCGCCAGAGCCAGATCGAACAGCCGTTTCGACAATGTCATGCCCGCAAACCCCTTCCGACAAAGCCTTGCCGATCGCTACATTTGGACGTTGAACCCATATCGCTGCCCAAGTATCTTGCACAGGCTGTATTCGTCCACCCTGCCAGGCGGACACCCGACCCGGAGTTGAGAATGATCCAGACAACCGGCAAGCTTTTGCTGCTGACGGTGGGCATGACGGTGCTGTCCGCCTGTGCGGATGCGCCAGGCGGTGCCCCCCGCGCGGATCAGATCCTCAAAGGGGCCGATGCCGAAGACGCGACCTTCGCCGTCTATCCTGTGACCCGCGCCACCCTGCCCGCCCTCAAGGCCTGGCCCAAGAAGCCGGGCCCCGGTGTTTCAGGCTGGCTGGAGCGGGTGCGCGGCCCGGCCTCGCAGACCATCGAGGCGGGCGACATGCTGGACCTGTCGATCTGGGACAATGGCGAAAGCTCGCTGCTCACCCAGAACGGGCAGAAGGTGGTGGAGCTGAAAGGCATCCGCGTATCCGGCGAGGGGGAGGTGTTCCTTCCCTATGTGGATCGCGTCTATGTCGCCAACATGACGCCCGACCGTGCCCGCGCCACGGTGCAGGAGAAATTCGCCGCCATCATCCCCTCGGCCCAGGTGCAAATCCGGCACGAGCCGGGCCGGCAAAGCTCGGTCGATCTGGTCAGCGGCGTCGCCAATCCCGGCAATATCGTGATGCCGGACCGCGATTTTACCGTGCTGAGCCTGATCGCCCATGGCGGTGGCATCTCGAAAGACCTGAAAAACCCGCAGGTGCGGCTGATGCGCGCTGGCAAACTCTATGGCATCTCGGCGGAACGCCTGCTGAAAAACCCCAAGCTCGACACCACCTTGCGCGGCGGCGACAAGGTGTATCTCGAGGATGACGAGCGCTATTTCCTGACGCTGGGAGCCACCAAGACCGAGGCGCAGATCCCCTTCCCGCAAGAGAAGGTCTCGGCTCTGGATGCGGCCTCGCTGGCGGGCGGCCTGAATGATGCGCGCGCCAATCCCAAGGGCGTGCTGGTGCTGCGCGACTATGACGCAAAGCATGTGCGCACCGATGGCAGCGGCCCGTCGAAAGACCGCATGATCTTTGCCATCGACCTGACCACCGCCGACGGGCTGTTCAGCGCGGGCGAGTTCATGATTGAAGACCGGGATCTGGTCATGGTCACCGAAAGCTCGGTGATGAACACCAATTCCACCATCAAGCTGGTTTACGACCTGATGGGCGTTGGCACCCGGCTGAATAACCTGAGCAACTGAGACACGCGGGGCCAAGACGCGGGGGGCTAACGGGGGCAGCATCGCCCTCTGCCCCCGTGCTGAGCGGTCAGTCATCGCCCTCCAGCTTGCTGCGCATCTCGCGCAGCACCGGCAGCACAGAACGCACGCGGTCGGCCCCCAGAGCCTGCACCACCTCGGCAATCAACGGGGCGACCGCCTGCACCGCCGCATCACGCGCGGCGCGCCCCGCCGGGCTGATCGCCACGCATTTGCGCCGCGCATCATCCCAATCGGGCCGAATATGCACATGGCCCGCCCATTCCAGCTTGGCCAGAGTATTGGTCATCGCGCCGCGCGTGACGTGAAAGCTGCGCGCCAGTTGCGCAGGCGTGCGTTCTTCGTTGATGCGCGCCAGATGGTTCAGCACACCGAAATGCGACAGTTCCATCCCCTTGGGCAGCACCTTGGAAATGCGGTTGCGGGCCAGTTGATCGGTGGCGAACAGCTCTCCGAACAGGGCAATCGCCAGATCATCGGTCTTTTCCACCATCACGGCCCCTCGAAAGCATGGTCATGCGTCAGCGAGGGCACCCGAGCCCTTGCGCGGATCACCTCGGCCAGATCCAAATCGACAAAGGTCACTCCGGGATCGGTGCCCGCATCCACCAGCACCTCGCCCCAAGGGGCCACGGCGAGGCTGTGACCATGGGTCAGGCGCCCCTTGCCATGCGCCTCGGCGTGAAAGCCGGTCTGCGCCGGGGCCAGCACGAAACAGCCGGTCTCGATGGCGCGGGCACGCAGCAGGGTTTCCCAATGCGCCGCGCCGGTGAGATGGTTGAAGGCGGCAGGCACCGTCAACACCTGCGCCCCGCCCTGCGCCAACCGGCGAAACAGATGCGGAAAGCGCAGGTCATAACACACCGCCATGCCGATCTTTGCCCAAGGCGTTTCGGCCAGCACCGCCCGGCTGCCGGGCCGATAGGCGACGCTTTCACGATACACTTCGGTTTCAGACACGTTCACATCGAACATGTGAATCTTGTCGTAGCGCGCGACAATCGCCCCATCGGGGCCGATCAGGAACGAGCGATTGGCAAAGCGCCCATCCGCATCACCCGTCATCACCCCCAGCGAGCCGATCAGCAGCCAGATGCCCAGACCTGCTGCCTCGGCCCGCAGCGCCGCCAGCGTGAGGTCTTCGTCCTCAGGGCGCAACGTGGCGCGCTGATGCTCACGGCTGGAGGACAGCAGGCTGGTGCATTCCGGCGTCAGCACGAATTGCGCGCCACCCTGCGCCGCAGCCCGGATGAAGGCCAGGGTTTCCGGCAGATTGGCCACCGGATCATCGGTCACATTGAGCTGGATCAGCGCGCAGCGCATGGCTCAGGCCAGCATCGGATCAAGCGCGCCTTCGGCATCCAGCGCATGCAGATCATCCGAGCCGCCGACATGCTGCCCGCCGATGAAGATCTGCGGCACCGTGCGCCGCCCCCCGGCCCGTGCGGTCATCGCCACCCGCAAATCCGGGTCACGGCTCACGTCGATCTCGGTAAAGGCCGCGCCTTTTTTCGTCAGCAGCCGCTTGGCGGCCAGACAATAAGGACAGGTCGGAGTGGTATAGATTTCAACGGTTTTCATCGCGCGCTCCCATGGATCAACGGGTTTGTGCGCAACTATAAGGATTTAGCCCTCTTTCGCAACGCGGCACATGACCACCACGTCAACCCGCGCGGCACCTGCTGCCAGCAGGGTATCGGCACAGGCCCCCAGCGTCGCGCCCGAGGTCATGACATCATCCACCAGCAAAACCGGGCGGCCATGCACCATCCAGTCGCGCTTGGGATTGATGCGGAACGCCTCCTCGACATTCAGAAACCGCGCCTCCCGATCACGGCCTTCCTGGCTGCGGGTGTTGCGGCGACGGATCAGCAGGTCGGGGCAATGAGGCAAGCCCGCCAGCTTGCCCAACGCAGCCCCGAGCAGAGCCGACTGGTTATAGCGCCGCCGCACCAGCCGCATCCAGTGCAGCGGCACCGGTGCAATCAGCGTGTCAGCCTGCAACAATCCCTCGGCCGCGCGTTTCAACCAGGCAGCCGCGGGTCGCGCCAGATCCAGCCTGTCGCCATGTTTCAGCGCCATCACCATGCGGCGCGCATTGTCCTTATAGAGCAGCGCCGCCCGCCCGCGCCCCCAAGGTCGCGCGATTTGCAGGCAATCGTCGCATTGCACCGCCTCACCGGTTTCGCTGCCGGGCAAAGGCGTGCCGCAGCAATCGCAGACCAACCCGGTGATGAAGGGCGTCTCGCGCCAGCAGTGCGGGCATAGCCCGAAATCGCTGGTCACCAAAGCATCACAAGACAGGCATTGCGGCGGGTAAACCAACTGCACTGCGGCTTGCAATCTCATGCGACCCTCCTATGGTCTCGGCCATCAAGGAGACATGATGCCCCCCCCGCCGCTGACAGACCGCCACGCCCTGATCCGCAACCGCCGCCGCGCCCAGCGCGACGCGCTGTTCCTGCATGAGGAGGCCGTCCTTGAGGTTCAGGAAAGACTCATGGCGGTTAACAGAGCGTTTACAAAACCTGCCATCATCACACCTTTCCCTGAAATCTGGGAAAATATCCTGCCCGGAGCCAAAATCATCGCCGATGATGAGGTGCTGGACCTGCGCCCCGAAGCCCATGATCTGGTGATTCACGCCATGGCGCTGCACTGGGCCAATGATCCGGTGGGGCAATTGGTGCAATGCAGACGCGCGCTGATCCCCGACGGGCTGATGCTGGCCTTCACACTGGGCGGGCAAACCCTGCATGAACTGCGCACCTGTCTGGCCGAGGCCGAGGTGGCGGTGACTGGCGGCCTGTCGCCGCGCATCCTGCCAATGGGCGAAATCCGCGATCTGGGCGGGCTGGTGCAGCGTGCAGGGCTCAATCTGCCGGTGGCCGATGGTTTCACCCGCCGCGCCAGCTATCGCGACGCCTTTCACCTCATGGCTGATCTGCGCGCCATGGGCGAAGCCAATGCCCTGACCGAACGCCCGCGCCGACCGACCCGCCGCGCCGTGCTGATCGAGGCCGCGCGGCGCTATGCGAAGACCTTCTCTGAGGGAGAGCGCATCTGCGCGACCTTCGAGGTGATCTGCCTCACCGGTTGGGCACCGCATGACAGCCAGCAAAAACCGCTGCGCCCCGGCTCTGCCATCGCCCGACTGGAGGATGCGCTCAAGGCTGCGACGAAAGGCGATGGTTGACCCGGCCCATATGGCCGCTATGTCTGGCCCTTGATGTCGCCGAGAATACCAAGGAGAGACCCATGCTCGATGCCCTGCGCGATGCGGTGAAATCGGTGATTCGCCCTGGTGAGGGCCGCCTGAGCCACGCACCTGCCGATCACCCGCCGGTAAAGGGGGCCAAGGTCGGCATTCTGCTGGCCAATCTGGGCACGCCAGACGCGACCGATTACTGGTCAATGCGACGCTATCTGAACGAATTTCTGTCAGATCGCCGCGTCATCGACTATCCGGCCTGGAAATGGCAACCCTTGCTGCAACTCATCATCCTGACCAAGCGGCCGTTCACCAGCGGTGCCAATTACAAGCTGATCTGGGATCAGGAGCGCAATGAAAGCCCGCTGATGACGATCACCCGCGATCAGACGCAGGCGGTGGCGGCGGTGCTGAAAGCCGAATATGGCGAGCAGATCATGGTCGATTTCTGCATGCGCTATGGCAACCCCTCTACCCTGTCGAAGGTGCAGGCGATGGTCGAGGCGGGGTGCGAGAAAATCCTGTTCTGCCCGCTTTACCCCCAATATGCCGGGGCCACCACAGCGACGGCAAATGACCAGTTCTTCCGCGCGCTGATGCAGCAAGGCCGCCAGCCCGCAAGCCGCACCCTGCCGGAATATTTCGATCATCCGGCCTATATCGAGGCTTTGGCGCAATCGGTGGAGCGGGCTTATGCCGCGCTGGACCACCGGCCTGATGTGCTGGTGGCCAGCTATCACGGCATGCCGAAGCGGTATCTGATGGAAGGTGACCCCTATCACTGCCAATGCCAGAAAACCTCGCGCCTGCTGCGCGAACGGCTGGGCTGGGAGAAAGGCGAGATCATCACCACATTCCAATCGGTCTTTGGCCGCGAGGAATGGCTGCGCCCCTATACGGTGGAGCATGTGGCCGAACTGGCCAAGCAAGGGAAAAAGCGGATCGCCGTGATCGCCCCCGCCTTCAGCGCCGATTGCATCGAGACGCTGGAGGAGATCAAGGGCGAGATCTGCGAGAGCTTTGAACATGCCGGGGGCGAGGTTTTCACCTATATTCCCTGCCTGAATGCCGAGCCCGCCCATATCACGGCGCTGGCGGCGGTGATCCGGGAAAATCTGGCAGGCTGGCTGTAAGCGCTCTGCACTCAAGCAAAAAGGCGCCCTTTGGGCGCCTTTGTCATTTGGCGACGGCTGCCGCCAAGATCAAAAGTGTCAACAGGGGCACCACAACTACGCCACCAGAAGAACCGGGCGCGGCCTCTGGCACCACGACTGGCACCGGGTCTTCCACGCTCACCAAGGGCCCGGCAGCCAGCACGGGCATCGCGATGACGGCAAGCGCCAGCGAGAGGGCAAGGGCTTTCATCGCAATCTCCTCAGATCAACAGGACCTGCGCGCCAATCTGCACCAGTTCATACAGCTCTTCCACATGTTCGTTATACATGCCGATACAGCCATTCGACGACTTGCGCCCGATCTTGCGCGTGTCATGCGTACCGTGGATGCGGTAATATTCCCAGCTCAGCCACATGGCACGGGTGCCCAGCGGGCAATCCGGCCCCGGCGGGATGAAATCCGGCCAATCGGGGTTGCGCTCTTTCATCGAAGGCGTCGGGCGCCAGCTTGGTGCCGGATCTTTCTTGATGATCGAGGTGCGGCCCAGCCGGGTCAGTTCGGTCGAGACAGGCACCGAGGTCGGGTAGAGCTTGTAGGTCGTATGATCAGGCGACCAGTAATGCAGCACCCGCGACTGCGTATCGACCAGAATGGCCCCCTTGTTCAGGTCGGGAAAATAGGCCTGCCAGTCCAGCATGCGAAAACTGGCCACGTTGCTGCGAATGCCACCTTCCTGCGCGAAGGCCGGCAAGGCAGAAGCGGCCAACGTCGCCGCGGCCCCAGCCAGCAGGGCACGACGCGTGGGCTTGAAAATGGTGTCAGCAGACATTCGCTGCGCTCCTGTCGTTACGAATTGAGCGGTTTTTAGCCGCACTGCCGCAAGATCGCAATTCAAACCCCCGTCATTCGGCGGTTTCACGCAGAGTTGCGTTTGATCCTGCACAAGTGTTTGGCTAAAGACAGCGAGTCCGAAGCCTTTGGTGTTTGCGAAATGATGAAATTCTCGGTTCTGGCCCTCTGTGCCGCCACGGCCCTGGCCGGTTGCGCCACCGGCCCCACCGGCCCTCAACTGGGCCCGGACGGTCGGCCCCTGCCGGTGATCTACAAGATCAGCAAGGCAGACGAGGCAGAGATGCCGGTGCGCATGCGTGATTCGCTCAACACCCTGCGCGCGGCGCGTGGCCTTGGACCGGTAGAGCTGAACCAGCCACTCACCAATGCGGCCATGGGTCATTCGCGCGACATGTCGGCGCAGGCACGCCCCTGGCATTTCGGCTCTGACGGCTCTTCGCCGCTCTACCGCGCGCAGCGCGCGGGCTATATGGGCCATTTCCAGGGTGAACTGGTGGCTGAGACCTACGAATCCGATCTCGATACGCTGGGCACCTGGGCAGGGCAGCCCGATACGCTGGGCGTGCTGATGGACCCGGCGGCGAACGAGTTGGGCTTTGGCTGGTATCAGGAACCGGGCGGCAAGATCTGGTGGACCCTGGCTTTGGGCGACCGCACCCGTGGCCCGATCGCCAATGTGACATCCACCGCGCTTGGCCGCACGGTCAGCTCTGAAATGGATGGGATCGCAGGCCAGTAAGCTCTGCCGTCCAAATCCAATGCAAAAGGGCCCGCAAGGGCCCTTTGTCGTTTCAACTCTGTATCTTTTCAGCACGGTCGCCCGCTCAGGGCATGATCACGATGGGCGTGCGTGCCGTTACCATGGCATAGATCTGCTCCATCTCGCGGTCTTTCACCGCAATGCAGCCAGCCGTCCAGTCGCCCTTGTTGGTGCCCTTGTAGTTGGTGCGGCCATGAATCATGATGTCACCACCGGGGCTTTTGTTCTGGGCTCTGGCAAAAGCGCGGTCTGCCTCATTGGGGTAGGAAATCCCGACCGAGAGGTGATAGCGGCTTTTCGGGTTGTGATGGGTGATGAAATACACCCCCTCCGGGGTCTTGCCATCGCCCTCGAACTGCTTGTGCCCCTCGGGGGCAAAACCAAGCGCGATGTCATATTCCTCCAGCACCTTGTCCTTGTGCAGAAGATACATCTTGCGATCCGCCTTATGCACCTGAATCGAGGTGACCTTGGGTCCGTGATACGATCGGAACTTGCCCCCACCACCGCAGGCGGCCAAGCCAAAGGCCAGTGCGATCACCAGAAACACACGCAGAATTGCCATGGAACTGCCCGTCATTGTTTTTCTGCCCCATAGCGAGTTTAGCGCAGCCTGCATAGGGTGCAAAGCAGGGCGAACCGAGCGGGTCGGTCGCATTTTCGTGAACGCCGCCTGAGAGCCGCTCTGGTTTCCGCCCCCTGACCATGCCGGAAAATCTGCCCTTGCGTCACCCGGCGGTGCATTCTACACAACCGCAATAGCTTGTTGGGGCGCCCCGTGCGGGGCTGAGATGTGCAAGGCACAGCACCCATCGAACCTGATCCGGGTCATGCCGGCGCTAGGGAACGAGCCATGCTGAACGCCTGCCGCGTCTCGGCCCGACTTATCCCACTTTCGCCCTCTGACCCCAACCTTTGTGGGGTGACTTATGGCGGCGATAGCCTTGACCATTGCGGGGTCTGACAGCGGCGGCGGCGCGGGGATTCAGGCCGATCTCAAGGCCTTTTCCGCCCTTGGCTGCTATGGAGCCAGTGTGATCACCGCGATCACCGCGCAGAATACCCGCGCCGTCACAGCGGTAGAGTCCGTATCGCCTGCGATGATCCGCGCCCAGATTGCGGCGGTGTTTGATGATCTGGCGGTGGGGGCGGTGAAGATCGGCATGCTGGGCAGCGTGGCGGCGGTGGAGGCGGTGGCCGAGGGTTTGCAGGCCGCGCTGCGCACGCGCCCGGTGCCGGTGGTGCTGGACCCGGTGATGGTGGCGAAATCCGGCGATGCGTTGATCGAAGATGACGCCTTGCAGGCCCTGAAGGCACACCTGCTGCCGATGGCCACCCTGCTCACCCCCAATTTGCCCGAGGCCGCACGGCTGGCGGGCCACCCGCAGCCCGATCCGCAGGCCCTGTGCGCCATGGGGCCGGATTGGGTGCTGCTGAAGGGCGGCCATGCCGTGGGGCCGATCTGCCTTGATCGACTTTTCGGCCCGTCTGAACATCTGTTCGAGGCCCAGCGCCTTGCGACGAAAAACACCCATGGCACCGGATGCTCGCTGTCTGCCGCGATTGCGGCAGGGCTGGCGCAGGGCATGGCGATGCCCGATGCGGTGGGCCGCGCCCATCGCTGGCTGCAAGGCGCGATTTCCGCCGCCGATGGATTGAACGTGGGCTCTGGTCATGGCCCGGTGCATCACTTCCACTCTTGGTGGTAGGCATGAGCGATTTCACCATCTATGGCGCAGGCGTCATGGGGCTTTGCGTTGCCACCGAATTGATGGCGCGCGGGGCCGCTGTAACGCTCATCGACCCGGCCCCGATGGGGGGCACCGCCTGTTCATGGTGGGCGGGGGGCATGCTTGCGCCGTTTTGCGAGTTCGAATCCGCCGAGGAACCCGTGCTGCGCCACGGCCAAGCCGCGATGGATTGGTGGCAGCAGCACACCCCCGTCACGCGGGCGGGCACGCTGGTTCTGGCCTTGGGGCGCGACCGGGGCGAGCTTGCACGCTTTGCTCGCCGCACCCATGGGGCGGTGGCGGTGAACGGGCCCGACATCGCGGCGCTGGAACCCGATCTGGCGGGCCGCTTTGACCAGGGCCTGTTCTTCGCCCCCGAAGGGCATCTAAACCCGCGCGCCGCCTTGGCTGCGCTGCGAGCCGGTTTGCAGGCCAAAGGCGCGCAATTTGGCGGCGCAGCGCAGGGGCAGGTGATTGATTGCCGTGGCCTTGCCGCCCGCGAGCTGCTGCCCGATC
>ERZ761609.2774-NODE-2774-length-12393-cov-7.119711_pt1 | contig 12393 bp, 11 predicted proteins | sample MGYA00511163_ERZ761609 | MGnify/ENA primary metagenome ERZ761609 (study PRJEB28899, sample SAMN02445070) | bioreactor sludge metagenome | biome: EBPR sludge | place: Australia: Brisbane, Thorneside Wastewater Treatment Plant | collected 2011-12-16 ... | reverse complement strand
CCCTACACGACGCTCTTCCGATCTTCGGTCGCGGTGGTCGCGGCATCATTGGCCACCTTGGCGGCATCCTGCCCGAAGAAATAGTAGCCCGCAGCCGCAGCCACGATTACTGCGCCGCCAATGAGAACCTTGCTGTTCATCCTGTCTCTCCTTCGTTCCGTGGAACCGCCACGGTTGCGCGTCACAGATGGCACTTCACGAGCCTGTTGAAAAGACCGGCATTTGTCGAAAAGGCGGGGAAATTTCAATCAGATGCGTCTTGTGTCTCGGGTCAGCGCAAAATTGCCGGTATGATTGCCCCCGCCAATACGCGGAATCCGGTTGAAGTGCCACGCGCGAAGGCCTATTTTGCGCGCGATATTCATGGCCAGAAGGATCACAGCCATAGCCCGCAGACCCCACAACGCCCCGCCGCAACGCGAAACGGGCCCCCGTGTGAACGAACGTATCCGCGCGCCGGAAATCCGGCTCATCGGTGCCGATGGCGAAAATGTTGGCGTGGTCACCCCCGCCCGCGCCCTTGCCATGGCCGACGAAGCCGGTCTTGATCTGGTCGAGATCTCGCCCAATGCGGAACCGCCGGTCTGCAAGATCATGGACTTCGGCAAGTTCAAATACGAGACCCAGAAGCGTGAGGCCGAGGCGCGTAAAAAGCAGAAGATCATCGAGATCAAGGAAATCAAGTTCCGTCCGGGTACTGATGACCACGATTATCAGGTCAAGATGCGCGCCGTGCTGAAATTCCTTGGCGAAGGCGACAAGGTGAAGGTCACGCTGCGCTTCCGGGGGCGCGAGATGGCGCACCAGGATCTCGGGCTTGAACTGCTGAACCGTGTGGCGGCCGATGTGGTTGATGCCGGCAAGATCGAATCCATGCCCAAGCTTGAGGGCAAGCAGATGGTGATGATGATCGGGCCGAAGTGAGCTTTTGATCACGCGACACGCGGGGGCCTTCGGGCCCCCGTTTGCATTTGCGCTCAGGCAACCGGCAGGGTGACTGTGAAAATGCTGCCTTTTCCGCGTGTGCTTTCGATATTCAGGCGTCCGCGATGGCGGCTGACGATATGTTTGACGATGGCCAGCCCAAGGCCCGTGCCACCCTTCTCGCGCGAACGATGGGTATCCACCCGATAGAATCGTTCGGTCACACGTGGCAGGTGCTGGGCGTCGATCCCGTCGCCCTGATCCTCGACCGAGACCGCCACCCCGTTGCCCTGCCCGCCCGGCATCTGATCCAACATGCGCAGGCGCACCGTGACACGTTTGCCGTTACCGCCATATTTCACGGCGTTCTCGACGAGGTTGTGAAACACCTGGATCAACTGATCCCCGTCACCTCGGATCATGCGGGCCGCGCCCACCCCCTCCAGTTCAAGGCTGACATTGGCTTCCATCGCCATCGGTCGCAGCGTTGCGGCGACGCCGGCCAGAAGTCCTGCCAGATCAACCTGAGTCTCGGGGCGCTGGCGTTCCTGCGCCTCGACCCGGCTCAGCGACAGCAGATCGCGCACAAGCCGCGCCATCCGCCCCGCTTCGCGTGCCATGATCCCCAGAAAGCGCTCCCGCGCGGCCATGTCATCACGGGCCGGGCCTTGCAGGGTCTCGATGAACCCCATCAGCGCCGTCAAGGGGGTGCGCAGCTCATGGCTGACATTGGCCACGAAATCGCGGCGGAACTGGGTGACCTGTTCCAGCTCGGTCATGTCTTGCAAGGTGATCAGCGCGCCAGCCTTGGGGCCAGGGGCTACGGTCACATCAAAGGCAAGGTCATGCCCGTCGCGCATCATGGTGACGCGCAGGCGCTGCATCTGCGCCCCGGCCAGAGCCCCCTCAATCGCTTGCACCAGGGCAGGCTGGCGGAAGGTCAAGCCGAAATGCCGGCCCAAGGCGGCATTGCCGCAAAACTCTGTCCCCGCTGCATTGGCCGCAGTGATCCGCTGATCGGACGCCACATGCAGCATCGGCAAAGGCACTGCCGCCATCGCCAGTTCCAGATCCTGCATCGCGCGCCCTCCATTCCGACAGGCCTGTTCTGCCAAGGCCTGAAGGGCTGTGCAACCATTCAGGTGTCGCGGGCGATGACACTTTCCACCTCGGGCGCGGTCTGGAACCGCCAGGCCCGGCGCGGCCCCGCCATGACATTCAGGTAATACAGCTCGAACCCATGCGGTGCCCCGCATGGATGGTGCCCGCGCGGCACCAGGACCACCTCGCCATCCTTCACCGCCATCGTCTCATCCAGAGTGCCATCATCCGTATAGACCCGCTGGATGGCCCAGCCATCGGCCGGATTGAGGCGGTGATAATAGGTTTCCTCCAGATAGGTGATCCTCGGGAAATCATCTTCATCATGACGATGCGACGGGTAGGACGACCAGTTCCCGGCCGGTGTGAACACCTCGGTCACCAAAAGGCTGTCGGCCACATCTTCGGCCTCCATGGCGATATTGTTGATCCAGCGGGTATTCGGCCCTTTGCCGCGCTGCGTCAGCGTAATGCCCTCCGGCCCCAGCTTGCGTGCTGCATGGCCGCTCTTGCCCGGCGCGGCACAGACTGCAATCACGCAATCGGTGGTGGCCTCGGCCCGCCATTCCTGCGCATTGGGCACATAAAGACAATGCGGCGGCGTTTTCTCAAACACATTCATCCGCTCGCCCAGCACGCCCCAATCCTGCCCGGCAGCGCTGATCGCCGCTTTGCCCTCGACCATGACAAGGATGACTTCTGTTGCGCCGGTCGCTTCCGCCGCCACCTCACCCGCGCGCAGCCGATAAAGCGAGAAGCCGACATAACGCCAGCCCGCCGATTGCGGCGTGATCTCATGCACCTTGCCATGAGTGCCAAAGGGCTTGCGCAAAAGCTGGCTCATCGGCCTACCTTTCATCTGTTCCAAAATATCCCACGGGGGCGCGGGGGTGTGAAACCCCCGCTTCCGCCGATCTCAGACGAGACCGGCTTCCCGCGCCAGCCGCTTCAGAGTCGCCAGACCCAGCGTCTGATACAGCAGCGGGTTGCGCTCATCCGGGTTCTGTTCGGCCTCGATCACGATCCAGCCATCATATTTGTGATCGGCCAGTATCTTCAGCAGCGGCGCGAAATCGACCCCGCCTTCCTGATCGCCCGGCACGGTGAAGGCCCCGCCGACAACCCCTTGCAGGAAGCTCCAGCCCTCCGCCCGCACCTTGGCTGTCACCGCCGGGCGAATGTTCTTGGCATGGAAATGGCGCACGCGCGCCGCGTGTTTGGCCAGAACCGCCACCGGATCGCCACCGCCAAAGGCGCAATGGCCGGCATCAAACAGCAGATGGGTATGCGGCCCGGTCGCCGCCATCAGCGCGTCGATCTCCTCGGGGCTTTCCACGATGGTGCCCATATGGTGATGGTAAACCAGCGTGACGCCTTCCCCTGCCAGATAGGCGGCGAAAGCCTCCAGCTTGGCCCCGAAACCTACCATATCTTCGGCCGACAGAACCGGGCGCGCGTTCACCGGCTTTTTCGCATCGCCATGAATGGCGTTGGAGGTTTCGCAGACGATCATCACCTTGCAGCCATTGTGCTTGAGCTTGGCCAAGTGATGCTGGCAGGCGGCGATCTCATCTTCGACCGACCGCACGAGCAGTTCGGTCGAATACCAGCCCGAGATGAATTTCAGGCCATAGTCGGCCAAGAGCGCACGCAGCGCTTCCGGCTCATCCGGCCAGCGATGGCCATTTTCAATGCCATCAAAGCCGATCTGACGGCCCGCCTCGTCCAGAATGCGGGCGGTGGGGATATTGGCACCGATCGTCTGATCGTCGTCATTGGCCCAGGCGATCGGGTTGGTTCCGAATTGAATCATGATCTTGACCTCAGTTGCCCAGCCATTGACGGGCGGTGTTCTGTTCATATTTTTCGCGCGCGGCGTTCACTTGCGGACGGTCCGAGACCTCGGGCACCGCCACATCCCACCAGGTGCCCCCCGCACCTGTGCCGGGGCCTGCATCGGTTTCGATCAGGATCACGGTTGGCAGGCTCGCGCCCTTCGCCTCGGCCATGGCGGCCTCCAGCTCGGCCACCGACCCTGCTTTGCGGGTGATCGCCCCCATGGAGCCCGCATGGGCGATGAAGTCGATCTGGGCGGCGTTCACATGATAGCTGTCATCCAGCATATTGTTGAACGGCGCGCCACCGCAGCCCTGTTGCAGCCGGTTGATGCAGCCGTAGCCCCGGTTGTCGGTCAGCACCACAGTGAAGGGAGTGCCCATCATCACCGCCGTCGCCAGCTCGCTATTGGCCATCATATAGGAGCCGTCGCCGACCATGCAGACCACATGTTTTTCGGGTGCGGCCATCTTGATGCCCATGGCCCCCGCGACCTCATAGCCCATGCAGCTGAACCCATATTCCATGTGATAGCCGCCCGCCGCCGCGCGCCACAACACATGCAGCGCGCCGGGCATGGTGCCCGCCGCCGACATGATGACGCTATCCTTGCCGGTCGCGCGCGTCACCGCGCCGATGATCTGGGCATCGGTTGGCAGCGCATTGGTGTCAGGGGCCGCGAGCAGCTTGTCCGTCGTGGCGAACCAATCCTTGCGAGCGCCGAAGTCCGGGTCGGCAAAGCGGGTGTCGCCAAGCGCCGCCGTCAGCCTGGCAAGCGCGATCTTGGCATCTGCGATCAAGGGCTGCGCGCCGCGCTTTTGCCCGTCATAGCCGTGAATGTTGATCGACAGGATCTTGCGACCCGGCGCCGAAAACACCGTCCAGCTTCCGGTGGTGAAATCCTGAAACCGCGTGCCAACGCCAATCACCAGATCGGCCTCTGCCGCCAGCTTGTTGCCGCACCCCGTGCCGGTCACGCCGGGCGAGCCAAAATGAAGGTCATACTCCCAGTCAATCGCGCCCTTGCCGGCCTGCGTTTCCACAAAGGGGATGTTGTGCTTTTGCGCGAATGCCAGAAGATCGGCCTCGGCCTGCGCATAGATCACGCCGCCCCCCGCCACGATCAGCGGCTTTTTCGCCGCCTTGATCGCCGCCACTGCCGCCTCCAACTCGCGCTGGTCAGGCTCGGGGCGGCGGATGAACCAGACTTTCGGTTCAAAGAAATCCGCCGGATAATCATAGGCTTCGGCCTGCGTGTCCTGACAGAAGGCGAGGCAAACCGGGCCGCAATTCGCCGGGTCCGTCATCACGCGCAGCGCACGCGGCAGCGCCGTCAGGATATGTTCCGGGCGCGAGATGCGGTCGAAATAGCGCGAGACCGGGCGGAAGCAATCATTGGCCGAAACGGTGCCATCATCGAAATCCTCGATCTGCTGCAAGACCGGATCGGGGGCACGATTGGCGAAGACATCGCCGGGGATGAACAGCACCGGCAGGCGGTTCACATGCGCCAGCGCCGCAGCGGTCACCATATTGGTCGCCCCCGGCCCGATGCTGGAGGTGACCGCCATCGCCCGCCGCCGCTTGTGCGTTTTGGCATAGGCGATTGCAGCATGCGCCATGGTCTGTTCGTTATGGCCGCGCCATGTGGGGAAACTGTCCTTGGCATGATACAGGGCCTCGCCGATCCCGGCCACATTGCCATGGCCAAAGATCGCCCAGATGCCTTCGATGAACCGTTCGCCCTCTTCGGTCATCTGCACCGAGAGCCATTTCACCATGGCCTGCGCGGCTGTCAGGCGGATCGTCGTCATGCTGCCAGTTCCTTTTTGGCGCGGGCCGCGTCCCAGACCCGGCAGAGGTTTTCGTATTTGGCCACCATATCGGCCACGGCTTCGGCGTCCGAGATGCTGCCCGCCAGCCATTGCCGCGCGGCCTCGGCAAAGATGGTGCGGCCGACAGCGAAACCCTTCACCAGATCATGCCGAGCCGCCAGTGCGAAACTGGCCGCCAATTGCTCGGCCGGGGCATCAAGGCCCAGAACCACGATGCCGCGGGTATGCGGGTCATTGCGAGTGATGGCATCGCAAGCCTTGGCCCAGGCCGCATCGGTGGTAAACGGCTCCAGCTTCCACCAATCCGGGTAAACGCCAATATCATAGAACCGCTGAATGATGGTGGCCGAGGTGTCATCATCCACCGCCCCCACCTTCGAGGGGATGATTTCCAGCAGCATTTCCAGACGGTTGCGGCGGCAGGCCTGGAACAGGCGCTGCACCACGGCTTCTTGCTCGGCCTTCATCGCCTCCGTGTCATCGGGGTGATAGAAGCACAGAACCTTGCAGACATTTTCCAGCGGCCATTCCTGCAAGCCTCCGAAATCCGCGCCCAGTTCGGGTTCCAGAGCCAGCGGGCGCGAGCCCGGCCACTCCACAGGGCGCCCAATCCACAGGCCAGACCCCGAGGCCGCATGCAGCGCGCGCCGACCCAAGCGGTTGTCGCACAAGATGCCATAGCCGGGGCGGCCATCCTGAACCCTCAGCGCAGCCTCAAGGCACAATTTCTTGAAAGAGCCGATCTTTTTCGGGGTGGCCCCCTCCATCGCCTCCAGTTGCATGCGGTGGTCAAAGGCAAAGACCCGCATGGTGGACCAGTCCTTGTGGCGGTTGGTTGCCCAATGCACCTGCTCCAGCGCGGCATCCTTGCGCAGCGCGGGTTCGATCACGCCGCGGTTCAGGAAGAATTGCAGCTCGGTCCAGCTGGGGTAAGCCGGGGTGCAGCCATGGCGGCTGACCGCGAAGGCCCCGCAGGCATTGGCATATTTCAGCGCGACCGGCCAGCTTTCACCATCGAGCCAGCCCTTGAGCAGCCCCGACATGAAGCCATCGCCCGCGCCCAGCACATTGAACACCTCGATCGGGAAACCGGGGCCGGTTTCGCCCTCATCCAGGCTGTCAGGGATCGCGCCGGTAAAGGCCACGGCCCCCGCAGCGCCGCGTTTGCACACCAGCGTCGCACCGGAAACAGCCCGCACCGCCCGCAGCGCCGCGACCGTATCGGTGGTGCCGCCCGCGATGTGGAACTCCTCCTCGGTGCCGACGATCAGGTCGAACAGATGCAGCGTCGATTGCAGCTTGGCGGTGACGGCGGCGCTTTCAATGAACCGGCTCTCGCCAGCCCCATGCCCCGCCAGCCCCCAAAGATTGGGGCGATAGTCGATGTCCAGCGCCGTTTGTGCCCCGGTTTCGCGGGCCAGGCGCAGCGCCTTCAGCGTGGCGGCCTCGGTTTTCGGGTTGGAAAGATGGGTGCCGGTCGCCACCACCGCGCGACTGTCGCCGATCAGCGCGGGGTCGATGTCATCCTCGCACAGCGCCATATCGGCGCAGTTTTCGCGGTAAAAGATCAGCGGAAACTGTTCTTCGTCGCGGATGCCCAGCAAGACCAGCGCTGTCAGACGCTCGGGGTCGGTGGTCACACCGCGCACATCGACGCCTTCGCGCGCCAGTTCCTCGCGGATGAAGCGCCCCATATGTTCATTGCCCACTCGGGTGATCAGCGCCGATTTCAGGCCAAGGCGGGCAGTTCCGGCGGCCATATTGCAGGGGCTGCCGCCAATGTATTTCTGGAAAGACCCCATGTCCTCCAGCCGTCCACCGATCTGCGCGCCGTAAAGATCGACCGACGCGCGGCCAATGGTGATGACGTCGAGCGTCTTCATCTCAAGCCTCCCCCCTCCGGCAACCAGATTCGGGTTACCGTCTTTTGGAATTTTTATTCCATTTTTTGCGAGGGGGGAAGCGGGAATTTGTGCCTTTCAGGCAGGGCAGCCAAAACGAGGCCCGTCAGGCCCCGGCCTCATTCCGCCGCGAGCCTACCGCGACGGCCAGGGTCAGCGCGAGGGCTATGGTGGCAGAGAGTGACCGGAAGGCCCCGAAATCCACCTCGGGCACGGTCAAAACGGCACCAGCATGGCGCGCCAAGGGGCTGCCATGGTGATCGGTCAGGCCCACGACCGGCAGGCCCCGTGCCGCTGCATCGGCGGCAAGGGTCAGGGTCTCTTCGCTGTAGGGTGCGAAGGTGATGGCCAGAATGGCATCGCCCGCCCGCAGCGCATGGCGGTGATCCAGCTTGCCCACACCATCATGCAGCATGGCCGGAACGGACATTTTTTCAAACACATAGGTCAGGTAGCTTGCCACGGGAAAGGCGCGGCGAAACCCCACGACATGCACGGTTTCGGCCCGTGCCAGCACCTCGACCGCCTCGCTCAATGCGGCCTCATCTGCCGTTTTCGCAAGGGCCTCAAGGCTGGCACGCCCAGCCTCGACGAACTCGGCCAAGAGGGCCGCCGGGCTGCCGTTGCCATTGTCCTTGAGGTTTTTCAGCCGCGTCGCATAATCCGGCCAGCCGGGGGTGAAGGCGTCTCGGAACAGCTTCTGCATCTCGGAAAACCCCGAGAACCCCATGATTTGACAAAAGCGCATCAGCGCCGAAGGGGGCACATCGGCCCCTGCCGCCAGTTCCGCCACGGTAGACACCGCGATCCGTTCGGTGTTGGCGGCAATATGATCGGCGCATTGGCGCAACCGCTTCGGCAGGCCTGGTGCGATCTCGACCAGCCTTGCGCGGAAGGCGTCGATGCTGCGAGGTGGCTCTGGCATGACCGGATCGTCGCTCTGCATGATCTCATCCTTGACAATCGGCGTTCAGCCTAGCACCCATGGAACAAATATTCCAAGCGCAAAGCATGAGGAGGCCGCGATGGCTTTGGGAATTGGCGTAATCGGCACGGGCTTCATGGGCAAGGCCCATGCGCTGGCCTGGCGCAACGTGAAGGCGGTGCTGGGTGGCATCAACGGAGCTGTGGAGACGCCAGAGTTGCGCCTGTTGTGTGAGACGCCGCTCGACAAGGCCCGCGCCCTGGCTGATCAGTTCGGCTTTGCCGCGGCCACCGATGACTGGCAGGCGCTGGTTCACGATCCGCGCATTGATGTGGTGTCAATCACCACACCGAATGGTCTGCATCACCCGATGGCGATGGCGGCCATTGCCGCCGGAAAGCATGTCTGGTGCGAAAAGCCGATGGCCCTGACGCTGGCACAGGCCGAGGAGATGGCGGCTGCGGCCCGCGCCAAGGGCGTGACCACCCTGCTCGGCTATAACTACATCTCCAACCCCGCCTTCACCCATGCGCAGCGTCTGGCACATTCCGGCGCGATCGGGCGGCTGGTGCAGTTTCGCGGCTGGGTGGATGAGGACTATCAGGCCGACCCGGATCTGCCCTGGTCCTGGCGCGCCAAACTGGAAGATGCGGGCCTGGGCGCGCTTGGCGACATTGGCACCCATCTGGTCAGCATGGCGCATGGCCTCATGGGGCCGGTGGCCAGCCTGATCGCGGATATGCAGACCATCCATGAAACCCGCCCCCTGCCCGATGGAACGGGCCGCGGCGTGGTGGAAAACGAAGATGCTGCAAGCGTGATCCTGCGCTTTGCCAATGGCGCGCAGGGCTCCATGGTGATCTCGCGCTCGGCCTGGGGGCGCAAATCGCGGCTGGGGTTCGAGCTGCATGGCACCAAGGGGATGATCGTCTTCGATCAGGAGCGGATGAACGAGCTTCACCTGTATCAGAACGAAGGCCCGAAAGCCGAACAGGGCTTCAAGACCATCCTGACCGGCCCGGCCCATCCGCCTTATGGTGAATTCTGCCCGGCACCGGGGCATCAACTTGGCTTCAATGACCTCAAGGTGATCGAATGTGCCCGCCTCTTGCGCGGCATTGCGGGGTTGGAGCAGGCGCAGCCTGATTTCGAGGCCGGGCTGAAAATCGAGCGGGTGATTCATGCCATTGCCGCCTCTGCCCGTGCTGGTGGCACCCGCATGACGCTGTGAGCGGTTGACCTCCGCCCGGCCTTGCGGCAAGGCGGGGGGATCATGCTGCGCATCAATGACATCACCTACAACGTCGAAGGCCGCCCCCTGTTCGAGGGGGCCTCGGCCACCATTCCCACCGGCCACAAGGTTGGCCTTGTCGGGCGCAATGGCGCGGGCAAGACCACGCTGTTTCGCCTGATCCGCGGCGAGCTGGCGCTGGAGGGCGGCGAAATCTCGATCCCGGCCCGCGCCCGCATCGGCGGCGTGGCGCAAGAGGTGCCGTCTTCGGCCACCTCGCTGATCGACACGGTGTTGCAGGCCGATACCGAGCGCACGGCGCTGATGGCCGAAGCCGAAACCGCCACCGACCCGCACCGGATTGCCGAGATCCAGACCCGTCTGGCCGATATCGACGCCTGGAGCGCCGAGGGCCGCGCCTCGGCCATCCTGCGCGGGCTTGGCTTTGATGCCGAGGCGCAGTTGCGCCCCTGTTCCGATTTCTCGGGCGGCTGGCGCATGCGGGTGGCGCTGGCGGGCGTGCTGTTTGCCCAGCCCGACTATCTGCTGCTGGACGAACCGACCAACTATCTCGATCTGGAAGGCGCGCTGTGGCTGGAAAGCTACCTCCAGAAATACCCCCATACCGTGCTGATCATCAGCCATGACCGGGGCCTCTTGAACCGCGCCGTGCAGGGCATCCTGCATCTGGACAATCGCAAGCTGACCTATTGGCAGGGCGGATACGACCAGTTCGCCCGCCAGATGGCCGAGCGCCGCGCCGTGCAGGCGGCCGAGGCCAAGAAGGTCGAGGCTCGCCGGGCGCATCTGCAAAGTTTCGTGGATCGCTTCAAGGCCAAGGCCTCCAAGGCCGTGCAGGCGCAAAGCCGGGTGAAGATGCTGGAGAAGCTGACCCCCATCACCGCGCCCGAGGAGGCGCGCAAGATGGTGTTCACCTTCCCCGCGCCCGAGGCCCTGTCGCCGCCCATCATCAATATGGAGCAGGCCAGCACCGGCTATGGCGACAAGACCATTCTGCGCCACCTGAACCTGCGGATTGATCAGGATGACCGCATCGCCCTTCTGGGCCGCAATGGCGAGGGGAAATCTACGCTGTCCAAGCTGCTGGCCGAGAAGCTGGATGTGATGGGCGGGCAGTTGCACCGCCATTCCAAGCTGCGCATCGGCTTTTTCGCCCAGCATCAGGTGGAAGAACTGCATCTGGACGAGACGCCCTTGCAGCATGTGCAGCGCCTGCGCCCAGAAGAAGGCCAGCCCCGGCTGCGCGCCCGTCTGGCGGGCTTTGGGCTGATGGCGGATCAGGCGGAAACCGTGGTCGGGCGGCTGTCGGGCGGGCAGAAGGCGCGGCTTTCGCTGTTGCTGGCCACCATCGACGCGCCGCATCTTCTCATTCTCGACGAACCGACCAACCACCTCGACATCGAAAGCCGCGAGGCACTGGTGGAGGCGCTGACCGAGTATTCCGGCGCGGTGATTCTGGTCAGCCACGACATGCACCTTTTGGGGCTTGTGGCGGATCGGCTTTGGCTGGTGAAGGGCGGCGCTGTCACGCCCTATGAAAAGGATCTGGAAACCTACCGGGCCGAGCTTTTGGCGGGTGACGAGCCTGCCAAGCCCGCCAAGCCGGTGGAAAAGCCCAAGAAAGCCAGCCGAGACGAGGTGCTGGCCCTGCGTGCCGAGGTGCGCAAATGCGAAGATCGTCTCGCCAAGATCAACGACATGCGCGACAAGCTGGCCGCCAAACTGGCCGACCCGGAACTGTATGAGGACAGCCGCAAGGGCGATCTTGCGGTCTGGAACAAGAAATACGCCGAGGTGATGGAGGCGATGGACCGGGCCGAGGCCATGTGGCTGGATGCGCAGGAAAAGCTGGAGGCAGCAGGCTAAACCCTGCACAGCTGCCGTGCGGAAATGCACAATCTCAAGGGATTGCGGGATTTTCTGCGCGGCAGCATATCAGAGGGGAACCATTCACAAGGGCCTCTCGCCATGACCAATGCCACCATCGCCTCGCTGCAAAAACGCCGGACGCAATATGCTCTGGGCCGCAACACCACCCTGTCCAATGACCAGATCGAGGCACTGATCAAAGAGGCGATCCGCCTCTCTCCGTCTTCGTTCAACTCGCAATCCTCGCGCGCGGTCATCCTGTTCGGCGCCGCGTCCGAGCAGTTCTGGCAACTGACTGAGGATGCCCTGCGCGCCATCGTGCCCGCCGAGGCCTTTGCGCCGACCGAAGCCAAGATGAAGGCCTTTGCCGCAGGGGTTGGCACGGTGCTGTTCTATGAAGACCAGGATACGGTGAAAAGCCTGCAAGAGAACTTCCCGCTTTATGCCGATGCCTTCCCGACCTTCTCGGAGCATTCGGCGGGCATGGCGCAGATTGCCGTCTGGAATGCACTGGCCGATGCGGATCTGGGGGCCTCGCTGCAACATTACAGCCCGATCGCGGATGAGCCCGCCGCCAAGGCCTTCAATGTTCCTGCAAGCTGGAAACTGCGGGCGCAGATGCCCTTCGGTTCGCATGAGGCAGGCTTTGCCGAGAAAACCTTCATCGCTGATGAAGGCCGTTTCCTGACCTTCGCCTGAGACTGGCGGGGGGCTGCCTGTCGCGCCGCCCCCCTTGCACCGCTCCGCGAT
>ERZ761609.2773-NODE-2773-length-12405-cov-5.867287_pt1 | contig 12405 bp, 10 predicted proteins | sample MGYA00511163_ERZ761609 | MGnify/ENA primary metagenome ERZ761609 (study PRJEB28899, sample SAMN02445070) | bioreactor sludge metagenome | biome: EBPR sludge | place: Australia: Brisbane, Thorneside Wastewater Treatment Plant | collected 2011-12-16 ... | reverse complement strand
GTCAGTGACTGGAGTTCAGACGTGTGCTCTTCCGATCTCTTCCAGCGCCGCGCAGAAAATGCGCGTCAGGTCGCCGACATCCTTGGCAACAAGAAAGTAGTCGCGCATGAAATGCTCGATGGCGCGATTGCCGCGCTCGCCCGCCGCGCCATAGCCCATGCGCACAGCCATGTCGCGCTGCACGTCAAACGAGATGCGCTCTTCGGCGCGCCTGGTGTGGAAGTGAAGATGGCAGCGCACGCGCCACAGGAATTCCTCCGCATGGCGGAACGTCTGGAATTCCTCGCGCGTGAATACGCCCTTGTCTGCAAGGTCTGACGGGTCTTCCACCCGATAGAGATACTTGCCGATCCAGAATAGCGTCTGCAGATCGCGCAGGCCGCCCTTGCCGTCCTTGACGTTCGGCTCGACCAGATAGCGGCTTTCGCCCGCGCGGCCATGACGCTCATCACGCTCGGCAAGTTTGGCCTCGACAAAATCATTGCCGGTGCCGGACTGGAACTCGCGCTCGAAACGCTGCTTGAGCGCCTCGAACACCTGCCGGTCTCCCCACAGATAACGCGCCTCCAGCACCGACGTGCGGATCGTCATGTCAGACCGCGCCAGCCTGAGGCACTCGTCGAGCGAGCGCGTGGCGTGGCCGACCTTCAGCCCCAGATCCCAGAGCATATAGAGCATGAACTCGACCACGCTCTCGCCCCACGGCGTCTGCTTCCAGGGAAAGAGGAAGAGGAGATCGATATCCGATCCCGGCGCCAGCGTGCCGCGCCCGTAGCCACCGACGGCGACGACCGCAAGCCTTTCCGATTCCGTCGGATTGGCGGCGTAATAGACATGGCGCACCGTGAAGTCATAGAGCGCCGCGATGATCGCATCCTGAATGCCGGAGATCATGTGCGCGGTCGCAAGGCCGCCCGCGCCTTGCATCAGGCGGCGTTCGGCGCCTGCGCGCGCCTCGGTCTGGATTTCCTTGAGAAGCCGCATGGCGGCATTGCGCATCTTTGTCGCGTCACCCTCATGCGCATGGGCAATGGCGGTCAGATCACGCCGGATTGCCGCACCATCAATCATGGGCAGAAGGGGAGACTGGACAGGCGCAGAGGGCGCGTTCATTTGCCGCCCTCACGCGAAAGCGCAATCAGCCGGTAGATGAGCTGCAGCGCATCGCGCGGCGACAGCTCATCGGGATTGATTGCCGCAAGTGCATCGCGCACCGCGTCATCCTGCGCCACTTCCGGTGCAGCTTTCTGCGAGAAGAGCGGCAGATCATCAATCAGCGTGCGCGCGCGCCTGCCCTCGTCGCCCTTTTCCAGCGCTGACAAGACCGCCTGCGCCCGGGCAATCACGCTTGGCGGCAGGCCCGCCAGCCGCGCCACCTGAATGCCATAGGAACGGTCAGCCGCACCCGAAGCCACCTCATGGAGGAAAACGATGTCGCCCTTCCACTCCTTCACGCGCATCGCGGCGCAATGAAGTTCCGCAAGCTGGCGCGAGAGCGCCGTCAGCTCGTGATAATGCGTGGCAAAGAGCGCGCGCGCGGCGTTGACACTGTCAAGATACTCCAGCGTGCCCCAGGCGATGGACAGGCCGTCAAAAGTTGCCGTGCCGCGCCCGATCTCGTCGAGAATGACAAGCGAGCGTGGCGTGGCCTGCGTCAGGATCGCCGCTGTCTCTACCATCTCGACCATGAAGGTTGAGCGCCCGCGCGCCAGATCATCCGATGCGCCAACCCGGCTGAACACGCGGTCCACCACACCGATATGGGCAGACGCGGCCGGAACGAAACTTCCCGCCTGCGCCAGAATGGCGATGAGTGCGTTCTGGCGCAGATAGGTTGATTTGCCCGCCATGTTCGGGCCTGTAATCAGCCACAGCCTGCCGCTGCCGCCATCCTTGCGCGCCGTCAGATTGCAGTCATTGGGCACAAAATCCTGCGCCGTCTTCGCCAGCATCGCTTCAACCACGGGATGGCGGCCTGCGCGCACCTCAAACGCCAGCGAGTGATCGACGAGGGGCCGCGCCCAGTTCTGCGCTTCCGCAAGTTCGGCAAGCGCCGCATGCACATCAAGCGTTGAGAGCGCATCGGCCAGCGCCGACAGCGGCGCCATCAGCGCCTGCGTCCCGGCCACCAGCGCCGCAAAAAGCTCCAGCTCCAGCGACAGCGCGCGCGCCGCTGCATCATGGATGCGCGATGCAAGCGTGTTGAGTTCAACCGTCGAGAAGCGCGCTGCATTGGGCAATGTCTGGCGGTGAATGAATTGCTGGGCCAGCGGCGGCTGCAACAGCCGCTCGGCATGAACGGATGTCACCTCGACATGATAGCCGATGACATTGTTGTGCCGGATCTTGAGCGAGGCGATGCCGGTTGATGATTTCAGCCCGGCCTCAAGCCCCGCAATCACGCGCTTGCTTTCGTCACGCAGTTCAAGGGCAGCATCAAGTTCCGGCAGCGCGCCCTTGGCCACAAACCCGCCATCGCGCTCGGTAAGCGGCAACTCGGGCGCGAGCATGGCAAGAAGCCGCGCGTGGAGCGCCGGCACTGCTGCATCGCCCGATGACAGCGCCGAGGCGGCATCGGCGATCGCCGCACAGGCCATGGCGCGTGGATCAAGGCGCAGCGCCGCTGCGATCTCCTGTGCAGCGGAAATGGCATCGCGCACGGCACCCAGATCACGCGGGCCGCCGCGCCCCAGCGAGATGCGCTGCAACGCGCGTGCAAGATCAGGCGTGAGCGACAGGAGCTGCCGCAGCTGGTGGCGCTGCCCACGCGCCTCGACAAAATGCTGAACCGCATCAAGCCGCCCGGCAATGGCGTCAGCGTCTGTCAGTGGCGCCGAAAGATGGCGCGCCAGAAGCCGCGCACCACCCGCTGTCTTGGTGAAATCAATCGCGTCCAGAAGGCTGCCGTCACGGCCGCCGGAAAGTGTCTCGGTGAGTTCCAGATTGCGCCGCGTTGCGGCGTCAATCACCATCACGCCCTGCGCCGCCTCGCGCCGGGGCGGCTTCATCGCGGGCAATTTGCCCTTTTGCGTCAGGCCGAGATAGCGCACGACCGCGCCCATCGCCGCCAGTTCAGCGCGGGAAAAATTGCCGAACGCATCAAGGGCGGCAACCTTGTAAAGCTCTTTCAGCGCGCTTTCGCCTGCACGCGAGTCAAAATGGGGGGCGGCCAGCGGGGTCAGCACATCCTGCCATTCCGCAAGCTGGGGCTTGAGATCGGGCTCGCCAGGAAGCGTGTCACTGACCAGAAGCTCGGCAGGCTGAACGCGCGCCAGCGCATGGGCGAGCGCCCCCTCTGCCACACTGCAAACCTGAAAACTGCCGTCCGACATGTCGGTGAAGGCGAGCGCATATTTGCCTTCAGCGCGCGCCAGAGCGGCCAGATGATTGGCGCTGCGCGCGTCAAGAAGCGTGTCCTCTGTCAGCGTGCCGGGCGTAACCAGCCTGATGACCTCGCGCCGCACCACGGCTTTGGCGCCGCGCTTTTTGGCTTCCTTGGGGTCTTCCACCTGTTCGCAGATGGCAACCTTGAAGCCCTTGCGGATGAGGCGCGCCAGATAGGCGTCGGCGGCATGCACCGGCACACCACACATGGCGATATCGGCGCCCTGATGCTTGCCCCGCTTGGTCAGCGCGATATCGAGCGCCGCTGCCGCCTTCACCGCATCGTCAAAGAAGAGTTCGTAGAAATCACCCATCCGGTAGAAGAGAAGATGTCCGGGATGCGCGGCAGCGATTTCCAGATATTGCGCCATCATGGGCGTTGCATCCGCCGGCACGTCGCCCGGCGTCTGCGGGCTTTGCCCGGCCAGCCTGGCGCTACTGCCCGAAAGGGAATGCTCGTTCATGGTGAGGGTTGCAGTCCCAGCTGTTCAGGCCCGGTTGCGCTGATCCAGACCGCCAATCTGTGTTGTTTTGCAGCGCCTTACCCCTTATGAAATAAGGTCATCAGCCCTGCAATGACGAAGCCGCAACGCTAGCACACAATGGCGGCCCGACGCCAAAGGGCGTTCACGCCCTTTGAGCGGTCATGCCGCTGCGGTCATGTCAAAAAAGCGCCCCTTTACCGATGACGAAGCCCTTGCTTTCCACGCGGAGGGAAAGCCGGGCAAGCTGGAAATCGTGCCCACCAAGCCGATGGCAACCCAGCGCGACTTGAGCCTGGCCTATAGCCCCGGTGTTGCCGCGCCCGTCAGGGCGATCGCCGATGATCCCGCCAAAGCCTTTGACTATACGGCCAAGGGCAATCTGGTGGCTGTCATCTCCAACGGCACCGCCATTCTGGGTCTTGGCGACCTTGGCGCGCTTGCCTCAAAGCCGGTGATGGAGGGCAAGTCGGTCCTTTTCAAACGCTTTGCCGATGTCGACTCCATCGACCTTGAAGTTGATACGACGGATGTCGATGAATTCATCGGTGCCGTGCGCTATCTCGGCCCCACCTTTGGCGGCATCAATCTGGAAGACATCAAGGCGCCCGACTGCTTTGTCATCGAGCAGCGCCTGCGCGAACTGATGAACATTCCCGTCTTTCACGACGATCAGCACGGCACCGCGATCATTACGGCGGCGGGACTTGTCAACGCGCTCTTCCTCACCGGCCGCGACATCAAGCGCACGAAGATGGTGGTGAATGGCGCGGGTGCTGCCGGCATTGCCTGTCTTGAACTCATCAAGGCGATGGGCATGCCCGCCGGCAACGCCATTCTGTGCGACACCAAGGGCGTGATCTGGAAGGGCCGCACCGAGGGCATGAACCAGTGGAAATCAGCCCACGCGGTCGAGACGAAGGCGCGCACGCTGGCCGAGGCACTGGAAGGCGCCGATGTTTTCCTGGGCCTGTCGGTCAAGGGCGCCGTCACGCAAGCCATGGTCAAGGCGATGGCGCCAAAGCCGATCATCTTTGCCTGCGCCAACCCTGATCCCGAGATCACGCCTGAAGATGTGCTGGCCGTGCGCGAAGACGCGATCGTGGCCACGGGGCGTTCTGACTATCCCAATCAGGTGAACAACGTTCTGGGCTTCCCCTATATCTTCCGCGGCGCGCTTGACGTGCGCGCCCGCACCATCAATGACGAAATGAAGATTGCCGCAGCCGAGGCGCTCGCCGAACTTGCGCGCGAGGACGTGCCGGATGAAGTGGCAGCCGCCTATCACGGCCAGCGCCCCAAATTCGGACCGGGCTATATCATTCCCGTGCCGTTTGATCCGCGCCTCATTGCGCGAATTCCTGCATCTGTTGCGCGCGCCGCAATGGCAACGGGCGTTGCCCAGCGCCGCATCGACGATCTGGACGCCTATCAGAACGAATTGTCAGCGCGCCTTGACCCCGTCGCCTCGATCATCCAGCGCGTGACGGCGCGCGTGCGCGCCAATCCGCGCAAAGTCGTGTTCGCCGAGGGTGAGGAGGAGGCGGTCATCCGCGCTGCTGCCTCATTCCAGAGCAATGGATTGGGTCAGGCCGTTCTGGTGGGCCGCCCCGACCGCATCCGCGAGACGATGAAGCGCATCGGCATGGAGCCGGGCGATCTCGCCATCGCCTATGCGCCCGACAGCCCGAAGAACGAAGAATACTCGCAGGCGCTTTACCGCCGCCTGCAACGGCAGGGTTCGCTCCTGCGCGACTGCACACGCCTTGTCACGTTTGACCGCAACGTCTTTGCTGCCTCGATGGTCGCCGCCGGTGATGCCGATGCGATGGTCACGGGTGTGACGCGAAATTTCTCGGTGGCGCTTGATCCGGTGCGCATGGTGCTGGACGAGAAGCCCGGACAGCGCGTAATCGGCGTTTCGATGATTTTGGCGCGCGGCCGCACCGTGTTCGTGGCCGATACCAACGTGCACGACATGCCAACTGCCGAAGAGCTTGCCGACATTTCCGAAATGGCCGCAGGCGTGGCGCGCCGTCTGGGCTATGAGCCGCGCGTGGCGCTGCTGGCCTATTCGACCTTCGGCTATCCGCGCGGCGAACGCTCTATCCGCGTGCGCGAGGCCGTGGACATTCTTGAAAAGCGCAATGTCGATTTCCAGTTCGACGGCGAAATGTCGGCGGATGTCGCGCTCAACCGCGCGGCGATGGCGAATTATCCGTTCTGCCGTCTGAAGGACACGGCCAATGTGTTGATCATGCCGGCCATCCACTCCGCCTCGATCTCGACCAAGCTGTTGCAGGAGCTGGGTGGCTGCACCGTCATCGGCCCGCTGCTGGTGGGCCTGGAAAAGCCGGTGCAGATCTGCGCGCTGGGCGCGAAAATGTCGGACATCGGCTATATGGCGGCGATTGCGGCCTTCGACATCAACCGCTGATCTTGCAATCAGCGGCTTCGGGGTCATATTCAGGCCCGGCCCGATAGAGGATTTTGCCGATGAGCCTGATGGCGCATGAGAAACCACTCGCCGCTGCAACGCTTTCCGAAAAGGAGGCGATTGCCGGTGTGATCGCGCTTGCCCATTTTGCTGGCGCGCGCGGTATGGTGCCTGCGACAGCGGGAAATTTTTCCGTGCGCATGGACGCAACAAGCGCAGCCCTCACCGCAACAGGCTGCGACAAGGGCGCGATCACCGAGGCCCATGTCATCACGGTGCCCATCAACGGCCCGCGCCATCCGCGCGCCTCTGCCGAGGGTGAACTGCATCTGCAGCTTTACCGCGACGATCCCGCCATCGGCGCGATTGCCCATGTGCATCACAAATCGGCAACGGTGCTGTCGCGCCGCCATTTGCGCCACGGGCATCTGCGGATTGCCGGATGGGAATTGCTGAAAGTGTTTCGCGGGATCACCACGCACGAAACCCATATCGACGTGCCCATCTTTGACAACAGCCAGGACATGCAATTGCTGGCGCACGAGGTGTCGCGCCGCATTGAAGGCCAGGCGGACTGCTTTGGCTATCTTCTGGCCGGTCACGGGCTTTATGTGTGGGGCAAAGACGTTGCCGAAACCCGCCGCCATCTGGAGGGTTTCGACGCCCTCTTTGACATGATCCTTGCCGAGGAGAATGGACCCCAATGAACGCGCCCCTCACGCTCGAACGCACCCGCCTGAAACTCTTCCACGAGACCGACGGCACACGCGCGCATCTTGATGTGACTGACCGCGAAGAGATTGCGGAAGCATTGTCGTCCTTCGGCGTGCGCTTTGAACTGTGGCAGGCGGATACAGTGCTGGACCAGGGCGCTGGGCAGGACGACGTGCTGAAGGCCTATCAGCGTGATGTTGGCCGCATCATGGAGGAAGGCGGCTTCAGGTCGGTGGACGTCATCCGCATGGCGCCCGATCACCCGGATCGCGTGGCCCTGCGCGCGAAATTTCTGGCCGAACACACCCACAGCGACGATGAAGTGCGCTTCTTTGTTGAGGGCGCAGGCGCCTTTTATCTGCACAAGGGCGCAGAGGTGGCGCAACTCGTCTGCACAGCGGGCGATCTCATTTCCGTGCCCAAGGGCATGACGCACTGGTTTGACGCGGGCGAGCGTCCGCGCTTTTGCGCCATCCGCATTTTCACCTCGCCTGAGGGCTGGGTCGCCAATTACTCGGGCAGCGACATCGCCACACGCTTTCCGGCCTATATCAATGTCTGAGCTGCGGGCGCTCATCACCGACATTGAGGGGACGACAACACCCGTCACCTTCGTGCATCAGGTGCTGTTTCCCTATGCCGCAAAACATCTGCCGGACTATGTGCACACCCGTGCATCTGATCCCGCCGTCGCTGCCGCCCTGAAAGAAACCGCCGCACTGGATGCGCGTGCTGGCGTCAGCGTTGACGCCGCGATCAACGTGCTGCTCGAATGGATTGCCACCGACCGCAAGGCAACGCCCTTGAAGGCGCTGCAGGGCCTTGTCTGGCGCAAGGCCTATGAGAGCGGTGAAGTGAAATCACCAATCTATGATGATGTCGTCCCGTTGCTGGAGCGCGCGAAGCAGGCGGGCCTCTCGCTCCATGTTTTCTCGTCGGGCTCGATTGAAGCGCAGCATCTGCTCTTTGGCCATTCCGACAAGGGCGATCTGCGCCCGCTTTTTACCGGCTGGTTTGACACCACGACCGGCCCGAAGCTGGAAGCAGAGTCCTATCGCCTTATCGCCGCACAAATCGGCTGTGCGCCGGCGCAGGCAGCCTTTCTTTCGGATCATCCCGGCGAAATCGCTGCCGCCCATCAGGCGGGCATGACTGTGTGCCGTATCGACCGCGAGAAGCCGGCAGATTTTTCCGCAACCGATCCCGCCGGAACGCCAGTCGCCGGATCATTCAGCGTCGCCGCGCGCCTGATCGGTCTGCCCGCCTGACTTACGGCAGCGCGCCGCAGCAGCCCTTCAAGCCGCCATCGTCATATTCATAGCGATAGACCGTCTCGCTCATCCCGTCTGAACATTCCCACGTTTCAAGAAGAATGATGCTGGACGCGCCCTTGATGCGGATATCCCAGCCCGCCGCACCCCGCCGGATCAGCGGCCCGTCGCGCTGAATGTCAAAGCCGGCCTCGTGCTCTGGTGTTGTCACACGCACGGAATTTTCGCTGATGTCCGCACTCCAGAATGGTTCCGTGCCGCCACACGAAAGCGGCAGGGAGAGATTTTCATCGGGCATGATTTCAGCGGCGTCAAACGGCTCAAGAAACTTCGCATTCACCCAGCCATAGCCATAGGGGCTGATCGTGTTGAGCCAGCTTGTGCTGCCGACAGTCTTCTCTTCGCCAGTGCTGAAAACGGAAACCGAGTTGAAGGGAATGGCACCCGCAATCTCGGAATCCGCCGAGGGAGAGGTGCGGATGTTCAAGACGTCATTCTCGGCAACGCCGGTGACGCGCCAGCGCATCTCAACATCCTGTGCGGTGGAAGACGGCGCCGCCAGAAGCGCAAATGCAATCGCCAGAACTGTGCTTGCCGCCTTCATTGAATGCCCTCTTCAGCTGATGATGCATGGCACTGACGCATCGCGAAGCGATCCAGTCGAAGGGCGTACGAAGCTGATGCCCAACACGCTTTCACCGCCCTGCCACATTAACCCTGATCCTAGCCGGAATGGCGTCAACTGCCAAAACCGCTTGCGATTTGGGACCGCCCATGCCGGAATCCGGCCTCTGTCTGGGGCGGAGTAGGTAGCGTGTCTGTTCTTGTATCCAACAATCCGGCGTTGTCGGCGGTGCCCCATGCGCCGCCCGTCAATGATCCCGTCAATGATATCGCGCCGCACCCCCACGCCGACGAGGCCGCTGCCCGCGCCTCTCTGTTGGCCAGCCTGGATGCACCTGCGCCTGATCCGCACCGCATCTTTGCGTCGCTCAATGACTTCACATTGCACTTCTATCGCCGCGCGCCCGAACGCGCCCGCCAGCTTCTGGAGCTGACCATCAAGCTGGGTGAACGCTGGTTTGGCGCGCATGTGAAATCGGTGGCGATTGCACACATGAATGCCGCAACCATTGCGCTCGACAGTCAGGACGGCGAGGCCTGCGCCCGCCATGCCCTGATTGCCGAGCCCGCGCTTGATGCGCTGGGAGAGGCAGACTATGCCGCCCATGCCGCCGACATGCTGGGCAGCGTGGCCATGGGCCGCCGCCGCTTTCTTGAGGCGGCTGCGTGCTTTGCCCGCGCCCTGGCGCGCCTTGAATCACAATATGGCACCGGACACGCCCGCACGCGGGCGATGGCCGCGCGGCTGGCCCGCGCCCATGCGGCGACGGGTGATACGCTCGCCCTGCTGCTGCTCGAAGCACGCTACGGATCGTTGCGCCACTGATCGTTCTTGATCCTGCTGCCACCGTTCGCCCATGATCGCCCATCACAGGGAGGAACATCATGGCGGATCTTCTGGCGCTGTCGCGCGCAGTGATTGACGAGGGCAAGGGCACCGAAGACGTCGGCCCCATCAACCGCATCAATCACCAGCTTTCCGAGCTGGGCAATGGCGTGGCCATGGTCGAGGCCTTTTCGCATTCGGTGCTGTTTGCAACCGATGACGGGCTGGTGGCGTTTGACACGTCCAATCCCGAAGGCGGCTCGAAAGTTGTCAGCGCCATTCGCGGCTGGAAGAAGGACCGCTTCAACACCCTTGTCTATACGCATGGCCATGTCGATCATGTGGGCGGCTGCGGTGCGTTCTGCGCCGACTGCGCGTCGTCCGGCAAACCGCGCCCGAGAATCGTTGGCCACGAAAATGTGGCGGCGCGCTTTGACCGCTATAATTTCACCAATGGCTATAACCGCCTGATCAATGAGCGCCAGTTCGGCCAGTTCCGCCGCCGCGGCTATGATATTTCCAGCGAGCAGCGGTTTCTGCCGGAAAGTGCGGCAAAGCCCGACACGGTCTACCGCGACCATCTCACGCTCAATATCGGCGGGCTTGACATCGAGCTGCATCACGCGCGCGGCGAGACCGATGACCACACCTGGGCATGGATTCCCAAACACAAGGCGATCTGTGCCGGTGACTTCTTCATCTGGAATTTTCCCAACGCCGGCAATCCGCAAAAGGTTCAGCGTTACCCGCGCGAATGGGCCGAGGCGATGCGCGCCATGGCAGCGATGGATGCAGAACTCTTCCTGCCCGCCCATGGCCTTCCGATCGAGGGCAAGGCGCGCATCAGGCGCGTCCTGACCGACGTGGCCGAGGCGCTGGAGCATCTCGTGCGCGAGACAGTGAAGATGATGAACGATGGCGCACGCCTCAACGACATCGTGCACAGCGTCAATGTCGAACAGCGCGTGCTCGACAAACCCTACCTCAAGCCGATGTATGACGAGCCGGAATTTGTCGTGCGCAATATCTGGCGACTCTATGGCGGCTGGTATGACGGCAATCCCGCGCATCTGAAACCGGCACGCGAAAGCGCACTGGCGCGTGAGCTTGCGTCTCTGGCGGGCGGCGCGGGCGCACTGGCCAAACGCGCGCTGGAAATGGCTGATAAGGACATCCGCGTGGCCTGCCATCTGGCCGAACTTGCCGTACTGGCCGATCCCGACAGCAAATCCGCCCATGGCGTGCGCGCGGAAATTTTCCAGAAGCGGCGCAATGGCGAAACCTCGCTGATGGCCAAGGGCATTTTCGGCTATGCCGCCAATGAGTCCAAAGCCAGGGCGGAGGGGTAATGCACTGCCTGTTCAACTGCACCCTGCCCTGCTAAACCGAAAACTCCTTTTCGTGGCGGAGTAAGCATGCCCCGGCTTTTTCTTGTTGCGGCATTTTCCCTTCTGGTCTCGGCCTGCGGGTTCACGCCGCTTTACGGCACTGGCGGCGACAACCGCGCGGCCGAGGCGTCGCTTTCTGCCATCGCTGTTGAAACACCCACGGGCGAGGAGCGCCTGAACCGCATCGCCGAAGATGCGCTGATCGAGGCCCTCGCCCCCGATGGCGTGCGCAGCGCAACCCCGGCTTTTCGCCTGGAAACGCGGTTGAAGGATTCGCGCCGCGGCCTCCTCATTCAGGATGACACGTCGATCACGCGCTATAATTTCCGCGTCACTGCCACCTGGCGGCTGATTGATCCGGCCGGAGACCGCGTGGTGGCCGACGGCAAGGCAACATCGACCGTTTCTTACAACGTGGCGGACTCGCCGTTTTCAACCGTCATTGCGCGCGAAGATGCCGAGCGCCGCGCCGTGCGCGAGATTGCCGACGAAATCCGCCTGCGCCTGGCGATGGCGCTCTCCGGCCCCGATTGCTGCCGCGCGGCGGCGGGGAATTGAAGATGATTTCTGCCTCCCCTTTTCTGAAAGGGGAGGCGGGAAGCCCTCACCCCCCATTCACCCGCACCATCATCGGCACATGATCGGATGGCCGCGGCCAGTCACGCGCATCGGACAAAATCAGGTGGCCCGAAGGCGCCGCAACCAGCGCAGGCGCCAGCGCCGGGCTGACCCACACATGATCGAGCCTGCGCCCGCGATCAGACTTGCGCCAGTCGCTGTTGCGATAACTCCACCACGTAAACACTTTCTCCGACAACGGCACATGCGTGCGCGTGACATCGACAAAGCCGTGGGAGGCAATCACCGCCTTCATGCGGTCGGTTTCCATCGGCGTGTGGCTCACCACATCCAGCAATTGCTTGTGGCTCCACACATCGTTTTCGTGCGGCGCGACGTTCAGATCGCCCACCACCACAATGCGCGCCGAACTCTTGCCGCGCCGCTTGGAGAAATGCCGCTCCATCTCGTCAAGGAACGAGAGCTTGTGCGCGAATTTGGGGTTTGCTTTCACATCCGGCTCATCGCCGCCTGCGGGCACATAGAAATTGTTGAGCTCGATGCCGAAGGGCAGCATCACGCGCAAATGCCGCGCATCATCAATGCCGCAAAAGCTTTCCGACTTTGCCTTCTCCAGCGGCAGGCGCGAGAGAATGGCAACGCCGTGATAGCCCTTCTGCCCGTGGATGGCGCGATGTTCAAAGCCCATCGCGGCCAGCGG
>ERZ761609.2771-NODE-2771-length-12410-cov-7.919628_pt1 | contig 12410 bp, 10 predicted proteins | sample MGYA00511163_ERZ761609 | MGnify/ENA primary metagenome ERZ761609 (study PRJEB28899, sample SAMN02445070) | bioreactor sludge metagenome | biome: EBPR sludge | place: Australia: Brisbane, Thorneside Wastewater Treatment Plant | collected 2011-12-16 ... | reverse complement strand
CGTGCACGCACCACCCGCTCCGGCTCGCAAAAATCCTGAGCAAAGCCTTGAACTCGATCAAAAACGAGTTTTGGCAGTTCGGCACGGGGCCGCTATAAGGGATTTGGCGTCCCCCGAGCGCCGCGACGAACAACGATAACGAACTCGCTGAAGGATACCGGTCCGCATCGCGGTCCCACCATCGGATGGCGCCCAGACTTCCCGCACCACGACTGATCGATCGCGCTCTTGGTCGCGTCGCCTCCGGCTACATCAGGCTGGTCGAGCGCACGTCCGAGCCGCCGCCGCTGATGGAGCGGTACATCGACGATCTCCTCGCCCTGCAGCCCGTCATTCTCGCCATGTGGCATGGCCAGTTCGTCATGCTCCCCTCGCTCGCCCGGCTCGGCGTAAAGACCAAGGCGATGCTCGCGCTTCATAAGGACGCGGAAGGTCTGGCGCAGGCTCTCGACAGCTTCGGCATCGAACTGATCCGTGGTGCAGGTGCCGGGGCAAAGGGCAGGGATCGGGGTGGCGCGAATGCGTTTCGTGGCGCCGTCACTGCGCTCGAAGAAGGCTTCTCGGTCGCCATGACCGCCGACGTGCCACCCGGTCCAGCACGTCGCGCCGGACACGGCATCGTCACGCTCGCACGTGTCTCCGGTCGACCGATACTGCCGGTCGCCATGGCATCGTCTCGCTTCCTGCCGCTCAACACGTGGAGCCGCATGACGCTGAACCTGCCGTTCTCCCGGCTCGGCGCGTCGTTCGGTGCGCCGATCTACGTGCCGAAGGACGCGAGCGCCGAAGACCTCGAGCGGCTCCGGACGGAGGTCGAAACACAACTCAACATCGCCACCGTCGACGCCTACGCCCGCGCCGGCATCTCCCATCTCCGCGCCACACCCGCCGCCGCCCTCTCCGCCTCCGGCGAGCGCGCGCCCGTCGGCGGCAAGCTGCGTGTCTATCGCTCCGGCGCCACCGCATTCGCGCACCTGGCACCGGCCTTCCTGAAATACCGGGAACGCAACGGCAAGGAACAGTCCGACCGACGCGGCGAACGCCTCGGCATCGCGTCGTTGCCGCGACCCGACGGCCCCCTCATCTGGCTTCACGCCGCATCCGTCGGTGAAACCAATGCGATCATCCCTCTCGTTCACGAATTGAGGAAGGCCCGCCCCGGGTGCGCCGTCCTTCTCACGACGGGCACCGTGACCAGCGCGCATCTCGCCGCCTCGCGCCTTTCGGGCGTCGCGCTGCACCAGTTCGTGCCACTCGACGTGCCTGAGTATGTCGCACGCTTCGTCGATCACTGGCGGCCCGATGTCGCCCTGTTCGTCGAGAGCGAGATCTGGCCGAACCTCATTCTGGCCTCCGCGGCACGCAACGTCCCGCTCGTCCTCGTCAATGCGCGCATGTCGAAGACATCGTACCGCCGCTGGCGCCGGCATATCCACGTGGCACGCGCGCTGTTCTCGCGCTTCTCGGCCATTCTTGCGCAGGATCGCCAGTTCGCCGAACGCTTCATCCAGCTCGGCGCGCCCCGCGTCACCGCCATCGGCAATCTGAAGTCGGATAGCCCCCCGCTTCCGGTCGATGAAACACTCCGGGCCGAGCTCCGGGCACGGCTCGGCAATCGGCCGGTACTGCTCGCCGCATCGACCCATGATGCCGAGGAAGTGATCCTCGCCGACGCACACCGCCTGCTGCGCGCAACCCATCCCGGTCTCCTGACCATCATCGTCCCGCGCCATCCCGCGCGCGGGCCAGCGATCGCTGAAACCCTTGCGAGCCGTGGCTTTCGCGTGACGCGCCGCGCGGCCGGTGAGACGCCCGACCTTGCAGACACCACGCCGACCGGCGGCATATATCTGGCCGACACACTCGGCGAGCTCGGCACCTTCTTCGAGGTCGCGCCGGTCGCCTTCATGGGCAAGTCGTTGAGCAGCGAACCCGGCGGTCACAATCCAATCGAATGCGTCCGCGGCGGCGCGGCCGTGCTGACCGGCCCGGGCTGGCACAATTTCACCGAGAGCTTCACGGCTCTTCTCAAGGCGAAGGGCGCGATAGAAGTACGCTCCGCAGACGAGATCGCTGCCGCCACGCGTCACCTCCTCGACAACCCGGATGAGCGCAACCGGATGCACGCGAACGCGACGCGCGCGCTTTCGACATTGACCGGCGCCTTGCCGGCGACCGTCGAAACCGTGCTGGGCATCTTGCACAAGAACGCGCAGGAACGGCGACCCGGCTCATGACGGAGCGACGCGCCAGTGATGAGCCTTTTTGGTGGTACCACGACACGTCGAGCCTCCGCGCCCGCCTCCTGATCGCAGGACTGACGCCCGTATCCGCGCTGTATGGAGCGCTCGCCGCCCATCGCATGGCCGCACCGCCGAAACACGTCTCGATCCTGCCGGTGATCTGCGTCGGAAACTTCACCGCCGGCGGCACCGGCAAGACGCCGCTTGTGCGCGAAATCGTAACCCGCCTCAGGGCGCGTGGTCACACACCCGTGGTACTCACGCGCGGCTACGGCGGCTCCACCGAAGGGCCGCATCTCGTCAATTGCGATCATGACACCGCCGCCAGCGTCGGCGACGAGCCCTGCCTGATCGCGCGCGATTGCGCCGTCGTCGTCTCCCGCGACCGCGCCGCAGGCGCACGCTTCATCGAAGCGCATCCGTCTCTGCGCGCCGATGTCATCGTCATGGACGACGGACTGCAGAACCCCGATCTCGAAAAATCGCTCACGATCGCCGTCCTCGACAGACGCCGCGCCGTCGGCAATGGCCGAACTATTCCCGCAGGACCATTGCGGGCTCCACTTCCAGCCCAGCTGCGCCATGTCTCGCTGCTCGCCTGCGTGAACCCGCCCGATGCGAGCGGCACATCTGCCGCAAATCCGGTGACATCGGCGTATTCCGGCCCCCGCCTCGACGTTTCAGTCGCCCCGTCCGGCGATACGACGTGGCTCCGCGACGCGAAGGTGCTCGCCTTCGCCGGCATCGGTGCGCCCGAACGCTTCTTCACGATGCTCGAGAAGCTGGGAGCGACGATCGTCGCCCGCCGCGCGTACCCCGATCATTACGCGTTCGAGGACCGCGACGCCGACCACCTGTTACGCGAAGCAGCCCGCCTCGATGCGATCCTCGTGACCACGGAAAAGGATCAGGTGCGTCTCAGGGGTACTGCTGCGGCACTCGACGCGCTCGCATCCAATGTCCGCGTCGTCCCGATCCGCGCCACGCTCGACGCGAAATCGAGCGAGGTGCTCGACGCGGCACTCGAACGGATCACGGCACGGCGTAGCGCCTAGCTCCGTTATCTCACCGGCCAGTAGCGACGAGCCAGCGCCACCGTCGCCGGCAGGAAGACGAGATCGCCGACTAGCGAAGCGACAAGCGTGATCGCACACACCATACCGAAGAGCCGAAGCGACGGCAGATCGGAAAACATCGTCACACCGAGCCCGAACGCCAGCACGATCGTAGTGAGGATGATGGCCGGCCCGACGAGCACACGCGCCCGGCGTATGGCCCGCTCGGCCGGCTCCTCGGGACGCTCCTCGCGTCTCAGGCGATTGAGAAAGTGGATGAGCGCATCGACGCCGAGACCGAACACGACGACCATGGCGATCACGCTTGAAAATTCGAGCCCGCTCCCCATCGCCTTGAGCGCCGCCCCCGACGCCACGATCGGAAACAGCGACGGCAGAACCGCGATCACGGTGACGAACAAGGAGCGGAACGCGAGTCCGAGCAGCACCGCGACAATTCCCATCGCGACCCACAGCGCCTCCTCGAGCTGCCCGATGAGCCGCGCGCTGTTCCGCGCCGCGATTGCCGGCAACCCCGTGACCGAAATCTCGACACCGGGATGCTTGGCGCGGACGGGATCGAGTGCGCGGTCGATCTTCTCCACCACCGGCAGGATCTCGCTGGCGTCGATGTCCGGCAACCGGCCAGTGACGAGCACGGCGTTCTCCTCCGCCGCGATGAACCGGCGCACGAGATGCTCCGGCAGCAGCTTCACATATCGCTGCACGCTCTCGATGCGATCATCGCCGGCATCACGGAGCCAGCGCCGGAGACTGTCCAGCGACCAGACATTGCCGAGCCCCGCCGCCTTTTCGAGTACCCCATGCGTCTCCGCGATCACGTCCAGCGCCGCTCCGCTGTAGAGCGGTCGGCCGTCCTTCCATTGCACCATGACGTGGACCGGATTGGCGCCGGTCAGTTTCTGGTCGAGCTTCCCGGTGGCCTTCAGTGCCTGCTCGCGATCCGGCACCTGGTCGGCAAGACGATAGCGGGGTTCCAAGGCCAGATGCGCGAGTGTGAAGACGATCGCGAGACCGACGCCCGCGAGCGTTACCGGAACCGGGCGCGCGACGACGAAATCGACGATGCGTCCGACGAGCCCCGCGAGCCAGTCCATGGCTCTGTCCGATCCCGTGCGCTGCGCCAGCGCCGCCCCGTCACCGATGAGCAACCGCGCCAGAACCGGCATCGCGCCGATTACCGCGAAATAGGACACGACGGTCGCCAGCGCGCCGGCCTGCCCGAACGTGCGGATCAGTGCGGAATCCGTGAGCAGAAGCGCGAGGAACGCCACCAGCGCCGTGATATGCGCGATCACGCAGGCCGGTCCCACGACACGAACGGCGAATGCGATCGCGGCGAGCTTGTCGTCTCCGGCGCGCAACCGGTCGCGGATCGCGTAGGTGACCTGCATGCTGTCGGCAAAACCCATCACCATGACGAGCGGCGTCATCACGTTGAGGAACAGGTTGAGCCTGAACCCGAGCCAGCCGAGCAGCCCCAGCGCGAGAAGGACCGCGAGCACGGGTGGCAGGGCCGCGAGCAGCATCAGCCGCCAGGAGCGGAAAAAAATGAGCGCGATCGCCGCCCCGAACAGGAGGCCGAGCCCGTTGTAGACCATCTGGTCGCGCTCGACCGCGTTGCGGATCTCGAGCTGCATCACCGGCGCGCCGGTGACCTGCACCGCAAGACCGGCAGGTTTCAGCTCGACATCAAGAGCCTTGAGAATGCCGCCGATGATGGTGGCAGGCCCGTTCCGCGCCACCGCTTCCCGGTCGAGCGACAGCACCGCCATCGCGAGCGTGCCGTCATCCGACAAGAATTTGCCGGCCACGATCTCGTTCGCCCGGAGGCCAGCGACGACGGCGTCGTAAGCGGCGCCTTCGGGAAGTACGTCCGGCACGATCGGCGGCGCATAGCCGCGCACATCCGGCTTGCCCCGCGCCGACAGCATCGACACCACGCCGTTGACGCCGTCGGCGAGCTGCAGTTCGACCATGGCACGGCGGAACGCGTCGAGCTGGGGCCGGGCGAGCAGGGATTTGCCCTCGACCACGACCAGCACGTCGTATTCGCTCGATGGAAAGCGCCGGTCGATCTCCTCGTAACGCTTGAACTCCGGCGTCTCCGTGCGGAACAGCTCCGAAAGGGAGTCGTCGACCTTCAGACGCGCAAGACCAAGCGCCGCGATGATCGCGAGCAGGATCATGATCACCGTGGTCGCGACGGGCCGCATCAATGTCGCCAGACCGAGCCGGTCGAGGCCGAAACTCAGCCCCTTGATGGCATGACCATGCCCGTCGTCGACGCTGTGCGTCTCGTCCCGTTGCTGCATCGCACTGTTTCCGGAAGAACGCGCACATAAACAGATCACGAGGCCCGCACCGGGCCTTGATTCGCATTCGCCGCGCATGGTGGCCCCGCATCGCCCCTCGCGCAAGCCGCGTGTCAGCCCCGCTGACCCGGCACTTCCCCGCCTGCCGAAGCCCCGTCAGATTTCGGCGTGAATGAGCGTCGAACGAGGAGACGGCCATGACGAACCCGCGTTGGAAGAAGCGTCCGGAAGGATCGACGTGGGGCGACTGGGGCGAGAATGACGAACTCGGTCGTCTGAACATGCTCACGCCGAAAAAGGTGATGGAAGGAATCGCCGAGGTCCGCGAGGGGCGGAATTTCTGTCTGAGCCTGCCTCTCGATTTCCCCGGCGGCAACGTTCTCAACCCGCGCCGCCATCCTCCCGTGCTGCGCCCGACGCGCCGCCCGGACCGTCCGAACTTCAACATGGTCATGCGCGACGAGGACCCGCTGCTGACCGACGTCGTCAACGACGATCTCGCCATCCTGCACCTGCAGTATTCGACACAGTGGGACAGCCTCGCCCACGTCGGCCAGCTCTTCGACGCCGACGGCGACGGCATCGAAGAGCCGCGCTACTACAACGGCTTTCAGCCTGACAAGGACATCGTCGGTCCGAAAGACGTCGCCGACAGTGGCGGCACCGGCATGGTCGAGGCGAAATCCACGAGCTATGCGCATCGCCTCGGCGTCGAGAACATGGCCGAGACCTGCATGCAGGGCCGCGCTGTACTGATCGATCTGCACGCCCACTTCGGCCGCGACAAGAAGGTCGTCGGCTACGACGACCTGATGCGTGTGATGGAAAAGGACAAGGTCGAGGTCCAGCCCGGAGACATGGTGTGTCTGCACACAGGGTTTGCCGAAGTCCTACTGGAAATGCAGAAAAACCCGGACCCGGACCGCGCGCACAACTCGTGTGCAGCGATGAACGGCCGCGATCAGAACCTGCTCAAATGGATCACTGACTCGGGCCTCGTATCACTCATCGCCGACAACTATGCCGTCGAGGCGCATCCCGCACTGCATCAGGGTGGCTGCGCGCCTTATCTGCCACTCCACGCCCACTGCCTGTTCAAGCTCGGCGTCAACCTCGGCGAACTCTGGCATTTGACCCCGCTCGCCACCTGGCTGCGCAATGAAAAGCGCTCGCGCTTCCTTCTGACCGCGCCCCCCCTGCGGCTGCCCGGCGCCGTCGGCTCCCCGGCCACGCCCGTCGCGACAGTCTGATCGCGGATAAGGCGTAAGGCTATTGCGAGAGCTTGAAAGCCGGCGCTTTCGAGACATCGCCGCCCGTCCTGACGGCGAGTCCATGCTTCAGCCATCCGGGTCCCCGGCGACTTCCGGCCATGCCCTCACTCACGTCAATGATCTTGTAGCCGAGCCGTTCGAGCTGCGGAGCGATAGACCCGCTGCGATTGCCGGTCCGGCAGATGAGCGCGAGCGGCTTCGACTTGTCCCCGCCGAGAGCCGTGTCGACCTGGGCGAGAAAAGCCGGCGCCGGCTGATGCATGGTGATCGCATGCGCACTCGCCGGCACCCCGGTCTGAAGCCACTCCTCCGGCGTCCTTATGTCGATCAGGACAATCTCGCCGGCCCTTGCCTTGGCATCAGCAGCCTTCGCGTCGAGGATCTCGCCGGCGGCCGCAACCTGCGTCGCCAGCACCAGCGCCGCCGACGCGGCGAAAACACTCAGGGGTCGAAAGCGCGCCATGTGGCCGTCCCATTTCGAACTGCAAAGTCGGAGCACCGCATAGCATACGGCGGCCGCCATGCGTCCCCGTGCGGCAAGATGATGCAACACTCCCGCGAGCGCGAAAAATGAACGATGTCAAAGAGCCGGCGCCCCTCCATTTGGACCGGACAGGCGCTGAAAGCACAGTTTATCACCCCCGGAATCACCGAGGATAAGATCCGAAAACATCAATTCGGCCAATTTGTTGGGTGGTTTTCGCAGGTGCGCACAAGGTCTGCGCCCCACCCGTTACATCGCAGTCGCAGAAAACAGTTGTGACAGGGCCCTGCGGTAGTTTAGGTCCGCACCGATGCGCCAGAACTCTTGCAGCACCAACAGGTGTTTGCGACTGTATCGACACAAGAATCACGACGGACGCTGACGGCTCCATCGTGCATCCTGGGGGGAATGAGACTTGGAACTTATGACTTCGCCACGGCCCGGCCGCGACGACGCCGCCGCTGACCGTCAGCTATCGCATTCTGACACGTCTTCGGCTCGCGAACCGGCGCCGCGCACGGCCCGTCAGTGGATCGACATGGTCGCGCGTTATCGCGAACCCAGCGTCAGCCGCTCCGTCTTCGAAATCTTCGTCACCGTGATCCCGTTCGTCGCACTATGGGCCCTCGCCTATGCGGCCTATCAGGTGAGTTACCTGCTGACGCTCGTCGTCGCGGTACCCGCGGCCTTGTTCCTCGTCCGCCTCTTCCTGATCCAGCACGACTGCGGCCATGGCGCCTTCTTCAAGAAGCGCGTGGCGAACGACTGGGTCGGCCGCGTACTCGGTGTTTTCACTATGACGCCATATGCCGTCTGGCAGCGCAGCCACGCCATCCATCATTCCGACAGCGGCAATCTCGACGAGCGCGGCGTCGGCGCCATCGACGTCAAGACTGTGGCCGAATATCGCGACATGTCGCCGCTGCGTCGCCTGCAGTATCGCCTCTATCGCAATCCCTTCGTGATGTTCGTCATCGGCCCCGCCTATGTCTTCCTGATCCAGCAGCGCATCCCCGCGGGCCATCTCGGCAACTGGCGCTTCTGGCTTTCGGCCATGGGGACGAACCTCGTATTTGCAGCCCTCTTCGGCGCGCTCGTCTGGGCCATCGGCCTCGTCCCCGCGCTTGCGATCCACATCCCGATCGTCGTCATCGCCGCATCCGTCGGCGTCTGGATGTTCTATATCCAGCATCAGTTCGAGCACACCTACTGGGAGCGCCACAAGAACTGGAACGTGCACGACGCCGCGCTGAACGGGTCGTCACATTACGATCTGCCGCAGCCGCTGCGCTGGCTCACCGCCAACATCGGCATCCATCACGTCCATCATCTCTACGCGCGCATCCCGTTCTATCGTCTTTCGGAGGTCCTGCGCGATTACCCCGAGCTCAAGGACCACCGCCGCATGACGCTCCTCGAGAGCTTCCAGTGCGTGCGCCTGAAGCTCTGGGACGAAAGCCAGAAGCGCCTCGTCACATACCGCGAAGCGATGGTGTGATCGCACAAAGTTTGGAAACGAATAAAGCGCCGGCTCTTCCGGCGCTTTTTTTGTTTGTCGGATTCCAACGCGGCAACCGCCATTGCCAACAAAAAAGCCCGGCACATCGCCGGGCTCCCGTCACACAATTCGCTACTCGCATTTCGCGATGAACTCCCCTCACCCCGAGTTCGGGATCCCGCGTTCGAAGCCGACGAACACCTCGAACTCGCCGGGGCGCGCGCCTTCCGGCACCGTGAACGTCACTTCCTTCACGCTCGAAAAATATCCGATCGGATTGTCGAGCGCGACCGGCACGTCGATGCGCACCTTGTCCGTCACCACCTTCTCGCGCCGCGCATCCGCGACGAATACCTGGAGCGGCAACTGCACGTTACCGGTCTTGCCGCGCGGGCCGAGCAGCACCTTGCCCGAGAAGCCGTATTTCACAGTGACGCGATTGCCTTCCTGCCGGCACTCGCGCGCCGTCTTCGTGATTTCGCCGCGGTGGACGACACCGAGCCCGTCGCCGATGCGGCCCGGTTCGTAGATCGTCACCTGTCCCTCGCGACCCCACACGGAAAAGCGCGGACAGCCACCGGCGATGTCACCGGCTGATACGTCGCTCTGAGCGCCTTCTGCCTTCGCCGCACTGAGCAGGCTCTCGGTCGTGATACCCGACGAACCCTGCTCTTTCTTCTGGCCGAACACGCCACCGCCGATCCCCGACGTGAGCGATCCCATGCCGCAACCGCCGACGACCACGGCGACGACGGCGAACGCCGTCACCTGCCGCGCCGCACCGAAAGCACGGCGGCCTATCGAACCTGCATTCGTACAATCGTTCATGCCTCACCCCATCCGGCGTCACCGCCGCGCGGCCCGCTGCCTGAACCATCCGCTCACGGCCCTGTCCTTGTTCGGACTATTCGGCTCCCGGCGGTCCATTGCACGATTCGGGCTTCCCCGCGTAAGAACCTAGCACTATGAAATCCCGCACGCAAAAAACGGCTGATGACGTTTTGCGACGCGCGATTGCGTGGTTAACCCGTTTTCAGCGCCCCGCCCCCGTAAGGGTTGGGCGACACCCGAGGAAATCCACATTTGGCTGTCACACTGCCGCCTCTGACCATCCGCCTCGCGGCCCCGCGCGGTTTCTGCGCCGGCGTCGACCGCGCCATCAAGATCGTCGAACTGGCGCTCGCTAAGTATGGCGCACCGGTCTATGTCCGCCATGAGATCGTCCACAACAAGTTCGTCGTCGACGGACTGCGGGCGAAAGGCGCCATTTTTGTGGAGGAACTCGACGAGATCCCGAAGGGCGACGCGCCTGTGATCTTTTCGGCACACGGGGTGCCGAAGTCGGTCCCCGCCGACGCGCGCTCGCGCAAGATGTTCTTCCTCGACGCCACCTGCCCTCTGGTCTCGAAGGTCCACCACGAGGCCGAGCGCCACCATGCCGAAGGTCGCCAGATCCTGCTTGTCGGCCACGCCGGCCACCCCGAGGTCATCGGCACCATGGGCCAATTGCCCGATGGCGCGGTCCACCTCATTGAACGCCTCGACGACGTCGCAGCATTCAATCCCCGCGATCCCGACCGCCTCGCCTATATCACCCAGACGACACTTTCGGTGGACGACACCGCCGAGATCGTCGCCGCCCTCGAGGCGCGCTTCCCCGCCATCGTCGGGCCGCACAAGAAAGACATCTGCTACGCCACCACCAACCGTCAGGACGCCGTGAAGGCGATCGCTGGTTCGGTCGAACGCATGATCGTCGTCGGCGCGCCCAACAGCTCCAACTCCCTGCGTCTCGTGGAGGTCGCCGCCCGTGCCGGCTGCCCCGACAGCATGCTCGTCCAGCGCGCCTCCGAGATCGACTGGTCGCGGTTCCAGGGCATAACCACGCTCGGCATTACAGCCGGCGCATCCGCACCCGAAATCCTTGTCGACGAAATCATCGCGGCGTTCCGTGAGCGCTTCACCGTCACCGTCGAGGAGGTCGTCACGCGCGTCGAGAACATCGCCTTCAACGTCCCGCGTGAACTCCGCCCGTCCGAACCCGCCACCTGAAATACGGAACACCGCTCCATGGCAGTCTACACCGAGGTCGACGACGACGATCTCGCCCGCTTCGTGGGTGACTACGGGCTTGGCCGCCTTCTTGCCTGCAAGGGGATCGCGGAGGGTGTCGAGAACACGAACTACATGATCGACACCGACAAGGGTCGCTACATCCTGACGCTTTACGAAAAGCGCGTCGCCGAGAAGGATCTGCCGTTCTTCCTCGGTCTAATGGATCACCTCGCCGCACGTGGTCTGAACTGCCCACTGCCGGTGAGAAAGCCCGACGGCGCAATGCTCGGCCGCCTCGCCGGCCGCCCGGCCGCGATCATCACCTTCCTCGAAGGCGTCTCGCACAAGCACCCGAAGCCCGTGCATTGTCACGCCGTCGGCCGTGCACTGGCCGAGATGCACGCCGCCGCGGCCGATTTCTCCCTGACTCGCGCCAACGCCCTCGGTCTCGCTGGCTGGCGCCCGCTGTTCGACAGATTCGCCGCCGAGGCCGATACCATCGAACCGGGCCTGCACGCCGACATCGCCACTGAACTCTCCATCCTCGAACGGGCCTGGCCGCACGATCTGCCGCGCGGTGTGATCCATGCCGATCTCTTCGACGACAATGTCTTCTTCATCGGCGACGAACTGTCCGGCCTGATTGACTTCTATTTCGCCTGCAACGATGCCCTCGCCTACGACATCGCCGTGTGTCTCAACGCCTGGTGCTTCGATGCCTCGTTCAGGTTCGACATCGCAAAAGGCCGCGCGCTCCTCGCCGGTTACCAGTCGGTCCGCACTCTCACACCGGCCGAGCGCGAGGCACTGCCACTCCTCGCCCGCGGCGCCGCGCTTCGCTTCCTCCTGACCCGCGCCTACGACTGGATCAACACCCCGCCCGGCGCCCTCGTCGCGCGCAAGAGCCCCGCCGAATACCTCGCGCGTCTGCGTGCCCATCGCGCCGTCACTGATGCCCGCCAGTATGGCCTCGCATGACGACACCGGCCAAACCACCGCACGTCCAGATCTTCACTGACGGCGCCTGCTCGGGCAATCCCGGCCCGGGCGGCTGGGGCGCCATCCTCATCTCGGGCCCTCACCGCAAGGAATTGTCCGGCGGCGAGGCCGAGACGACCAACAACCGCATGGAACTGCTCGCCGCCATCTCCGCCCTCGAAGCGCTGAAGCGCGCGTCCGACGTCGACCTCACCACCGACAGCGTCTACGTTCGCGACGGCATCTCGAAATGGATCTTTGGCTGGAAGCGCAACGGCTGGAAGACGGCCGACAAGAAGCCCGTCAAGAACGCCGAACTCTGGCAACGCCTCGACGAGGCGGCCCGCCGCCACACCGTTCGCTGGCACTGGATCAAGGGCCACGCCGGCCACGAAATGAACGAGCGCGCCGACGAACTCGCACGCGAAGCGATGAAGCCGTACAAGCGCGGCTGATACAGCGCTGCCCGAGCCGCCACCCGTCATGCGTT
>ERZ761609.2770-NODE-2770-length-12422-cov-5.767203_pt1 | contig 12422 bp, 13 predicted proteins | sample MGYA00511163_ERZ761609 | MGnify/ENA primary metagenome ERZ761609 (study PRJEB28899, sample SAMN02445070) | bioreactor sludge metagenome | biome: EBPR sludge | place: Australia: Brisbane, Thorneside Wastewater Treatment Plant | collected 2011-12-16 ... | reverse complement strand
GCGCGCCTTCAACGAAGCCCAGATCGGGCGTGTGCTGGACGTGCTGGTCTCTGGCAGGGGCCGCAGGCCCGGCCAGGCGCATGGGCGCTCGCCGTATCTGCAAGCCGTGCATTTCATGGACGAGCGCGCGCGCGACGGGGAGATCGTGCAAGTGCGCATCGTCGGCGCCTCGCAGAATTCTCTCACGGGCGAGCGGGTGTCAGCGCAAGCGGAGGTCGCGTGAGCAACGGCGAGCACACCCGCACGATAACGCTCGCCGAAGCTGGCGTGGCGCAGGCCGTGTTCGGCCCGCTGCATCGCCACCTCGCGCACATTCAGGAAGCGTTCCGCGATCCGAGCGCGCCACGCGGCCAGCCGGCTTACAGCGTCACGCTGGATGCGCAGGGCGATCGCGTGCTGGTGCGCGCGCAAACTGAAGCCGAGCTCGACCGCGTGCAGCGCATCATTGATGCGCTGGCCGATCTCGCGCGCCGCAAGGGCAAAGTGCGCGAAGGCGATGTGTTCGCGGCAATTTCATTCTCCGAAGGCGATCCAGACAAGGCCGGCCCGCTGACGCTGCCGCAACTGGGCGGCCTCACGCTGCGCACGCCGCGCCAGGTGCATTACGTGGAGGCGCTGCGCGATGAGCGCATCGATCTCATTTTCGGCGTTGGCCCCGCCGGCACCGGCAAGACGTTCTTGGCCGTCGCCGCCGCCGTCGAAGCGCTGAAGCAGGAACGCGTCGACCGCATCATCGTCACGCGTCCGGCGGTCGAGGCCGGCGAGAAGCTTGGTTATTTGCCCGGCGATCTCTCCGAGAAGGTCGACCCCTATCTGCAGCCGATCTGGGATGCGTTCCGAAGTCAGATGAGCGAGAACGATTTGAAGACGCGGCGCGAGCGCCGTCAGATCGAAGTCGCGCCCGTCGCGTTCATGCGCGGGCGTACGCTGTCGAACGCGTTCGTCATCGCCGACGAAGCGCAGAACGCCACCATTCTGCAAATGAAGATGGTGCTGACGCGTCTTGGCGAAGGCTCGCGCATGGTCGTCACCGGCGATCCTTCGCAGATCGATCTTGTGCGCCCGGATCAATCGGGCCTCGCGCACGCGATTTCGATTTTGGAAGACATCGAAGGCGTCGAGATCATCCGCTTCGCCGCGCAGGACGTCGTGCGCCACCGCCTCGTCGCGAAGATCGTCGAAGCCTACCACCGCGACGAGGGCGGCCGTGCCTGACGAGCCCCCGCTGGAGGTGGACTTAGTCGTCGAGGCCGAAGCCTGGGCCGGACACGAAGAGACGTTGATCCGCGCGCTTGAAGCCGCTGCCGCCGCCGAAGCGCAAGGCGGGTCGGTGTCCGTGCTGCTGGCCGACGATGCGGCGGTCGCCGCACTTAATCAGCAATTCCGCAACAAGGCCGGCCCCACCAATGTGCTCTCTTTTCCGCCTGTGGCGGGGGAGGAGAGCTTTCTGGGCGATATCGCGTTGGCGGCGGAAACCATTGCTGCGGAAGCCGAAATTCAAGGCAAAAGCTTCGCTAACCACGCGTCTCATCTTGTGGTGCACGGCTTTCTGCATCTTTTGGGTTATGATCATATCGAAGCTGAAGACGCTGAGCGGATGGAAGCGCGCGAGCGCGCCATTCTCGCGGAGCTGGGGATAGAAGATCCCTACGCTTGAAGCGGGCGCCATGAGGAGTGCAACAAACCACGTATGGCCGAGATAGCCGAAGACAGCGAACCGCCCTCGCGAAGACGCGCGGGTCTCTTCAATCGCTTCACGCGCATTTTTGCGCGGGCGAATGCGGGGCCCGCCGCCGCGGTGGAGGAAGCGCTGCGCAATCGCGAAGATCGCGGCGAATCCATCGAAGGCGCGCACAAGGATTTGATCCTGCGCGCCGCCAGCTTCGATCGGCTCAAAGTTGCTGACGTCATGCGCCCGCGCGCGGAGATTGTCTCCGTGGAGATCGCGGCCACTTTGGGCGAGGCCGCGCGCGTGTTTTCCGAAAGCCAGCACTCGCGCCTGCCGGTCTATAGCGAAACTCTGGATGACCCGCAGGGCTTCGTGCACGTGCGCGATGTGCTTTCATTGCTGGCGCCTGATGAAAAGGGCGAGGCGCGCGCCAAGTTTTCCGACCGGACGCTCGCGCGCATCAAGCGCGACATCCTGTTCGTGCCCCAAAGCATGACCTTGGCCACCTTGTTCCTGAAGATGCAGTCGAGCCGCATTCACCTTGCGCTGGTGGTGGATGAATATGGCGGCACCGATGGGCTGGTCTCGATGGAAGATCTTGTCGAGCAGATCGTCGGCGCCATCGAAGATGAGCATGACGAGGATTCACGCCTCGTGCAGGAACGCCCCGCCGGCGCCTTCGAGGCGGACGGACGTGCGTCGATAGATGAGCTTGAGGCCAAACTCGGCGCGAGCCTCGAATTGCCTGAGCACGAGGACGAATTCGACACTGCCGCCGGTCTTGCCGTGGCGTTGGCTGGGCGTTTGCCGCAGCGCGGCGAAATCCTCCACCATCCGGCGGGCTTTGATGTCGAGATCATCGACGCCGATCCGCGCCGGGTGAAGCGCATACGCTTGAAACGCCGTAGCGAAGGCGCGCGCGCCGACGCGGGCGGTTGACTGTTGGCGTGAGGCAGGGTCCAACGGCGGCCCTCCATGGGAGTCTCCATGACATCGCCCACGTCGCGGGTTCATGAATGGTTCGCCGCGCGCGCGCCTTGGCACAGGCGCGGCATTGCGGTCGGTGCGGGTGTTCTGGCGACGCTCGCGCATGCGCCGTTTCACCTAACGCCGCTTTATGCGGCGGCGCTGGTCATCCTGGTTTGGCTGCTTGATGCGGCGTACCGGCGCGAAAAGCGCGTGCGCGCGGCGTTCGGAATCGGCGCCTGGTTTGGGCTCGGGCACTTCTGCACCGGGGTTTATTGGATCTCATCGGCCTTCATGGTCGATGCGGCTGCTTGGGGGCCGCTCTGGGGCATCCCTGCCGTACTCGCGCTCGCCAGCGTGCTGGCCGTGTTCTGGGCGATCGGGTGTGCGCTGGCGATGTTGGTGTGGACGCCGGATGTGCGCCGGATCCCCGCGTTCGCGGCCGCGCTCTTCATCACGGAATGGCTGCGCGGGCATTTGTTCGGCGGCTTGCCGTGGTTGCTGCCTGGGTACATCTGGCCCGCGGGCGAGCCGGTGTCGCAGATGGCGTCGCTTGTGGGCGCTTACGGGCTTTCGCTCATCACGTTGTTCTTGTTTGCAGCGCCCGCCGCCGTGGCGGATGCGGGCGCGGGGGCTGGTCGGCGCTTTGCGCCTTTGGTCGTGTCTGCGCTGTTTGTCGGCATGATGTGGGGCTGGGGCGCGCAGCGCATTGCGCAGGCGCCAATCGATCTGCCGGGCGCGCAGCCGATCGTCCGCGTCGCGGACTCTGGCCTCACGCAGCGCGAGAAGGGGATTGGCCGCACCGATCAAGAATGGCGCGTTCTCGCGCGCTATCTCGACGTTTCGGGCGCGCCGCAAGATAGCAAAGCCGCCGTAGTGATCTGGCCGGAAGGTGCGATCCCGGTCGTGAATTTCTTCATGCTGGAAAATCCGAGCTTCATGGACGCTGTCGGCGCCGGCATGGGTGATCGCGTGCTGATCACCGGGCTCACGCGCCGCGCGCCAGGAACGGAGCGCATCCTCTATTACAATTCCGCCGCCGTGATCGACGGCGTCAGCGGCGCGCCGCGGCTCAGCCAGACATACGACAAGCACCGCCTCGTGCCGTGGGGGGAGTTCATCCCGCTCTGGAATTTGATTAGCCCGCTCAACATCGCGCCGCTGCAGCGCATCGGTGTCGGCTTTGAGCCGGGCGATCGCCCGACGCGTTTGGTAGTGCCCGACGCGCCGCCGGCGGTGGTGCTGATCTGTTATGAAGCGATTTTTCCAGGCCTCGTGCCGCGCGGCGCCGAGCGCCCGGGCTGGATCGTTTCGGTGACGAACGACGCATGGTTCGGCCGTGGCACTGGACCCTGGCAGCACTACGTCATGGCGCGCTACCGGGCGATCGAGGAGGGGCTGCCGATGGCGCGCGCGGCCTCGGGCGGCATTTCAGCTATCGTTGACTCGTACGGTCGTGCGGTAAAGGAGACACGTAACGGCGTTCTATTTGCGGAAGCTCAATTACCTCCAGCGCTGCCAGAGACATTATACTCAAAAATAGGTATGCTCTGCGTCGCTTTGCTGCTTGTAATGATCGCTTCACTTAGGCTTCTACTACCGGCGCGGGTGATCAGGGGAAGCAATTATGAACGATGAACGCGCCGCCAATGCTGTCGACCGGAAGCTGGGACAGCGCGTGCGTTCGCGCCGGCTTGAGATCGGCATGAGCCAGGAGCGGCTTGCCGAGCTTTTGGGCGTTACCTTTCAACAGGTTCAGAAATACGAGAAGGGCGTCAACCGGATCGCGGCCAGCCGCCTCTATGATATCGCCCATGCGCTCGATGTCCCGATCGCGCGCTTCTTCGAAAATATCGGCGCGGGCAGGGGCGCGGCGGCAGGCGTCGCCGAAGGCCGACGCGAGTTCGTGGATGACGCCCTGGCCACACCAGAGGGCGCCCAGCTGATGGCGCTGTTCGCTTCCATCAAAAGCGTGAAGGTGCGCCGGCGGGTGGTGGAGTTGGTGCGGGCTCTGACTGAGGAAAACGAGCCCACTAAGCGCGGCTAAAGCCCCGCTTTATTTGCGTCTTGCCCCACATCTCCCTATGAGAGGCCGCTTTCCAGGGGCCGGAGAATCCGCGTGACCAGATCTTCCTACGTTTTCACCAGCGAAAGCGTGTCCGAAGGCCATCCCGATAAGGTGGCGGACCGCATCTCCGACACCGTCGTCGACGCATTTCTTTCGGCCGAGCCGGAAGCGCGGGTGGCGTGCGAAACCCTGGTGACGACCAACCGCATCGTGCTCGCGGGCGAAGTGCGCGCGGGCAAGCCGGGCGGCTCCAAAGCCGAAAACAAGGCGATGACGAAAGAGATCATCGCCTCGCTCGAGCCCAAGGTGCGCGCCGCGGTGAAAGACATCGGTTACGCGCAGAAGGGCTTCCACTGGGAAAAGGCGCGCTATCAGTGCTTCCTGCACGGCCAATCCGCGCACATCGCCCAGGGCGTCGACGCGAACGCCAAGAAGGATGAGGGCGCGGGCGACCAGGGCATCATGTTCGGCTACGCGTGCAACGAAACGCCCGAGCTGATGCCGGCCACGCTGCAATACAGCCACAACATCCTCAAGGTGCTCGCCAAGGCGCGCCATTCAGGCGAACGTCCTGAGCTTGAGCCGGACGCGAAAAGCCAGGTCACGCTGCGCTATGAGAACGGCAAGCCGGTGCACGTGGAGCAGATCGTCGTCTCGCATCAGCACACCAAGAAGCTTGGCGCCGATTCCTATTCCACCAAGCGCATCCGCGCGCTGTTGGAGCCGTATGTGAAGGGTGTCTTCCCGGAAGGGCTCATCACCAAGAAAACCGAGTGGCACATCAACCCCACCGGCAAGTTTGAAATCGGCGGCCCCGATGGCGACGCCGGCCTCACCGGACGCAAGATCATCGTCGATACGTATGGCGGCGCTTCTCCCCATGGAGGCGGCGCCTTCTCGGGCAAGGATCCGACCAAAGTCGATCGTTCGGCCGCTTACATGTGCCGCTATCTGGCGAAGAACGTGGTGGCCGCAGGGCTCGCGGATCGCTGCACCATCCAGATCAGCTACGCCATCGGCGTGGCGCGGCCGACCAGCTTCTATGTCGACCTGCACGGCGCCAACACGATCGATCCGGCCAAGCTCGAAAAGGCGCTGCCGGAGATGGTCGATGGCTGCACGCCGCGCGCGATCCGCCAGCATCTCGGCCTCAATAAGCCGATCTACGCCCGCACCGCGGCCTATGGCCATTTCGGCCGCACGCCGGACAACGAAGGCGGCTTCTCCTGGGAACGCGATAATCTGGTCGCCGAGCTGAAGCGGCTGAGCTAGTCCGCTGAACATTGGCGCGCGCGCCCGCCGCGCCTAAGTTCAGTTCATGTCCAGCTCCATCGGCCTTTCGCCCGAACTCATCCGCTATCTGGCGGATGCGAACCCGCCCGAGCATCCCGTGCTCGCGCGCTGCCGCGTGGAAACGCAGGCGATGCCGCAAGCGCAGATGCAGATCAGCCCCGAACAGGGCGCGTTCATGCAAGCCATCGTGCGCATGATCGCCGCGCGCCGCGCGTTCGAGGTTGGCGTATTCACCGGCTATTCGGCGCTGGCGGTGGCGCTAGCGATGAAGGAGAGGGGCGCTGGCGCGCGTCTGCTGGCTTGTGATGTCGATGCGGACGTCACCGCCAAGGCGCAAGCCTATTGGCGCGAAGCCGGCGTGGACGGGATCATCGATCTCACATTGCAGCCCGCAATCGAAACGTTGGATCAGCGCCTCGCCGCGCGCGAAGCCGGCGCCTACGATTTCGGCTTCATCGACGCCGATAAGACGGGCTATGATGGCTATTACGAGCGCGGCCTCAAATTGCTGCGCAGCGGCGGCGTCATGCTGTTCGACAACATGCTCTGGGGCGGCCAAGTGGTCGACGCTACGGATAAAACGCCAGACACGATCGCCATCCGCGCGCTGGCGGCGAAAGCCAAAACAGACGAGCGCGTGCACGCGGCGATGACGGCGGTGGGCGATGGCGTGCTGATCGTCGTGAAGCGCTAAGCGCCGAAGCGGCCCGGCGTCACGCCGAATTCGCGGCGAAACGCCGAAACAAAAGCGCTGACGCTGGAATAGCCCACATCGAGCGCCGCATCCGTCACGCTGACGCCTGCGCCCAGTCGCTCAACGGCGCTCAATAACCGCATGCGCTGGCGCCATTGCGCGAACGCCATGCCGGTTTCACTCGCGAACAGGCGCTGCGCCGTGCGCACGCTGGCCCCGGCGCGGCGCGCAAGCAGCGCGAGATCATCATTGTTGGCGGGCTCGTTTTCCAGAATGCGCGCAATGGCGAGCGCGCGTTTATCGCGCGGCAGCGGCAGCGCCTGCGCGGGCAGGGGCTGAAGCAATGCGAGGCGATCCACGATCACTTGCGCCAAGCGTTTGTGCGCGGGCTTGGCCGCATCGAGCACGCTGTGCTCGGCTACTTCCAGGATCAGCTCGCGCAATAGCGCAGGCGCCGGCAGCACCACGCAATACTCAGGCAAGCCCGCGCAGATCGCGCGCGCGAAATAGAGGCTGCGCATCGCGCCCGCGCCGCGCATTTCTTCTTCGTGCTCAACGCCCGCCGGGATCCACACCGCCCGCTGCGGCGGCGCGATCCAGGCGCCGTCGCGCGTCGCCACGCGCAGCGCGCCCTCGGAGGCGTAGCTCAACTGATGCCAGTCGTGGCGGTGGAGGTCCGCGCGATAGCCCTCAGTGAAGCGCACCGCCATCGAGCGCACCCAGATTGTTCCGTCCGGGCGCGCGGGAATGCGGGCTTGGCGTGTTTGCGACATGAGCTGTCATTCTAGCGCAAGACGGCCAGAGCGGTCGCGGTCATTCTCGCGCTCAGGAGAAAGCGCCCATGGCCCACGTCGCCCACTTTTCCATCAACGCCAACGACATGGATCGCGCCAAGGCCTTCTACGCCGGCGCCTTCGGCTGGGGCTTCGCCGCCTACGGCCCGCCGGGCTTCTACATGATCGAGGGCGCCTCGGGGCCCGGCGGCATGTTCGCGAGCCTCCAGCAGCGGCGCGAGATCGTGCCGGGCAAGCCGGTCTATGGCCTGGAATGCACGCTTTCGGTGGAAGATAGCGCCGCCGCCGAGGCGGCCGTCATCAAGGCCGGCGGCAAGATCGTGATGCCGCGCACTGTGCTGGCGGGCGTCGGCACGCTCTTCTTCTTCGAGGATACGGAAGGCAATGTGCTGGGCGCCATGCAATACGACGCGGCCGCGCGCTAGCGCGCATCAGCCGCGTTGCGCTGGGGCAGGGGCGGCGCTAGACCACGCGCCGTCCAATTCCTCCCCAGGAGCACCGCCCTATGGCCCGCGCAAAAATCGCCCTTATTGGTTCCGGCATGATCGGAGGCACGCTCGCCCACATCGCCGCGCGCGAAGAACTGGGCGATGTGATCCTGTTCGATATCGCTGAGGGCATCCCCCAGGGCAAAGCGCTCGATATCGCCGAAGCTTCGCCGGTGTTCGGCAAGGACAGCGCGCTCAAGGGCGCGAACTCGTACGCCGATATCGCCGGCGCGGATGTCTGCATCGTCACCGCCGGCGTGCCGCGCAAGCCGGGCATGAGCCGCGACGATCTCCTGGGCATCAACCTCAAGGTCATGAAAGCGGTGGGCGAGGGTATCAAGGCGCACGCGCCGAACGCGTTCGTCATCTGCATCACCAATCCGCTCGATGCGATGGTGTGGGCGCTGCGCCAATTCTCCGGCCTGCCGCACAACAAGGTGGTCGGCATGGCCGGCGTGCTCGATAGCGCGCGCTTCCGTTATTTCCTCGCCGAAGAATTCAACGTCAGCGTTGAAGACGTGACGGCCTTCGTGCTCGGCGGCCACGGCGACACCATGGTGCCGCTGACGCGCTACTCCACTATCGCCGGCATTCCGCTGCCCGATCTGGTGAAGATGGGCTGGACCAGTCAGGAAAAGCTCGACCAGATCGTGCAGCGCACGCGCGACGGCGGCGCCGAAATCGTCGGTCTGCTGAAGACGGGCTCCGCCTATTACGCCCCGGCTGAAAGCGCGATCGTGATGGCGAAGAGCTTCCTGAACGATAAGCGCCGCCTGCTGCCTTGCGCCGCGAACCTCATCGGCCAATACGGCTTGAACGACATCTACGTCGGCGTGCCGTGCATCATCGGCAAAAACGGCGTGGAAAAGATCGTCGAAATCGAACTCAGCACCGACGAGCGCGCCATGTTCGACAAAAGCGTCAACGCGGTGAAGGGCCTGGTGGACGCGTGCAAGGGGATCGATCCAAGCGTGGGTTAGCCGTTGGGTGAGCGAAGGCGTTCAATAAAGACCTTCAAGGCAGAACACCCTTTCTGTTGCTTCTGCGGCGGCAAGAAAGAAACGGCGACGCGCGACCACGTTCCTCCAAAGGCCGCTTTCTTCGGGAAAGTTTGGCCGGAGGGCTTTGAATTTCCGGCATGCGAGGAATGCAATTCACGAACACGCCTCGAAGACCAATATTTCGCGTGGCACCTACGATTGTTCGGGTGGGATCCGGCCGACCTTGAGGCGGATCAAGGAAACACCGACCGCCTCTCGCACGGGATTAGAAACAACCAGCCAGGGCTTCTGCCAATTTCGCCAGCGAAACTCGACGAGATTGCGTGGCTCACAAAAAATCGGCTGCTTGGACAAGACTATCGCGCGGTCAGAATTAAGCGAGAGTGCGTGGCCGCCATTGAGGCGACCTATCGAAAAATTGCCGCTGCGCTGTACTACAAGCACGTTGGACGCCCCGCACCCGAGGGATCGGCCTTCGGGTCCAAGATTAAGCTCAACTTGATCTTGGAGGATGTTTCGACACTGATTCAGATTATGAGGATTGCGCGCTTCGCGGCGGTTCCGAAGCGCGGTGGCGAGGACTTCAAGGGTCAGTTCATTTATTCACACGACTACAATCCCCACGAGGGCCTCTTCGCAGTTGCTGCGAAGTTTGGATCGGCCGTTGTGGGTGTCGCGACTTGTGCTGAACGCCCTGATGATCTCTCTCTGGAAGAAGTGCATTCACTTTATGCGGCCGACGGCACCCTCTTAAGAGCACAGACAAAATGATGACTCTCGGTCCAACCCTCACCACTGCCCGCCTCATCCTCCGCCCGCCGGCGCATGAGGATTTCGACGGCTTTGCCGAAATGGCCACTGAAGAAGAAACCATGCGCTACATCGGCGGCGTGGCGCCGCGCGATGCGGCGTGGCGCGGAATGGCGACGCTTGCAGGCTCGTGGGCGCTGCTCGGCTACGGCATGTTCTCGGTGCTGCGCCGCGACACTGGCGAGTGGATCGGCCGTCTCGGCCCCTGGCGGCCGGGCGGCAAGGAAGGCGGCTGGCCGGGCGATGAGGTCGGCTGGGGCTTGAAGGCCTCCGCGATGGGGCAGGGCTTCGCGGCGGAGGGCGCGATCGCCGCGATCGATTGGGCGTTCGATCATCTCGGCTGGGATCACGTGATCCATTGCATCGACAAGAAGAACGCGCCTTCGATCGCGCTGGCTGAGCGCCTCGGCTCCAAGCTTGAGCGCGAGGACGTGCGCATCCCTCCGCCGTTCGACATGCACATGGTCGACATCTACGGCCAGTCCAAAGCCGCTTGGCGCGCACGGCGCGCCTAAAATTCTCCTGGCGGATCGTCGCGAAACCAGCCCGCGACGGAGAATCTTGGGTTCGGCGTGAACGACGCAACCTGCGTGACGGAGTGGGGCATCATGCCGTCGAACACGGTGAGTGTATTGAAGCGCGGCGTGAGACCCGTGCGCACGTTGTTGTTGTCGTCGTGGAACACCAAAAGGCCGCCCCAATCGGGACGCCAAGCCCGCGAAAAGCCCAGCGTGTACGCGGCGCGCCGTTCGCTTTTGAGGCCTTCATCGCGGTGATAGGATAGGTAGTCGCCCGGTCGGTAGCAGCTCACTTGTCCATCAACTTTCGTCAGCGCCGGAAATTGAATGAGCCGCCGCGCCAAGCTCAAGAATTCCGGGCCGTTCAGAAAATCCGTCAGCCGATGGATGGGGTGGCCAGGATCCCAATTGGCGATGCGCGCGTTTATCATGGGATAAACCAAGTACGTGAATCCGAACTCGCCTCGCGCTGTCCTTCGGCGCATGCCGTCGATAATGGCTTGGCGTTGCAACAACGGCATGGCCGCGAATTCCGCGGGCGTCGTCAGAATGTTCTCCCGCTTTTCGTTTTGATACACCATGCGCCACGGCATGGTTCGCATCGCCACCTCCAGCGCCTCGGCGCTTGCGGGTTCGAACACATCCGGAATCTGCACAATCTTGTGCTGCGCGTAGATGCGCGCATAGGCATCGACATCAATCGACGGATTGAGGCGTAGCAGCGTCATCCATCCGTCGAACACCATGCGGCCGCGCTTGACAAGGGGGTCGCCAGAGGGGAAGGCGGCGGACGATCGTTCGGGGGATAAATGATGCGCGCACTTTTCTTCGCAACCGCAATGGTTTTCGGCGTAACCGGCGCCCATGCGCAACAGCAGACGCAGGCGCCGCAAGCCGGTTGGCAAACCGCGATCTCAACCCAGCCCGCGCAAGGCCCGCAAACCGCGCCAATCCCCGCCGAGGTGCAGCGCACGATCGATCGCCTGCAAGCCGCAGCACTTGAAAGCGATCTCGCATGGGAGATCACCGAAGGCCTCGTCACCGATATCGGCCCGCGCATGGCCGGCTCGGAAGCCGAAGCCGCTGCACGCGAGTGGAGCGTGCGCCGCTTGCGTGAGCTCGGCTTTCAGAACGTCCGCATCGAGCCGTTCACGATCCCGTTCTGGCAAGCCACGCGCGAAGAAGCACACATCATCAGCCCCGGCGCGCGCCCGCTGGTGGCCGCTGCACTTGGCGGCTCGCCTTCCGCGAACGTGGAGGCCGAGATCGTGCGCTTCACCTCCATGACCGCGCTTGAAGCCGCGCCTGACAACGCGGTGCGTGGGCGCATCGTGTTCATCGATGAGCGCATGAGCCGCACCATGGATGGTTCGGGCTATGGCTTCGCTGTGCGCAAGCGCGGCCAGTGCGCGCCGGTGGCGCAGCGTCTCGGCGCTGTGGGCTGCGTGATCCGCTCAGTCGGCACCGATCCGCACCGCTTTGCGCACCAGGGCGGCTCTTCACGGCAAGCCGCGGGCGTGTCGCTGCCGGCGATGGCGATTTCGCCTGCTGACGCCGATGTGCTGCAACGTCTCTCTGCGCGCGGGCCCGTGCGCGTGCGTTTGAACATCGAAGCCGACATTCGCGACAACGCGCCGTCGGGCAACGTGATCGCGGAAATTCGTGGCCGTGAACGCCCGGATGAAATCGTGCTGCTCGCCGCGCATTTGGACTCGTGGGATCACGGGCAGGGCGCCATCGACGACGCCTCGGGCGTCGGCATCATCACCGCCGCTGCGCGCCTTATCCGCGAATTGCCGCGCCGGCCGCGCCGCACCATCCGCATTTTGCTCGCGGGCGCGGAAGAAAACGGCGTGCATGGCGGCGCCGCGTACGCTGAGGCGCATTTGAACGATCGCCACATCATCGCCGCCGAAAGCGATTTCGGCGCGGGCCGCGTGTGGCGTTTCCGCTCGCGCTTCCACGAAGCGGGCTTGCCGTATGCGCGTGCGTACCAGCAGGCGTTGGCGCCGCTCGGGGTTTTGCCGGGCGACAATCAAGCCGGCGGCGGCGCCGATATCGGCGCGATCCGCCAGCGCGCCGGCGTGCCGGTGGCCGATCTCGCCCAAGACGGGCTCGATT
>ERZ761609.2768-NODE-2768-length-12435-cov-6.686349_pt1 | contig 12435 bp, 10 predicted proteins | sample MGYA00511163_ERZ761609 | MGnify/ENA primary metagenome ERZ761609 (study PRJEB28899, sample SAMN02445070) | bioreactor sludge metagenome | biome: EBPR sludge | place: Australia: Brisbane, Thorneside Wastewater Treatment Plant | collected 2011-12-16 ... | reverse complement strand
GCTCGGCGATGCTGGCGCATCTGATGGCGCGGGCGCGAGCCCGGAACTTTCGCCGCGTCAGCCTCGAGACGGGATCGTGGGACTACTTCGCGCCGGCCCGCGCGCTCTACGCCCGTCACGGCTTCACGCACTGCGCCCCCTTCGCCGAATACGTCCCGGACCGCAATTCGGTCTTCATGACGCGCCGTCTCGACGACGCCTGATCACCGCCCTTTACCGCTCAAGCATGGAAGGCTTCTTCATGGTCGCTTCAGCCGACGTAACCATCCGCCCGCCCCGCCCCGCCGACCGCGCCGACTGGGAGCGTCTCTTCCGTGGTTACATCACGTTCTACAAGGCGACCGTCGCCGACGACGTGATCGAGGCGACGTGGCAGCGGCTGCTTGCTGCCGACGGCACCTTTCACGTCTGCCGTCTTGCCGTCGACGCGAACGACCGCCCGATCGGCCTCGCGCACATCCTGTTCCATCCATCGACCTGGACGAAGACGGTCTATTGCTACCTCGAGGATCTCTTCGTCGATCCCGGCGTCAGGGCGAAGGGCGTCGGTCGCGCTCTGATCGACGAAACCTACCGTCTCGCCGACGAACGCAAGGCCACCCGCGTCTACTGGGCCACCCAGGAGTTCAACTATCGCGCCCGTGGCCTTTATGACCAGGTCGCGACCAAATCGCCGTTCGTCCAGTACCGGCGTTAACGTCCCGTCAACCCTTTGGGCGTCTGATGCGAACGTGTCGTGCCGCGTTCGTCATCGTCTCACCGAGGGTCGGTCATGAGATCGTTCGTTGCGTGGTCCATCGCCGTTGCCGCGGTTCTTTCGGCAACCTCGGTCAGTGCCGAAGCGAATGGCACGACCGATCGTGCCGGTCTGTGCGCTTCGGAAGCGAGCGCCGCCGCCGACGCCATGCTCGAACGCTTCTCTGAAGCCATAGCGACCCGTCACCCGGACAAGGTCACGCGCCTCTTCGCGCCGGACGCGACGTTCTCCGCCCATCATGCTGCCGGCGTCCGTGCCTCCTACGACCAGATCCGTGACGCCTTCGTCTATTTCCTCGTCACCGAGCCCGCCGTCACCTTCGCCACCATGACGCCATCGTCCGGCTGCGGCATCATCGCCCTCGAAGGCGAGGCAACCTGGCGCCGGACAGCAGTGAAGCCAGCAGCGGCAGTCGAGACGCCGGTTTCCATCACGCTGATCCTCGTCGAGACTCCGGACGGATGGCTCATCCAGCACTATGCCGAGGAGCGCATCGAAGGCCGACCTGCCGCCTCGAAGGAGACGGCCGCTTCGACAAGAGCCCGCTCGCCCGCCGTCGCCGGCTTCGTCGCACGCGCGCGTGCCGCAACGTCGCCCCAGAAGCCCGAACCGTCACCAGCGGGCACAGACGGATATCGCGCCGGGCGCTGGGTCGCCGACGTCCTGACCTTCGATTGAGCGCAGCAGCGCGTCAGGCGAACCGGTCCGGCCGGTAGGGCGCGGGATCGACGAACGTCTGCCCGCCGGTCATCATTTCGCTGACGAGGCGGCCCGTCGCCGGGCCGAGCGTGAAGCCGAGATGGTGGTGCCCGAAATTGCACCACAGGCCCCGCTTCCCCGGCACCGGTCCGATTGCCGGCAGCATGTCCGGCAGACACGGCCGCCGCCCGAGCCACGGCTCCGCTTCGAGCCTGTCCTTGAGCGGGAACATCCGGCGTGCGTGCGGCTCGACCTTTTCGAGCTGAACCGGCGTCTTCGGAGCCTCCCTGAGCCCGAATTCCGCGCCCGTCGTGATCCGGAAGCCCATGGTCATCGGCGCGAGCACATAGCCGTTGTCGGTATCGAGCACCGAGCGGGCGAGCGTCGCGTTGCCGTGGGCCGAATAATGCATGTGATAGCCGCGCTTCACACCGAGTGGCACCCTGAAGCCGAACTTGCGGACGACGTCGTCCGACCATGGCCCGAGGCAGACGACGACCTCGCGCGCCGAGACGTCGCCGCGTTCCGTCGCCACCCGCCAGCCGTCAGCGGTTTCTTCGAGCGTGCGCGCTTCCCCGCGCAGCACCGCGCCGCCCTGCTTCTCGAAGAGCGCACCGTACGCCTTGCCGACCCCACCGGGATCCCCGACACTGACCGGATCGGGCATGAAGATCGCGCCCGCGAACGTCTCGCTGAGATGCGGCTCCATGGCCTTCACCGCTGCCGCGTCTTTGACCTCGAAGTTGACGCCGTAGGCGTCACGGTCGGCCTTTTCCTTGGCGATCGCGGCCTCGAGTTTCTGGCCGTCGCGATAGACGCGGAGATAGCCGGTCCGCCTGAGCATCCCGAGGATGCCCGCCGGCCCCATCAGCGCTTCGTGCTCCCGGAGGGCCGCCGTCACGATCGGTTTCGCGCCTGCCGCCGTGCGCGCCATGCCCTCGGGTGTCGACGCGCGATAGTATTTCCACAGCCACGGCGCGATCCTCGGCAGCGCCGAGTAATGCACGTTCGCTTCGGACGTGCCATTGAGGGCGTAGGTCAGGATTTTCTTGAGGTCGCGTGGAAAAGGGTAGGGGACCACACCCTCGATCTGGATCAGGCCGGCGTTGCCGTAACTCGTCTCTTCGGCGAGCCCCCGCCGGTCGATGAGCGCGACAGCCCGCCCCTTCGCCTGCAGGTGGAGTGCGGTCGAGACCCCCACCATGCCACCGCCGAGCACGAGAACGTCGAAAGTCCTGGATGTCGTCATGATGCCCTGCGGTTCCATAAAGTCGCCCGGACGTACGGTCGTTCCCACCAGGCCGAGCCGGCATCTTGATAGCGCCCCGACCGATTGATGGGCAATGCCAACGGTGCTAGGGCAGACCCGACTTTCCGGGCAGATGCACACTGTCCGGGCAATTTCCGGAGAATTCAGATGATTCCGCGCTATTCCCGCCCCGAGATGGTTGCCATCTGGTCGCCCAAGACGCGCTTTCGCATCTGGTTCGAGATCGAGGCCCACGCCGCCGCCGGTATGGCCGAGATCGGCATGATCCCGAAAGAGGCCGCACGCGAAATCTGGGAAAAGGGCTCGAAGGCAGTATTCGACGTCGACAAGATCGACGCCATCGAGCGCGTAACCAAGCACGACGTCATCGCCTTCCTCACGCATCTCGGCGAATTCATCGGCGACAACTCCCGCTTCGTCCATCAGGGCATGACGTCGTCAGACGTCCTCGATACCTGCCTGAACATACAACTCGTGCGCGCCGCCGACCTCCTGCTCGCCGACATGGACAAGGTGCTCGCCGCCCTGAAGGCGCGCGCCTTCGAGCACAAGAACTCGATCACCATCGGCCGCAGCCACGGCATCCATGCCGAGCCCACCACGTTCGGCGTCAAGCTCGCCCAGGCCTTTGCCGAGTTCGAACGCGGCCGGGAGCGTCTCGTCGCGGCCCGTGAAGAAGTCCGCACCTGTGCCATCTCCGGCGCCATCGGCTCGTTCGCCAACATCGACCCGCGCGTCGAGGAGTACGTGGCCGCGAAGCTCGGACTGAAGATCGAGCCCGTCTCCACCCAGGTCATCCCGCGCGACCGCCACGCCATGTATTTCGCAACGCTGGGCGTCATCGCCTCGTCCATCGAGCGTCTCGCCATCGAGATCCGCCACCTCCAGCGCACCGAGGTCTACGAGGCAGAGGAGTATTTCTCGCCCGGCCAGAAGGGGTCGTCGGCGATGCCGCACAAGCGCAACCCCGTCCTGACCGAAAACCTCACGGGCCTCGCCCGCATGGTCCGCTCCTATGCGCTGCCGGCGATGGAAAACGTTGCCCTCTGGCACGAACGCGACATCTCGCATTCCTCCGTCGAGCGTATGATCGGCCCCGACGCCACGGTGACGCTCGATTTCGCGCTCGTCCGCCTTGCCGGCGTGATCGAGAAGCTGCTCGTCTATCCCGCCAACATGAAGAAGAACCTCGACCGCCTCGGCGGGCTCCACAACTCGCAGCGCGTGCTGCTGGCTCTCACCCAGGCCGGTGTCAGCCGCGAACAGAGCTATACCCTCGTCCAGCGAAACGCCATGAAGACCTGGGAGCACGGCAAGGACTTCCTGACCGAACTCAAGGCCGACGCGGACGTGACCGCGAAGCTCGACGCCAGGACGCTCGAGGCCATGTTCGACGACGCCTACCACCTGAAGCACGTCGATACGATCTTCCGCCGCGTGTTCGGGACGGCCTGAGGCTCACGGGCCGCCGTTGTCGCGCGGCCCGCCCCCCGGTACGATCCAGCCAGTCCAGATCGACCGGGGAACGCCATGTCCGAAGCGCCGCACTATCGTCATCCCGAACAGCTCGTCTCCACCGGGTGGCTCGCAGCCCACCTTGACGACCCGAACCTGCGTCTATTCGACTGCACCACCTATCTGCTCTACGAAACCGGGACCGGCCGCCCTTACAGCGTCAAGAGCGGACATGAGGACTACGACAACGGCCATATCCCGGGCGCCGCCTTCATCGACATTCAGCAGGAGCTCTCCGACACCTCTGCGCCGACGAGCTTCATGATGCTCCCTCACGACGAGCTGACCCGGCGCTTCGCCGCGAAGGGCATAGGTGAGGGGACGCGGGTCGTGCTTTATTCGCGCAAGGCGACACAATGGGCGACGCGCGTCTGGTGGATGCTGCGCTCGATCGGCTTCGACAACGCCGCCATTCTCGACGGCGGCTTCGAGAAATGGGCCATGGAGGGTCGCCCGCTGTCGACCACGGGCCGCGACTACCCGCCGGCCACTCTCGTCGCCCGTCCGAGACCGCAGCTATTCGTCGGCAAGGCCGAGATGCTGCGCGCCATCGGTAACGACCGTGTCTGCTCGATCAACGCCCTCGCCCCTGATCTCCACAGCGGCGCGAACCCGCGCTACGGCCGTCCCGGTCGCATTCCCGGCAGCGTCAATGTGCCGGCCGCGAATCTGCAGGACCCCGTCGCATTCACGCTGCGCCCTGCCAACGAAGTCGCCCCGGTTTTCGAGCGCGTCGGTGCGGACCGGTCGAAGCGCATCCTTCTCTACTGCGGCGGCGGCATCGCCGCGACGCTCGACGCCTTCCTCTTGCATCAGCTCGGCTACACCGACATCGCCGTCTACGATGCTTCGCTGAGCGAATGGGCAAAGGACACTTCGCTGCCGATCGAGGTTGATTGAGGCGATCAGCGTCTTCCGCGCGGGCGCAACCAGCGTTCACGTTCTGGAAAACCAAAAGCCCGGCATTACTGCCGGGCTTTCATTCGATTCGTCGCAGATGGAGGCTAGATGATCATCCTTGAAAGCACGATGACGATGATTGCGCCGATCGCGGACTGGATCAGGCTATCGACAATCGCGTTGCCCACTCCAATATTGATCTTGAGCGTGCTGAACAGAAAACTGCCAACAAAAGCTCCGAGAACGCCGGCGACCAGATACCCGACTAGGCTTCCCGGCCCTCCGACGACGATGCTGGCGAGCCAGCCGGCGACGATACCCATGATGGCCATGACGATGAGGCGTTGTGCGTCCATGACGAGGCACCTCTCTAGATAACGCCGCGAGAAAGCGGCAAATGCCAGATTGGCCGACTCGGGACGACCTGTCGAGACGGCCCCGGAAGAAGACTTATGATCGCACCGTCGTGATCCGCGCGGTCGCCGCAAGCACCAGGACGACGAGCGCGATCCCGGTCATGAGGTAGGACCAGACGATCATGCTGCCTTGCACGTAAGGCAGCGCGGCAAGCACGAGTGAACTGCCGACGACCTGGGTCGCGAAGCCGAAAAACGAGGCCGCCACGCCCGCGATCGTATGATGCGGATCAAGAACGAGGCTCGCCCCGTTGGCAAGCACGACGAGAAACCCGACATTGAAAAGAGAAATGCCGGCGACGAAGAGGCTCGGCGTCATCATCCCCGTTGTCGCCAGCACAGCCAGCCCCGCCATCACTCCGGCCACCAGCGCCGCGGCAGCCGTCGTCGCCGCCTTGAGACCGAGCGCCGCGATCAGCCTGTGATTGATGAACTGCCCGATCACGATGCCGAAGGCCGTTACCGCGAACATGATCGCGAACGTCGCCCCGTCGATGCCGAATTGCGTCTTGAAGAGGCGCGGCGCATTCGACACCATCATGACGATGAGCGACTGCTGCAGGCACGAGATCGCCAGATAGCGCCGTGACTGCGGATGCTTTACGACGGCGACGAAGGCGGCCGCGAGCGAGCGTGGCGCGAGCGCATCGGGATTGCGGTTGAAATGCGTCTCCGCGTGTTTGAATACGACGGCTGTCAGGATCGCAGCGCCGACGGCTGCCACCCCGACGAAGATCGCCCGCCAGCCCCCGAGCGCGAGGAAGCCGACGCCGACGAGCGGTGCCGTGATCGGACCGATGGCGAAGATCGTCATCGCCAGCGCCATCGTGCGGCCGAGAAGAACGCCCGAGTGCGTGTCGCGCAGCGTGGCACGCGATGCGACGACGCCGAACGCACTGCCGGCCCCCTGCAGCATGCGCCCGAGCCGCAACGTCAGGATACCGTCAGCCAGACCGCAGAGGAGTGACCCGAGGATGAAAAGGCCGAGCCCGGCGAGCATGATCGGCCGCCTCCCGAACCGGTCCGACATAGGCCCGGCGAGAAGCTGGCCGACCCCGGCCGCAATCAGAAAGAACGGGATGAGCCCCTGCGCCGCCTCGAGCGGAACGCGCAATTCCTCGGAGATCGCGAAGAACGCCGGCAGCAGTACGTCATTGGCGAACGCGTTGAGGCCGAGCAGCAATCCCGTCAGGACGATGATGAACAGGCGCGACATCGGCTCGACGGCTTTCGCTTGGCAAATCTGTGGCGTGGATCAGCCCAGCACCTCCCTCAGGCGGGCGAGGGACTCGGTCCTGCCGAGGACGGCCATGACGTCGAACACCGGAGGCGAAACGGCGCGGCCCGTGAGCGCGGCGCGCAACGGCTGTGCGACCTTGCCGAGTTTGAGGTTGCCCGCCTCGGCGAACGCGCGCACGCGCTCTTCGAGCGCCGTCGGCGTCCACTCGCTCGCGCTCTCGAAGTCGGCCACGAGCGCGCCGATCATCGCTTTCGCATCCGCGTCGATGAGCTTGGCCGCCTTGTCGTCGAGTGCGATCGGCCGCTCGGCGATGATGAACTGCGCACCGTCCACGAGTTCCGTCATCGTCTTGGCACGCTCGCGCAGCCCGGGGATGGCCGCTTCGAGCTTGCCCCAGCCGGCCCGCTCGAACTTCTGCGCGAGCGCCAATCCACCCTCACTGTGCGCGAGATAGTCCTTGATCCGCAACATCAGCTCGACGGCATTCGCCTGCCGGATGTAGTGACCGTTGAGGTCTGCGAGCTTGGCGAAATCGAACCGCGCCGGCGATTTTCCGACATCCTTGACGTCGAACCATTCGATCGCCTGTGCGGTCGAAAAGATCTCGTCGTCGCCATGGCTCCAGCCGAGGCGCGCGAGATAGTTCCTCAGCGCCGCCGGCAGGTAGCCCATCGAGCGGTACTCGTCCGTGCCCTGCGCGCCGTGCCGCTTCGACAGCTTCGCTCCGTCCGGTCCGTGCACCAGTGGGATGTGGCCGAACTCCGGCAGGTCCCAGTCCATTGCCTTGTAGACCTGCATCTGCCGCGCCGTGTTTGTCAGGTGATCGACGCCGCGGATGACGTGCGTCACGCCCATGTCGTGATCGTCGACGACGACGGCGAAATTGTAGGTCGGTGCGCCGTCCGAACGCAGGATGATGAGGTCGTCGAGATCCTTGTTCGGAAACACGACGCGCCCCTGCACGAGGTCGTCGACGACGGTCTCGCCGGCCCGCTCGGTGCGGAGACGGATCGCAGGCTTCACACCGGCTGGTGCTTCGGAGGGATCGCGATTCCGCCAGGGACTTTCGACGATCAGCGGACGCTTTTCAGCCTCCGCCGCAGCCCGCATCGCCGCGAGTTCCTCTGCAGTCAGATAGCACTTGTAGGCCCGCCCGGCGGCGAGCAGCTGGTTGGCGACGACGCGATGCCGGTCCGCCCGCTGGAACTGGTAGAGCGGCGCGCCGTCCCAGTCGAGTTCGAGCCATTTGAGGCTCGCGAGGATCGCGTCCACGTATTCCTGACGCGAGCGCTCCCGGTCGGTGTCTTCGATCCGGAGGAGGAACGTCCCGCCGGTGTGACGGGCGTAGAGCCAGTTGAACAGCGCGGTACGTGCGCCACCGATATGGAGCGTGCCGGTGGGCGACGGGGCGAACCGCGTGACGACCTTGCGGTGCTGCTTGGGCTTGTCGTTGGAGGCCATACCGTGCAGGACTTTCCCGTGCGGAGGTTGATGAATTGTGCGCGGTTTAGCACGGCTCCTGCCGAGCGCAAGCCAATCCGGTCCCGCTGCGCGACTCTGGGCTGGCTGGAGGGTTGGATCCCGGGCCAGGGCGACGATGTCTGGAAAGGGGAATGGGAATGCCGGCGCTGGGCGAGCGTCTGAACGGAATACTCGATCGCGAGCGCGATCGGTGGTTCCTCTGGTGGCCGGTCCTGTTCGGTGCCGGGATCGCCGCCTATTTCGCCGCCCCCGTCGAGCCCGCACTGGCGCCGCTGGTGGCCGCAGCCGCATTGGCGATCCTGCTTCATGTCTTTGCGCGCCCTCACGGCCTCTGGCTGTTGCCGGCCGCTGCCGCAGCCGCCGTCGCCACCGGTGCGGCCACGGCGAAGCTCAGGACCGAGTTCGTCCGTGCCCCGGTTGTCGCGGCAGCCGAAACACGCGCCACAGTGACAGGGTGGCTGCAACTCGTCGAACCCCGCGCATCAGGAGGCCAGCGTCTGACGATCCGCGTCTCGACGATGTCGGGTCATGTCGATACTGCGCCGGCCGTGGTGCGCATCGTCACGCGACGCGACGGCGAGACGCGCCTCGAACCCGGTCTCTTCGTCTCCGTGCGCGCGGTCCTCTCGCCGCCGCCCGGACCCGTGCTGCCCGGTGCCTTCGATTTCGGTCGCACGGCCTGGTATCAGCGCCTCGGAGCCGTCGGCTTCGCCATCTCCCCGCCCGAGGTCTTGGCACCCACGGAACCCCAGCCCCTGAGCCTGCGGCTCCTCGGCGCCATCGAGGCCGCGCGCTATTCGATTACCCGCCGCATCACCACCGCGCTGCCCGGCGAAACGGGCGCGATCGCCTCCGCTCTCATCACCGGCGAGCGTGGCGGTATCAGCGAGGAGACCAACAACGCTTATCGCATGTCGGGGCTGTTTCACGTCCTCTCGATATCGGGCCTGCACATGGTCGTGATGGCGGGCACGCTCTACTGGCTCGTCCGCTTCGTGCTCGCCGCCATCCCGGCGCTCGTGCTGTCCTTGCCCGCCCGCAAGGTCGCGGCGGTGACGGCACTCGTCGGCGCGTTCGCCTATCTCCTGATGTCGGGAGCGGCGGTGGCGACCGTCCGGTCCTACGTGATGATTTCCATCATGTTCGTGGCGATCCTGTTTGATCGCCCAGCGATAGCGCTGAGGAACGTGGCGCTCGCGGCGGCGGCAATTCTGATCGTCGCGCCGGAAAGTCTGCTCGATCCCGGCTTTCAGATGTCGTTCGCAGCGGTGACGGCCCTCGTCGCTGTGCACGAAGCCCTGCGCCGTCGACGCGATCAGCGCGATCGTGCCGGTGTCGGTCCTACGCCCTGGTCGGCCCCGATCCGGATGCTGAGGGAGATCGTGCTTTCGACCCTGGTTGCGAGCGCGGCCGTCGCCCCATTCGGCATCTTTCATTTCCACAACACCCAGACCATGGCGCTCATCGCCAACGTCCTCGCCATTCCCGTTTGCAACATGGTGGTGATGCCGGCGGCGCTGGCCGCGTTGATCGCCATGCCGCTGGGCCTCGAAACGTGGCCGTTGTGGGCGATGGGGCAGGGTATCGAAGTTATGAACGCGGTCGCTGCCCGCGTTGCCACCATACCGGGCGCGATCTGGCGCGTGCCCGACATCCCTGTGGTCGCGTTCGCCCTCGTGGTCAGCGGCGGCATTTGGCTCGCCCTCTGGCAGACGACATGGCGCCGCGCCGGACTGGTGCCCATCGTCGCTGGCATGGCGCTCGCCCCCTACCAGCCCCGGCCCGACCTGATCGTCGGCCGATCTGGCGAGGCCGTGGCCTTCCGCCAGGACAACGGCCTTCTCGGCGTCGTGGCGACCCGCGCTGCAACGTTTGACATCACCCGCTGGCTCGAGCACGACGGCGACAACCGTTCGGCCGCCACGGCCCGCGCCGAAACGGCGTCGACGTGTGATCGCGCGGCTTGCCTCGGCAGTGTGGCGGGTCGCACGCTCGCGGTGACATTCCATCCCTCGGCTCTGGCAGAGGAGTGCCGCCGAGCTTCGATCATCGTGGCGAAAACAAACCTGCCCGCCCGCTGCCGGCGTATCTCCGAGGCCGCCCGCATGGGCGATGGAGGAACAGCGCCCGACCCTCGTTCCGAAACGACAGACGCGTCGGAAGAGAGCCCGCAACACGGCCCGGTCGGTATGATAGACCCCCAATCCAATCGTGCCGCAACGAATGGCGTACCGCTCACGCCTTCAGGACAGACAACGCCGCCGCTGCTGACGTTCAGCCCAATGAACCTGCGTGGCGGTCAGGTCGTGACCGTGCGGTTCGTGGATGACCGAACCATTGTCACATCGACGAACGACCACCGCGTGCGCCGCCCCTGGGGCGCCGCCACTGCACCACGGCCTGAGCAGATTGGGTCGGTCGCAGCGAAGAGAACCGCCGCCAGAGCGCCCTGAAACGTGCGTCGCCACGCACGACGACGATGCGCAAACCCACCTGATGCCACATCGTGCCCGCCACAGGCGTCACGCGCGCCATGTCGAGCCACTCGACCAGACCGCGCTTCAATACTTGCGGATGAGCCCGACCAGCTTGCCCTGGATGTCGACCTGATCGGGACCGAAGATGCGGGTTTCGTACTTCGGGTTCGCCGCCTCGAGCGCGATGGATGCGCCGCGCTTGCGTAGCCGCTTCAGCGTCGCCTCTTCCTTTTCCACGAGAGCGACAACGATGTCGCCGTTGTTGGCGCTGTCCTGCCGCTTGATGATGACGATGTCGCCCTCATGAATGCCGGCGTCGATCATCGAATCACCCTTCACCTCGAGGGCGAAATGCTCGCCGTTGCCGAGCATGTCGGGCGGACAGAGAATGTCGGAGGCGTGGTTCTGGATCGCACTGATGGGAACACCGGCCGCGATCCGCCCCATGATCGGCACGCCGATTCCGCCGCCGGCGACCTCGTAGCTCGACGGTGGCGGGGTCGGTGCACCGCGCCTCCCGCCGCCTTCGATGACACTTGGCTGGAACCCGGCCTGAGGCGGCGCGGAAAAGCCCGATGACGGCCCCGCCGCGCTTTCCGGCATCTTCAGGATCTCGAGCGCGCGCGCCCTGTGCGGCAGCCGCCGGATGAAACCGCGCTCCTCGAGTGCGGTGATGAGACGATGGATACCCGACTTGGACTTGAGATCGAGCGCCTCCTTCATTTCGTCGAATGACGGGGGGACGCCGCTTTCCTGCAAGCGTGCGTGGATCAGGAGAAGCAGCTCTTTCTGCTTGGAAGTCAGCATGAAGTCCTCGATCGTTGTCGTCGCCCTGAGCCCGGAAAGCGCGGCAGGGCGGTATTTGGGTAACGCCGACGGTTGGCTGCACAAATCGAGAACATCATACATGTTCCCCGATCGTTCCGCAAGTGTCTCAGCCGACCGTTGTGATCGGCCGCAGCGGGAACCGGCGCCGGGCCTAGATATCGAGATCTAGGACAGGGACGGGTGTGCCTGGAGGAACCGCAGCCGCTCCGATGGGACGGACCAGAAGTACGCTCGCTGCCGCCAGCATGGCGACGAGGGAACTGTCCTGGCTTGCAAGCGGTGTCACCTGGGTTGCGCCATCCTCACCCGCCGACAGGACTGCCCGCATGTAGTGCGCACGAGGCCCGTTCGCATCGAGTGCGCACGACACCGGGACCAGCCGTGCCTTGTCCGCGAGCTGCGGCCGACCGGCGAGCGCCGTGACGAGAGGCGCGAGAAAAATGCGGGCCGTGACCATGGCGGAGACGGGGTTGCCGGGAAGACCGAGCACGAACTGCGGACCAAGCCGGCCGAACATCAACGGCTTGCCCGGTCGCATTGCGATCTTCCAGAAATCGAGCGCCATGCCGCGCTCTTTCAGCACCGGGCCGACCAGATCGTGATCACCGACCGATGCGCCACCGAGCGTCACCAGCACGTCGCAGTCGGCGGCCCGTGCGATGTGATCGTCGAGGCTTTGGCGTGTATCGCGCGCGATGCCGAGAAACGTCGGCTCGCCGCCGAACGCGCGCACGAGGTGTGCCACGCCCACGGGATTTGAGCAGACGATCTGGTCGGCTCCTGGCGTCTCGCCGGGCAGCACGAGTTCGTCGCCGGTTGCGATGATCGCGACGCGAGGGCGCCGGACAACC
>ERZ761609.2766-NODE-2766-length-12451-cov-29.923604_pt1 | contig 12451 bp, 13 predicted proteins | sample MGYA00511163_ERZ761609 | MGnify/ENA primary metagenome ERZ761609 (study PRJEB28899, sample SAMN02445070) | bioreactor sludge metagenome | biome: EBPR sludge | place: Australia: Brisbane, Thorneside Wastewater Treatment Plant | collected 2011-12-16 ... | reverse complement strand
CCGAGATCTACACTCTTTCCCTACACGACGCTCTTCCGATCTCCTGGCGCGCGCTCGCGGGATGGCTGGCGGCGCTGGCGTTTCTGGGCGCCAGCGGCCATCTGCTGGTGGTCGATGCGCTACGCGACAGCTTCGCCGCCATGCCGGCCGCCGTCCTGATCGCTGCGGCCGACCTGCGTCAGCTGGCCGAAGCCGCCGGCTGGCTGTTCGCCACCGGCGTGCAGCTGGCCTTGCCGCTGCTGGCGCTGGCGCTGCTGATCCAGTTGGCGTTTGGCATCGTCGCGCGCACCACGCCGGGACTCGACATGTTCTCGGCCGGGCTGGGAATAGCCGCGCTGGGGCTGATGGCGGTCTGGATATGGGCGGTGCCGCTGGTCGCGCACAGCGTCGGGCTGGGCATCGAACAGCTGGCCGGCTGGCTTGGCCGGCTCGTTCCGAGATAAAGCCAGGCGTGGCCAGATGGATTAGAATGTTGCGATTTATCGTTAACCCGTCCAGACAACGGTGCGGGTCTGAAATTTAAGCGGCGGAAACAACATGGCAGAAATGAATAGGGCCGGAGGAAGCCTGGTCGCGATCGTCACCCCCATGACGGACGACGGCGCACTCGACCTTGATGCACTGCGCAGGCTGATTGATTGGCACATCGCAGCGGGAACGGATGGCATTGTCATCGTCGGCACCACCGGCGAATCGCCGACGGTCAGCTATGACGAGCACTGCCTGCTGATCCGCACCACCGTCGAGCAGGCCGCCGGGCGGGTGCCGGTCATTGCCGGGACCGGCGCGAACTCGACCAGCGAGGCGATCGAACTCACCGAATGTGCCAAACGCGCCGGTGCGCAGGCTGGCCTGTCGGTGGTGCCGTACTACAACAAGCCGACGCAGGAAGGCCTCTACCAGCATTACCGGAAGATTGCCGAAGCGGTCGACCTGCCGCTGATCCTGTACAACGTGCCGGGCCGCACCATCGCGGATCTTTCCAACGACACCGTGCTGCGGCTGGCCCAGGTGCCGGGCATCGTCGGCATCAAGGATGCCACCGGCAGCATGGAACGCGCGGCCGATCTGCTGCGTCGCGCGCCAAAGGATTTTGCGCTGTACACCGGCGACGATGCCTCGGCGCTGCCCTTTATGCTGCTGGGCGGGCACGGGGTGATCTCGGTCACCGCCAATGTGGCGCCGCAACTGATGCACGAGATGTGCGTGGCGGCGTTCGAAGGCAATTTGCCGCGCGCGCGCGAACTCAACAATAGACTGCTGCCGCTGCACAGCAAACTGTTCGTCGAGGCCAACCCGATTCCGGTCAAGTGGGTCTGCGCCGAATTGGGATTGATCCGGCCTGCCCTGCGCCTGCCGCTGACCCCGCTGTCTGCCGGTCTGCACGACACCCTGCGTGATGCGATGCGCCACGCCGGTTTGATGTAAGCCCCTTGATTCAGGATCCCTGCCGATATGCGTTTATTCCCCCTGTTTTTGATGCTTGCCCTGACGGCCTCGGGTTGCGGCATCGTGGAATCCAAAAAGATCGATTACAAGTCGGCCAACAAGCTGCCGACGCTGGAAGTGCCGCCCGACCTCACCGCGCCGACAGGGGATAACCGCTACGCGATTCCCGATGCCCAGGGCAGCGGCACGGCCACCCTGTCGACCTACAGCCAGGAGCGCAAGGCCGCCCCGAGCGGCACGCAAACCCTGCTGCCCGCGCAGGACAAGGCACGCATCGAGCGCGCCGGCTCCCAGCGCTGGCTGGTGGTGCAGGCGACGCCGCAGCAGGTGTGGCCGGTGATCAAGGATTTCTGGCAGGAGACCGGTTTCATCGTCAACCTGGAATCACCGGAAACCGGCGTGATCGAAACCGACTGGGCGGAGAACCGCGCCAACATTCCGCAGGATGCGATTCGCCGTACGCTGGGCAAGGTGCTCGACGGCCTGTATTCCACTCCCGAGCGCGACAAGTTCCGCACCCGCATCGAAGCCGGCAAGGACGGCACCGAGATCTATATCAGCCACCGCGGCATGATGGAAGTCTATGCCACCGAGGGCAAGGACAAGACCGTGTGGCAGCCGCGCCCGGCCGACCCCGAACTCGAGGCCGAGATGCTGCGCCGCCTGATGCTGCGTTTCGGGGTGGAGGAGAATCGCGCCCAGACCCTGCTGGCCAAGCAGCAGACGCCGGAACAGGCGCGTATCGTCCGCGAAGCCGGGGCCCCGGTGCTGGAAATGGACGAGAATTTCGACCGCGCCTGGCGCCGCGTCGGCCTGGCGCTGGATCGTGTCGGCTTTGCGGTGGAAGACCGCGACCGTTCCAAGGGCGTGTATTTCGTTCGCTACATCGATCCCGATGTCGACAACGCCAGCAAGCGCGACGACGGCATACTGGCCAAATTCGCGTTCTGGCGCAGCAAGAAGGCGCAGACTTCGCCGCAACTGCAGATCGTGGTGAGCGAGGCGGGCGACAAGAGCCGGGTCAACGTCAGCGGCGTCGACGGCAAGCCGGTCGATGCCAATACGCAGAACCGCATCATCAATCTGCTGCATAAAGAATTGAAGTGACGCGGGAAGGCGCGTAATGCGGTTTGCCTGCCTCGGCAGCGGCAGCGAAGGCAACGGCCTGGTGGTCGAGGCCGGCTCCACCCGGGTGCTGCTGGACTGCGGTTTCGGTCTGGCCGACAGCATTGCACGGCTGGCGCGGCTCGATCTGCAGGCGTCCGATCTGGCCGGCATCGTCGTCACGCACGAACACAGCGACCATATCGGCGGGGTGGGGCGGCTGGCCCGCAGGCATAAGCTGCCGGTGTGGCTGACCGCAGGCACCCTGGCGATGGCGCAGGACCTCGACGGTGTGGCGGTGCAGGTGATCGACAGCCACGCGGCGTTCGCGGTGGACGGCCTGGAAGTCCGGCCGTTTCCGGTACCGCACGATGCGCGCGAGCCGGTGCAGTACGTGTTCGGTGACGGTGATCGCCGGCTGGGCGTGCTGACCGATGCGGGGTGCAGCACGCCGCATATCGAGGCCATGCTTTGCGGTGTCGACGCGCTGGTGCTGGAGTGCAACCACGATGCGGAGATGCTGGAGAGCGGGCCCTATCCGGCGAGTCTCAAGCGCCGGGTGGGCGGGCGTTTCGGCCACCTGGAAAATGGCCAGTCGGCGGCCTTGCTGGACAAGCTGAAACATGAAAAATTGCGGTGCGTGATGGCCGCGCACGTATCAAAAAAGAACAACACGTCCGCCCTGGCGCAGCGCGCCCTGGCCCAGGTGCTGGACTGTGCGGATGAGGACGTGCGCGTGGCCTGCCAGACGACAGGCTTCGGCTGGATCCGGATCTAGCCGGCCGGGCGCCTGATCGAACCTAACCGGACCAGAAATTTTACTGGACAGACTTTGACGACTTTTGCTGAACTCGGGCTGGCGCCCGACATCCTGCGTGCCCTCGATGAAATGGGCTATGTCTCGCCGACGCCGATACAGGAACAGGTGATCCCCCTGGCCCTGCGGGGAGGCGACATCCTCGGTGCGGCGCAAACCGGCACCGGCAAGACCGCCGCATTCGCGCTGCCGCTGATCCAGCGCCTGCTGCCGTTCGCCAACACCGGCACCTCGCCGGCCAAGCATCCGATCCGTGCGCTGATCCTCACCCCCACGCGCGAACTGGCGATCCAGGTCGAGGAAAGCATCAAGACCTATTGCAAGCACGTGCCGCTACGCTCGCTGGTGGTGTACGGCGGCGTCAGCATCAACACCCAGATTCCGATCCTGAAGGCAGGTGTCGAAATCCTGGTGGCGACCCCCGGCCGCCTGCTCGACCACGTGCAGAACAAGACACTGATGTTGACCCAGGTCAATACCCTGGTGCTCGACGAGGCCGACCGCATGCTCGACATGGGCTTCATGCCCGATCTCAAGCGCATCGTCGCCCTGTTGCCGGCGCAGCGGGTGAACATGATGTTCTCGGCCACCTTCCCGGAAGAAATCCGCAAGCTCGCCGACAGCATCCTCAACAACCCCACCTTCATCGAAGTGGCGCGCAACGCCACGGCCGTCACCATCACCCAGGTAATGCACCCGGTGCACCACGAACGCAAGCGGCAGCTGCTGGCGCATCTGATCAAGAGCCGCGACCTGCGGCAGGTGCTGGTGTTCACCGGCACCAAGCTCGGCTGCAACCGGCTTGCCAACGAACTCAACAAACTGGGACTGCATGCCGACGCCATCCACGGCGACAAGACCCAGCAGGAACGCATCAAGGCGCTGGACGCATTCAAGGCCGGCACCCTGCGCGTGCTGGTCGCCACCGACGTCGCCGCGCGCGGCATCGACATCGAGGCGCTGCCCTTCGTCGTCAACTACGACCTGCCGCACAACGCCGAGGACTACGTGCACCGCATTGGCCGCACCGGCCGCGCGGGCGCCCAGGGCGAGGCGATTTCGCTGGTGAGCGAATCCGAAACGCGCTATCTCAGGGACATCGAGAAACTCATCGGCAGCACTCTTGAGCCGGTGATCGTTCCCGGCTTCGAGCCGGGTGCGGCGGATGTGCCCGCGTATCAGTCGCGTGCGCCGCGCGCGACTGAGCGTCACGGCGAACGCAGCGCCCCGCGCGGCAGGCCCGCCGTTGCGCGTGATGCATTGTTCGATGCCCCCTATGTGCCGAGCGATGCGCCGCGGCCCGACACCGCGCCGGTTCCGCTGCGCCAGCCTCCCAAGAAGCAGGTGGCGGCGCTGTTCCGCAGCCCGGTCAAGCCCGACCCGGCAGGGCAGTGAGCTGGGAAATCATCCTGCTGGGATTGTTCGGCGTGGCCGGCTGGTACTGGTATGCCGGCATGCGGACGCGTGAACAGGCTGTCGCCGTCGGGCGGCGCGCCTGCGCCGACGCCGGGCTGCAGTTTCTGGACGAGAGCGTGGCCTTGAGCAAGACCCGCTTCACCCGCAACGGCAGCGGCCAGCTGCAGTTCCAGCGTGATTACCGTTTCGAGTTTTCCGATACCGGCGACAACCGTCGCCCGGGCATGATTCGCATGCTAGGCGAGCGGGTCGAATGGGTGAGCCTCGACGGGGAATGGCAGCCCGGCCGTGCCGCCAGCGTGACCCGTCTGCACTGATTGTTCCAGCACCACAGCCCGGGGGCTGCGGCGTCCGGCTTTATTCCTGTTCGATTTCGAGGATCGCCAGGCTGATCTGCTGCCCCAGGTTGGTGTCCCACTCCGCCCAGCCCTGGTAGGCCTTGAGCTTGCCGGCGATGACCGGCTTCATTTCGTAGTCGCTCTTGCCTTCGTCGTACATACGCCGCACTTCCGCCATCAGGATGTCGAAATAGGCCTTTTGCTCGGCGACGAACTTGCGGTCCCCGGTCTTGCCGTGCCCGGGAACGTAGAGTTTGGCGTTGAGCGCAAGCGCCTGGTCGGTCGCTTTCATCACGCCCTTGAAGGTGCCGTCGCGCATGTTCATCACCTGACGGTTCAGCACGTTGTCGCCGGTGAACAGGGTGCGGTCTTCCACCATTTCGATCATTAGGTCGGTCTTGCTGTGGGCGTCGGTCGAGGAATGGATGCGGAAGGTCTTGCCGCCGATCCTGAATTCCTGGCCGTCGGCCGCCTCGACCGTGGGGATTTCCGCGCGGGTGCCGTCGGTGTAGCCGCCGCTCATGTCCGACATCAGCTTGAGCCAGAACTCGGCGGCGCCGTCCTTGGCCTGCTTGATCATGTCGGGGTGGGCGATGATCGTGGCTTGCGGCCATGCTTCCAGAACCGCCTGGTTGCCGAGCCAGTGGTCGCCGTGGACGTGGGTGTTGAACACGTGGGTGACCGGTTTTTTGGTTGTCTTGCGCAGCTGCGCCACCATCATGCGGCCGGCCTGCACGCTGGAACCGGGATCGATCACCACGACGCCATCGGCGGTGACGACCCAGGCCGGGTTGTTCATGAAGCCCTGGTTTGCCTTGGACGGCAGGCCTTGCGGGCCGTGGATGACGTAAGTGCCGGCGGCGACCTGCTGCGCCGGGTAGGGGCGGACGACGTCCTTGGGGCCCGCCAACACCGGGGTGCAGAAAGCCAGGGCGGCGAGGAGGGGGATGATACGCATGAGGTGTCTCCGTTCAGGTTGAGGGGTTAAACATACACAGGCCGGGTGATTTCTTTAATAGTCGAATCGGGCCATCTCCGGCGGCTACCACCACTTCTCGAAAATGATGCGGTTCATCGGCACGCCCAGATCGTGCAGCAGGGCGCTCATGTCCTCGACCATGCCCTTGGGGCCGCACAGGTAATACAGCGTGTCGTCCGGCACGTCGAGCGCATGCAGCTTGACCGGATCAATGCGGCCGGTGAGGCCGTGCCAGCGGGGATCGGACTGAGTGACGGTGATGCTCGCATGCAGGTTGGAATGCGCCTGAATCGCGGCATCGAGTTCGTCACGGAACAGGATTTCGCGACTGTCCGATACGCTGTAGACCAGGTGTACCTGGGTCGAAAGACGGGCATCGCGCACATGGCGGAAGATGGACAGCAGCGGCGTGACACCCACGCCGCCGCCGATCAGCACCACGTTGTCGCTCATCTCGGGAAGATAGACAAACGGCCCCTGGCCCTGCGATACGCGAACGGTGTCGCCTGCCCGTGCACGCTCGTGCACCCAGCGTGCCACCGGATGCCGTGCGCTGGCCTTGATCGCCAATTCGATTCCGCCCTGATGGAAGGGCGAGGTGATGATGGAATAGCCCGCAGTGTGCGTCATCCCGTCAGCCTCGATGCTGAGGTCCACCCATTGGCCCGGCAAAAAACGGAAGGCAGCATCGGGGATGGCAAGGCGCAGGACGCGGATGCTGGGCGTGGCGGGCGTGATTGCCGTGATCTGCGCATCGAAGATATGCAAGATTCAGTCCTGTTTTTTCTGGAAGTTCAGCGAGGCCGAATTGATGCAATAGCGCAGGCCGGTAGGCGCGGGGCCGTCCGTGAAGACGTGCCCGAGATGCGAACCGCAGCGGCGGCAGAGGGCCTCGACGCGCGTCATGCCGTGGCTGGTGTCGGTCTTTTCCGCCACCGCGTCGGCGTTCAGCGGCTGGTAAAAGCTCGGCCAGCCGCTGCCTGAATCGTACTTGGCGGCCGAGGAAAACAGCGGTTCGCCACAGGCGGCGCAGCGGTATTCACCGGTTTCGTGGTGGTCCCAGTATTGCCCGGTGAACGCCCGTTCGGTACCGTGTTCACGCAGGATGCGGTATTGCTCGGGCGGCAGTTCGGCACGCCATTCGGCGTCGGTTTTGGTTTCGTTGGAACGCATGACAGTCCTCCATTCAACCGGAAGTGTACCTGCTAGAGGCAGGCCATTGCTGTATAGACACTGAAGCCCTGAAGGACTCCTATCCGTTATGAGCCAAAGAGCCGGCTCGTGCGGAATCGCATGCCGGGACAGTCCGATGCCAGGCGAGGTTGACAGCGTCATCGCCGCGGGTTTAATCTTCGTTCAGTTATTAGACTTAGTCTAAAAACAGGATTTCATCCGCACACAGGTCTGCTATAAATGGACAGGTGGAGAGGGATGGAGTGTCAGTGCTGCAAGGCATGTCTATGTAAATCAAGGAGATCAGGTTATGCAACTCAAAGGCTCGAAAACCGAAGGAAATCTGAAGGACGCCTTCTCTGGCGAATCGCAGGCCAATCGCCGCTACCTCTACTTCGCAGGCAAAGCCGACGTGGAAGGCTATAACGATGTTGCCGCGGTGTTCCGCTCGACCGCCGAAGGCGAAACCGGCCACGCTCATGGCCATCTGGAATACCTGGAAACCTGTGGCGATCCGGCTACCGGCATGGCTTTCGGACCCACCGCCGACAACCTGAAAACCGCAATCGCCGGCGAAACCCACGAGTACACCGACATGTACCCGGGCATGGCCAAGGAAGCGCGCGCCGAAGGTTTCGACGAAATCGCCGACTGGTTCGAGACGCTGGCCAAGGCCGAGCGCTCACACGCCAACAAATTCCAGAAGACCCTGGATAGCCTGGGCGCGTAAATCGCCCGTGAACGGGGCGGGCTGTGCCCGCCCCGTTCAAAGCTTTATCCGCGAAGGACGCGAAGAAACGCGAAGCGAGGCAAACGGCGATCGATCAAATGTCGCCTCCATAGCTTCTGGTTTTCTTCGCGTCTCTTCGCGTCCTTCGCGGACAAATTTTTTCAGTTTTCACAAGCAAGGATCGCCATGAGCACCCGTGAAGGCAACCTCGAAGCCCCCACCCGTCATCCGCTCGACTGGAAAAACCCGGATTTCTACAACGAGGGCAAGCTCATGCACGAGCTTGAGCGCATTTTCGACATCTGTCACGGCTGCCGCCGCTGCGTGTCGCTGTGCACCGCGTTTCCGACCCTGTTCGATCTGGTCGACGAATCGTCGACGCTGGAAGTGGACGGCGTCGCCAAGGCCGACTACTGGAAGGTGGTCGACGAGTGCTACCTCTGCGATCTCTGCTACATGACCAAGTGTCCCTACGTGCCGCCGCATCCGTGGAATCTGGATTTTCCGCACACCATGCTGCGCGCCAAAGCGATCAAGTTCCGGCAGAGCGGCGCCAGTTTCCGCGACAGGCTGCTGTCATCGACCGACGCAATGGGCAAGCTCGCCTCGATTCCGGTGGTGGCGCAAACGGTCAACGCCAGCCTGAAGAACAAGCCGATCCGCAAGCTGGTCGACGGCGTGCTGAAGATTCACGCCGACCGCAAGCTGCCCGAATACGATAGCGCCAGGTTCCGCTCCACCGCCAGGCCGCGCAGCGACTTCGCGGTGAAGGCCGGCGAGAAAACCCCCGGCAAGGTGGCGATTTATGCCACCTGCTACGTCAATTACAACGAGCCCGGCATCGGCCACGATCTGCTGAAGCTCTTGGCGCACAATGAGATTCCCGCCGTGTTGGTGGAGAAGGAGGCCTGTTGCGGCATGCCCAAGCTGGAACTGGGCGACCTCGACGCCGTGGCGCGGCTGAAGGAAACCAACATCCCGCATCTGGCCAAGCTGGCGCGCGAAGGTTATGCGATCCTCACCGCGGTGCCTTCGTGCACCCTGATGTACAAGAAGGAGCTGCCGCTGATGTTCCCCCACGACGCCGACGTTCAGGCGGTCAAGGAAGCGATGTGGGATCCGTTTGAGTACTTGATGGCGCGCAACGTCGACGGTCTGCTGAAGACCGACTTCAAGCGTCCGCTCGGCAAGGTGTCCTATCACGTTCCCTGCCACCAGCGCGTGCAGAACATCGGCAACAAGACGCGCGACGCGCTGCAACTGGCCGGCGCGACAGTGAATATGGTCGAGCGCTGCTCGGGCCACGACGGCACCTGGGGCGTGAAGAGCGAACATTTCGCCAAGTCGATGAAGATCGGCAGGCCGGTGTTCCGCCAGATGGCCGAGCCGCAGCCCGATTACGTGAGTTCCGACTGCGCGATCGCCGCGCGTCACATCCTGCAGGGCATGGGCGAAACGGCCACCGCGCAGAAGCAGCACCCGATCACGCTGCTGCGCATCGCCTACGGCCTGGAATGAATCGTTGAACAAGGAGAATACTTATATGCCGCAGATCACTCGTGACAGCCTACTGACCCTGGAGGGCTACGCCAAGGTGCGTCCGCAAATGCGTGCCGAAGTGATGGCGCACAAGAAAAACCGCATGGTCGAGCTGGGCGCCCACGTCACGCTGATTTTCGAGGACGAGCAAACCATGCGCTACCAGATCCAGGAAATGCTGCGAGCCGAGCGCACCTTCGAGGACGCCGGCATCCAGGACGAGCTCGACGCCTACAATCCGCTGATTCCGGACGGCACCAACTGGAAGGCGACGATGATGATCCAGTATCCCGACCCGGACGAGCGCAAGATCGCGCTGGCGAAACTCAAGGGGATCGAGGACCGCGTGTGGGTGCAGGTGGCCGATCAGGCGAAAACGTTCGCCATCGCCGACGAAGACCTGAAACGCGAGAACGAGGAGAAAACCTCGGCGGTGCATTTCCTGCGTTTCGAGCTCGACCCGGCCTCGATCGCGGCCGCCAAGGCCGGCGGCCCGGTTCGCATGGGCATCGATCTCGCTGCCTATGCGGTGGAAGCGACGACGCTGGCGGAAAAGACCCGCGCCGCACTGGTGGTGGATTTGGCCTAAAGTCATTAGTCAGGCGGTAAAACCACGACAACAACGTGCCGCCGTCTTTGAGAGGAAGGCGCGATGCTGAATCAATTTCTGGTTCATCAGTTGCGGCGGCGGGTGGAGGCCTCGGGTCTGCCGTTCGCCGTCGAATTGTGGAATGGCGAGCAGGTGGGCGCTGTCGCCGAAGCCGTGGTGCGGGTGCGGCTGCATCAGCCATCCAGCCTCAAGGCCATGGCTGACCCCAGTCTGGGCACGCTGGCGCGGGCCTATGTGGAAGGAGGGCTGGATCTCATCGGCGACGCTCGCGACATCCTGGCGCTCGGCGACCGTCTGTGCAACGCCGGCGACTGCGCACCGAAAATCGGCTCGGAGGGTTGGAAGTGGTGGCGCCACACGCGGGCCAGGGACCGCAGGAACATCCAGTATCACTACGACGTTTCCAACGATTTCTATGGCCTGTGGCTAGACCGCCGGCGGATCTATTCGTGCGCCTACTTCAGGCAGCCGGACATGAGCCTGGACGCCGCGCAGGAAGCCAAGCTCGATCACATCTGCCGCAAGCTCGACCTGCATCACGGCGAGCGCTTTCTCGATATCGGCTGCGGCTGGGGCGGCCTGATCCTGCACGCGGCGGAACGCTATGACGTGCGGGCAGTGGGCATCACCCTGTCGGACGACCAGCATGCCTACGTCAGTGAGCAGATTGCCGGGCGCGGCCTGGGCGGCCGGGTCGAGGTGCGCAAGATGGACTACCGCGACATGGACGAACCGGGCGGCTACGACAAGATTGCCAGCGTCGGCATGTTCGAGCATGTCGGACGTGTAAATCTCGCTGCGTACTTCAACAAGATCATGGATCTGCTCAAGCCAGGCGGACTGTTGCTCAATCATGGCATCACCGCTGCCGCAACCGAATCCGGCGGACTTGGCAGCGGCATCTCCGAATTCATCGACGATTATGTTTTTCCCGGCGGCGAACTGGTGCACGCCGCCGACGTGCTGCGCGCCGCTGCAGGCAGCGGCCTCGAATGCCTCGACGCCGAAAACCTGCGCCCCCATTACGGCACAACCCTGTGGCACTGGGTCACCCGGCTGGAGCAGCATGCCGACGAAGCCCGCCGCCTGATCGGCGAACAGAAATACCGCATCTGGCGCATCTACATGGCGGGTTCGGCCCACGCCTTCGACCATGGCTGGCTGGAACTGTGGCAGGTGCTGGCGGGCAAGGGCGTCGGCGGCGGCCAGCCCAATTATCCGTTCAGGCGGGATTACATCTATCGCGGCGAATGAGTCGCCGGCCATGCGCGGTGGGCCGGTCGGGCGTGTTTTCAGGCTGGGCCGGCGCGGTCCCAATAGGGTTCGCCTGCCAGACGCGCTGCCACGAAGTCGATGAAAGCCCGCACCCGGCTGGAAAGATGGCGCGTCGGCGGATAGACCGCGTAGGCTGAGAGTTCCGGCCAGCTGTGGTCGGCCAGCACCTGAACCAGCTGGCCGGTGCTCAGGGCCGCGTGCAGGTAGAAGGTGGGGTGCATGATCAGCCCTTCGCCGGCAATGGCGGCACGCAGCAGAAAATCGCCGCTGCTGGACGCCAGGCGGACCGGCACCCGCACGCTGCCGGGCTGGCCGTCCGGCGCGTGGTACGACCACAGACCGGGATGCTCCAGATTGCTGTAGGCCAGGCAGACGTGATGCGCCAGTTCGGCCGCTGTCCTTGGGATGCCGTGCCGTGCCAGGTAGTCCGGGCTGGCCGATACCGCATGGCGGATCGGCGCCAGGCGGCGGGCGATCAGGCTGGAATCGGCCAGCGTGGCGATGCGAATGGCCAGATCGAAGCCTTCCTGCATCAGATCGATCTGGCGGTCGTTGAAATCGAGTTCGAAGCGCACCTGGGGATGCTGCGCCATGAATTCCTGGATGAGCGGGGCCAGGTGCAGCAGGCCGAATGCATGCGGCAGCGCCACCTTGAGCCGTCCCTTGAGTGCCTGGTGGGCCAGGGATACGGCGGCTTCCGCCTCGTCCAGGTCGGCCAGGATGACGACGCAGCGATCGTAATAGGCGCGGCCGCTGTCGGTCAGGTTGAGCCTGCGCGTGGTGCGATGGATGAGGGAGGCGCCGAGACGCGATTCGAGTTCCGCCAGGCGGCGGCTGACGGCCGATTTGGCCACGCCCAGGCGCTCGGCCGCGGCGCTGATGCTGCCGGTTTCCACCACGCTCACGAACATTTGCATATCGGCGAATCGATTCATTTGTTGCCTAATAAAGAACAATTATTTCTTACCTGAATCCGTGTTGTCTTCAGCGCGTACCCGCTCCGCGAGCCCCAGCGTATGAT
>ERZ761609.2764-NODE-2764-length-12455-cov-6.480968_pt1 | contig 12455 bp, 10 predicted proteins | sample MGYA00511163_ERZ761609 | MGnify/ENA primary metagenome ERZ761609 (study PRJEB28899, sample SAMN02445070) | bioreactor sludge metagenome | biome: EBPR sludge | place: Australia: Brisbane, Thorneside Wastewater Treatment Plant | collected 2011-12-16 ... | reverse complement strand
CCCGCCCTGCGACCGCGTGCTGATGCGGGCGACAAGGATCGCGCCGCGTTCCGCGCCTTCATGGAGCGCAACCGGCTGCGCGTCACGCAATGGTGCCGCGAAGCCGGGATCGAGCCGGGGCTGCTCTATGGCTATCTCCATGGCCGCACGGGGCGGCTGTCGCGCGATGCCGAAACGCGCCTGGCGCGCGTGGTGAAGGTGAGCGTTGACGACATGTTTGCCGCGCCATGATCGCGGTTGGCGAGGCCCGCGCGCGCATTCTTGCAGCGCTTGCGCCGCTTGGCACTGAAACCGTTCCGGTTGGCGAAGCTTCTGGCCGTGTGGTGCGCCGCGATGTGATTGCCGCACGCAGCCATCCGGCTGCTGACCTCTCTGCGATGGATGGCTATGCCGTGCAAGGCGCCGACGTGGCGCACACGCCTGCCGCACTGACCCTGATTGGCGAGGCGCCCGCCAGCGGGCGCTTTCCGGGAAGTGTAAGAAGCGGTGAAGCCGTGCGCATTCTGACCGGCGGCATCATTCCTGACGGCGCGGATACGATCATCATTCAGGAAAACGTGTCGCGCGATGGATCGCGGATCATTGTCAATGAGCCGGGGAAACCGGGCAAGCACATCAGGCGCGCGGGCATGGATTTTGCCGCCGGTGATGTGCTGGCGCGTGCGGGTGAGGTGCTGTCGCCAGCGCAACTGGCGCTGATTGCTGCGGGCAATGTTTCTTGCGTGGAAACATCCGCGCGGCCGCGCGTGGCCCTGCTGGCAACGGGTGATGAGATTGTTGCACCCGGCACAGCGACCGAGATCTGGCACATGGTCGGATCCTCGGGCCTTGCGCTTGGCGAACTGATCCGCACGACAGGTGGCACGCTGATTGATCTGGGTATCGTGCGCGACGACATCGCCGCAATCCGCGCGCGCGTTTCGGATGCGCCCGCTTTTGATCTGCTTGTCACGCTGGGCGGCGCATCCGTTGGGGATCATGATCTCGTCAAGCCGGCGCTTGAGGGGCTCGGCTTTCGGGCTGACTTCTGGAAGATCGCCATGCGGCCGGGAAAGCCGCTTTCGTTCGGAACGCTTGGCAAGGCACATGTGATGGGCATTCCGGGCAATCCCGTGTCGGCCTATGTCTGCGCCGTTCTTTTCCTGCAGCCTGCGATCCGTGCGCTGCAGGGCGCCCTCTTTCCCGCACCGCGCGTCTTGAAGGCGCGGCTGAAAAAGCCGATGGCTGCCAATGATGGCCGCGAGGATTATGTGCGCGGTTTCGTCACGCAGGGTGCCGACGGCGTTCTGGAAGCGGTGGCGCACGACCTTCAGGACAGCTCGGCCCTGCTGCCACTGGCGCGGTCTAACGCGCTCCTCATCCGGCCGCCGCATGCGCCCACAGCCGCCGAGGGCGCGCTGGTGGATGTGATACCCTTGGACACACTCTTCTAGGGGGCTTCTCTTTCAAGCCCTCGCCCCACTCTTGTGGCTCTGGGATTCAAGCTTCTCGGAAATCCAGTAATTTGCTTGATGATTCTTGCGCCTCCGCCCGCGTGGCTTCACGCGGGGGAGGTGCGAGCAAGATGTGTGCGATTCCGAGAGCCTGTGCAGGGGAAAGCGGTAATCGGGAACGGGCCAAAGACTGCTCACAGCCCTGTTGACGAGGGGCCGGAACTTACATAGAACGTTCCGGTATGTTTTGCTTTCGTTCCCAGATATGGGGGGCCCTGCCATGCTGACCCGCAAGCAGTACGAACTTCTGATGTTCATTCAGGAGCGCATCCGCGAATCAGGAATCCCCCCCTCGTTTGACGAGATGAAGGATGCGCTCGACCTCAAGTCGAAGTCGGGCATCCACCGGCTGATTACGGCGCTGGAGGAGCGCGGTTTCATCCGCCGCCTGCAACATCGCGCGCGCGCGCTTGAAGTTGTGAAGATGCCGGAAAATCTGGCGGCGGCAAAAACCGCGCGCCGGGGCTTTGAGCCTGCGGTGATCGAAGGCGCGGGCAAGCGTGAGCCGGTGCGCACCGCGCCGCGCGCCGCCAATGATGGCGCGGCGGTCATTCCGATGGTGGGCCGAATTGCGGCCGGCATTCCCATTGAAGCGCTGCAGAACCCGCTCGATTCCGTCCCGGTGCCGCAGAACATGCTGGGCAGCGGCGAACATTATGCGCTGGAAGTGAACGGCGACTCGATGATCGAGGCCGGCATTCTTGACGGCGATACTGTCATCATCCAGCGCTGCGACAACGCGCAGAACGGCGACATCGTCGTCGCGCTGGTTGATAATCAGGAGGCCACGCTGAAGCGCCTGCGCCGCAAGGGCGAGTCCGTGGCGCTTGAGGCGGCCAATCCGCGCTATGAGACGCGCATCTATGGCCCTGACCGTGTGCGCGTGCAGGGCAAGCTGGTCGGCCTGCTGCGCCACTATTGAGCTTGCGCGGGCGTCGTGCGTGACCAGGGGCGGTTGCCGCGCCATTCGGCGACGGTTTCAATATGTGGCCCCTCCGCATAAAGCGTGATCGCTACGGCGCCCGTGCGGCGGAGCATTTCATCATCAAAGATCATTGGCCCGCTGCAAAAGCGGCGGATGCGCTCCGCGCTCACCACCAGATCCGCCATGGCGCAGTCTTCCAGCGCAGCTTCAGCCAGTCCGATCCAGGCAACGCGCCAGACGGTAGCGCCATCGCGAGAGACGGCCTCGCCCCAACACCCCAGCGCGTCGCACACAAAGCCGCCGCGCCGGTCTGTGTGCAATTCCGGATCCTCGCCGTCGCGCCGCAGCCAGAGGTCAGCGGCAAAGCGTTCGCTGCGCGGCCGCGCGATTGAGAGCACACCGTCGCGGCTGCGCGCCGCCAGATTGGTGCCGTCGCCATGGATCAGAATGTCGGGCTGGCGGTTCAGCGCTACCAGCACCAGCGACAGCGCAATGGGCGCCAGGCCCCAATAGCGCCATCTCTGCTGCCACAGGCAAAGCCACAGGCTGCCCAGCACAAAGGCGATGAGCGCTGCCAGCGGCCATGCGGGCAGAAGTGCTGCGGAACCCGGCCAGCTCTGCACGAAATGGGCGATCGCCAGTAACTGCTCGATGCCCCATCCCATGATGGCCAGGCCGAATGCCTCGGCGCCAAAGGGCATCAGGATCATCGTCAGCACGCCTGCAGGCATGATGACAAAGCTCACCAGTGGCGCTGCCATCAGATTTGCGGCAAGGCCATAGGCGGCAACCCGGTTGAAGTGGAAGGCGGCAAAAGGTGACGTCATGGCGCCGGCCACCAGCGATGTCAGCGCACTCAACGCGACATAAAGGAGCATGCGTCGCCCTATGCTGTCGCGCTGAAGGCGGCCTGCGGCAGCGCTTCTCTGGCGGGCGGTGACAACTTCAAAGGCTGCCACCAGCGCCACGACGGCCGCGTAAGACATCTGAAAACTGGGATCGATGAGGCTTTCAGGCGCAAAGGTCAAAAGCACGACAGCGGAAATGGCTACCGTGCGCATCGAGATGGCCGGGCGGTCGATCATCACCGCCACAAACATGAGCCCGATCATGAAAAAGGATCGCTGGGTTGGCGCCTCTGCGCCGCTGAGCAGCAGATAGAAGAACGATCCGGCGAGCGCGCCGAATGCTGCGATCTTTTTGACGGGCCATTCCTGTGCGCGCGCGCCCATCGCAAGGCCGATAAAGCGGAAGAGCGCAAAAAGCCCCATGCCGACAATGGCCATGTGCAGGCCGGAGATGGAGAGAAGATGCTGCAGTGAACTGTCACGCAGCGCCTGAAGATCTTCCTTGCCGATGCCGGAGCGATCGCCGGAAATCAGTGCGGCTGCGATGCCACCGGTCCGCTCGTCGGCTGCCGCGCGGATGCGGCTTGAGATGTCTAAGCGCAGGCGCGTGATGGCGCCGGTGACGCCTTGCCAAAGCGTTTCTTCCGCGACAGCGTCTATCCGCACGGGCTCTGCCACCGCATAGCCAAAGCCGCCCAGCCCGTCGAAGTAGGCGGCGCGGCCAAAATCATAGGCGCCCGGCGCGATAGGCTGCGGCGGCGGCCCCAAGGCGGCCCTGATGCGGATCCAGTCGCCGGGCCTGAAACCTTTCACCCCTTTGCGCACTGAAATGCGCACATGCGATGGCGTCTCTGAAGGGGCGAGCCGCGCAATGCTGACGTGATCGAGCACCACGCGCATGGCGCCATCTTCATGGGCATAGATCTGCACGATGCGGCCCTCTACATCACGCAGGCCAAGTTCGCGCGACAGGATCGGCGCATCACTCAAAACCGTGATCAGCGTCGCCGCGAAGAAGCCCGTTGCGATGGCTGCCAGCGCGCCGGCAGCCAGGCGCAGGCCCTGGCGGCGAAGCGCTGCAATGCGCATCGCCAGAGCAAGGCACAAGCCGCTTGCTGACCAGAGAAGATCTGGCTCCTCGGGCAGTGCGAAATAGATACCGATGCCAATGCCGATGAAGACGGGAAGCCAGAGGGCAAAGCGGTCCCATTCCGCCCACAGAAGGCGGCCCGTTGCGGCAATGGCGCTTTGAGCCCCATGCCGGGCGACCTGCCAGAACGCCCCCGCCAATTTGGTCCCCCGCCCCGTCCATTCCGGGCTTGTTTCGCCGACCCATCCCTATGCTAGGAAGGCGGCAAGTTCTCCAGACACTTTGACGAATGGATGCCATGGCGCAAGACCGCCCGCTTGTTACCCGCTTTGCCCCCTCGCCGACCGGATTTCTTCACATCGGCGGTGCACGCACGGCCCTGTTCAACTGGCTTTATGCGCGCCATTTCGGCGGCACGTTCCGCCTGCGCATTGAAGACACTGACCGCGAACGCTCCAAGCCGGAGGCGATTGATGCGCTGCTCCAGGGGCTGTCGTGGCTAGGCCTTGACTGGGATGGCGACGTCGTTTTCCAGTTTGCGCGCGCCGCCCGCCATGCCGAGATCGCCCATCAGCTGCTGGCGCAAGGCAAGGCTTACTATTGCTATGCGACGCCGGACGAGCTGGAGGAGATGCGCAACCAGCAGAAGGCCGAAGGCAAGCCGCAGCGTTATGACGGCCGCTGGCGGGATCGTGCGCCTGATGATGCGCGCCGCAATGTCAAACCCGCCATCCGCATCAAGTGCCCGCAAACGGGCGACACGCTGATCGAGGATCGCGTGCAGGGAGACGTGCGGTTCCGCAATGACGTGCTGGATGATTTCATCATCCTGCGCTCGGACGGCACACCCACCTATATGCTTTCGGTGGTGGTTGATGATTTCGATATGGGCGTGACGCACGTGATCCGCGGCGATGACCATCTCACCAATGCGGCGCGCCAGCGCCAGATCATTGATGCAATGGGCTGGCCGGTGCCGGTCTATGCGCATTTGCCGATGCTGCACGGGCCGGATGGCGCCAAGCTGTCGAAACGCCATGGCGCGCAGGGCATCCATGAGTTTGAGGGCATGGGATACCTTCCCGAGGCCATGCGCAATTACCTGCTGCGTCTGGGCTGGAGCCATGGCGACGACGAGCTGATTTCAACCGAGCAGGCGATCCAGTGGTTCGACCTCGATGCCGTGCAAAAAAGCCCGGCGCGGCTTGACTACAAGAAGCTCGACTTCGTCAACGGCCATTACATTCGCGAGGCGGATGATGCACGGCTGGCGGAACTTGTGATCGCGCATCGAAAGTCAAAGGGCGAGCCAACCGCCACAGATCATCAGCGCCAGATGCTGATTGCGGGCATGAAGGGACTGAAAGAGCGTGCCAAGACCATCATCGAGCTCGCCGATAGCGCGGCCTATGTGTTTGCCTCGCGGCCGCTCGCCCTTGACGATAAGGCGGCCAAGATCCTGACGCCGGAGGCGCGCGCAACGCTCTCTGCCCTGCTGCCTGCGCTGGCAACCGGGCCATGGGAGGCGCCGTTGCTGGAAGCCGCAGTGCGCAGTTTTGCGGAATCCAAGGGGCGGAAGCTGGGCGATGTGGCTCAGCCGCTCCGCGCGGCGTTGACCGGCCGGTCAACCTCTCCACCCGTATTTGACGTGATGGCGACCCTAGGCCGTGACGAAACTGTTGCACGGCTTGGCGATGCCGCCTCGGGCTGAAAAGCCAAAGAAGGGGTGACGGCGTTAACCTAAAGGGCCTATAATCTGCGCTGTCCCGGCGCAGGTGAGCCACCGGCACATGCTGCGTCAACCCATTGAATTTAATACCAAAACTCTGCAACTCCGAATCGCACGAGCGCCAGACCCATGAACCAGAGCCACGCCAAACCGGGCGGCACCGCCAAGTTGACCTTCAAGGACAAATCTTACGACCTTCCGGTTCTTTCCGGCTCGGTCGGGCCTGATGTGATCGACATCCGCAAACTCTATGCGGAGACCGACGCGTTCACCTATGACCCCGGCTTCACCTCAACGGCGAGCTGTGAATCGCAGATCACTTACATCGACGGCGATGCGGGCATCCTGCTCTATCGCGGTTATCCGATCGACCAGCTGGCCGAACAGGGCGACTTTCTTGAGACCTGCTATCTGCTGCTCCACGGCGAGTTGCCGAACGCCACGCAGATGAAGGAGTTCGACCGCGCCATCACCTATCACACGATGCTGCACGAGCAGCTGTCGTTCTTCTATCGCGGTTTCCGCCGCGATGCGCACCCGATGGCGATCATGGTGGGAACCGTCGGCGCGCTTTCGGCGTTCTATCACGACAGCCTTGACATCAACGATCTGCGCCAGCGCACGGTGGCCAGCCACCGGCTGATCGCCAAGATGCCGACGATTGCGGCGATGGCGTTCAAATATTCGATGGGCCAGCCCTTCATCTATCCGCGCAATGATCTGGGTTATGCCGAGAACTTCCTGCGCATGTGCTTTGCCGTGCCGGCGGAGGATTACAAGGTGAACCCGGTGCTGGCGCGCGCGCTGGACCGCATCTTCATCCTGCATGCCGATCACGAGCAGAACGCATCGACTTCAACGGTGCGTCTGGCGGGTTCATCGGGCGCCAATCCCTTTGCCTGCATTGCGGCGGGCATTGCCTGTCTTTGGGGCCCTGCGCATGGCGGCGCCAATGAGGCGGCGCTGAAAATGCTGGAGGACATCGGCACGGTTGACAAAATCCCGGCCTATATCGCCAAGGTGAAGGACAAATCCAGCAATGTGCGCCTGATGGGCTTTGGCCATCGCGTGTACAAGAACTATGACCCCCGCGCGCGCGTGATGCAGAAGACCTGCCACGAGGTGCTGGACGAGCTGGGCATCCGCAACGACCCGCTGCTGGAAGTCGCCATGGAGCTGGAGCGTATCGCACTTTCCGACAGCTACTTCATCGAGAAGAAGCTCTATCCCAACATCGACTTCTATTCGGGCATTACGCTGAAGGCGATGGGCTTCCCAACCTCGATGTTCACGGCGCTGTTTGCGCTGGCCCGCACGGTGGGCTGGATCGCGCAGTGGAAGGAAATGATCGAAGACCCGGCACAGAAGATCGGCCGCCCGCGCCAGATCTATACCGGTGCTCCCAAGCGCGAGTATGTGCCGCTGCACAAGCGCTAAGATCTTTGCCAATGACCTCCCCCGCGTGGCGACACGCGGGGGTTTTCTTTTGGCGAATTCTAGGTCTTTCTCGCCGCAATCACCGCCAGGACGCGCTCTGCGGCGCGGGCAGCGGGTCTGAGATCATCAATACCCAGCGCCCTGGCGGCCCGCGCCAGGTCGGCGCGCTGATCTGCAGCGGCCTGAGGGTCTGTCAGCAGCCGCACCAGCGACTCGGCCATCGCTTCGGGTTTCAGGTTTTCCTGCAGGAATTCCGGCACCGCCATGCGGTCGAGGACCAGATTAGCGATGGTCGCGTATTTCACTTTGATGAGACGCCGCCAGATCGCCACGGTCAGGCTGCCCATGCGGTAGCCAACGATCATCGGGCAACCCGCAACGGCAAGTTCGGTCGCCACTGTTCCGGAAGCCGCAAGCGCCGCATCGGATGCATCGAAGGCGGCGAATTTGTCGTTGTCACTCTCCACAAAGTGCAGCGGCACCGGCCAGTCTGCACATCCCGCACGCACACGTGCCGCAACGCCCGGCACAAGCGGCAGCACGCATTGCAGGCCCGGCACGTGCGCGGCCACGCGCGCCACCGTCTCGCGGAAGGGGGCGAGCAGATACTTCACTTCAGCGCGGCGGCTGCCGGGCAGCACGCAGAGAAGTTTCGCATCCGATGCTATTCCCAGCCGCGCACGCAAAGCATCTCCGCCCGTCATCAGGGCGGCACGCTCGGCCACGGGATGGCCGACAAACGTGGCGGGCAAGCCATATTGCGCAAAGAATGCCGGCTCAAAGGGCAGCAGGCACAGCACTTCGTCGAACGATCTGGCGAGCGCCTTGGCGCGCCCGGGCCGTGATGCCCATACCTGCGGCGAGACATACTTGATGAGCGGGATGGTCCGATCACGCTTGCGGATGCGCCTGGCAACGCGATGGTTGAAGTCGCCGCTGTCGATCAGCACGACCGCATCCGGCTTTGTGCGCAGCGCGAAGGCGGCAACCTCGTTCATGCGGCGCAAAATGCCGGCAAGGCGCGGCAACACCTCGCGAATGCCCATGACCGTCAGATCGGCAATATCAAAGAGGCTGATGAGACCCTTGCGCCGCATCGCAGGCCCGCCAACGCCCGTGATCACAATGCCGGGGTGCGCCCGGCGCAGGGCCGCCATCAACTCTGCGCCAATGGCGTCGCCCGAGGGCTCACCCGCCACCAGCATCACGGTCAGCGGTTTCGTTTCAGGCAACATGGCCTTCGCCGTCCACAGCGGCGATAAAGAGGCCCAGCCGATCCGCCAGAGCGGCCACTTCCTCACGGCCCACGATCAGGGCTTGCCCCGCCTCGACGGCAATCCCGGCAAGCCCGGCGGCGGCGGCACCCTCAACCGTGTGGCGGCCAATGGTGGGCAGGTCAAAGCGGCGGTCCTGCTGCGGCTTGGCAGCCTTGATGAGCACACCGCGGCGCGCAGATGCGACCCCGCGCAGGTTTTCCGGCAGGCCTGCAACACGGCTCAGCATGCCATCGGTGCCCTCCGCTGCTTCGACCGCCAGAACATAGCCATCGCAGACAACGCAACCTTGCCCGAAATCAAACTCGCCCAGCGTGCGCAGAAGCTTCAGGCCGCGCGCAATATCGGTCATCGCGGCCTCGCCAGGGCGGGCATGGGTGATGACGCCCTTTTGGGCGCGCAGCGACGTGATGATTTCTTCCGGCCGCACGACCGTGACGCCCCATGAGGCAATATGATCGACGACCACGCGCATGACTGCATCGTCGCCCTTCATGGCGGCGATCAGAATTTTTCCCAGAAGCTTGACCAGACTGGCGTCCGGCGCACGCAAGGAACGGAAATTGGGCCGCGCCACCTTGCCCGCAAACGCCACACCATCGCAGCCGTTGTCGAGCAGAAGAGCCTTGATGTCATTGATGGCGGTGATGCCCGCGCGGCCATGCGGAAAGGCGGTAATCCAGTCTTCGGCAAAACCTTCAAGACCGATGACAAAGACGGGCTTGCCGCTGTCACGCCAGACTTCTGCCAGACGGCGGGGCAGATCGCCGCCGCCCGCAATGACCGCCAGTTTTTTGATCGCGTCCGCGCTCACGCCTCAACGCGCTCGTCGCGGCGCGGCAGGCAAAGGGAGCGGTTCTTGCCCTGCCGCATGAAGTTGATGATCTCCATCACCTCGGCATTGTTGGCGAAGGTTTCAGCCACATCGTCCATGCGCTCCTGCAACGTGCCTTCTTCGGCAAAGAGCAAGCGATAGGCGGCGCGTACGTCGTGGATGACTTCGCGCGAGAAGCCGCGGCGCTTGAGGCCAACAAGGTTCAAGCCCGCCAGATGCGCGCGGTTGCCGATCACCGAACCAAACGGAATGAGATCGCCTTCAAGGCCCGCCATGCCGCCCACAAAGGCGTGGCGGCCGATGCGGCTGTACTGATGGACGGCAGAGCCGCCGCCGAACCAGACGTAATCAGCCACATCCACATGGCCACCCAGCATGGTGTTGTTGGCAATCACGATATGATTGCCAAGCTTGCAGTCGTGCGCGATGTGGCTGCCCGCCATGAACATGCAATTGTCGCCGACCGTTGTTTCGCCCCGGCCGCTGACAAGGCCGGGATGCATGGTGACATGTTCGCGGATCAGATTATTTGCGCCGATCACCAGTTTCGTGTCCTCACCCTTATAGGCGAGGCTTTGCGGCGGCTGTCCGAGTGCGGCAAAGGGATGAACAATGGTGTTCTCGCCAATCGACGTATTGCCGGTGACGCTGTTGTGCGAAACAAGTTTTACGCCCCGCCCCAACCGCACCTTTGAACCCACAACACAGAAGGGGCCGACCTCGACGCCGTCAGCCAATATCGCGCCATCTTCGACGATTGCGGTAGGGTGGATTTTTGCCATCAGCTTTTTCCGGCCATGCGGCCCGGCTCCATCAGCATTGCGCCAAACTCGGCTTCGGCACACAGACTGTCACCGACAAACGCCTCTCCGGCAAACTGCCAGAAGGGGTGGCGCTTGCGGCGCGTCGCGACCTTGAGGTGCAAGGTATCGCCCGGCTCTACCGGCTTGCGGAAGCGCGCATTGTCAAGCGTGGTAAAGAGCACGAGCTTGTTGCGGTCTTCCGGGCCCTGCCCCGCAATCGCCATGGCGCCAGCCGCCTGAGCCATCGCCTCGATAATCATGACGCCCGGCATGACGGGCTTGCCAGGAAAGTGGCCCTGCAGGAAGATTTCATCCGGGCGCACCAGCTTGATGCCTAACGCGCTGACACCGGGCACCACATCAATCAGGCGATCGACCAGCAGCATCGGCGGCCGGTGCGGCAGAAGCTCCATGATGCCGGCGGCATCATATTCCCGGCGGGGATCAGCCGAAGTCATGAACCCTCCACTTCGCCTTTCGAGACCTTGCGCATGAAGCGCACGGTACGCAGGAAGTCGCGGATGGGAATTGCGGGAATGCCGCAATAATCCTGACCACCCTCAAGATCGGTCTGGGCGAGGCTGCCGCCGGCAATGCGCGCGGCCATGCCGACTTTCATGTGCGGGCCCAAGCCTGCCTGCCCGCCCATGGCGACATAATCTGCCAGCACGGTTGAACCAGAAATCCCGGCCTGGGCTGCAATCAGCACATGGCGGCCAATAATATCGTTGTGAGCGATGTGCACCATGTTGTCGAACTTGGTGCCCTCGCCAATCACGGTGTCGCCCAATGCGCCACGATCGATGGTGCAATTCGCGCCAATCTCGACATTGTCCTGAATGATCACGCGGCCCAGCTGCGGCACTTTCAGGTGGCCTGCAGGCCCGGAATTGAACCCGAAACCATCCTGACCGATGCGCGCACCAGCATGAATGATCACGCCATCGCCGACATAGGCCGCCACAATGCTGGCATTCGGGCCAATGAAGCAGTCACGGCCAATGGCGACGCCGCGGCCTATGACAGTGTTGGCGCTGACATGCGTGCCCGGCCCGATTTCAGCTTTGGGGCCGATGACAACGCCGGGCTCCAGCGTCACGCCGATGGCGATGTTCGCCGAGGGATCGACGGCCGCATTCGGGTTGGCGCCCAGCGCGCGCACGGCATTTGGATAGAAATGGTGCGCGATGCGCGAGAAGGCTGATGCAGGGTCTTTCGTTTCAAGGACAGGGGCGCGCTCGCGAAGGGTCGCGGCCAGCTCCGGCGCGCAGATGATGGCGGCGGCCTTGAACGGCCCGGACTTCAGGAGTGCCGATTTGCTGGCAACGAAGGTAATCGCAAAAGGATGCGAGGCATCCATCGACGCAACATCATGAATGGCAATGCTGGCCGCTGCATCCTCAGGCGGCGCCGTGCCGCCTGCACGCGCCAGTTCGGCCAGCGTGAACGGGCCCTTGTTGTCAAAGAAGCGGGGATCGGCCATGGCAGCATCTCTTGGGCACAGCATCTCTTCCGGTGAACACCAACGCGCCCGGCCCAATTACGCAGCGGGGCTGATTACTGTCCCTGCCCGCCTTCGCCGGCTTCCGGGGCAATCGGCTCAACCTTCACGGCGGGAAGCACCTGGTCAAGCCGCTGGACCGCGGCTGCCGTGGCATCCACATCGACCGATCCGAGAATGACCGACGAACGGTCGAGCATCAGATTGCCGCCTCGCTCCACCATGATCTGCTGGAGGATGGGACCAAGCGCCTGTTCGATCTGGGCGCGGGCCTTGTTGATGCCGTTCTGGATGGCGGCCTGACGTTCCTGCACGGCCTTCTGGAGCTGTTCCTGACGGCGGCGGAGTTCAGCCTCTCGCGCCTGACGTGCCTGAGGTGAAAGGGCGGCGGCCTGCTGCTGCAGGGCGGCAGCGTCTTCGCGGAGACGCTTTTCCTCGGAGCCGAACTCGGCCTCCATGGCCTTGCCCATTTCTTCGACCTGGCGAAGCATGTCCTGACCGGCCTTCGACTGGCGCAGGA
>ERZ761609.2763-NODE-2763-length-12471-cov-14.761115_pt1 | contig 12471 bp, 10 predicted proteins | sample MGYA00511163_ERZ761609 | MGnify/ENA primary metagenome ERZ761609 (study PRJEB28899, sample SAMN02445070) | bioreactor sludge metagenome | biome: EBPR sludge | place: Australia: Brisbane, Thorneside Wastewater Treatment Plant | collected 2011-12-16 ... | reverse complement strand
TGGATAACTTCTCTGAGGGGCGATTTCTGTGGATAACTTTTTCCGAAAAGCGGCCCGAAAGGACGCTTTTCGGGGACTTGCATTTTTTCAGGCATCCGTAGAATCGTTCTGGCCAGCGTCTCGATCGGCGCCGCTCGCGGTGGATCGGGACGTTGCAGGGCGCTCATTACGGAGGAGAAGAACATGCGCAACGAACAGTCCGGACTGATCACATCACTGGCGTCGCACTGCTGGCGCCTCTTGAGCTTTCGTGGTGACTGGAAATCCATGCCGGACTCGGCAGCTTTCGTCTGGCTGGCCATGGGCGCGACACTTCTCGGCGGCCTGACGGAACAGCTCGTCAGGGGCCGGTCGCTGGACGTAGCCGTCCTCAGCGCCGTGGTCTGGGTGGGATTCATTCTCGCCGTGTCCAGACACGGTGGGATTTTCAATCGTCGGTTTGCCGGCGCTCTCGCCCTGCTGTCGATTGGAATCGAGGGGCTGCTGGTGCTCACGATCTGGATTCCGGCGGCCGAATGGCCGGTAGCGATCTGGGCCGGTGTTGCCGTCATGCACCTGCTTTTCCAGGCCAACGATGCGGGCGCGGCGGCAGGGCGCTGACGCCGGTTAGCATCGAGCGCCGCTTGCCTTCGATGAAAACGCCGGTCATCGACCTCAGTGCAATGATGCGCACAGGATCGGGCGGCCAGTTCCCTGAACCGCTGCTTCTCAGGGATGACTGCGACGCCGATCGCCGGCCCGACCTGGATCAGTCCATCGCCTTCGCCGCGCCGACGATCCAGCCGGACCAGACGTTCGATCCTGCGAAGCGGGTCACGGCACACGCCCAAACGCGCCACAGAAGAAAGCGTGCCGGCCATCTGCCGACGCCCTCGTCGAGCAGCGCGTGATGGCCGTCTCCTCGCCCTACGAGTTCGAGGTTCCGTGGCGCCCCAATTTTGAAGCCAAAATGGCGCTGGTCTGGGCGCTCGCATCGGCCCTGATCATCGTTTTCTCCTGGGCCGTTCCGGTGTTCTCCCAGTTCTCGGCACTGCTCGCCGTCGGATGTGCTCTCGCCGCGGCTTGTCGCGGTTACCAGGCCTACCAGCGGCTGCTGGATGCCTCGCGTCTGCGCTCGTTCGGCAAAGCGTTCATTGATCTCGGGGAACTCGAGAAGAAGGCCCTCCAGGCCGCACAGCAGCAGGCGCTCTGGCTGGGAACAGGGTTTCCCTGGACCGACATTGAGGCGAGCAAGTTGCACACCCTGATTTCACTCGGCGTCGTCAGGACGCTCGGCAAAGCCGCCCAGCAGACCGAGGGCGCCTACTGGGTCCACGGCCTCGCTCCCGAAAACGATCTCTATTCGGAACTCGCCCACCTGGTCGGGCACACCCTGATCGTCGGCACGACCCGTGTCGGCAAGACACGCCTGTTCGATCTGCTCATCGCTCAGGCAATCTTCCGGGGCGAGACAGTGATCATGATCGATCCGAAGGGCGATCACGCGCTCGCCAGAAATGCCCGCGCCGCGTGTGAAGCCAGCGGGGCAGGGGAGCGCTTCGTGTATTTTCATCCGGCGCATCCCGACCGGTCGGCGTGCATCGATCCCTTGCGCAACTGGAACCGCAAGACCGAGCTGGCCAGCCGCGTGGCGGCGTTGATCCCCTCGGAAACCGGTGCCGACCCGTTCACGGCCTTCGGCTGGAAAGTGCTCAACGACATCACCAACGGCATGATTGCCACCGGCCATCGGCCGAATCTGGTGCAGCTGCGACGGTACGTCGAAGGCGGGCCCGAGAGCCTTCTCCAGCGGGCGTTGAAAGTTCACTTCACCCGCCAGGTGAAGGACTGGGAAAGCCGGGCCGCGTCCCATATCCGGCGCTACAAGGATCGTCTGCTGGAAGCCTACATTGCCTTCTATCGGGAGATCGCCATCCATGAAGCGCAGTCCGTGGATCTCGATGGCTTGATTTCGACCTACGAGCACAATCGCGAGCACTTTCAGAAAATGGTGGCGTCCCTAATCCCGATCCTCTCGATGCTCACCAGCGACCCCCTGCAGGCGCTCCTCTCACCGGACTTCGAGCCCGGCCACGAGCGGCTCGTGACCGACATGTCGAAGATCATCCACGGCAACAAGGTGGTCTATATCGGTCTGGATTCGCTGGCCGACTCGACGGTGGGCAGCGCCATCGGCTCCATCCTGCTGGCCGATCTCGCCGCCGTGGCGGGCGACCGCTACAACTACGGGATTGATTCGCTGACGCCGGTCAATCTCTTCATCGACGAAGCTGCCGAGGTCCTCAACCAGCCGGCCATTCAACTCATGAACAAGGGCGGCGGCGCGGATTTCCGGGTGACCATCGCCACCCAGACCTTTGCCGACTTTGCCAGCCGACTCGGCGACGAAAACAAGGCTCGCCAGGTGCTCGCCAACACCAACAACAAGATCGCCCTGCGCGTTCTGGATTCCGAAACGCAAAAATACCTGGCCGAAGGCATGCCGCAGATCAAGGTGCGTTCGATGGCCTTGCGCTACGGGCACAACGTCGATAGCCACGTGCAGGACAACTACACCGCGTCCTACCAGGAACAGATCATGGAGGCGGAGGCGGAATTTTTTCCGGCGGCGATGCTGGGTGAACTGCCGCCGCTGCATTTCATCGCCCGACTTTCGGGCGGCCGGACGCTCAAGGGGCGGTTTCCCATCCTGCTGACGCAGCCATGAGGCCTGCGCGCACCGACAACGCCTGGAGTACCTTCGTCGCCGTCGCACTGTTTCTGCTCATGGCGGCCACCTGGGCGTTCATTCCGCCGACGGTGATCCGCAATGCCTGGATCGCCGAACGGGCGGAGGTCTACGCGATTGCTGGCAAGGGTGAGAGCGATGTCTACGGTCGTACCCTGGACGATATGGAAAAATCGCTGGCATCGGATTTTCGCAGCTTCATCATCGACGCTCAATCGACAGGGCAGGAACCCTTTGGGAGTTCCGACCTCAGCGCTTGGGCGCAGGGCCGGATCGTCGCGACCTGGTTGTGGATCGGCCTGGTCGCCTACCGCCTGCAAGTGTTGATGGGATGGCTGGTGCCAGGCATTCCCTTGGTGATGGCGGCCTATAGCGACGGCCAGCTCGTGAGGGAAATCCGCAAGTATTCCTTCGTGGCCCAGAGCCCGATCCGACACAGCCTCGGGATGCGCGTGCTGTGGGTCGTTCTGATAGGGCTTGTCGTCTGGATGATCGTGCCGTTGCCGATGTCCTCGCTGCTGCCACCCTTGTTGATCGTCTCGATCTCGTACGCCCTGTGGCTGTGGGTGAGCAATCTGCAGAAGCGGCTTTGAGGCGGTTGCCTGAGGGACAGGTCAGCTTCGTCAGGGCGGTACGGCCAGCACAAGGGGGGCGTGATTGACGGTTCCTGTCGTGGCCCAGCAAGACCTTTTGACGCAGCGCCAAATGTCCTATGCTTTTCAATTGATGAGAAAAGAACAGCAACCACCCATTGGCGCCGCCACCATTCGGCGCAATCTCTGCCAGGAGGGCCTGCCGGGCTCAGCCATACGGTGGCCGGCCACACCTCTCTGCACATTCGGTCTTACCCGAATGCCTCCACAAGATGTCGGCAGGCGTCTGCAACATGAAACAGCGGAGATGCCCGCACTTGGCTTAGGGCGTGCAGGCCAAGCCGGCGACTTCCCGTCTCGTCGGCACTTGATATGAACGGCAGCAATCTTCCCCCGTTCATGGGCTATCTGCCACCCGTGGTGGACGGCACGCTGCTGGAACTGATGAACATGTCTTACCCGGACTATCCGCCGCGCGCCGGCAGGACGGGAGCGCAGCTTTCAGAGTCCCGGCTACTGGCGCTCGATTCGCTGCGCCTGTTCTTCAAGGAAAAACCGCATCAACGCGCGGCCGAAATCGTCGGGGAAGCCGTCCTCAGACAGACGCCGTTCTGCCTTTACCTGCGCAATTTCGGCCTCGGTCCACGCGTCTATGGCGCGCGCAACGACCCGTACGGACTGCCGCAGGTGGTGACCCTCGCCGGGCAGTTCGACAACCACATGCAGCGGCGCCTCCAGGCGGCAGTGGAACCCTCTCTGCCCGTGGTGGGTATCCATAACCCAGCGGGACAGAGCGGGCCGTTGCCGGCATTCGTCCTGGCAGACGAGGACTGGGAATCGCTGGCAGCTTTACTGGTCCGCAACGCGGGCATGATCGTCATGCACTTCCTCGGCTTCACTGCGGGCGTGCTGAAGGAATTGGAACTGATCCGTGCGGCGGGCAAGCAGACGTCGACGCTGGTGGTTATCGAACAGGAGGATCCATTCGCCGCGTTGAAGGATGCGGCATTGCTCACCGGCGCCAGGCGCCAGGAGCCCGTGTCGATAGCGGGATCGCTCGACGACTTTCCTCATCGTCTGCTTCGGCAAGGCGACGACGGTTGGGAGGCAGTACAGGCGAAGCTGGCCGCGATGGCGCGCGAACCGCATGCGCCGCCGGTAGATCGCGCATTGTCTTTGCCGCCCGAGTTTCTGCCTCCCGAGCCGCTGCGCAACGACTGCACCGATCGGTCCACCGAGGAATACGACAGGGCGCATCAACTGATGGACGAGAAGCGTTTCGACGAAGCCGAGGACGTCCTCTATCGCGCGGTCGCCTACGCGCACTGGGCACGGTATCCGCTGGGGCGCGTGATGACCTTGACGGCACTTGGCCAGTTGAGCCTCATCGGGTTCGGCGCCAAAGGGGATGCTGGATCGCTGCTCGAGATGGCTCTCGACACCTGCAAGGAGGTTCGGGCGACGAGTCGGACGGCTGCCAAGATGTATCCGGCAATCGAGCAGGCACTGGGAAGGTTGCGAGCAGAGGCGGAGGCCAAAGGGAAGCGCGAGATCGACGCCGCCGGGAAGTAGGGCAAGCAATCGGGCGTATGGCTACCGTGGCCGCTAGCAACGATCGTGGCGCTGTGACTGTCATCAACGACGCGACGGTTAGCAGCATCACGGACAGCCGACATTCAGGAGCGAGAGCGAGATTTCGGCTACTCGGCCATGCCGGACGGTCGGGAATCAAGGTCGGATTCGTGCCAATCCCGCTTTGCCTTACCATGAGCCAAGAGCTGCTGTCGGCCATTACCAGTAGAGCCGTGTGGCTGCTTTCCGATCCGTTGATTGCCGCCCGACGGCCCTGCTTTTCGATCGGTCGAATGACCGGGCCTCCGCAAGGAGTCCGTGGAATTGCGCCGGTACCTGGCCGTGATAGCCGCAGGTCCGAACTCAATGGCGCATACTTGCGCCGTAGCTGAAGTCGCCGGCATCGCCACTGCCAGCGATCTGACGGGCGCGACGCCGTGGCCGAACGCGGAGTGTAGTAATCGCGCACGATCATCGGCCACCCCGGTCGGCATCGTTGTGGCGCACCATCGGGCGCGCGGAACTTCATGGGCATGGCGCCACTCAAGCCAGGGGCCACACGTGATGGCCTGGAGGAAAACCCCGCGATGAATATCCTTGCCATCTCTCGTCTGTGCGCAGTCCTCTGCCTGACGATGTTTCTGGCCAGTTGCCGTTCCGCCGGACTCGGCATCACTATCCCGGTCGTGCCAGGTGTCGGTATCGGTCTCGGGGTCGGCAGCGGCGGGGTGAATGCCGGCGTATCGGCAGGCCATGGTCCGGTCGGCGTGGGTGTCGGTGTCAACCAGGCAGGACGGGTCACGGGCGGTGCAGGTGTCGGCGTCGGCACCCGTGTCGGTGGCGCCAGCGTGGGTGCGGGCGTAGGTTCCGGTGGCGTCATCCACGACCCTGACGATCCCGACACACGCAAGTAGGAGCTTGCACGATGACGTGGGCGAACTGCGCGCTGTTGTTGCCGCCGATGGGGACATCAGTGCGCTTGGCGCCGCGCATCGGCATGACGTCGTCTCCGGACCGGGTAACGACGGCGAATTAATGGCCAGCTTGGCGGTATTCCCCACGTTCCAGTCGTCGCGAGTCGTGAAATCGCTGCCGCAGGAAGCTGACAGCCCGCCCCGGCGGGGTCATTTTCAGTGCCTGCCGCTGACTGGGCGGCGGTGGCAACTATGGAGGCCCGGATGGGGTGATTGGAACGACAGGATGTCTGTCCGTACCAATTCCTACGCGGTCGCGACGGCAGCTTGCCAGTGTCGGTTTCGTCATTCCGCCCGGGCACTCGACAAGGGACTTCGCGCCGGATTTCGCTGCCCGCTCATGGCCGGCTGTTGTCTAATGGCAAGTGGAATCCGACGGGCTTTTCACGACCCTGAGCGGTCTGGTGCGCATAGCATTCCAAGTGGCCGTCCACGCGATTAAGCTGCCGTCCGGTTAATCCGTAGGTCCCTGGTTCGAGCCCAGGTCGGGGAGCCACAGAAAATTCCTAGTAGTACAAGCGCTTAGCTCAGCCCACAAGGCTGGGCTTTTTGCGTTTTGGGGTCGCGTCCGGGCCTATACCGACCTGGGGGGTGGCTCAGCGGTATGGGGCAGGGGGCTTGCGCAAGGGAAGGGCTCGGGGGCGGGGAATCCATGTGTGTGTGGCTGGGTGGTCCGTGGTGGCACCTCGGCTGGTCGGCGTGCTGGCGGCACTGTTGCCGGTTGGCGAGCATCGATTTGTGCCCCTTCATGCCAAACGATTGACTTCCGGCGGGCCGGCCCTACAATCGCCATGGTGACCGCCGTCGTGGCGGTCTAGTCCGACAAGGTGTGTCCGCCGCGAGCTGCCAGTGGTTGATCTTGGGGGCTTCTGCGGTGGCTGATAAACGCTATTCATTAGGCCGTGCGGTCGCGACCCCACTGCTCTACCACGGGAGGTTACGCTGTGAGTGTCCGACGCCTCATTCTTGCCGTTGCTCTCGGTTTTGTAGTGTCGAGTTGCTCCAACCAGACGGAACTCGAGGATGCGAAACTAAGAATTGCGCAGTTGGAGGCGGAACTCGCGGCAGAGAGGGCCAAGGCGCCGACGCGTAGCGTCACCCCCACGCCCGTAGTTCCTGTAATCGCCCCCACGCCTGCAACTCCTGTAATCGCACCCACGAGTGCCCAACCTGAGCTTGGGTTGGAGAAAATAGGTCACCAGTGGGTGTACGACTCGCGTGAAGACAAGATGACCGGTGGAACAACTCGCCACGCATATGTCCTCAGTACTAATTCCGTGAACTTCGGCTCGCCCTACGCCGGCCAGCAATATGGCAGACTCGTGCTTCGGACTGATCCAAAGTATGGCCGAGATGTTATGTTCTCGATTGAACGAGGACAGCTCCTTTGCCACTCTTACGAGGCTTGTAATGTCTTGGTCCGATTCGACGATGGGAAGCCTGAGCGATTTTCCGGAGTTGGCCCCGAAGATAACAGTAGCGAAATAGTATTCATCAGAAACTACGAAAAATTTTTGGGTAGGTTACGGAAGTCCAAGATAGTGAGGATCTCTCTGAATGTCTATCAAGAAGGCGCGCCGGTGTTCGAGTTCGACGTAAGTGGTTTTGATCATGCAAAGTACTCAGGAAAGAAGTGAAAAACAACCCATCACTGTGCGGTGCGGTCGAACGAGCAGTTTTAGATATTGCGCAGAAACGATCTCTACTGTTTGTTGGACGAACCTGGCACATACGCGACCCGTACCCCCGGTGGATGTGGGAGTGGACGGTGGCGATGCCTTCGGCTATCGAGATTGGCCCGAAACCGGCTCTTTAATCGAGCGCTAATCTGATGATGAAGCCCTTGATCCGCGTGGTTGTACTGCTATTATTCATGGCATTGATCGTCGCCCTAGCGATGGAGGGTTACAAGCATCCATGGACTGGTTTTGCTGCCCATCAACCACCGGGTGGCGAATTTCTCCCTGCCAAGACGCTGTGGGATTGGCTTGATCTGCTTATCGTCCCCTTGTTTTTGGCGATTGGGGCGTTTCTTCTCGATGAGTCGAGAAAGCGTTCCGAGCGAGAGATAGAGAGCGACAGGCAACGCCAACAGATTCTCGATCAGTACTTTGCGTACATTTCAGAGTTGCTCCTTGATAAACATCTATCGAAGCTCGCCGAATCCGCTTGTGCCCGTGCCCTAGCGCGCACTCGAACTCTGACGGCGCTTCGTCTACTTGATGGAAAGCGAAAGGCGCAGGTTCTCCAGTTTATTTACGAAGCTGGATTGATTGCCACTGATCCGGTCATACAACTGAACGGTGCCGACCTAAGGGGTACTTCTCTTGATGAGGCAACGCTTTCTGGAGCCGAGTTGCGCGGAGCATACTTTTCGGCTTCTTCGATTCGTCACGCCACCCTTGTCGGCGCTGACCTGCGTGGTTCGGATTTCACCGACGTGGACTTTCATGATTCCGACCTTACGGACGCGCGGCTTGTGCAAGCAACACTTGACGGGGCTGATCTTCGAACGGCTACGCTCGACAATGCTGATTTGTCCGAGGTCAACCTAGGCAGGAGTCGAATGACCAATGCTCAACGTGACGCAATTAGAACACTCGCGAGGAGGTGAGTATGGCGGAGAGTTTATGTACTAAATGCGCCGGCTCGGGAAAGGTTCCCTGCCAAGGCTGTGACGGGACAGGCCGACCAAAAGCCTACTCCGAGAAGCAAGAACAGGCTCGCTGGTGCTCCTGCGCCGGGTGTCATGGAACAGGACGACGTACTTGCGCTACATGCGGAGGGACTGGCAAGAAGGCCTAGGCCATGAGTGCACAGAACCTAGTGGTCACAACCTCACCAAGGTGGTAGAAGCGCTGGAGCATGAGGATCGAGGCCATGGACTATGTCAAGCCCATCGTGCGGTCCAGTACTGCTGTTCTCCGCAGGACAATGCAGGCATCTCGCGTGGAGAGAAGGTAAATCGGAGAAGATGACGGTTTGGACGCAGATTGTTCACTAAGGGCTGAAATCCTCGCTCGGGAAAGCCGTGGTAGGTTCTCTGCTTCCTCGGGGATTAAGTCTGTTTTGGCCATGATTCTGGCCAGTTGCGAAAAAAACTGCTGTCACGCGATACTAGCGTGTCGGCTCTCGGTTGATTGCGATGTCCTAATAACTTTAGGTTGCATGGTAAATGAAAGCAAAAAAGGAATACTTCATCCAGTCCGTTCCGCTCATCAAGATCAACGAGCGTTCAAACATACCCACTGCTTTATTCTACGAATCGTCCGGATTTTTATTTGGATACGATGCGATCGAGAGAGCCACCAGCCAAGATCAGATTAATGAGAACTTCAAAGTCGACCTAGGCCAGGAAGACATATCAAATATCAATCGAAAACAGTACTCGACGGCTGAAGGCGCTCTGCGGTCGGCTCACGCGCTTACCAATGACTTTGTTCATGCCACACTACGTGATTTAGATAAATGGGTTCAGGCACGCGGACTAAAAAAGGCCAACAGAATATTGGTTGCAGAACCGATCGCTATGGGGACGACGCAGGCTCTAAAAGATGCGTGGCTCACGAATTATAGGGCACATCTAAATAGAATCCTCCATAATCACTTTGATGAAGTCGACTTTCTCCCAGAGCCGTTTGCCGTATTTCAGTATTACCGCTACGGGCTGAGGCACCCGTTGGTGGCAGAAAAGAAGAAGCACATAGCACTTGTTCTGGATTTTGGGGGTGGGACGTGTGATGCGACAGTTATTGAAACTACTGCGACTGGTGATGTCAGTATGGGTGGGCGGCATTCACTGCCGCTGGGCGCCAATTCTGCGCCAATTGGCGGCTTTTACATTAATAGAGCAATTGCCGAATACCTTCTCTTCAGGAACTTTGACAAGAAAGCAGATAGTTCACGAGTAAAAACAGCGCTTAAGAAATACGACGAACTTAGAAACGCCAATGTAACAGAGGTGTCAAATCTCAGTGAAGACATTCGCCACTTTATTCGGCACTTTCGAGCTTTGGTAGGTAGTATAGAGCATTACAAGATAGCCATCTGCCGACAAATCGCAGATTGGCGACTTGACGCAACTTTCACGGACCCTCCTGCTGTTCAAATCACAATCCCTTCGAATCTGCTTCAGGCGAAACCAGCATTGTGCTCTGTGCGACTTAGCGCAATTGATCTACGAGAGCTTTTCGAAAAGAAGGTTTGGGAAGGCAGGAATGGGATAAAGTCAGTAATTTCCGTTGCGATAGAGAGAGCTCGGCCGAAACTTGAAGGGAAGTCAATATCTATCGTGTTGCTCTCCGGTGGATCCGCGAATATCGGTTGGTTGGCAAAGTTGATGAATCGGGATCTGCGCTTAGATTTACGAGACGCAGAACTGCTCGAACTTCAGGAAAATTTCCAAGAGATCGTTGGCAAGGGGCTGGCTGTTGAATGTGCGCGACGTACCTATACAGAGGGGGCAGGAGACTTTCGTTCAGTAACGTATAACAGACTTTGTCTAGTTGTAGTGGCTGATAGTGGGGCACCTGAAATCGTACAGTTCAAGCCAGCGACAATTGGCTTGCCAGAGCTTTCTCCAGAAGACAAGGGCGTGTTGCTTCCGTCTGCCACTGGGCTAGGTGGTTTTATTGACAAACCAATTCGCTGGAAATTCAGAATTGGTCGTCCACCAAGGCAAAAATTGGAATATTATTTCTTGAGGTCATCATTCGATACTGAATCGACTGCGAATCTTTTCAACATTCGAAACGCGGTTTATACTCCCAAGAATTCTGGATTCGACAGTCAGATTCAAGTTGAACTGACCATGCGTCCGGACGGGACGACCATACCAAAATTCATTTATCGACAATCTGGTCCTGAGACTCCTGGCGTAGAAGTAACAGGAGAGCCGTTCTATATGGATATGACTTTCTCGGCTGAATCTGTTGTTGGTGATGCGTATATCGGCTTTGACTTCGGAACCAGCAATAGCTGTTTTTCCTATGTTGAGCAAGATGCGGTCAAGGTATGTGGCAGTCGAGCGCAGGATGGGAATTGGCGAGAAGTATCTGATCTCGCCCAAAGCTTGCCATATCCCGTGGCAACCTCATTGGCACGCTTTATTGGTGAGGTGCGAGGAGCGGAACTGCCAAAACTTGGCCTTGCTTGCTTTGAGAGTTTCCTAGCTCTCGCCTGCTTTATCACATACGCAGAATTTAGAGCCGTGGGTAACCGAGGGAAGAGCAAGCTGTTTTCCGGGTTGAGGCAAAGGTCAGCAGGCCCACTCTGGGCATTCTTTCAGCAGGCCATGACCGCACTGGGTGCTCGCGCTGAAATCGCCAGTGAGTTTAAGAGGCTTCTGGAAGAACCGTACAAGACAGAAATTGAGCAGGCCATTGCGCAAATAGCGAACTTCAAGCATGAAAAGGAGTCGGCGATTAATTACCTGCGCTTGTTCTGGATACTCGGAAATACAACATCGAGGGTGTTTCAAGACAGGCTGTTTGGATATTTCGAGTCGGTAAAGCAGAAGCGTTTTACAAAGATGTTTAGCGGCCTATTCAGAGTTGCTCACGGTCCAGCACAAGCCAACTTTATGACCACTCTGGCTTACGAGGGGGCGCACTCATTTTCTGATGCGCAAGCATTTATTTATGACCAAACTTCGGAGAAGTTATTTAGCCTAGAGCCTCTATTTCTTTGGTATGATGACCAATTCGAGGCCGCGTCAGATAGTCGGGATTTGTACGTGTTCGACACGCTGAAGAAAGACATTTTTGAATACAAAAAGATTTCGCAGAGAAAAACACTAGAAGTAGATAACGGTGGCGAGCTATCAGAACTCTACAACTTGCTGCAGGTGATGCTACAAGAAGACCAACCTGACGAAGTGTTCAAGGAGATAAAACTTGCGGCGGCAGATCGGGAAGCGTAGCGACCACCTTTGGGCACTATGAACGGGGTGCTGCTGTTTCTCAGTAACCTACTCTATTCCGCTGCTATGGACCCACGACGGAGATCAGCACGGTGGCCTTTGTGAAGCATCCGGGGAGAGACCACGGTTTTCGCGCCCCAAGTGCCATCCAATAGCCCCACCATCTAACTTTTCCTGATATCACTCTCCTGACCCCGCCCGTCGAAAGGCTCGCGGGGTTTTTCACGTCTGCACCACGGTTCGCCTCCCGCCCAAGTGGCCACAACCCCAAATCTCAACCCAGGAGCTGCCCATGAAGAGAGCACTAACCGCAATCGCAATCACCGCATCAATCGCAGCACTCACCGCCGCCGCGGCAACGCACCAAAACCTGCAATCCAGCAGCGCCGCCGAACATCACCAATCCGACCTCCTATCAAAGCTCCACACGGTCGAGCAAACCCTGTCGGCGACCAAGCAGGACCTCCTCGGCTACACCACTTTTACGCAATACCTGGAGGTCACCAAGAAAGCAATCACAGGCCGGGCGAAATTCCTGGCCGCCAAAATCGACCGCAACTATGTCCATGTTGAACACATCAATCGGTCAGCGCTGGGCATCAAGTCGGACGCAACCATCATCCTGAACTCCCGAGTTCGACAGTTAAACGCGCAAGTTATTGATTGTTATGAACCGGGGTTCAA
>ERZ761609.2762-NODE-2762-length-12483-cov-739.417847_pt1 | contig 12483 bp, 13 predicted proteins | sample MGYA00511163_ERZ761609 | MGnify/ENA primary metagenome ERZ761609 (study PRJEB28899, sample SAMN02445070) | bioreactor sludge metagenome | biome: EBPR sludge | place: Australia: Brisbane, Thorneside Wastewater Treatment Plant | collected 2011-12-16 ... | reverse complement strand
ATCGGCAAGCGGCACGTAGGCGCGCACCGGCTCGCCGGTGTAACGCTGGCGCGGTCGTGCGCCGAGGCCGCGGTCCGGGCAATGGGGGGAGTCGAGTTCGATGGTTTCGACCTGTGCCGGCAAGTGGCTTGCGAGCGTCCGTCCGTGACCCGCGGCAAGCCTGATGAGCTGCTTGAAGGAGGTGGACGATCCGCGCAAACCGAGCAACGAGACGCTGCATGACTTCGTGGAAATTCTCGTGGTCGCGATGGCAGCGGCGCTGCCCGATCGTGACACCACTAAGGACATTGCGTACTGGGGACGGACGAAGGAGGTCTGGTTGCGCGAGTTCCTGGTGCTCAACAACGGCGTCCCCTCGGAGAACAGACGTTTCTGCGGATCTTCCGAGCGCTGGACCCGAAGCAATTTGAGGCCGCATTCCGCCGCTGGGAGGCCGGAGTGGGGCTGAACCGCCGACACACTCAACCCCGTTGGCCGTGACTGCTAGGCTCTGGGCATGCGTCTGTGCGGCCAGGAATTCTCCCTAGACCTTCTGGATCGAATCCGGGAAGTCGTCACGTTGGTGCCGGAGATGGCGCGTCGGGCGCTGTCGCGGCGAGTTTGCGAGTGGCTCGATTGGCGCACCGCGGCGGGCGGCTGGCAGGAAGGTGGCTGCCGCAAGGCGTTGGCACAGCTCGTACGGCGCCAGGTCATCGAACTGCCGGCAGCCCGGGCTCGATTCACGCCACGCCAGCCGACCACGCTGGCAGTGGAAGATCTCCGCTTCAGTGGGCCGCTGGAAGCGCTGGGTGCCGTCGAGTTGGTGGCCGTCGAGGCGGGGAGTCTGGAAGCACAAACTTGGCGTGCGTTGATAGCGCGCGAGCACTACCTGGGCGAGCAGCCCCTCTGCGGTGCGCAATTGCGCTACTTGGTGCGCTGCGAAGCCTACGGCTGTCCGGGAGCTCTCGCCTTCACCTCGGCGAGTTGGGTCATGAAGGCGCGTGACGAGGGGATGGGCTGGGAGGACGCGGCGCGTCGGCACAACCTGCGGCAGGTCGTGGCGAATGCCCGCTTCCTGGTCCGACAGGGCGTGCTGGTGCCGAGTCTCGCCTCGCACGTGCGCGGTCTCGCGAGCCGGCGGCTGCCGGCCGACTGGGAAACGCTACGGCGTGCGACCGCTGTTGCTGGAGCCCGCAGGCGAATGTCCCCGAAGCCTGCACTTCGCGCGCCGGCATGCTGGCCGCCTATCGCTTTCTCCGTAACCGCCAGGTGAACCTGCAAGGGATTCTCACCCCGGACATCGAAGCGAGCATCGAGCGCATTCGAGCACACCGGATCGTCCTGGTCCCGCAGGATACGACGACGCTCAACTACTCGTACCATCCTGCGACCGAAGGACTGGGCCCGGTCAACACCACGCGCGACCAAGCCGTCGGCTTGATGCTGCACGACAGCGCAGCGTTCAGCATCGAGGGGACACCGCCCGGCATCCTGGACGCCCGGTGCTGGGCACGCGATCCCGACGAGCACGGCAAGAGCGAGGAACGTAAGCATCTGCCGATCGAGGAAAAGACAGAAGAGCATTGCCCGCCAAATCACCGATCAAGGGGGCGACTACCTGTTGGCAGTCAAAGGCAACCAGCCGACGCTGCTCGAAGCCATCGAGACCGAGTCCATTGACCCGTTTGGATCCGAGGCGGTGGATCGTCACGGGCAAGTCCACAAGTCCGTGGTCGAATCGTCGGACAAGTTGCCTCGGTTCTGCCCGCGCAAGGCAATCGTTGATCTGGCGGACTGGCCCAAGTGCCGAACGATCGCTCGAGTCGACTCCCTGCGCCAGATCGGTGACAAGGAATGGGGCTTCGATCGGCGCCCTTTACATCAGCTCTCGCGAGTCGACTGCCGAGCGACTTGCAGCCGCCGTGCGAAGCCACTGTGGTGTCGAGAACCGACTGCACTGGGTGCTCGACGTCAGCTTCGGCGAAGATGCCAGCCCCGTGTGCAAGGACAACGCCCCACAGAATCTCTCTCGCCTGCAGAACATCGTTCTCAATCTGATTCGCCTCGATGCCACCGACAAAACCAAGACCAGCGTGCGCCTGAAACGCAAACGAGCCGCTTGGGACGGCGACACTCGGCTCAGGATTCTTGGCCTCAGACCGCTATGACCAGCGAGTGCGGAGGCCCTGCGATGATCAGCCTCCCGTAGCGCCAACCGGGCAAGCGCCTGTCGATGCGCACTCTTCCACTACTTGGCTTCGGCACGAAGCCTGCTCTCCTCTTCCTTGCGCAGGGTCAACATAACCTCTGCAAACGGCGTCAGCTTGCCATTGCTGCTAGCTGATCCTGCACAGGTGATGTCCGATCCAAAACCCATGCGACGAACTGTAGCAACCTTCCGTTGCTGTGTTCAGACCTCAGAGGCTGTGAATTTTTCAGTTCTGCGCCACGATTGACGCAACCGAGCCCTTGACGCCACCCTGGGCCGGAGCATGCAAAATGCATGGATTGGCGAGCTGCTTGCCCTCGATTGACCGGTTTTCGGTGACTTTTTCCCGATTACCCGGCCACTTGCGGTACGACGGACGTGCCTGTCCCTATGCCGACGAGTTGGGGTGCGAGGCTGACAGCGCGCATGAGGTTGTGCGCCAAGGCGAACAGCAGCGCGACCCCTTTGACACGCTTCAGCCCACGAACCTGGAGTCGATTCAAGCCACGGTTGCGCGCCAGAGCATTCACGCACTCGGCAGTCGCTGCGCGATCCCGGTAGAGCAGCTTGGCGGCATCGCTTCCCATTCGCTCCCGCCACTTGGCCACCGCCGGGCTGTCCTTCGGCTTCGCTTGGTGAACATTCGTTTCGGGGTTCTTGGCCTTGGGCACAGGCGCATAGACGGTCGTCGTTTCGGCCACGGCGTCAATCTGCCCGTGCCCCGGATAGCCGCCATCGACCAGCCAGTTCTCCGGACTTTGACCACAGCGCTCGCTGACCTGCTCAACCATCGGTGACATCTGCCCTTGATCGCTACCGGCGGTCACGACCTCGACGCCAATGATCACTTGGCTTTCGGTATCGCTGGCGTACTGAAAGTTGAACGCCGGACGAAATCCCCCGTCGCCCATCTTCATGATCGTCGCGTCGGCGTCGGTCGTCGAACTACGGGCCTCCTCCGGGTCCTTGCCTTGCTGCTTCTTGATCGCCGCCAGTTCCGGTTGCCGGGCCAGGGCGGCTTCAATGCGCGCTTCCCGTTCGCTGACCGCACGCAACCGCGCCGCTTGCTTGCGCGCGGTCTCGCCCGCTGGATCGTCTGCCAGTTGTGCCTTGAGCGTGGCGACCTGCTGTCGCGCCGCCTCCAGGCAGGCTTTCAACCGCTCCTCCCGCCGGAACGAGGCGGCCCCGGCACTCGCCCGGACCCGCATCCCGTCCTGCGCGACCGTCTTCAGCTGGACGGCACCTGCCGCCATCAGGCTCGCCACGTTGTCGGTCAGCAGGTCGTCCAGCGCATCGCCCTCTTGGCTGCGAAAGTCCGCCAAGGTGTGGTAATTGACTTGGACGCCACCACAGATCCACCGGTACGCCTCATGCGACTGCGTCAGTCGCGCGATCCCACGCGCATGGCCCACGCCTTCCAAGGTGGCGTAGAGCCACAAGGCGTACAGAATCTCCGGGGCGATCGCCGCTCGCCCCGCGCCGCCTTCCACCGCTTTGATTCCGGCGTATAGCCCTTCGAGGTTCTGCCGTTCGACGTAGCCCCAAACCAACCGTGCTCGATGGCCGGGCGGCACCAGCGACTCCAGATCGCTTGCCCGCAGTTCCAGTTGATTGCGGTTGGGCATCAGAACACGGGCCGCAGGCTTGGGCAGAGCGCTTCTCGTAGCGCCTTCGCCGCTTGGTCTGGCCGGCTGTGTCGGTTCGTCGGGGAACAAGGCTGCCGTCGGGGTCATGAGCAGGGCGCACTGTGAAAATGACCATGTCATTATACAGGACGCGCCAGGGTGACGGGCGGACTTGGCGGAATATTTTCACAGGCTCTCAGACCAGCCGCCGACTCGCCAACCAAGAGCTGCCGCGGAGAGACCAGGGGTTCGCCGAATACGTACGACTCGGGGGACCGATCCTTATGATTTCCTGATGATTTTCTGTCGATTTGGCGGCTGGTGGCCTTCTACGATGAGCCCTCGCTCAAAGAATGGGAAAACACCATGCGTATCGAACAACTCAGCTGGGACATCGACTTCATCAGGAACGCCACGAGCTTCCGAAAGCCCGACTTCGGCATTCCGGAAAAAGCCAAGGAAGTCGCCTATCCGTTCAGAATTAAACGCTACTGGTTCATGTATCACCTGCTGAAGCGAGAGGCGCATCTCAGGGGCGCTCCCCTCGACGTCTGCGAAATCGGCGTCGACCGTGGTCAGATGCTGTATTTCATGCAAGCGGCGCAACAAGCCAGCCGGGGTCCAGTTGCCTGGGAGAAATGGACTGCGGTGGATTGCCGGTTGAGAAAAGACATCCTGGCTGGCAACGGCTACGCCGACATGGTCGAGTCGAACATCGAATTCGCAGCACCGAAGTTGCAGTGGCGTTACGACGCGCTCATCCTCCTGCACGTGCTGGAACATCTAAACGAACCGGAAGCAGCGCTGCATAGGCTCACGCCACTGGTCAAGCCCGGTGGAATAGTCATCGGCGGCTTCCCGGTCACGCCGGAACCCTTCCGGAAGTGGCGGCAAGACAAACTGCGCCAGATGACCAAGCCATTTGGGCACGTCAGCGTGTTTTCCCCGAAGCGCGTACGAGAAATGGCCGAGACATGTGACTTGAAAGTCGAGTTCCTCTCCGGCGCGTTTTTCATGCGCAAGAAGGGATTCTTCCTCGAAAACGCAGCCTCGTGGTGGCGTTTCAACTCCGGTTTCGGCTCCCTGTTCCCCGGCTGGCCTGGCGAAATCTACTGGTTGTTCAGGAAACCGGCCCCGGCGGCCCTACAAACCCGCGAGGGAAATTGGCAGAATGGGCACTTCACCGACACCTAGCACGGTACCGCTCAGCATGAATCCAACGGAATCCTTGCGACTCCTTCTCGTTGAAGACCATGCCGCACTGACGGCAAACGTCTTCGACTACCTTGGCGAAGATCGCTACGAACTCGATCATGCAGCCGATGGGCTGACGGCGTTGCATCTTCTCGCCACGCAGACCTACGACGTGGTCGTTCTGGACGTCATGCTGCCCGGTGTCGACGGTTTCACGCTCTGCCGCAGGCTGCGCGAGGATTTGCGCAGTACCGTGCCGGTACTGCTGCTGACGGCGCGCGACAGTATCCAGGACAAGGCGCAGGGTTTCGCCGCCGGCGCCGACGACTACCTCGTCAAGCCGTTCGCGATGAAAGAACTGGAACTGCGCGTTCAAGCTCTGCATCGCCGCGAAAGGGGGCTGCGCGACATGCTCGAAGTCGGGCCGATCCGCTTCGACATCGGGCAGCAACGCGCCTGGATCGACGGGCGGATTCTCGACCTTCCGCCTTCGGCGGCCCGGCTCCTCGAAGTGCTCATGCGCGCGTATCCGCGCCTGGTCACTCACGAAGAACTGTCACGCGTCATCTGGGGAGACGCGGAGTCCGACGCCAACGCGTTGCGTACGCATGTATCGGCACTGCGGAAGTCGTTGACGCAGCGCCACCCGGCCGACATGATCCGCGCCATGTACGGTCGCGGTTACCGCTTGGTCAAGCCAGGGGAAGAATAGCGTGGCTGCGGCGACGTCGCTACGAACAAGGGTCTTCCGTGGGGTGGCCGCGGTCAGCGTCGCCACGACCGTTCTTCTGTTCGTGACGGTGTCCTTGGCCTACGAGGACATGGAACGTGCGATGCTGCACCTGGTCTTCGCGGACGAGGAATCGTTCTTCCTCGCGCACCTCGATAGTCACGGAAGCCGGCTTGAAGCGGCCGGACTCCAGGCCGTATTCATTGCCGAAGGATCGTCAGAGCGGGTTCCCCCGCTGTTCGCGGGCCTGAAACCTCCGTACAAGGGTGAGCTTCAGATTGATGACAGGAGCTATCTGGTTCATGTCGAGAGGGAGCGGAACGGCACGCTCTACCTGGCGAAAGACGTCACGCACTTTGAACGCCGCGAAGCAATGTTTCGCGGCGTTCTTTTCGCCGTCGCCGTAGCTGCGCTGCTCTTCGGTTTGTTGTTGTCGCGCCTTACCGCAGATCGTGTCACGCGCCCGCTTTCGCGGCTCGCCACCGCCATCGGCAAGCTGACGTCGGACCGGCGGACCGACGCCTCGGCCAGCTTTCCGACGGATTTTACCGAAGTCGAACTGCGGGAAATTGCTCGAGCTTTCTCCCGCTACCTGGAAGAACTGGAGCGTTTCATGGCGCGCGAACGGCGTCTGGTCTCGATGGCCAGCCATGAGCTGCGGACGCCGGTGTCGGTGATTGCCGGAGCGCTGGACGTCATCGAAAAGCGCGGCGCCCCCTGCGGTGAAGCGACTGATCGTGCATTGCGGCGCATCCGCGTGGCGGCCGACGAAATGCGCGAACAAATCAACGCCATCCTGACGTTGTCCCGTACGAGAACGACTAATGCCGAATCGGAAGTCGACATGGCCGGCTTGTGCACCAGCGTCATCGCCGACCTTGGCGATGCCGGCCTGGCTACGGATCGCATCATTTGGTCGCCACCGGCAGGGTCCCTCATGATCAAGGCCGACCCGACGTTGGCGAAGATGCTTGTGCGCAACCTGGTGCTCAACGCGCTTCAGCACGCCCAGACTGGCGAAATCGCGCTGATCCTGACGGCCGAAGCACTGACGGTATCCGACCACGGACCCGGCCTCTCGCCGAACCACAAGGCGCTGTTGGGTTCCGCCCCAGCGAAGCACGCCCGGGCCGAAGGCGGTCTCGGACTGTATCTCGTCACATTGATCGCCGAAAGGCTGGGGTTGCTCCTGACGATCCAAGAATCGCCTGGCCAACCGGGCACGACCATTGCGATTTCCTGGTAAAAAGGGGAATGCATTGAGCCGTGCTCGTTGTCTTTGGAATGGTTGGTTTCGGTTGGTTTCGCTGGGATGTACGACGAATTCAGTCGCGACATGCTGTTGACGCCCGCTCCTCTGGCCGGTCCGCGTTTCCAGCCGGCGCTGGTCTGAGCTGAGCGAACCACAGGATCGATCTGGCGGGCGTGCTGACGCACCGGAGCGCGAGCAATGACGCGATCACCGCCGCTTGGGCGCCAACGCCCAGCGGTGAGTGACATCAGCGATCGGCAAGCGGCACGTAGGCGCGCACCGGCTCGCCGGTGTAACGCTGGCGCGGCCGCGCGATGTGCTGGTCCGAGGCTTCGATCATCTCCTTCCACTGGGCAATCCAGCCGATCGAGCGGCCGAGCGCGAAGAGCGAAGGGAACATCGCGGTCGGGAAGCCGATCGCGCGCAGCATGATTCCCGAGTAGAAGTCCACATTCGGAAACAGCTTGCGCTCGATGAAGTACTCGTCCTCGAGGGCGATCCGTTCGAGTTCGAGCGCCAGTGCGAACAGCGGCTCGTCCTCCTTGCCCAGTTCGGCCAGCACCTCGTGGCACGATTCGCGCAGCACCGCCGCCCGCGGATCGTAGTTCTTGTAGACCCGGTGGCCGAAGCCGGTCAGCCGGAAGGGATCGTTGCGGTCCTTGGCGCGATTGATGTACAGCGGGATGCGGTCCTTGCTGCCGATCTCCTCGAGCATGTTCACCACCGCCTCGTTCGCTCCGCCGTGGTCCGGCCCCCACAGCGCCGTGATGCCGGCGGCGACGCAGGCATAGGGATTGGCACGGCTCGAACCGGCGATGCGCACCGTCGCCGTCGAGGCGTTCTGTTCGTGATCGGCATGCAGGACGAGGAAACGGTTGATCGCGCGCGCCAGCACCGGGCTGACCACGTACTCCTCGGCGGGAACGCCGAACGACATGCGCAGGAAGTTCTCCGCGTAGCCGAGGTCGTTGCGCGGATAGAGGAACGGGCGTCCGAGCGAGTACTTGAACGCCATGGCGCAGATCGTCGGCATCTTGGCGATCAGACGATGCGTCGCCACCAGCCGCGCTTCCGGGTCGGTGATGTCGATGCGGTCGTGGTAGAAGGCGCTGAGCGCCCCGACCGTGCCGACCATCACCGCCATCGGGTGGGCATCGCGGCGGAAACCCTCGAAGAAGCGCTTGAACTGCTCGTGCACCATGCTGTGATGCACGATCAGTTCCTTGAAACCGGCCAGTTCCGCGGCCGACGGCAGCTTGCTGTAGAGCAGGAGATAGCAGACCTCGAGGAAATCGGCGTGCGCCGCCAGATCCTCGATCGGGTAGCCGCGGTGCAGCAGGATGCCTGCCTCGCCATCGATGTACGTGATCGCCGAATCGCAGCTGGCGGTCGACATGAAGCCCGGGTCGTAAGTCAGGTAGCCCGTCTCGGCATAGAGGCGCCGGACGTCGATCAGCTTCGGACCATGGGTGCCGCCGAGGACGGGCAGCTCGTACTGCTTGCCGTCGGCGTGGAAGACGATGCGCACCTTCTCGCCTTCCACCGGCGGCGTGACTTTCAGATCGGGAAGTTCGCGTTGCATGTCCGGGCCTCCTTGCTGCGTGCAGCTCGTGGTCACTCGCTGGGGCGGCGCCCGCCTCGAGAATCGATCCTGTCGTCTGGCGTCCGCCCCCGCATCGTTCGGTCCTCTCGCGAATCGTCCCGGGGTTGGCCGATCCGGTGGCTCCGCGGCCAGTATAGGCAGCCGCGGCGAGTGGCGTCAATGCCGCCAGCAACGGCCAGAGACCGCCTCGCCGCCTCGACGGCCACGCAGGGCCGCTTCACGAGACTGCGGCCAGATCCTTCCCAGGAAACGATTGTTCGCTATAATTTCCATGGAAAGGAGAACGAGATGCCCCGAACCAGCATGCAGGCGGCCAGCAGCGCCGAGCCGGCCGCCGTCCTGAGCAAGGCGGTGACGCGCGCCGCCGATCATCTGCACATCCCGCGCTCGCGACTGGCCCGGGTGCTCGGCATCAGCGCGGCGACGGTCAGCCGACTGTACTCCGGCGTCTACCAGCTCGACGAGAAGCGCAAGGAGTGGGAGCTGGCGGTATTGTTCGTCCGCGCCTTCCGCTCGCTCGACTCGATCGTCGGTGAGCAGGAAGCAGCGTGCAGATGGCTCGCCAGCAACAACCGCGGGCTCAACGGTCGCCCCGTGGACCTCATCGCCAACACCGAAGGACTGGTCCGTGTCGTCCATTACCTGGACGCCTCCCGCAGTCTCGTCTGAGGCGCGCGACTGGCGCGGCTGCGTCTGGCGGATCGTCGAGGCGCAGCATGTGGCGGCGACGATGAAGATCGTCGACGACGCCGCCGAGCAGGAAGTCCTCGAGTCGCTGCTCGAAGCCAGCAAGCCGGCGCTCCCCGCTGCGGCCAGCGAACTCGACTACCTGCTGGCGACCCCCTTTCGCTATCCACCCGCGGCACACGGCTCGCGCTTCCGTACCGTCACCGATCCCGGCGTCTTCTACGGCGCTGCGACGGTGCGCACCTCCTGCGCCGAACTCGGCTACTGGCGCTGGCGCTTCCTGCAGGATGCCGAAGACCTCGAGCGCATCGGCCCGGTCGCCCACACCGCTTTCCGCGCCGAGCTGCGCACGACGGCCGTCGACCTGCGCGACGACCCCTTCCGGACCGACGCCGCTGCCTGGACGCACCCCAGCGACTACGCCGCGACGCAGTCCTTCGCCCGGGTCGCGCGCGACGCCGGTGTCGGCGCCGTCATCTACCGCTCGGTGCGGGCAGCCGAGCCGAGCTGGTGCCTTGCCGTCCTGACGCCGACGGCATTCGCCGGCAGGAAGCCGCATCCGGCCATGCAAAGCTGGTGGCTGGTGGTCAATCGCGCCGAGGTGATCTGGCGGCGCGATCACGAGCTGATCACGCTGGCGATGCCCTGCCCGGCGACGACGCCGCAGCCGCTGCCGGCAGGCCGGCGCCAGATGACACAAATGTAATCTCCGGGTCAGCTTGCCGTCGGACTGTCCCGCGCAGACTGCCGGGTGCGATCGCTCCGGCAATGGCTTGCGCCCGGTCGCGTGGCACCGGCCGACCGCCGCCGGCTTGGCCGGCAGCGGGGCGCCGCCGTCGGCAACCCTTCGCTTGCCGGCGAAGCCCGGCCGTCGCCGAGCTTCGCCAGTCCGGATCACTGCGGGAGATTGCATGCGACCAACCGCTGTTCTTGCTCTGCTGTCCATTCTCGCCCTGACACCCGGGGTGGCGCTGTACGCGCCTGCCGACGATGGCACGATCGGCCGGACGGCGGCCAGCCTGCTCGCCTTCGCCCGGGAGATGAATCCCGAGTATGCCGCGATGCGCTCCGAGGCCGACGCCGCCCGCGAACGCGCGATGGCTGCCGGCTCGCTGGCCGACCCGAAGTTCCGGATGGAACTGCGCGACATCACCAAATCCGGCGAACAGAACGCCACCCTCTCGCCGAGCGGGGTCGGCAGCACGCGCTAACTGCTGCCGCAGGATCTAGCGTGGTTCGGCAAGCGCGACCTGCAGCGGGAGATCGCCGAACTCGAGGCCGAAGGCGCCACCGGCAAGGCCTGGGGAAACTGGTCCGACATCACGGCGCGGATCAAGGCGGCACACGCCCAACGCCACTACCTCTACCGCAACGAACGGCTGACGCGCGAGCTTCTCGACCTCAGCCTGCGGCTGGAGCAGGTGGCGCAGGCAGGCGCGCTACGCCGGCAGACTGGCTGCGCAGCAGGACGTCATCCGCGCGCAGGTCGAGCAGACCGACCGGCGTGGCGAACTGCTGCAACTGGAAAACGACAGCCGCCAGCTCAACGCCCGCCTGAATGCCCTGCTGGCGCGCCCGAGCACGGCGGAACTCGCCGAGAATCTCGCCGGCATCGAGGCGGCGCGCCGGATCGAGACGCTGGCAACGGGCACCCTCCTGCCACAGGCCGAGCCGAGTTTCCGCTCGGCGCTGGCCGGCTACGAGACCGGCAAGGTCGACTTCGTGACGCTGCTCCAAGCTCAGCGGCAGATGCGGCAGGCGCGACAGCGGCAGATCAAGGCGCAGAGCGAGGCGCAGGTACGGCTGGCCGAGATCGAAAGGTTGTTGGGGGAGGATCTGTGAGGCTGCTCGCCGCAATCGTCACCGCTCTCGCCGTTGCCGCGCTGGCCGCCGCCGGAGGTTACTGGCTGGGCAGCCGGGGCGCCGCGTCGCCGGCTTCGGAGAGCGGCGGCAGCGTCGCCAGCACCACCGGCGAAACCGCCAACGCCGGCAGAAAGGAGCCGCGCATCCTCTACTACCGCAATCCGATGGGCCTAGCGGACACCTCGCCGGCACCCAGGAAGGAGTCGATGGGAATGGACTACATCCCCGTCCGAGAGGGCGAGGACGACGCCGATCCGGCCGCCGCGAGGCAGCTCCGGATCAGCACCGAGAAGGTGCAGAAGCTCGGCGTGCGCAGCGAAGCGGTCCAGCTCCGTGCCCTCGACCGGACGCTGCGTGCCGCCGGCCGCATCGAGCCCGACGAGCGCCGCGTCCATGCCATCGCGCCGCGTTTCGAAGGCTATGTCGAACGTCTGTACGGCAACGTCAGCGGCCAGCCGGTCGCCAGGGGTCAGCCGCTGTTCGAGGTCTACAGCCCGGAACTGGTCGCCACGCAGCGCGAGTACGCGATCGCCGCCCAGGGCGTCGAGTCCCTGCACGACGGCAGCGACTCCGCTCGCTCGGGAATGCAGGAACTCGCCGCAGCGAGCCTCCGCCGACTGCGCGACTGGGGCGTCGCCGAAGACCAACTGGCAGCGCTCGCGCGCTCCGGCGACGCGCGCCGGACGATCAGCTTCCGTTAGCCGGTGGCGGGCATCGTCACCGAGAAGAAAGCCGTCCACGGCATGCGCTTCATGCCCGGCGAGACGCTCTATCAGGTCCCCGACCTGTCATCGGTGTGGGCCATCGCCGACAGCCTCGAGCGGGACATCGGCCTCGTCCGCACCGGCGGCAAGGCCAGGGTGACGATCAATGCCCATCCCGGCAAGCACTTCGAAGGCGTCGTCGCCTACGTCTATCCGACGCTGAACGCCGAGACGCGCGCGGTGCCGGCGCGCATCGAACTCGCCAATCCGGGCCGGCTGCTCAAGCCGTCGATGTTTGCCCAGGTGGAACTGCCGCTGGCCACCCGGGCCGCGGTGCCGAGCGTGCCGGTCTCCGCCGTGATCGACAGCGGCACCCGCCGGATCATCCTGATCCGGCAGGCCGAAGGCCGCTTCGAGCCGCGCGCGGTCTGCCTCGGAGCGCGCAGCGACGACTACGTCGAGGTCCTCGCCGGCGTCAGCCAAGGCGAGCAGGTGGTCGTCGCCGCCAACTTCCTGATCGACTCCGAGAGCAACCTCAGGGCGGCGGTGGCCAGCCTCGGCCCGACCGCCGACGGCGCCGCGGGCAAGGCCAGAGATCGGAAGAGCGTCGTGTAGGGAAAGAGTGTAGATCTCGGTG